>Ga0179593_1675960_pt1 | contig 25669 bp, 30 predicted proteins | sample CZODoug2_1_08_16_FD_185931 | JGI IMG/M metagenome (GOLD analysis project Ga0179593, IMG submission 185931) | Vadose zone soil fungal communities from Angelo Coast Range Reserve, California, USA - CZODoug2_1_08_16fungal (PacBio error correction) | ecosystem: Environmental > Terrestrial > Soil >...
CAAAAAAACAAACGAGGATGAGAAGGCATCAGTTGTCTGTGAAAGCGCCCCTGGTTGCGGGTGCAAGGACGCGGACCCGGAAAAAACGGAAGACCAAATCGGCGTGACAAATGAGAGAACTTGATCGGGGATCTGACCTCCGAGGGTGGGTAAGGCTATCTCAGTATGGTTTGACAGGGCTTCGAAAAAAGCAAGTCTTTTGAAACAACAATCAAAAGCAAAATTTCTCCCGTTCTTTCTCATTTAAAGGCGGCTCCGGCCCGCGACCGGGTGAGGCAAGGACAGATAGGACGATAAAAAACTCGTGAAAAGCAAGAACACAGGGTACGTGGACTAAAAAATATCGACACGAGCGCCCTTGATCAATACTACCTTCCTACCCCTACTATCAACAAGATCTACGTGGGACGGGCATTTCTAACTCTACTCGAAAAGAGTGCCGGTCAGCGGTAAAAAGGGGGCCCACCCGTGGGGAGGCAATCACCCTCATCGTAAAAAGGTTGGAAGGACAGGCCCTTTACAGGTGGGGAAGTGTCGTTGGGTCGGATGACGCTGTTTGCCAACAAGCTCCCGCGGGGAGTAAAAAGCTCGATCAGATAAGCTAAACCAAAATAATGGGTATTCGGAAGCCGGGCCAATTCCTTGGGAAAAACCAGCTCCTGGCACTTAAACCTTCGCGCGTTGGGAAGAGCGACGAGCCAGAATGCCTAAGGGAGTATGCGTATCTCTTGAAAAGGGGGGGTGTGCGTGTTCCGGTGGACGTGGGAGCTTAAGGATGGACATGGCCGCCGCAAAAAACATGGGGCTTAAAAAAAAAACGAAAATGGGAAGGCCGAACAGGAACAAAAATAGGGGACAAAAAAAAGCCTGCCTGGTCTTGTAACCCAGGGGGGGTAATCTTAAAGAAAGTTGGGGAAGGGTATGGATACAGGGGGTGTTCAGGGCCGCTCGCTGATGGGTGGGGTTCTTCCAAAGGAAAGCAAAATCAAATCGAAAGGTGCAAGGGAGTAAGCACCTTTTGGATAAGAAGGGACCGGGTCGTTTTATCTCCTCGTCTCAGGTCGTGATGTCTTCTCGGTTGAATTTGGGAAAACAGGGGGTACCAGGATTCTAAAGCGTTTAGACCGGGTGCTTCCCAACTTTGTTAAATCACATGGGGCTTGCTAACTGCAAAACTGGGGGGGGGATCAGAATTCGGATACTTGCTGGGTGGGACCAAGGGTTCACTACTGGGACCGAACCTTGTGGAAGCCCGTTATATGCCGTCTCTGGGGGCCTGGGGGGGGGGAAGGGGAACAAACCCATGGGGGGTCGGGCCCACCATGACTGCGAAGGGATATTCATGAAGGGGGAAGAATTGGACGATGAAAAAGGGGGGTCATCGAAAAAAAAAAACTCTTCACATACAACTACACCCTTAAAACTACGCCTGGGGACAGAGATTCCAGGGAAAGGGGGGTAAGCGCAAACCCGCGCGGAAAATAGGAAACAAAAAACCGCGACGGGGTCAGTAGGGTCTGGCCGGCAGGGGAAAGGGCAAAAAGCTTATGTGCTAGAGGCGAAACCTGGTGCGCGCGCGGACAAACTAAAAGGATACGGCATGTGAAATTCCGTTTGCAGAGGCACCGAAGAAAAGACATTTCAAAAAGGGTAAAAGGACACAACAAGCCCGGGATAAGCATAGGACAACGCCGCGGTCGGGCATCGCGGACCATAAGAGAATCCGCTCAAAAAGGGGGGGAGCACCGAGGAAAGCCCCGGCAAAAGGGGAGAAAGAAAGACCGGGGGGCCCTTGACCCCACTGGGGTGGGGGAGGGCGAACCAACATGCGTCGGGGCAGGGAAACAAGGGGCAGGAAAAAAGGGGGGGTCCTGCAGTGCCTACTGACCCACTACAGAGGTGTTGCGGAGTGGGGAGAAAAAAAAAAGAAGAAAAAAAAAAAAATGATTTCAGAGGGGAAAGGGGAAGTCGCCCAGCGGAAAAAGGGCGTGTCGTGCAGTCATCAGTACTGAGGGCCATCTCCTCTTGACACAAAATACGGTTGTGACAAGAAAAAGGGCAGAACAAAAAGGGTCCTCCAAAGGACGGAAAAAAAGGCACGCCCGTTCGAGTGTCCAAAAAAAAGAAAGCCGGCACCAAAAATGGTAGGTACTGGGGGGGGGGAAAGAATGTGGGAATTTTCTAATCAAAGAACAACAAAGGAGGAAGAGGGCCCCTACCTAAGAAAATTACCCCGAAGGGCCAACGGGGACGTCTCGTTGCGCCCCAACGTTTGGAGAACAAAGATGGAGGACCGGAAGTGGTGGCGAACCGGAACTGAGCATATGAGAAAAGCGTCAGAAAAAAATAAAAAGCGCGATGTGACCCGTCAAAAAAAATCAATGGGAGTGCTGCCAAAAGAAAAACAAAAGAAAAAGGCAAAAAAAGGGGAACTGGGAGGGACGAAATCTGTACCTCCATTGTTCGCCGGGCCCAACTAAAAGTCCCTAAAATGTAAAAAGCCGGACGGCATTACACGGCACCTAAAAAGGCAACCGAAGTTGGACAGGAGGAACCCGAAGGGGGGTCTAAGGGAACATTGTTGGGGGACTGTGGGGAAGCCCGATAGCAATAGAAAAAAAACACAGGGCCGCATTGAAAGGGTTCAGAAAGAGGTTTCTTCAAAATCAAAATCACTCTTGTTTGGTAGGGAAGGCAGACCTTTCGCACGTATAAATTGGGGGGTTAAAAGTGGGAAGATGTTTCTTGGAAAACCGTTCAAGTTAAGTCGGTGATAAGTGAGAGGTGAAAAAAAATCTGAATGAAAATAGGGTGTGCCGACGGGGGGGGGACGTTGAAAAATATCGTTTAAACAAGGTGGAAAGGGATCCAACGGGAAAAAACAGTCCTTTGTCACCTCCCAAACGGGGGGCAAGCGCGTTCAAAAATGGGTGTGTTACATATCGGTTTTCCCCGGAGACAGACAGTGAACCGCGAACAATAACCAAGCAAAGGGGTCCTTAAGAGCGGCCTGAGCAAAAAGTAGAAGGGCGGGGTCCCTGGGTAGCGGGGGCCACAACGGTGCAAAAAAAGAACGAAAAGGTGATTTAAAGGGTGATTGCCACGAAAAGGGCAAAAGCGACCAAAAAGTAAAGCAAAAACCTTTATAGTTGCAAAGGTGCAACCCCCCCGACAGCCAAGGTGGGGGGGGTCTCTACAGATGAACAAAACCGACCGGGGGTTTTTCACCAATCCATGAGTTTATATCAAGACATCAAACTTCAAACTGGGGGGGGGGAAAAACTTACGTCCCAACACAACGTCTGAACAGAGGAAAATCAAGGGTCTGCGACAACTATCGAATTCCGAAGGCGGCTCCGAACAGCCGACGGGAGGAAGCCCAGGTGACAAAAACTGGAGCCGGGGTGGGGGAAAAAAAAAATCACAAGGACGGATGTGTACCTCCTAGTCCAAAAAAAAGTCCTCCTCACACAAGTTTTCCTCGGAAAAAAAACGAGTTGAAAAAAAAAAGGTCCGCTCGAGATCGAACAAGCTGTTGGGGTTGAGGGGGATCCTTTGAATTGGGTCCCTATTTAAAAGGAATGGGAGGTTGGGGGGTGGTTGGGGGTTGTTTCCTCCCCAAACTGACGCTGCCCCAAAGTCTCCAGGTCCCCCTTGTAACCAAGAGAAGGTCACCCGCAGCAGAAATAAAGTCCCTGACAGAGGGAAGAAGGGGGAGGGTCCCCCGGAACGGTGCAAAGGGGGGGGGAGGGGGGGGGGAAAATACTCCGAGTCCAACAGAACGCAGTGCTTCCTGCATGTCGACCAGAGAAGGGGTAAGACCTTGAAAACCGCCCCCCAAAAACGTAAAGTAAAACCAACAGGAAAGCCAAGAGGAAATATGATCCCTCGCTCTCGGACGCAAAGCTACACGAAAAGTGGGGGCCAAGTGGAAACATAGCATCCGAGCAAAGTTGGGGAAAACTTCCTCCGATCTTGCGACAAGAAATTTGCCCGAAAATGGCCAAACTCAAGCCGTGTAAACACGGGGGGGTATATGGATATAGCCTTCAGAGAAGAAAAAAAATCAATGAAAAAAAGCCCCGAAGGTGGGTGCCTCCCCATCTTTCAAAATCAAATAAAGACCAAAAGTACCCAAACAACTCGTAAATGCCTTCTTTAACGGGGGAAACGATCTCTCACAAATTACCCATGGCTTCCCTACCGGTGCCGCGGGAGGGGTGGGGGTTTTCACCTGCGAAGGGGGGACCACGGACAATCATGTTTCAGCATGCCGCTTGAGGCGTGTAATTTTCTCTTCTCGAGACTTCTGGACACAATGGTTGAGGTGAAGAGTGATAGGGGGGTGGGATAGATGGGGAAAAGTAAACCATTCAGACTAGGGGGGTCCAAAAACTGTCTGGTTATTGGCACCTGGAAAAGGAACGTAGTCCATCACACACTCTTTCCTAAAAAAAGAAAAACAAAAAAGTTTCCTGCACGAAAGAAGAGTAGGAAATCAAGGAAAAAGCCATCCAGGGGGAAAGGCCAGGAAAGTCCCGAATAGCGAACACAAGAAGTCGTTAAAACCCGTACATGTAGGAAGGGGGACCCTCTGGGGTGGGTTGTCCAAAACTCTGCAAAAATAGGGGTGGAATGTAACCCTGGTTGGTTGGTTCTATAAGGGAGACATTCCAGTCCACCATTAAGGAATGGGGGGGTAGAAATGACTCCGAAAAAAAAAAGGGACTAAAAAAGGCCATTTTAAAAGCATACAGAAAACCGGAAGAAAGTGGGATGGTCCGCGGCGCAAAAAAAAAAGGAAAAAAATCCGGGACAGAAACAGAAATAAGGGGGGAACACAACACGATTAGGAAAAATTAAAGGAGATAAGAAAGAAAATGTCGGGTTCTGGACTCACCACAGTGTTTGTACTGGGGCCGCGACCCGACCTGCTGGGCGGAAAGAGACTGGAACGAAAAGCTTCCGACTGCGCGGCTCGGAGTTTGCTCCTGCCCGACACGGGGGGGCTTTCACGAAAGGCGAACTGGTACGAAAAAAATAGAAACACTCAAAAATGGAAAGGTGCTTTCTTCCCCCCTGGTGCACCTAATACGAAGAGGTTCTACCGGCAAACATAAGACAGATGGTAAATTACCTATCCACTTAAAGAACATAGGCCAGCCAAAAACTGTGGTCACAGGTACTTGATTTATCACTTAGGGCGTTGTCTCTGTTGGACGGGGCGGGCTTTCACTGCCTGTTCAGGTAGAAGTGGGAAAAAAAGAAACAGAGGGGAAAGCCGCTGAGACATCCCCGTCGCGGCATTCTTTTAACAGGGGTCCAAGAAAGTTCCAAGACAATCCGTCAGAAACTTTAATCCGGATTTTGACAGGGGGCCTATTATCCGTTTTTCCTACTCGGATTCCATTGAAAGGGCAAACTTGGGGGGAAGGGGGGGGGGGGAAACGTGAAGCCAACTGAACTAATACGCCCTCCGGACAGAAAGGTGGAGGGAGTCGAACTGTATAAATCATTTTCTGGTGGAACATGGGGCAAAAACTAGTGGGGGGGGTCTGCGAGGGGGGGGCGGGGGGGTGTCGTTGTGAAAAAGGGTGGCACACAAATGGCCCCAAGAAGAGCGACAAGCTGAAAACACGGGTTATGGAGGTGGTCACTCACCACACAAAAAAAATAAAGTACATGTGGGAGAAACAAACGCGATGTTGTCCCTCCGCGAAAAAGATAAGCGGCAAAAGGAGATGTTAATTGAGGCCGGGCGAAACGAAAAAAAAAAAAATAATGGGGTTGAATCGGAAGCCGCCTCAAATCGAACCCACGTCCGAACCGAAAGATCGCTATACCCCGGCCTACAAAAACCGAAGTGAGCCTCGAAAGGGCAGAGTCAGTGGACCTTGGGGGTGGTGTACGGGACCCGGGAAAAAAGGGAGTTGCCGGAAGCCTCACCAGGGAAAAAACCTACGGAGGGAGTGGCCACCGCCGGGACTGCCCAAGGGGGGGAAAAAAATCTGGGAAATCGAAGCCCACTTTCAGAATGGACGAAAGATGGGAAAAAACTTAACGTATTTCGGGGATTCCGGCAATCGGTCACGGAAAAAAACAATGGGTGGGCAAAAAATCTCAAAGTGGGGACCTAAAAAAAAAAAAAAAGGTGCCCAGGCTCAAAAAACGGGTGCCGCGCGCCCCCGGATGAAAATTAAAAGCAAGTTAATTGGGGCAGTCGGAAAAATCACTGAGCTCAGGGGGAAATGCTAAAAGTGTGGCGCAATGGAAAAGGGTATCTAAACAACGAAAAAAGCTGACTTTTCTACTTCGTGGTGATCCCTTGGCCCACGGGCACACAAGGGCGAAGGGAAACAAGGTGGTTCGGGGACGAAAATTTGATTTGGGGCGTGGGGCAGCGATCCTTGCAAAACCAGGTCTTTTACGTGGGAGCCCCCTGGGGTTGTGGCAAATCGAACGTGCGAGGGGCAGAGGAAAGGGTACCCCCTGTGAATCACCCGGGAGAAACGGAAAGGACACCCACGAAACAGGACTTTCAACTGGGGGGGGGAAATAGGAGAAAAAAAATAAACAGGGGATTGAGGTCGTCCTAGTCATTTGGCAATACTGGACAAATACGGGGGGGGGGAATTGGGAAAAAAACGAAAACCCGTGGGGCGGGGGGGGGCCCTCTTTCTGGGAACCCGCCGCCAACCAAATGCTCTCCGGGGAAAAATCGCTAAGAGATAACAGGGCATTGGAAGTTGCCGGGGAAAAAGAAAACGGAAAAAAAAGGAAAAATAAGGACACCAATTTGGAGCCGCAAAAGGAAAAAACCACTTGATCGAGGCACCAGAAGCGTAAAAAAAAGGGAGGGGGTCAACTAGGGGGAAACCTATAGGCTAAGGGGGACAAGATCTGCCCTTTGGGCTGTATTCAAGCTATCACCCACCGGCCCAGACATCAAAGAAAAGGGGAGACCAGTTGGGGGAGGAAAAAAAAATTTCGGCCGGGCCCGTTCCAAAGGGCCCTGTGATTCCCTGGGGGAGACCGGAAAAAAAAAAAAAGTGCGAAGGAGGCGAAAGTCAAGGAAGTGTCTGTCAGCACATGAACATGGGCCCCGCGGTACATCGCCCGAAAAGTTGCGCTGAAGGAAGGAGGGGGTCATAAAAAAAAAAGGGGGGACCCCGGGAAAACAAGCTGAAGGAGAAAACGTTCAACTGCAAAACCCGATAAAAAAAAAACCCAAAAAGGGTAACTTTCATTGGGAAAGGAAAAGTAGTCCGGGGGGGAGGAAAAAAAAAACACACTAACCACAGGAGGAGGGAGAATACTGACCTTCGGGAAACTCATTGGTGAAAAAAGACTGATCGAAAAATTTGAAAATCAGGGGGACGCAGAAATTTGTGGCGAACAGCTGCAGCCATAGGCGCGGTACCCCATCCTTAAAACAAAGTGCGTGTGAAAGATCCAAGGTTAGGCAGCCTTCAACCGAACCGCAGGGGAAACCGAGAATCGAACGAGGGAATCATGGGGGGGGGCCGCAAACCAAAAAAAAAAAAGTGCAGCGGGGAAAGGGGAATAACATTGGAAATCGGCCCGCCAACTACGTGTCAGGAAAACAAAGACGACCAAAGGGGGGGAAAGGCCAAGGTGACCCTGGCCAAAGCGCGCGGGAAAAGCGGCACAGACCGCTTATACGGGCCCCAGTTTCACCAGGTATCACTCTAGACGAGGACGGTGGGAAGGGGGGGACTCAGAGGGGGGGGGAACCGATAAAATTTTTTGGGTCTCTTTCCTTAAATGGGGGTGAGGGTAAGCAACTAAAGGGGAAAGTTATCGAGGGGTATAAAGAGGGGGGCAAGATCGCAAAAATCATAAGTTTCCCTCGGCTAGCACAAAATAGCGGGCAAAAACCGGGGATAACCGGCCAAGAGGGCCAAAAGCGCAAAGAAAAAATGGTTGGAACAAGATAAGAAGGGGACCACTTCGAAGATGAAGAAAACAACACCGTACGGGGAACCGCTCGGGCTCTCCAGGACGGGGGCAGAAAAAGGCGGAATCAGTGAAAAAAGTTCTTCCATCTAAAACAACCGTCAACGCGCTGGACCCGCCCGCCTTTGGCCCGCGCAGCGGTACGACAGGAAACCTTTTGACGAGGCGGGGAAAAAAAAAATGACAGCAGCAAACCGGAACTTGAAATCCACGGTCGGCGGGGAACAACAATGAAAAGGACACAGAGGTGAAAAAGCCCTCAAGGGGAGCGAAAAAAAAAAAAAAAAAAGGCCAGAACCTTGGGGGAGAACTTCCCGAACCTCATTTAGTACAGCTCCAGAAAGGGCGAACTTAGCTTCGCAGCCCCAGACTAAAGAAAGGTAAAAACAAGGGCGCCAATGACAGGCTATGCTAACCTACAGGCGTCAGACCCGCCCGTTGCAAATTGCCCAGTGGGCTAGTGGCAATCTTGTCGGGTGTGAGGAAACCGCAAGGCTCTCCGCTGAAAAAAATTCGGGGAAAAAGGGGGGTTAAATACAGACTGAGAAGGACAAGACCGACAAGGAATGTACATCCAGAACATGGGGAAGGACCCGCGGGGTGGACAACTTTGGGAAAGGTACAGGGTCACGCCGGCGGTCAACTACACACCTGAAGGGTAATGTCCCTGGCTTGGGGGGCGCAAAGTACACGCTGAATCCATTCTCGCAAAAACGCCTTAAAAATGAAAAAAAAGTACAGGAGAAGAATGCGGACGCCCGGTAGGGGGGAGCGCAGTTTTTGCGTGGGATCCGTGGGAAACGCACGAGCACTCGTAAGGTTCGTTTCGGAAGGACTCGGGATTCTCGGGATATCGAACAAGCAAACCATTGGATAGACGCCTTCCTAAATATCGGGGGGAATTGATGACCAACGCAAACAATCGGAAAAAAGCGCGGGGGGGGGGAATGTGGGGCCACTTCAGACGCAAACCTTACAAAGGAAACCAAAACGACTTAATCCGGCCGTGATCTTTAAAAACGACGAGCCAGAAAATGCGGGGGGATGAATGAAACTGTAAAACATTGGACGACGAACTACTCGGGGGGGCCCACGTGGAACAAAATGGGGGAATATCTCTTTCTATAAAAAAGGTCCGATCATTCAGGGGGTCTGGTCTGAAGGACTTGGAAATGCCAAAAGCAACTAATCAAAAAAAGAGCGCATGTTCGAGACCAGGCCAACTTACCTTTGTCCGGAGGAAGAACCAAAGGGGAATTTCGAAAATCGCGGAAAACAGGCCCCAAGCGAAAGATATCATAACGTCAACAGGAGTCAGGAGACACCTCAAAAAGGGAGGAAAATGCAGGGAGGAAAAGTGAAGGAGGGTAAAAAAGGGAGAGATGTAACATTGTCTATGATTGGGAGCACGAAAAAAAAGATGAGGGGAGATCCTCGAAAAGAAAGGGAGCTCGGGCTAAGAAGAGGTCTCTCCGCGGGGAATGTGTTGCAGAGGACGAGAATAAAAAAAATCTTTACCGGGAAAAAAAAGGGGGATAAAAAAACACACCAAGAGGTATGAAAGAGAGGAATCATCAAAGACAATGTATTGGAACGAAAATTTTTGGTTTGGGGGGGGCAGGCCCAGAACCCCCCTCGGGAAAAAAACACCGGGGGATAAAACTGAAATACCACGGTACTCTAGAAATCTGCCCTCCTATTCAGGGTGTGTCGAGCCAATTGTTAAAAATGATCGGACAAAAAAAAAGGGAAACCAAAAAAAGCATAACGGGTCAAAACTGGTCGGATCATGGACGAAAGGATCGGGTATCAGGACGTCCCACCGGGGGTAGGGGAACGAGGAACTTGAAAGTCGGGGGGTCCGAAAAGGACACATCAAGGGGTGGTGGGGGGAAGGAACGACATAACGGAGCTGGGAAAGGTTCAGAGTGCCAGAAGACCTGCCAATGAACTGCTGAGTTGCCACTGTAGGCCGAACCCACTCACAAAACCCGTGGAATAACGGACACAGACCCACTCAGGTCTATAGAACTTAGGCACACACTTGGTTCTATTAATTCCGAACCTCGAGGGGTCTGACGGTGAATTTTGGAAAAAAAGAAGAGTGGAAAATACTGGGGGTGGGGGTGCATTTTGGGTCTGTTTTTGCGCTGAGGGATGGGGGGGTCGAAAAGGATAAACGCAACGATTGTTTTTTGTCAAACGCTTCCGCAGAGGCTTGACAAAAAAAAAAAATGGGCTTCCAGGTCGCGATGACCTTGCGAAGTGGAAGGCCGCGCCGGGGAAAAAGGCCACGCCTACCGAATCCGACGATTCCGCTACTTGGGAGGGCTAAAACACCGATTGCTCACAATCCATCAGGACGGGGGGAGAGAGAACGAACGCGTTTGTGGGACTTGACTGGACGGGGGCAGTAGCATTGCAGGGGGGGAAAAAATGGGAATCCGAAGTTAAGCGCCGGAGGGAGTGGGGTCCTGCCGGAGACGTAAACCCATCCCACAACCGTTATGAAAAAGACAAAAGGAACCGGAGGCCGCCATGAAGGAACCAGGAAGGGGGGGGGAGGAAAAAAAAAAAAAGCGGGAACCTATTGAAAGTTGAGCCGCCTCGGATCTCCGGGGGGGGAACGCAACCTGTGACAGGACCAGAAAATGAACCGGAACGGGGGGGGTGAGATCCGCAATGCCCTGGAGAGAAATAGCTCTAAGGTTATGCGGACGGGCAGGGACGGAAACGGAAAATCGAGGGGTTATTCTAAGGCTCAAACAGGGGGTGGGGGACTCGAGCGGGGGGGGCCTTCAGTGGAGAAAGAAAACGGAGGGGGCTGGAGAAAGGTCCCCCGGATGGCTCAAACACCTGTGGGAAACCTGGGGAAATTTTTGAACTGGGACGCCAAAGAAAACTGGTGGAAGGTGAAAAGCGTTGCGGGGGGAGAAACTGCTCCCAAGTGGCAAAAAAACCAACTGGGTCAAAGGGGTCCGGTGAAGAGAAAACTAGGGGGACAGGGGGGCGGGGGAAGCCTAGGACGACGGCATTGGCCAACAAGGGGAATAAGAAGGAAAAGGGAAAAAAAAAAAGACCCCAAAAGAAAAAGAAAACAAGAGAAAGGACCAGTCATGGTGACACTGATGTACGATCATGGCATGTTGACTGGGAAAAAACTACCTGAACTGTTTTGCCGGAGGCGCACGCTGGCCAGGTAGCCTGCGTGGCACCAGGGGTCTGGGGGAGTAAAAAACCGAAAAAAAGAAAAGATGAGAGAGGTGGCCATCTCGAAAAAAAAAGAGATCCACGGTATATCCCTGGAGGGTGAAAAAAAAAAAAACATTCCGGAAAAATTAAAAACCAGACTGGAAACGTGAGGCCAAAACGGCCCCCCGGTGGAAAAAAATGCAGGGCGCCAAAAAGAAGCCTTGGAGCAAGAAACGCCCCAAAAAAGGGGGGCGGGGGGGGAATCCGGACCGAAAAAACTGAAAAGAGCAAAAGAAAAAGAAAAGGGGAAAAACACCAGGGGTCGTAAAAACGGGAACGAAGGAGGATTGCGAGGCCCCCCTGATCGCAAGGTTTCCTAAGTCCCGGAAACGACGGAAGGGATTTAAACGGAGGGGGGGGGGCGAGTGGGGAACGGATTCTCAAACGGACAGACCCCGTCATGGAGCAAGGTTCGGGTGCGGAGCATAAACATGGCTCTTTCCAAGAGCCAGGACAAGACAAAGCAAACGAATGTAGAGACCTGTTTCAAGACCAACCAATTCCAACGCCCCGCCGAAAAGCGTCCGGGAAAAAAAAAGAACAGAGAACCAGAAACCTAAAAAGGTCGGGGGAAGGTTCTTGGAAAGGGCTGGGAAATCAAAACACTGAGGGGGGAAAAAAAGAGAGAGATTAAACCTGATACCCGCTAAGAAAGGTAAGTGTGTGAAAAGCCTTCTCGGGGAGCACAGTGGGAAGATGCAAAGAAGTCAAAAAAAGCCTTGAGGTGGCGAAACAATTCTGCAGCATCAGCCCCATGGGGATAGTTGAACGGCGATGGGGAAACCGAGGGTTCAAAGGGGGAAAAGAACCAAAACTCTCCAGAGACGGGCGAATGCCTGACTTCGTTCCGCAATCAACGCAGACATGGAGAGGGTGCCAGAAAAAGAAAAATAACAGAAAAGCAAGACTAAGGAGCGTCGCACTACAAAAAGGGGAAAATGGGTCGAAGGCTGATGCGGCCGCCGAGATGCAAGGGTAAATATAAAGGAAAAAAAAAACCAAACAAGGTACTCAGGAGAAACCGGGTCGGGGGGTTGAAAGCTATTAGAACCGTGTCAGTGGAAAAAAAGGATGGGCATCGGGGGAGGAAAGATACAGGTGGGTGAAAGAGCCCCCCGGAATGTCGGGGGGGCCTAAGGAAAGGAGGGGAAACTGCGGGAGACGAGCCCAGAGGCCTCATAGGGGTGGGCGCGCTACCCAGAGCCGAGTAACTGCAAAGCCGTGCCCTAACGAAACCAGGGACCGCGGTCTGGGGGGTGTGGGCAAGAAATTAGGCCTGCGAAACGACCTCAAAAAAAAAAACGACTCAGCTAGGTACCTGGGAAAAAAAGGCTAGGATCCCACCAGGACCGTAAAGCCTTGGGCGGGGGGGTCTGTTTCTGCGTTCAGGTGTTCACTGAAAAGTACCGGTGAGGCTCAAATCAAAAAAAGGCCCGGAGGGCCTGCAAGGCACCCAGTGAACGGGCAGAAGGGGTGCGCATCACCCGACGGGGGTTTGTTTGCAAACTCGTGAGGCAGAAAGCCCCATGGGAATATAAAAAACGTTGTCGGGGGGCTCCCTAACAATAAAAAAGCGTAACACAGATGGAGAAACACGGCCTGAGAAAACTGAAAGATTCCGGTCCAGACCCACAATCCATCAAAAAAGTATTCCCCTCAATTGAGAAATAAAGTTGAAAAGATAAACTCGTAACAGTTTCCGCCTGCAAACGCAAGCCCAAAGCGCACCTCAAAAACATCAGGAGAAAAGCGAAAAAGAGGGTCAAGACCGGGCCCAGGAGAAAGTCATCATTGGGTTGCCCCCCCAAAAAAGTCGTCGACGAAGGAGTGCCAATGTAGTCCGGAAAACCTCTCGAAAATAAACAGGACTGGAAAAATCGAAGGGCGCGTAAAACCACGTGTAGGGTAACTGGGGCGGCAAAGGTCAACTAAGGCATTGGGAACACGGTCGAAGGCCCTCTGCAAAGCAAAGCATCCAAAAAAAAAAAAATCCCGGTTCAAAAAAAACGAAAAAAAGTCGAGCTAAAATAAATCAGAAACGATGACCTCACAAGCCAGCTTTCGGTGGGGGATGTATCAATTTTACAGGGACTCCCGGGAGGGGGGGGACCTGGGACACGGCAAGGGGCTGCGAGAGGAAGGTTAGTATCAAAGAAAAGGAAAAAAACAGGTTGGGAGGAGGGCCTCCGCATCCAGGGGAAGCGATTAAAAAACGGGATACGGAAAAAAAGTCGAAAAGGGATTGTGAGAAACAGGAGTCAGCCCAAAAAAAAACTTCACACAACAAAAAGGACGGGGGGGGGGGGTCCCTTCCGTGATAGTTGAAATTACGAGATAAAATAGGGGGGTAGCCCTTAACTGACGTGGTTAACCGCTACAAAAAAAAGGGAACGCCCTTCGAGTAGAACAGGGCAAAAAATTCTGGGGTACTTCCTCGCCAGGCGTTTCGGCGGGAACTGGTAAGTCTGTTAAAATTTGGACTTCTCTCCTAAAGAAAAGAGTCGGTACTCAAGACATTAACCCGTCCGCTTCTCTTTCCTCTCTTAAGTCGTCTATCAAAGAAAGGGAAATCCCAGAGTTGAAAACTAGGGGTCTCGGGGAAAGCCCCAAAAAACCAGTAAAAAAGGCATGAAAGCAACGACCAGGGGAAGACAACACCCAGGTATGAGGGGGAGGTGAGGTTAAAAGGGGACATTTAGGTGTGAACCATGGTGGCGAGATGCCGGAATTCGCTAATGAAAAGGACACCCGTTCCGCTAAAGGTCCTCAAGGGAAAAGGTTCAACGGGAATAGACCCCGGTAACCACGGCGGACAGGAAAAAAAGAGATACAGAAGCACTGGAATGATCGGAAAAAGGAATTCAAACAAACAACCAGGAGGGGGGGGAGAGATCAGCAGGTGACGGGACTGGGGGGGAAAAGGGTTACGGGGTAAAAAAAAAGCAAAGACCCCGCCCCCGGGAGACGTAAAAAAATAGCCTGAAGCCAAAAGAAAGGAAATGCAAAGAGGACCAAAAAAGGGGGGTCCAGGGAAGTCTTCAAAAAAAAAATGGTTACCAAATATGACCCCGATTAAAAAAAAAATCGGGTGAAACGGAATCGAGGGAAAAGTCATACATGGTCGTCCCTAAAGGACCGCATGGGCTTCCCGTGGAAAGAAAAAAATTCGTCAACAACGGACGTTTCCCGGGTATAACTATAAAGAGAGCACAGGGTTTCAGGCCTCCAAAAAACGGTCAGGCGTGGCGAACACGAAAAAAACTCTAGACCGAAGCGGGTAAAAGGAAATAAAGGGAGAAAGGAGAACCATGACAGGAGTCCGGGAAAGGTGACGAAGTATCAGTCAAGCCCGAGCCCTCTGCCGTAAACGGCGTAGGTGAACCCACACCTGGTCAGGTCATCATTCAAACTCAAGAGGGGTAGTCTTTAAACAAAATCACACCTTACGACGGTTGGGTTACAGGGGGGTCGGTTTGGAAGGACGGGAAAAAAAAAACTTTTCAAGTCTATTTGTGTTTTGGTTGGGAACTCGGAAAATAGGCTTCCACAGGGAAAATATTTCGAGTCACGTCGACTAAAAAAAGAACATTGGAACTGGTGCCTCAAAAAGGAACAAAAAGCGAAAGAAGAGGACGCAAAAAAAAATCCACGGTGATACAATAAAACTCGATGGAAAGATTTGGTGACACCCTTAAAAACAGCAGAAAAACCTGGGTTTCCGTCTAAAAAACATTAGGGAGAATCAGAGGGGTGGGCGGCTGTCTTTTGGGCTTGGACGGGGGGGCGGCGTTGAAGTGCTTTTCCTGAGTCCAAAAAGGTTCCAGACCTCATTAAGAGATCCTGAGGGGGGAGTGAATTAAACGGGGGGCCTCAACAGTGAAAAAGGGGAGGCCTCGCCCTAGCGTGACCGAGGGCAATGAGAGGTTCACCAATGTGGGAAAGGGGGCAAAAACGCGGGGACCTCTCTCGGAAGTTTTGGGGCAGGGCACACACTGAGACAAAAAAAATTAATCAGAAAAAACGGGGACCCAAACAACCGCGGGGGTGGATCCCTCAGCCTGCCTGGATGAGATCTATCAAAAAACGTTACTTGCACCCTTTGTCGGAGGGTATCCAAAGAGGTGGATGCAGAAAACTGCTCAGCAGGGGGGGACTCAAACTTATGTGGGGGGGAAAAAACTTCAAAAAAAAGGGGTGAAAGGCAGACGGGATTAGGCTTGGCGCAAGCAAGGCCAAGAACTCTGTTTGCGCCCGGAGGGGGGTTCTGGTGGGGGACGGAAAAAAATTTGATATGGTCCGGGGGAGCTTCTGAGGCGAGCGTGAAAACACATGGTTGTTTTTCCGGGAGCGGATTTATCTGCAAAAGGTCTCGTACAGAGACGGCTGACGAAAGACCAGGAAATCAAAGTAGAAAGGGGAAAAACAACACGACAATCCGGGAGACGGAATAAAACTAGAGGATGTAACTCGGAATGTCCGGGGCGATACGTCATGCAATATCCAAATGGGGGAAAAAAAAAAACACACACGACCCCCCGCACTGTGTGGTGAGGGTCCACTTGCAGGGGAATGGGGGGGCTAAAGAAGTGTTGCCCCTCGTTGCAATAGCCGCGGGGACTGCGCTGCAGGGCAAAATCTAACTAAGACAGTTTTGGAAGGTAGGTTAAGCACCGACATTCCGAGGAAATTCACAAAAAGTATCGGACCCCCTGACATCAAAAAAGCGCTGTAGAAGCGTGAATCCAAGGGAGGACCGAGAAAAAGCGCCCGGGGTTGCTGTAAAGTTAGAACCTCCTAAAAACTCTCCCCGGGGCAACAGAAACCAGGGAATCAAAGACCCCGGAAAGGGGGGGACTGCGCAAAAAAAGACTCACGTTGCTGTGCAGGAAGGGAATGGTGCCTGAAAAAAAACCCTTCGCTGGGAACCTCAAAGTCGGGTGGACTGCTCAAATGAAATTTAATTTGAAAGGACAATAACTGGAGCGGGGTTCGTTGCGCAGAATAACAAGGTGGACTGGGGGGGTCCGAAAAGCTGCAAAACTAGCGGGGTAGTCTTTCCTATGGAGGGCATCACCCAAAAACCGGTCAACCATGTCGGACAAACTGCTCTCCCAAGATTCAGGAAAAACAACGAGACGGAGGGAACCACAGGATGGCCGTGTTAGGTGCTTCGGCCTGTTCCGGGGGATAGAGGGAGGCAAAAAAAGAGAGGGAGAAGAAAGAAGAGAAATTCCCAGGGGGGGATCCCGGTAGAAAGTACCAGACTTTGCTGCCCTGGGGGTCTCCTTTTAACAGGGGGCCTGCCCGGTGAAAAAAAGTTTTGCAAATCTTACAAGACTCTGTCAGGAGGGGGACCGAATCGATGGGACGAGTGAACAGGGGTCAAATTCCAGGCCTGCCAATACCCAAACTGAAGCAAGGTGAGAAAGAGGCCGAAACTGAAAAAAAAAAAAACGAGGTCAACAACTCCATTTCGAGGGGAAAGAACGCTACTGAAAGAGGGACCGATATGGGGCCTCCGGGACCGGAAAAAGTCATGAAAAAAACCTTTCGAAAGGCAATGTAGAGCTTTGAAAAACCTGAGAGGGGGATCCGCACAACCCTACGGCCTCAAACAGAAGGATGGGGCAAAAAAAGTTCAAGATCCACTTAACTGTAGTTTCTATACTCATTTGAGTTTTGAAAAAAAATCCGTTTTGGACGGGGAACTTTATGGCGTGTTCTGTACGCAGCCAAAGGAAAGTTGGGAACAGGTGTCGAGACATACTAAAGGGGGGACGAAAAAAAAAAATAAAATAGGTGCACTGCTTCTAGCAACATCCGGGCATGCTAGGAGAAGAAAGGAAAAAACAGGGTGGGAAAAATCGCAAAAAAAAAAAGTGCGAGGGGGTACTTGGGGGGGGGGAACAGAAGAAAGGTTGGAGCTCTCCTCTCAGACGAGGCGCTCCTCGGGTCCACGAGGACTAAAGGGGGTTTCGTCGGGCCACGAGGGGCCAGTTGGGGAATTCTGGGCGGGGTGGAGGGTGGGTCGTGGACCAAATGTGCATCTCTAAGGGGTTCTGTTAAAAAACATGTTACAAGGGGGGGCTTCACGGAAAGAAAGACTCTTGGAAAAAGCCCACCTTGAAGGGGGCCAGCCATGTGTTGAAAAAGCCGTAAAACGACCGGGGGGTTTTTTTTGCAGGGGTTCCACCAAAAAAAGAAGCCACCAAAAAACAGGGAAAAATTTGGAAGCAAGGAGTCCCCAGAAACATGACCGCGTAACACAGAGGGATCCAGGCCAGGGGGACGGGAGGACGCAGTTACCAACGATGTCGGAAAAAAAAAACCGAGCCAGCAGGTTTGTAAATGCCGATGCACCTTCTTAAAAGAGGGGCATCAAAAAAGAAAGTCGAATGGGGACGACCAACAGCGCATCCAAAAAGGGAAGGGTCGAAAGCTCATCATACAGTCGATCTAAACCCAGGCGGGTTGCGGGGGATGCCGGGCCCATTGCAGTAGGGGGCATCCCTGGGGGGGGAGGGGGAGTCAAAAAAAAAAAAAGACCCCTCGCCGAACGGGACGTCGTCCTAAATCCCTGGGGTAACAAGACCTAACCAAAGTCAACAAAAACCGAAAAAATGCAGATTTAAAAAACCTCGAGGAAGGAAAAACGGTGCTCGGTCAAAAGGAGGGTTTGACCTTCTGAAAAGCAACGCCGTCAGGGATTGCGGGGCCCAAAGGACATGGCCAAGCCAGGCATCACCAGGGACAAAAAAACGTCAGACACAACACATCGGGGGCTAAAAAATCGATATCTCATGGACGCCACTCGGGGTTAGCCGGGGGTAAAAGAGCCTCCGCTGACGGGGGATTGCAAGGACGCGGCTCGAAGGGACGACAGTTCCATGGGCCGGCAAAAGGGCGCATACATCATTGGGGAAAGCCCTTATAGAATCTCGAGCAGGAAAATCTAGGGGGTCATTGGTGGGGGAGCCCCAGGAAAAAGTGGTGGCCTTTTAAGGTGAGAAAGCCAGACTCCAGGGGTGAAACACGCTACCGGTTCAGGAGAATCGGGGGTATCGTGTAAAAGGGAGGACAGACGGGGAGTAACTTTACTGAACCAGTGGGTGTCCCGGATAAGCGGTGTGAAAGGCAGCCGACCGAGTTATCGAAAAGAAAAAATAAGGACGGGAAAAGGTCCGTCTCAAAAGGGCCAGGTTGACGGGAGGCAGAAGGAAGTGCACGCTAGCGCGTCTCTCCGTCGGAATCGCCAAAACGGCAGGAAAACGGTCATGACAAAGGGGACGCGCCTGAAAAAAGTCGAAAGACCTCTTGGAAAAGCAAAAGGCCCAGGGGGCGCGCTCAGATCCGGCAAATGGTAGTCCAAAAAAGCAAAAACAAGCGCAGGGAAGTTTGACAGGTTTGCCCCGCGGGTCACCCCGGGTCAGAATGTCACCATTGGGGGGGGGGGGGAAGAATAGGAGGGTCAGAGGACCTCACGAGCCGGCGCGGCACCAGAGGAAAAAGATTCCTCATTTGGTCCAGACTGAGGGAAAAACGAACTTCGGAACAAAAAAAAAGCAGTGAAGCACTGAAAGGAAAAAAAAAAGAAGCTCCACTGAAAAAAAAGAGGAAAGAAAGGAAATAGGAGGTGCTGGGACGCTCTTTTTTTCAGGGTTGCCGGGAGAGATCTTCTAATAAAACCACGAGGCTACGAACCCCTGAGCGAGGTAGGGTATTCCAAGCTCATAGTTTAGGAACACAAAACCTCTTTAGTGCCAAATGTTTGCCTCACGGTTACCAGCTGTTGGCACCGAAGACGTAAGGGAGGGGTCCCCTACAGTGGGGGGCAATCATGGACGGAAGAACAAATTGGCGGGGATATGAGCGCCACGGGAGCCCGGTGAAAAAAAAAGGAAGGAAACAGGAAAAGCGAGGGGGGTCCGGCCGGAACCCCGGGAAACATGCTGGCGAACAGAAAAAAAAAAAAAAAAGACCTCGGGGAAGCGAGAAAATCGGAATTTGAAAAAAAGGATGAAACCCTCGGACCTGACAGATGAAAAGGTTACCATGGTGAAAAGCTTATTCTCCCCCGCGAGGGAAGCTCTCCCGGGGGGGAAATGGGGCGAGGGAAGTCGGTTTGCACCCCGGCTTTATCCTTCAAGATACCCCCCCTACCCCTCCGTGCGACTAAGCGTTTCCACTCGAACCTTCCGGCCCTTACTACTGTGGGGGGGCAGGGGTTCTGTTCGCTTACGCTTGTGGGATCAAAAAAAAAGCCTAAAGGGGGAAAGATTCCCCATCCAAGAAATCTAAACCGATATGTTTCCTTTTTCCTGTCGCTCAGATAAGAGAGGGGGAAAAACGTAAAGAAGCCGGGAAAGGAGAGACAATTTACCAAGAGAAACCGAAAGTGCGAAAACTGCACGGAGTGATTTGCGAAATAGCGGTCAATGGGGTCGATGTAAAAAGGGGGCGGGGAGCAACCAGGGAATTTCCATTGCATGGACGAAAAGCACAAGCAGGGATGGGTTGCCTCAGGGACCAAAAGTGAACTGCTACCGGTCGAAAACGGCAGCCTAAGGTCCAGATGGGGAAAAAAAAGGACGTAGGGACAAGGAGTCCTCCGGAACTCGCTCTCCCGTGGGGGCACGGGAAAAACTGGAGGGAAATATCAAAAAGGAAACCCGGGAACAAGGGTAATCGGCCTGCCAGGAGGGCGCGCCAGGGGGGAATCAAAACTTTGGCAAGTCGGAAAACTTATCTAATTTGGGGAGGAACGTCATCAAAATGGGGGGTGAGAGTTAAGGGAGAAAATGCCCGGGCGCGACTGAGGGGTACGTTATTGTCATCCCACCGGGACCAAAACGTGGGCGGGTGTTTTTTACGCCAAAATTTCACAGGGGTCTGGGGAAAAAGGGGAGAGTGGGGGGGGGCCGGATGCTGCCTGGGGCAAGAGCGTGCAAACCCATTGGGCTTGTTGAAAGGATCAGAACGGAAACTGGCGCGGGGGAAAGACGCTTGCATTCGAAGGAAGGCCATGGACCAAGGGGGGAATCAGACCCGGAGAGAAAAAGCGAAATCTGATGAGAGACAGATACAATGTGAACCGGATGTCAGCGAGGAGGGCCGCAAGGGGGGGGGAAAAGAGGAAAGAATGGCAAAAGGGAAAGGGGGTGCGAGGGTAGGATGGCCGGTTAGGTCCAAGCGAAACGTGGGCCCGCTTCTGGGGGAACTAGAAAAAAGAAAAAAGAGGCACGGGAATAAGCTCACGCAAAGTTCAATTTTCAAAAGGCAAGGGAAAAAGGGAAGGAATAACAGAAAGATACAATTACAATTCACACAAGGGGGTACAAACGCCAAGGGAAAAATGGGAAAAGAGCCAGAGCAGGAAAAGAAGCGTGCTCGGACTCCCCCGATCCGCGCAGGGGGGGAGCCTAAGAAAAAAAAAAAAAAAAGGGCCAAGGTATACCGCCTCTCCCAGCGGAAAAAGAAAAAAATTCAACCTAAAAGTGTGTCGTATCCCGCGAAGACTTCGGAAGGGGACCACGGCAAAAAAAGGTTATGATCGTCCGCCGGACACAGCAGGAAAGGAAAAAAAAACGGAACGAAAAAAGGTGTCGGCAGTCGCCCAGGACTCCCCGGAAGTCGGTGCACAGAAGAAAAGGAAAAAGGAAAGAGAAAAAAAAAAAAAACATAGCCTGGGGTCACGAAGTCAGGTGAAGGCTGGGGGGGATTTGTTGCTGCAGAAAAATGGGGGGAAAAACAATGGCTGGGAATCCTCCGGTTCCAAAAATGCGCATAACGAGGAAGCCGGCAAAAAAAGTTAAGGGGGGGATTCAAAAGGGACTCAAAGAATCAAAACCACCACGGAAGAAAGGAAAAGAGAGAGATGCCAACGCAGCGTAAGGATACCGAATTGGGGGGGGTTGCCGCAGGCGCAGACGTTGAAAAAAAAAACTGCGGCTTTGGTGCGGGGGGTGGTCCGCAGAAAAAGAGGGGGTGGGCAAACCAAGACTGGGGGGGGAAGTCCCACCTATCTGACAAAGCTGCGTGAACACACGGGTAAAAAAAAAAAGTGGGAGCATGCACCACACGCAAAAAAAGACAACGCAGAAGGGAAAAACATAAAAGGGAAAGAAACGTAATCAGAAAAAAAACCGGGACGCAATAAAAAATGGCGAGGGGACCAGCGACGGAAAAAAAGGGGATAACATTTGCACCACGAGGGGGGGGCACCCGCGCCCGGAAAAGGGAACTGTACCTGAAAAAGTCGAAGGAAAACAGGTGGATGAAGGGGGGGGGGGCCCGCCCAACCAGGTGACGGGATATACAGCCCCCGGGAAGAATAGGAGAAAGAGCGGGAGAATCAACAAAAACGCAACGCTCTATAACTCGACACGGGGGGTGGGGCGGAGGCAAACGTCAGACTGGCGGGCCTATACATTGGTGAAAAGGGGAGAGCCGGAGGGGACTGAAAAAAAGATTGACAATGCGGGCGTCTGGTATCTGAGCCCGGAACAAGGACATCAGTTGGCGGGATAGCCCATAAGCACAAAGAGCGGAAAGCCGGGGACCGGTTCGCTGGGTCGTGTTTGTGAAAAGATAAGAGAAAAACCACTAGGGGCGCGATCGCTACACGAAAAAAAAGGGTGGAGGGAGAGAGAAAATCTTCCCAGGGAAGTATGCCAAATAGGTTCGGGGTCTTGTTTGCCGCCTGACGGTCTCAAAACCGGGTCCAGGGGTACATGGGGAAACAAGAAGCCGGAGGAAAGGCCGGAGGAAGTAAACAAACCACCGTTGACAAAAACATCCAACCCATGGGGCGAAAAAGAAAAAAAAAGTACCCGAAACGGTCCACGGCTTCATGGGACAGAAAAACGTACTAGTCCCCAGAAAAGAACTCGGCGTAACACAGAATGTGGACACAGGCCCACGCCGTAGAAGCCTCGCGCAGAAAGGGGAAGAGAAAAAAGGTAAAGTGGAAAAGGCGCAAAAGAAGCCTTGGCCAAACCATCGAAGTAAGAGGTCCGACGGACACAGAGCATCCACCATGAAAAAAAACCGCCATTTGAGCCAATCATTGAGCGGAAAAAAAAAGAGAGGTTGAAACAGGGCCCGTCATCATTTTAGGGGGTTTGACAGCCACCCGGCAGGAAGAAAGGGGGACGGAAACTTGTAAGAAGGCGTAGCCCCGTCCCGAAAACCCATGGAGAAAAATTGAAAAAGTGGGACCGGAGGTCCCACGGGTGAGGGGTACAGGGGAAAATCTGCGGGGGGGGAATCCCTCCTAAAAAAAAATGGCCCAAGTTTTCCAGAATTAAATCCCTGAGACCCAGCAAACGACCCCGACAAAATCAGAAAGGGAAGGGAAAGAGGAAAAGGTCCCAAAAAATCTCGTACCGCGTAGCAGGGAAAGGGTTATGGGCAGCATATCTCCGCTGGGGTCTTAAGTGAAGTCTGAGGGAGGAGAACCAGGAGGGGCAACTATACTTCAATAAACTCCCATCTCGTTGGGCGGTATCTTCGTCGAGCAAAGGAAAAAATCGAGTGAAAAAAAAATCCGCCAAAAGAAAAAAACTTCCACCCCCAAAAACGGCTAAACTGTCGTGGAATCTTACTTTGACACTAACGGGCCGCCATAAAGGCAAATGGTAAAAATGCCCTGAACGGGAACAAAAGGGGGGGGGGAGGATCGACCGCGGTTAAGGAACGGTAGAGGGTACGACTTAGAAGAGAATAGGGGTAAGAGTTGGGTCTTCCCGGGCAGGGAATCACATAAAGCTAATAATCTGACACGTGACCGTTCACCCTTTCCGGACCACGGCCCCAAAATTGAAGGAGTCGGTAAACCTAGGAAAAGCAGTCCTTGCGCTGAAAAATCCGGCAGCCCGGTAGTACCATGCCACAAACCGGGGGGGGCGCGGGCGGGGGGGTTCGGGGTGAAAAAACTTGTCAAACAATGGTCTAATGGAACCAAGGGTTGGGCGGAGAAAGAAAAGAAACGGAAAAAGTAGGGGGGAAAATAGAGAAAAAACCTGGAAAAAAGGCAAGGGAAAAGGGGGGAAAGTCCCTCACGCGGAGTGACGTTCAAGTGAGGAAAAAAAAATCTCTGGAACATCACCAAACAAGAGGGGGAAAACAACCAAAAAAAAGAAAGGTCTTCTGACCCCTCTAGTTCATCCGAGGCTGTGTGACGCTCCCTTGGGTGGGATTGGGGGGGGGGCGCAGCCGAATGCCCTCTTCCCTATAAAGAATTCTCACAGACAGCACTTATCTCCTTCCGAGGGCTGAAAAGATGAACGGGCTGGTCCCGGGGGAAAAATTTTTACCGCACGCTACAAAAGGGGGAAGTGTTGGGTCCCATGAACAGAATCTTACTCGGGAAAGGCAATGGGGAGGCATAGCAGGAGATTAAAAAAATCTCTGAACCCAGAAAAAAAAAAAAGAACCTTCCGTCATGCAAGGAAAAGAGGCGGAAAATCGATTTTTTCCGGGGGGAAAGGGAAACAAAAATTCCATGTCGTGGGCTCGAAGAAGTAGTCGAAACGGGAAGGGGGGAGCCTTGGAAAGAAACTAAGTTGAGGGGACTCTTGAAAAGTAAATTCTAAAGTGTGAGAAAAAAGAAAAGCGAAAAATAAACCGTCTACCCGCACTGGACAGGGGGAGGGGGGGACAACCCATTTTGGTCATTTAAAGCGCCACCGGGGTAGGTCATATTCGGTTGACAAGATCAAACGACTTGGGGAAGGTGCAATTGGAGTTTGGGAACGGGGCGGGGGGAGTACCCCCCCACTGCACGGCTAAGATGGGTTTGTTCCCACACTAAAGAAAGAAAGCGAACCACGAAGGGTGAGGATGCCCTTCTCGGTCAAAAAAGTTCCATGTGGGAGAAAAGTCCGCTCGCGAACGGCCAAGACAGCCGAGGGCTCCTTTTAAAACAACGGCTCATAAGTTCGCAAAAGAAAAACCGCAGAAGCAAACGAGAGGGGGGTCGGGGGTGGCTTGAAGGGGAGGGGGCGGAGACAGGGCGCAACAAAAATGTCCGAAAGAACAGTAGCAAAGGCGAGGGAAGGAGGAAAGAAAGGGGGAAGACACACCTTGAAACCGCTAAAACGCTTGGGGACTATTGTCAGCCAAAATGAAAAAGGGAGAGCGGGGAAGATGGAAAAAGACCAGGGGGAGTCTTGCTAGCCGCCGGTACCAGAAAAAAAACGGGTGTTTCACGGCAACCAAAAATGGACCGAAACATTGGCCCGGAGAACTCAAAAACGGGTTCGATTACGACAATTTGATGGCATCGCTGCCAAGGGGAGTGCGGGAAGGGGCGAACTGTAAGAATGGATGCTAATGCTCACGTTGCGGCACCCCGGGATGAAGGGGAAAACTGTGGTGCGGGGTTGGAGAAAGCGCGGTGTCTGAGAACAGGGGGGGGGGCAAAAGGCCCTTCGGCCCACGTAAAAATGTGTGGGTACGATGTGTTTTCTGGGGGGAATCAGGCAACGGGAGAAGAGGGGGTTGCTGTTCGGAATACAAAAAAAGGGCAAAAAACCCATTTGAAACTGTTTTGGAAGTTGAGGCAAAAATGCGAAAGGGAACTTTCGGTGAATCGAGTCAAAGAAAGAAGAGCCATTGTACCAGTGTTATCAGAAAGGTGAGAAAAAGACCCCGCACAATTCTTAAGAAATCCCGGTAGGATAATTCCGGGAAGTACGGAAGGCGGAACGAGGCGAGTGGCCAATTATTATTCTGGCCCACAAAAACCGCGAAGGGTGCGAGGCACGGCCCTGGATCAGAACCGGAGTGGACCCCCCGATTCTGGGGGAGAAGCCGAGAAGGAGAAAAGAACCTATGAGGAACAGCGGTGCGAGAGCTAGATCACCTGGTTCATGGGTCAAAAGTTGGTTCCGAGTCAGCAACGACCCATGGGCAAAAGGAAAAACGAGGAATAGGCCGCCAAAACGGAAGAAGCCACCGCCGCGGAGAACGGGCCATCGGGTGGAATAAGAAACACGCGGCTTGTAGCAGTCATAAGAAAAAAGCCTGGAGGGACACAGAGACCCCGGGCTGCCAAAATCACCTGGCCTTGGAGTACCTAGACCCTAAACGCTTTGGGGAGTGAGAAGAGAAGAGTAGGGAAAGAAGAGGGAAATGGGGTGGAAAACTGCCTACCGTTGTTAAACTGACTGGCCAAGAGAAGGGGGATGTTCGTCGTGAGAAGTTCTGGGCATTCTGAGTGACCTCCCGCGGGGGGAGGTCAAAAAAAAAAAAAAAAAGGAAGGGAAGTCTTTCAAGCGCGAACGCATCGGGGAGCGTGAAACCATTCTTTCACGAAAAGGGGTTCGCCAAAAATTTCAAAAAAGACAGAAGGGGTTCGAGGTCGCCCCACAACGCCGGCAACAAATGTTAGGGGGTTACGTGAACTGGAGGGGAAAGTACACAAAACCAAAACGGGGGA
>Ga0179593_1324238_pt1 | contig 25666 bp, 22 predicted proteins | sample CZODoug2_1_08_16_FD_185931 | JGI IMG/M metagenome (GOLD analysis project Ga0179593, IMG submission 185931) | Vadose zone soil fungal communities from Angelo Coast Range Reserve, California, USA - CZODoug2_1_08_16fungal (PacBio error correction) | ecosystem: Environmental > Terrestrial > Soil >...
AAAAAGGGGAAGGGGGGGTCTGGCCGTCAGTCCAAAAAAACGCTTTGAAGTGGAGGAAGGGTCTAGAAAAAGAAGGTGCATGAAAGCTGGAATAGGGAGTTCTTTCAGGAACACGAGGAAAGAAAGGTGGGGTTAAGAGACAAAAAAGACTAAAGAACTTGATCTCCTTGTCTATGTCCCGGGACGATACCCAAGAAAGTAACTCGACCGGGGCACGAAAAGGAAAAAAGCGTTACGTCAAGCACAAGATGGAAAAGAACCGGATTGGGAACTTAAGAGAAACAAGTTCTCTTGGAAGAGAGGTCGGAAAGAAGAAACGGCTGCGGATTTCAGTACTTGGCGTCCGCACACCTCGAAGAGGGGGATAGCGCAGGGTTGGAATGGCACAAGAAAGCGAATCTGGGAGAAGGCCATCGACGCGACGAAGAGACGGGGATGGAAAGAATGTTGTGGGACGCACAACCAGAACTAGCTCTTCCGTTCCCGTCACGGCTCGAAAAAAATAACGTCTTAAGTCGGAACCGAAGAATGGTAGTGCAAGGAGGGGGTCGGGAGCTCTGGATCGGCCCTAGCCCTTCTTCCTTGAATACTTCCGACCCGGAGCTGGGGAAAGAAAAAAATGAAATGAGAACAAGTAGCGCACTTCGGGTCCCAGTAAGAAGAAGACCGCATCCACACGGGGAGGAAGGGATTAAACGACCAAACCCATCCCCAAAGGAGGGAAGTTCTTTCAAATGCTCAGTTGGAGGGGAAAAAAGGGAAAAAGGATCCGAGGAAAATATGACGGACTAACTTCACCGAGGCCGCAAAAGATGGAGAGGGTTACTTGGATCTCCACTCGATAGGAAGGGGAAAAAAATAAACTTAGAGCTTCGGAACACGGTGCTGCGAAGAATCGACGAGAAGCCATAAACGGGAGGAACTAATCAGTACCCATAGGAAGAAGAGGAATGGCCTCAGGTAAAAACAAAGTGGGGGCGCCCGGAAAAAGAGAAAGACTTCCGCAAGGAGTCATAAGCGTAGACAACAAACCCGTCTAACTAGGCAAGAAAAGAAAGGGATGCCTCTCCCAACCGGAAAAGCACGTTAAGACGCGAAGACACGGGACCTTCGGAAAATGGGGAGGTAATTCACCAGTCTTCCGTCCAGCGATATCGGGAAAGAAAAGCGGAAAAAACCGCAACCACGAAGGGGGAATCCTGACTGGTGAAGACATCCAGCAGAAAAAAGAAAGAGAGTCCTGAGCGAGTCCAGGAATCAGAAAAAAATGTATTAGAGAGCCGGTATCCTGACTGATTTTGGTCCAAGGGGGGGAAGAGAAAGGCCCTAAATTGTCCCTCGCCCAAACTGAAAAACATGTGAGAGATCAGAATCAAACGGGGGACTCGCCAATCGGAGAAAAGGACCTCGAAGGAAAACTCAGAAGTTACGAAGAGAACACCGTCCTTTCTAAAGTGAGAAGGGAAAAAAGAACTTCCGTATTGGAAATCGTCGTTAAAGGGGGGAAACCGCCGCTGAGTTGGGTGCTCGAGGAATCTAGTAAAAAAACAAAAGCATAGAATCAGGTGTCGCGGTGGCTACAAAAATGAAGGGGTGCACACGAAGGGAAAGCTTCAGAACGACTGGGGGGGAAAATCGAAAGAACATTGCCGCCCAGCTCCGCCCGCCGGGGAAAAAAATGGTCAGCGGAATCTCGGGGCAAAAAGTCCAGCTTCACTTCAAAAAGAGACCTCAGGGACCACAAGGAACGGCATTTGGGAAAAGTCGTCAGGGATTTGTGAGAACGTCTCAACATCAGAAAGCTGGAGCTCGTCTCGCCCAAGGCTCGCAAGGTGTCTGCGCACGCTGGTGGCGTAAAGGTAGTGCTCAGAACGATCACGCCAAAAACTCGCGCAACAGCCTGTACACAGGGACCATTTAAAGATGGTCGCGGGTGAACAGGATGTAGAGCCACCACGCGGTTGAAAGAATGCAAAGATGGCGAGGCGGCAGAAGAGAAAATAATCCCACTGGAAAATAGAGGAAACCAAGACAAGAAAGAGGACAGGTAAACCGTGCTCTCGTAGTCCCGCAGCACTGATTGAAGGGCCGAACAGAGACAAGCCCGAAAAAGTCTAAAGGTACCATCTGCGAATAAAAATAGCGGGGAAGAGGCAAAAGGAAAAGCCAAAAAGTCCTAAAAGGGATGTATCACCCGGAAGCGTCTGAATGGGGAAAAGCGTGGGAGAGGGTTCTTAGTGTCCAGGGGCGCGGCAAAGCGGGAAGGGGAAGAGAGTCGAAGACGGGAAGTGTGCTTGAGGCAGAGGAGGCCAGCGACGGAAACGACCCGGACGGAAGAAAGGGCGGAATGCCAAAGAAAGAACACCGTCGAAATGATCGAGATAAGAAAGGAAGGTCTGCACCGCACTGTCGCGCCAAAAGAAATCCGTAAAAAGTAGGGGGGAAGAACACACAAAAAAAAACCCACGATCGCTGTGGGAAGAAAACCGCGCAGGAGAAACATAAGACGCTCCTCAACTAATGATTCTTGTCAGAAAAAAACAAAGGAGAGGATATTCTTGAGAAAAAGAACATCCAGCGGGGGTTTGGAGAGAGAAAGGGACTTACTGAAGAGAGAGAACAAAATTAGATGACAATTAGAGATGCCGATCGAGTAGCTGGAAAAACGAAATGCAAAACAACACCAGGATTTAGAAGTGGAGAAATCCGTACTTCAAGGTGGGAAGAAAAGTCAACTGAAGAAGGGGGGGGAAGAGACCACAGGAATGAGCGCGTAGCTTTACTCAGGGCCAGCCGGTCTCAAGCCCGGCGGGGTCGGGAAAAAGGCGGGGGGGGGGGAGCGAGCCCAGGAACAGGCATCACGAAATTGTCATTCCAGGGAGAGCGCTGCAAGAGATTAAAGAATGTGTGAAAGGTGGGGTTGAGAGGCATTATCCTGAACCCCTTGGAGCTGGGCCTCGAGCGGCGACAAGACCACGGGGGAAAGAAAGGAAAATAACAACGCTGGCCGGACCGTGACCCGAGTTCAACGAGAACCGAGGGGCGAAACTAGAGAAACGGGCCAATCAAAAATTTCAAAGAATCCTGAAGAAGCCGGCGGTGATCGTGTAAAGAGGGACCAAAGAACGCGAGGAAGAGAGGTTCGGCATTTACTTTGGGGTTAGGGGGGGGTCGGTGATGGCACGAGAAGGATGGAGATAGAGGATCTTCTTCCCGGTTGGCTTGAAGCTGAAGAGCTTCGCACCAAAGACGAAACGTTAAAATCCCGCGGTGGGAGGGACATTCACCCATAATGTCATACACAAAAAAGAGCCTTGCAGAAGAATGGTGCGGGGGCGCAGGGAAGAGGTACGGCGTCGAGAAAACTACGTACCACAAAAAGCCTAGCTGAGGGCAGACACTATCAATAAAAATCTTGTGCGGAGAAAAACCAAACAAATAGTAGGATCTATAAAAAACCACATCTTAAAACGCTACCAGCTCGCCGATACATGGGAGAGGAGTGAAGAGGGAGGGAGGAACGTGGAAGGTACGTCCTAAAAGGCTATCCATGGCCGCAGGCACAGGAGTGGGGGGGAAAAAAACAAAAAGTTCTGGAAGTGAAGGACCATTTCCATAAAAAAAGAAGAGCTGAAGAAGGCGGAAGATCCTCAACAAGGTCCAGAAAAGACATAAGCTACGGAAGCAAAAACCATCAAAGCTGCGCGACTACTACTGAAATGGATCCTCCAACACTCGACGACGTTCTGAACAAATTGAAGAGAAGATGGGAAAAAGGTGACAGTAAAATTTTCACGAAAAAGAAAAGGAACAATAAAAGACAACCCTAACGGGGATCGTGTGGATAACCAGTCCCGGCCTAGCTACAATAAGAAAAAAAAAGGAAGTGGAGGGAAAGAAAAAAAACAAGCGAAGACTCAAGAAAGGCTGAAACGGGATTCACAGGAGGCAGCACGAAGGGTAGTAGCCGCGAGCCTGATCTAAAAAAAAAGGGGTTCGAGGTCCAGGGATCTAAAATAAAAAGGCTTTCTACCAAGAGCATACCAAGAGCTTCCCAAGGCCGGTCGGAGGAAAAACGCGGGGACGGACCCGGAACGGAGGGGGTTCCGGCAAAAGACGGAGTGGACGGGCCCGCAGTGCGGGGAGAGAGGGGAGGAGAGAGATACACGCAAGGGGAAGATCTAGAACTGAAGCCCTATAAAAACCTAACCAAGGACCGAAGGAGGGGAAAGTAGGTTCAAAAGCAGAGCCGGGGTTATAAGAGAAGAAAATCAAAAAAAGCACGGTGAGCGTCTTCGGCAAGGCCGGGTGCACAGGAATAACGGCGGATGCACGGAAAAGCTAGAAGGAATGAATATTCATCTGGTAGCCGCGCGACCCAAGAGATGGAATGGAAAAGCAGAGCGGTTGCAAACTAAGGAATGGACTACGACTCAAGTGACCACACTCGCAGGTACTCGCTCCGGAGCCGAGAAATTAACGAAAAAGAGGTGAAAAAAAGCAAAGGGGGCAAGTCGGCAGGGATAACGGGGGGGGGTACCTAGATCTGACGCGGAAAAGGTAGGAGAGTGTAAGGAAGTGGACCAACGTTAAGTCCGCATGAGGGGTCGTACATACGGAAGAATCAAACTTAGGGACTTAAAGTAACAGAAAGAACGGTTAAGGGTGCGGGCTGAATGGGTATGCGCACAAGGTCCTGGCGAGGGGTATGCTACCAACAGTGATCGAATGTGAAAAAGTGTTTGGAAAAACACCGGAATCAGAAAATCTCGCGCCAATTGCCAGGCCTGAAGGGGAGGGTCAAAGCTCATAAAAGCTGAAACCGACAAAAGGCTACCACGGAATTGAAGACGTCACTGAAAGGGGAAGCCTGACGGAGGAAAGGGGAGACGACCGATGGAACAGAGCGGACTGGAGGAACCTGAAAAAAATATGCGGCGAATAAGAAAAAATCTCGGACGAAAGCGGCAGCACTGCTCATGGGAAGGGGCATTGGGCAACCCTGTGCTATCAAAAAGGGGCGGAAGTGACGCACCCGAAAGAGGTGAGGGGGGACGAATCCTGTCGAGGGGTTCGGCAGACGAGGAGGCAAAGAGCCAAGTTTCGATAAAGGAAACGGGAATTTTGAAAGGAGGTTGCGTACCTCAGGCCAGGCTGGTCGAGCGAAATGGAAGCGTGGCAGGACAATATAGCATCACTTCTTCGGCTATCGAGGGTGGACCGCTCAAACCGATCGACTGAAAGGAATAACCTAAAGAAAGGAATCTGTGAGGTTACCGCGAGAAAACTTAAAAAACCAGCCTCCCGCCAGGAGCAGGGGACGACCTCCAAGATCTTCAATGGGGTGTAAGGAGAGGACATCACAACAAACGGAGGGGGCGAGAGAAAGTACAGGCAAGGAAGGGCGCCGGAAGGCCGCCCCAATGCGAGGGGAGTGGAGGTAGGGGCGAAGCGCAAAAAGGGACAAGTGACATGGAAACATTGGGGGGAGGGAATCCGGCCACAACAAAGGGAAAAAAGGAGGGTTTTGTAGGGGCAACCATCGGATATGCCCCGATCTAAAAGGGAGCCATCCGCGCTCGACCGCCCTAATCGTAAGAGAAAGAAAAGCACAGATTAAAAGGCCATGTTGGTCATTCGCGACCAAAGGCGATAAAAGAGCTATTGGCGAACAAACAGCTAAAAAAAGTACAATGAAACTTCCTCAAAAGAGTGCACAGGGTGAGAATGCAACCCAGAACGGGGGAAAGGATGTCGTGGCCACACGAACATAGAAGGGAGATCGTGAATTCAAACTCAGGTGGTGGGAAGAAACTCGATCTCTGTAATGAGCGGTTTGTTCTCCAGCGTCACGTCGAAAACGACGTCCGCACGGCGTCAAGTCAGATGGTCGGAAGAATGGGCAAGAAAAGGAGGTCCAGGAGGCGCTGAGAAGGACCTGAAAAGGTCGAAAATTTTGGGGGGGGGTTGCAAAGTAGCGCCCGAAGGTCCCACACCTAGAGGCGCTCACGTCACGTGTCAACGAATAAGAAGCCCATTGAGTGAACCTTGACCAAGCAAAAAAAACAAAACACCAGAAGGGGAGAGGGGAATGTCTGAAAAATTGAGGTCGACGTCTGTCGGGATCTCGTCACTGAGAGTGGAGGAAAAGATCAAACCGAGGAAACTCCGGCATAACATGTCCCGAGAAAAAAAGGGCCGGTCACAGCAAAGAAAATCCAGGGAGGAAAGGAAAATAACACTTAACCACGGGAGCGAACTCGCCGGACTTAACGGAGCGATACAAGAGCCCAAAGTTACGTGGCGAGAAACCATCGGGGGTCCACGCGCCCGCGCCTAGGAAAAAAGACCCATCTCGGCGCGACCAAGCTGCCTGCACGGCAAGCAAAGCGAACTGGAAGGAAGAAGCCGCAGGGCGAGCGGGGTATTCACAAGGAAAAGAAATATTCCAAACGGTGAGGCGACACCCCTCCCACGATCCAGCAATTCGACGCGAAGAAAACGGCTAAACAGTGGGCGGCAGAACCGGGATCATCTGAAGCCGAGAGGAAGGCGAAACGAGGACTCTTTCTCAAAACGTCGCAAGAAGGTCTTCGACGGGAAAAAAGCCAGGACCCGCCCGCGTCTCAGTCAAGGGCATAGGGTAGTGCCTACGCATTTACGGAGACGGGATCCCGAAGTGAAGAAAATCAGGCAGTCGGGCCTTAAAACTGCCTCCCAATATCCGCGGATGGCCGCAGGCTTGCCCGCATCGCCAACCTTGGCCTACTGGTCGATAGCCATAGATAAAGCAAAAACTTCCTTGGAGAGGGGCCGGCTTCGGGAACACTGCAATGACCCCTTGAACAAATCGTCGGACTAGTCGGGGGAAAAGCTAGTAATCAAAAGGTAAATACAGTTGCAGAGAGCTGGAAAGTAGCGGGAACGAAGCCGGATGGTCCTGTAGCTGAACGCATATGGAAAATATCCTCAGGGGGGGGGGGGTAACGAAAAAAGAAATAGCAGAAAACCGCTCAATGGCCTGAATATCAGAGCATGTCCCCGGAACAACTTCCAACGGAAAATAAATAGCCCCAGTCTCGGAAGAAAGGGTCGATTATGGTCTCAGGAAGGGAAACTCGTGCACTCATCAAAAAAACTCCTCTGTGCACGCAAGCCCAGAAGAACAGTGAAATGAACCAAGTGCCTTGTTCAGGATTTAGTCAAAAAGAAATCAACCGGGGCAGGAATAAAAACATTTAGAAGAGGGTCACTTGAGATGTGTCTCAGGAGACAAAAGGTCCAGCCAACCACGCGCGTCGCGCGAAGAGCGGACGTGACATAGAGAGCCAGGGACAATTCAAGAAAAAAAAAAGAAGGGGGGGGGGGTTCGCAAACGAGTACACACGGCGCGAGGTAATCCAAACTTCCGAGAACATACCTCTCCAACGGCAAAAAAAAAAACGTTCACCGATGAAAACTCTCCAAGAAGGAATTCCAGAACGCACCTCCGGCCGCACAGAACACGGCAAAAAAGCAAGCGAGCGGGAGGAGTGCCAAACAGCGTGGTATCAGATGGAACCGTGACGCGGGTCCCGGTCTGCAAAAGCGGTTGTCCTGCGATCGCAAAAAGAAAGCTTTAGATCAGCCTCCCGCTCTACCTCGATACTTCGGCCGAATGAACATCAAACAGTCCAGAGAACGAGCTTCATAACAAAGACTTGGACGCAGCTCCTGAAAAGGGCGCCGGTCCGATGCAAGGTATTGGGTCGACAGAAAAAAAAAAAAAAAAACCCGGCTAGGGACGTGGCTTGGCGTAGTCAGAAAATCGTCGCGCCGGGAAGTAACGAAATACCGGCTGGTCCCGCCTTACTAGCCAGGACTTAAGTAAGAAGGGGAGGGAGACGAAGCAGAAAAGACGCGGGGGGGGGGCCCCTACTCGCCTTATCGGCAGAAGGGGAAAAAAAGAAGGAAAGAGGGAAGATTAATACTTAGGAGAAAAAAAACCACGCGGAGCGCAATTTAACTGAAAGACGACAAAAGGCTTCAATGAGTGGACGGATCTATTGATAGGGGGGCTCCAAACCAAGAGGAAAGAAGAGGACGGACGTTGTGAAGAGGGGGGGGGTGGGGTTACATTTCATCGGATTCTGCGAAATCAATACGCTGCAGAAGGCCTGGATGAAAATAGAGAAGACCTTGAGTTCATGGACAAAGACTAGGGGATCGCGTCGGGGGAGACGGGAGAGGGGGGAAGCGATCACAGACTTCACACGCAAAACTCTGGAAGCTGGACCGTAAAAAATCTTCTCAACCGCTGAAAAGTGAACAAGAGGGACGAAGAAGGAAGGAGGTGGGGCGTCAAGAGGAGGGTGGAGGAAGGCCTTCAATCCTGAATAGTTTCCGGATGGAAAATCTTCGTGAAAAAAAGGTGTATAGGGACGTTTCTCGTAGAGGAAGTGTCAAGGGGCTAGGGGGGAGAAGCGAAGGACGTTGGGCTGGAAGAAGGGGAGTTTACTTTCTGACTGAAAATCCGCGCTAGAAAAGTAAGCAAAAGGTGAACGGGGTTTGCTCCCCGATGGCACAGAAAAAACAGCGAAAAGAAAGGAAAAGGATCAGGGGAAGGGAGACTGTAAGGAGGGTTAAAATACTTTACCAAAAGCAATGCGTCCCACGCTAAGAGGGCAGGGGTGAAGACCGGAGGAGCAGAAGAGGGATAAGGGAGCAAGAGGGAAGACACACATCGCTCATAAAAGAGAAGAATAGGGGGGGAGGACCAAAGCGGTGGATTTAATCACCCGGTCGGCCGGGAAGAAATGACGATCGGAAAGGACTAAGGTGTCCAAAAAACGCAGTGAAACTAAATTCCAAACTCGGAGAGCGAGAGGAAAGATAAACATCATCTCGGACCTCCGGGAGATAAAGGAATAAGTTTAGAAACGGAGGAAAGAGAAGAAGGAAAAAATCGAAATTCAGGGACCCCATTAGGGTCTAGGGGGGGGGGGAGGGGGTCCTAAAAAGAAGGGTCAGAAAAAATCGAGACCCCGACTGCGTAAAGGAGAACAGATCTTCACTCATTCCTCTATCGATGGCGACTCAGCACAGAAAAGAGGGCGCATAGCCACAAAGATGGACAGGCGGGGCGAAAGTCCTTACTAGCCCTGATCTGCACGCTGGAAGGATCCCTTCTCTCACAAATGGCATGGAAAGGGAAAACCGCGACGAAGAAGAAGAAGAAGTGCTGACTGGCTGGGGGTCATCCCCTTAAAATGAAGACAGGCAACCCAGGAGGAAGGGTGTGATAGAGGGAGAAGTCATGCATCATTAAGTCTAGGTGAAGAACGGCTCGCCGGCTAAAACCCCGACCAAAAACTGTTCCGAATTCGTTGCCATTCAGGGTCACTAAGAGTTGGTGAAAAGCGCCTGACGTCAACCAAGGGGCGTAAAGGGAGAAGGGCCGGTGTGCACGAAAGAGGAAAACGGTGCCACGGAGCGCGGAACCTGACGTAGGAGAGGATTCGACAAAAAATCAGAGGGGGGGAAAGGGGGGGGTAAAGTCGTAGAGGGGAGACCCATCGGTAGAGGGCTACAGCGAAACCTGACCCGGAATGACGATCCTTAGACATCCTGTATCCGCTCTATTCTAAGAAAGAAGGGAAGATCGGGAAGAAGAAGGGGGGGACCGAAGAGGAGCGAGAAGCAGGAATCAAGAGAATGAAGTCAAGTAAGGGAAGAAAAGTTCGTCCGAAGACTAGGCCTAGATTCGAAAAATTTCTAGGGGAAAAAGGGGGAAGGCAAAAAGCACGTGTTGGGATGGGGGCTGGGCTGTAGTTGACAAATCCCGTTCATCTAGGGTATTAGAAAAGAAACGTTTCTCTACAGGCCAATCGTTCAATAAGGAGGGAAGGGGGAGAGGAGGGAGTGGAGAAGAACAAGGTCGTGGAAGAAGTATCGCAGAAAATCTTCACCACGCAAGAATAACGGCAAAAAGCCCACGCGATTGAAGAAGTTGACTAATAAGGGAAGAAGAGGGGATATCAAGAAGGAAAGAGGGATCGAGACTGTGGGGACTACCCATCTTTTATCAGTACTGTCTAAAGATCAGCGACGGAGGGGCGGAAGAAAACTAATCTCAGTTAGTATTTTGAATGGAACTTAAAAATGTGCCAACGGAAACGAGTAAGGATGGGGGAGGGAAAGGGGGTTTACAAAAAGGAAGACGTTCTCTCTTTCCATCTTGGAGCAATACAAAGAGCCCTTGTCTCTAACAAATTAGTGGTGAAATAGGGGAGGAGGGGGGGAAGTAAAGTTCAGACGCCAGGGGTCTAGCGCGGGGTGGAGCGTCCCTGATCGGAAAAAGGGAGTGCGGGGTCTAAAAGCAGGGGGTCCAAAACAAGAAAAGACTGAGTGGGAACCTCAAAATAATCGCGGGGAAATGGAAAAATACCAGAAAAAGGAACTAACGAACGCACACCTCAGCGGAATGGTGCTGGCCGGATGCAGTCAATAGGACAATTGCTCTAGACACAACAAACAATGAATAAAGAGAAAAAGATGAAAAAAGAGGGGAAAAAGTGACGCGAGGGAGGGGGAAGTTGACATGCAGCGCGAGATAGGTAGAGTGAGCGAGTACTCAAAGCGAGCTGAAGGGAGATAAAAACGAAGGATAGATAGGGGGGATAGGGGCCCAATAGGCATCTTCAGTCTCATGCAGTGAGACAAAAGGATAGAAAATCACCTTACAAGCTGGTACACAGCAACAATTAAGAAAAAGGAGGGTGGCCATGTCTAAAAAAAGAGGCTATTTCAAGGAGGCTATTTAGTAAGTCACTCGCCACGCAGCAGTCCCTCGGAATGTCACTTGAATCGAGAGAGGAATTGGTGAAGGAGGAAAAAATAAAAAAACGGGAGAAGAGGGCTTGGATGACTGCCAAAGAAAAGAGGATACTAACGTATTGAAGAAAGGGGTGGAATGGCCACAAAGGAAGACTTTGCATAGGATAGGGCGCTAAAGGTGAGAAAGAAAGGAGAAAAGAAGGCAAAGAGGAAAATTCGCCGGGAGGAGGGGGAAAATTCGCGTGGGGGGACGGCGGTGAGTGGCAGGCCAAAAACTACCTACACAGAAAGGGGGGGGGAAAGAGACAGTCATCGCCCGGCGCGAACTTTAACCCCTTCTGTACCTTCGCCGGTAGTGTAACGAAAGAACCCGAAGCATGGCGATGCCGTCTTGCCTATAGACACACCCAAAGGAAGGGGAAGGTCTGGGAGGGGAGTCGGAGAATTCGCGTCTCGTATCTCGTAAGTCTGCGGGACGAACGGCACTGAAGAAACGGAATCGACGCTTGCTCAACCAGAAGGACAGAACCGTCAGAAAAGGGAAAAAAAGGAGAGGGGGGGGAACACGGTGATCGAAAAAAAGAGAAGGGGAGGAAAGGAAAGGCGAATTATAGCCATGAAAGACTGGAAGGGAGAAGGAATCCCCGGCCAAGAAAGCAACCAACTCACTCGTCAGGCCCCAGCTTTGGTGTACCACTCGGAATGAGGGAAAGAAGGAATCATAAGAAAATGGAATGGGGGGGGGAAGTTTTCTATCTCCCCGTCCTTCCCAGCTACCGAAGGGAGTGGGCATAAATTCCTTACCCCTCGGGAAACAAATAAAGAAGAAGACCCATGGGTGGGGGGGTCGGTGTTAGCTGCGGGGCTGGGCATCTCTCCATTATGCATAGCTAGCGAGATCGAAATAGCGGAAAGGAGGAAAAAGATTCTTGGTACGTGGCCAGAAAAACAGAAGAAATCTCGTCAAGGAGGAAGGGAGGCAAGATTCAGCAAGAAAGGGAGAAGGGGAGCGAGATCCCTACGTATTTGCCGCTCAAGCCTCAGTGAACAGGAAGAACCAAAGGGTCCTGAAAGAAGAGAACAAGTCGCAGATCTCCCGACAATTCTCTCCGAATGTTGTAAGAGGGAAGGGGAGGGGGAGAGGGGCCGGGGGGGAAAAGATACCGACGTCCGAGGGAGTTCGGGGAAGGAATTTAAGGGCAACTGAAAAACAAGTGCACACATATAGGAAAATAACTTACTCGGAAGAGAGGGTGAAAATTGGCAGGAGCGGCAAAATTCTGGATCAGGATGATGGGCGGCGTCAATGGGAGGAGATCAACGAAGGTCATCTCGGGTTGATGCCCGAGGGAAAAAAAGGGAGACGGAAGAAGAAGGGATAGAAATGGAGAGGACGGTGAACGTCCGCCTACTAAAAGGAGTGGTAGAAAATCTACCGTGCGGCGCCCTGTCTATAGGGTGAAGATGGTTTGGGAAAGAGGAGAGACGAATAAAAAAGGAAGGAGACGGAAACGGGTCAGGCAACACGGAACGAAGTGGGCTCTCCAGCTGGAGTGGCGGAAGGGAGTTATCATACTTCCCACAGGGTAAAATAAAGGGAGAAAAAAGAGGAAAGGGGAGGGGGGAGGGCACCAGGGATGGAGGGGGAAGGATTACAGAAAAGGCGATCACAAAGCGGAGGGGAAACGGAGGGAGGTCTAAGGAAACATCGACTTCAACAAAAGACCGAAAGAAGGAACGAGCGCTCAGGGATGAACGCAGCCCTGAGGTCCATAACAATAAGCTGAAGAACACGTTCAAATGTCACATCGCGAAAACGGAAGGGAAGAAAGAAGGGGGGAGGGCTAAAGGGGAAGGAAATATCGGGGAGACTGGCTTGCAACTTCCTAAGCGGAGTTGAGAAGAGAGAGAGTCCCTGTCGGGCCAATGTGGGGGGGGTTAGGAGGGGGGGAGCCTAGGGATCCTGGGCTACGAGTTACAGCGCTCTACAGAGCTGCGAGAATGAAGATGTAAAGAAAAATAAGATCACCTTCTGGAGGGTGCTAAAAAAAGGGACATCCTGGCAACAAAATTTCGGACCACCAGGAAAGGAAATAAGAAGGCCTAGGGGGAAAAAAGACCTGGTGAGGGATAGAGATACGTAGAGACCCGGAGGAGTGAAAGAAAGGGGGAAGGGAAAGAAGGAGGGGGAAGGGGGAGGAATCAGTTTGTGTTCCTCGAATACGATAAGGAGATCTATACACCAAGACACTTAAGGGGGGAAAAAAAGGAAGTGACCTATATAGGGAGCAGTATACCAAAAAAAGGGGAAAAAAGGTATGCTGGAGGGAAAGGAAGAAAGAAGGAGAGAGGGGGAAAGTAGGGGTCCTCGTTTAGGGAAGGGGCACAGGAGAGGCGGAAGGCTCTTATAATCCCAAACATCAGGAGAGGAGGGGTGAGGGTCCTGGCAGGGGGGGGGTGTGAGTACGAAATCAAGCACTTAAAGTCGACATTCAGAGGGAAGGGATGAATGAAAGAAGAAAAAGGGGTTGGTGCATGAAAGTATGGACGAAGGAGGTAAAGCGGGAGAGATGACTCCAATAATTGAGTTCGTATGCGACCAAATCTAAAAAGAGTTACTAAAAATAATTCAATCCATCTGAAAACTCAAGCCAATAGAGGATGAGGGCAGGGAGAGTATAAGAAGTTCCTCTGTAGAGGAATCCTTCCGTAATGAAGAAATGGGAGTAAAGGGGGAAAGTGGGGGAAAAAAGGGGGTGAAACGGTTCTCTACTTTGAAATCGGGGGTCGTAAAGAAGAGGTTCTGGGAGGGGGGGGGAAAAGAAAAATAGAGTGGGGCCTTTCTTGTTGTGAATCCCGCTGATCTAGGTACCCAATCGGGGAAAGAAGAAGAAAATTTTTTTCAAATGCTCTGATAAGACAACAAGTCATACAAGAAGAAAAGACAAGGGGGGAAAGACGAAGGGACGAGTTGGGCGGGCGAGTCTAAAAAAACATCCAGCTTTCTCAGAAACCACGAAAATCAAGGGCTAGATTATGAGGAAAAAGCGAAGAAGACATCCTGAAGAGCGGGTACAACGAGGTAATATAGGGGGGAGAGGAGTTGATCAGGAAGGAATATGTAAAGGGGGCAGATGAAGAAGAAAAGGGGGGGGGAAACAGGATTATAGGAGGCGCCCGTGTCAAAATGTAACATCTATGGGCTATAAACGAGAAAAGGCCGAGAACATCATCGTCGGGCACAGCCATCCCTTCATCATACGGGGGCCGAGAAAAGAAAGAGAAGAACACTCGACACGAAAAAGGGGCGTTGAAGGACCCAAAGGACCAGGTCAGTTAAAGGGGGTCATACTAACAAAACTGGAACTCCCGGAGAAAGACGACTGATTACAGTCCCTTCGGGACATGCAAAGGAGAGAGGGGGGAGGACTGATAATCACGAAGGGAAGAGACTAGAAAGAAACGCTAGGACTTCTGATAGGGAGGTCGTCGAGTAAAAGAGGGGAAGGTAAGAAGAAAGATCTTCTACCCAAAGGTTTAGCCAAGTCGAAGGAGAAAATGAATCCATTAAGGGGAGGAGGAGGCATACACTCGAGATCACAACTAGAAAAAAGGGTCTTTATTTGTGTCAGAAAAAAAAGGGATGTGACTCCCAAGAGGAAAGGGAGGCAAGGCCTCTTTAAGCGAGACTAGGAGACTGGCAGAGAGGGTGCTCCAGGCGCCGCAAAAACACAAAAAATGGGAGGAGGTACGTTTCCGTCGTGGTATTCACGTCGATATGGGAAAAGGGGACATCACCGCAAGGTTGCATAGGATAACTAAGCGCCTTCCAAGAAAGGGGGCGGGAAAGAGAAGGGGGGGTACACATCGGGGAACTCTGGCAAAAATGACTTAGGAGACCAAACGTCTTTGACTATGGGAGAGGAAAAGGAGGGGGATGGGGGAAAAAAAGAAAGAAATCCCGGACGCCTCTCGGTACGATACCTTTAGGACTCGGGAGGGAGCGGCGCATGGCACACTAGGAAAGGTAAAAGCGGAGAAGAAAGGATGGGAAACCTGGAGGAATATTGGGGTCACTTGCCTAGTAAGGGGAAGGGCCACATAATGTTTAGAAGGGAGGGAAGGAATCTCAGAAGACGGAAACAAGGGGATCGGAGAAGAAGGACAAAGCAAAGGCAAGGGGGGTGGCTTGGTGAGTATGGGAAAAGACATTGGATTAGGGGGAGGAGGGGGGGATAGGACTAAAGCTACGGGGAAGTTGGGTTACAATTAAGAAAAGGGAAGACTGGGGAATAGAGAGACACCACAAGGGGGGTTGAGGGAGCTGCAATCAAAGAGAAGTCGTTAACCCTCCAAAACTACGAGAAAAAAAAATACGTAGGGGGGAGGGACTAATGCAAGGGTATGAACTTTTAGCATAAACAAATCCTTGAAACGAGGAATTGTGTTATTTTGGCTTAGGATCACTATCGCAGGAGGAAAAAAAGAGGGCGACCTGACCGGGAGGTGCACAAGGGAAAGGGGTTAAGTCTCATGTCACGGTTCGGCCTTACCAAAGTCGACGGGAGCGGTCTCGCTAACCGGCTAGGAAATTAACTCCGGGGGGTCAGGGGGGAAGAATTGAGAGGGTACCTGGGGCTGGACTAAGGGGCGGCGTGGGAAAGAGGCAACAGAGGAGAGAGATCGGGCTGCCTGGCCGCCAGACTAGTGGGGAAGGGAGAAAGAAAGAGGGGGCCGAGATCGGTTAAACGGGAGTAGATACGCCGACCCACTCCAAGATAGGAGGTGATGGGGGAAGGAGAAAACGGGGCCAGGCGGGGGTTAATGCAGAAACAAAAACACGGAGAAGGGGGGAAGGAAAATCCCTGGGAACGATTTGAACGGGGGAGGACGGGACATCACAAGAAAGGGGAGAGGGAATTGGGATAGCGCTTTGACTAAAAGTAAGGAGGCGATCAGAAAGAATGAGAAGGTTGGGAGGGGTCACCCAGAAGGATCTCATCAGAGTTCAGGGGAGGTCGGAACCTAAGGGAAAAAAAAAGGTAAAGGACCAGAGAGGAATGACATATTGGAAAGACGCAAACGGGACTCTTCCTGCTATTTGCTAAAAGAACAAGAAGACAGCAGAAGAAGGCGTGGATGTGTGGGACTGCATAAAGAAAGGCAAACAAGAAGAAAGGGGGAAGCCGAGGGTTTGAAGTGCAAGAAAAAAAAAAAGGGATCGGGGAAAGAGAGAAAGCAGGTTTTCATTCCGAAAAAAACGCGAGAACCAAAATTGAAGGGCTGGAAGAAGGCAGAAGAAAGGGCGCACTTAAGGGGAGTGGGGGCCGTCCAAGGTGGGGGGGAATGGTAGAGTCGCGGAAAGGCGGCCATCTCAAGAAGGAACAGGGGACTGTCTGAGGGGAAAAAAAATGCAATGTTCCACCAAATACACACGTGACGGCCAGCCACCCATACAAAGGGAGGAAGCTTCAAAAGAAAAAAACACAGCAAACCAAGGATGTCGGGAAAGCAGAGGGAAAGGGGAACGAAAAGCTTTGAGGGAGATCGGCAAATCGGACTAACTAGCGGGAAGGCAAGGGTCAGGGCGGGTATCTAAGAGGAGCTAAAGGACTCCAAGAAAAGTCTAGGACTTCAACGAGAAAAGCGGAGGGGGCTACCCTGCTCGGGAGGGGTAACAGGGAAGACAAAGGGGAATGGGTCCCACGCGAGAAGCAGAGCCGGGAGGAAAAAGAAAAAGACAGAGTTGGACAAGAAAAAACCGAGGCATCGGAAATCATCCAAAAGTCAAAACTTATCAAGGCCGATTGAAGGGGGACACCTTAATCGACCGACGGTTGGGGGGGGAGAATTCGGAAAAAAGCGCACAAGGGCTTGTCTGAAGGGAAAAGAACTGAGCTCACTGTATGCTTCAAAGAAGAGAGGACTGCGGAAGGAAGCACGGCGCAAGCTAATTGAGACCACTTGAGAAAACTTGAGGGGAGGGCCTAAGGGAAGGACAAGCACGGAAAAAGAACAAGAAACTTCAGGGAGACCGGGGGGCGGCGTGCAGCAGAAGCCTTGGCTCCTATCCTCTAATAGGGGGGGGGCATAGCTAAGTTGTCGAGGGTCGCCAGCAGAAAGAAGACAGGCCGCGGGGGAAGAGGAATTAGCGCTCTATCCCGTTGGATCACCGATCAATTCCTGGGGAGGCTTAATGGAGGGGAGAGGAGGTTTAACCGTCAATGGGGGGAGAGAGGGCGGGGAGGATTGAAAGGGCACTGGCTTGAGGGGAAAAACAGGGGAAAACATGAAAATAATCAGGTCTTAATGGAGGAGAGAGGGGAACAGGGAAGGGAAGCAATCGGGATCTTGAAGGGGGAGTATGGGGACGCCGGAAAGCAAAATCAGTAAAGGAAACGTTTTGACCTTATGACCTGACTAACGGAGAGCATCGAGGAGAATTCAAAGGAAAGTAATTCCAAAGAAAAGACCAGTCTTAGCCAGGAAATGGTCTTGCAGGGGTCTCTGCAAAAGTCAAAGATTAGGGGGGGGGGACGCGCCCGAAAGAAAAAAAAAGTGGGGGACGAGGGGGCGTAATCGTTCTAAGCAGAGAAAAGAAGAAAGGAGCGCGCCAAAAGGAAAGGCAGGGTCACGGTTTCCGCGGGGGGTGGGGACAAGCGGAAAGAAAAGGAAAGCCACAGCGGGTCTGGAGTCTGGGGGCGACAGCGGCGGGGACATAGATACCGGGGGGAACCCGGAAAAAACCGGGAAAAGTAACTGGCTCGACCGAAAAATGGAGTAAGGGGAGAAAGAAGACAATCCAGAAACACGGAATAGTACATCTCGAAGAAGAGAAAGGGTCAAGGGGGGGATGAAAAAAGAATCAAAGCCGGGGAAAAACTGGACGCAGCGGCCGAAGTCAACTTGGGCGGCCGGGCGAAGGGGGCGTGAGGATAGGGGGGACTAAGAATTGCCGCTGGCCATAAGGGTGGACCGAGGGCGGAAAAGCTTTCTTGTCAGGGGATCGGAGACCAAGGGAAAAAGAGGGGCAGGAAAGCTGGAAACCTCAACAGGACGGCTTCGATAGGAATTGCGCTCCGCGGGGGGCGCGGGGAGAGTGTCACTTTGCAGAAACTCCCAAAAGGACTACGCGAGGGGTGGGGGGCCTTGGGGGCGTGGAAGGAAGAAAGAAGAAAAAGCACTGAAAGGGAGGGGAGGAACCGCACATCCGCGAAAAAGGACAACATTCAAATGGGCTCTAAGCAACATCCCGCGTTGTGGGGGGGCAGAGCGGAGGCAAGGATAACTCCTGATCATCTCTCAACAACAAAAAAAGAAAAGAGGAAAGGAAAGAGGGGGGAAAAAAGAAGTGAACGGGAAAAAAACAAGGGAGGGGGAAAAAGACTTGAAGAAGGGTGCTCGGCAAAAAAAAAGGGCATCCGGGAATCGTTGGACAACGCGAACACTTTCTCTGATACGCCAGGGGAAAGAAAAGAGAGCGCGGGGAAAGGGGGGGAGGGAAGGAAGGGTGGAGAGAGAACCAAGACTGGGCAGACCAGCGGCTGAGGTCTGGGGAAAGTAAGGAACTGAGGAAAAAGAAAAGGGAAGAGGACGGGTTCGTAAAGTTCGCTCGAGGAGGGGAAGGGGGGAGGGAGGGGGAAGAAAAGGCGGAAAAATACCCATCGAGCTGTCTGTAACGGGAAAAATCCTGGTCCTGGAAATGCAAGTCACGATAAGCCAAGGAGCCTGAACCGGGAATCATCTCTGAAAACTATCGTTTCAAAGGAAAGGAAAGGAATGAAAGGATGTAGGGAAGAGTAATTGGTAACCTGGGCTCCGTGCGTTGGGCGGAGAAAGGGCATGAGGGAAGAAGGAGAACGTATGGGCTTCGTCCTTGCCTTGTTTTGGTAAGGGGAAAAAGGTTCAGGAAAAGAAGTACAAATGCTGCTCGCCTAAGCGGGGAGAAGGGACATAAAAAAAATGTACCAAGCAACAGAAAGCAAAAACACAAATAAAGCAGGTTAAAGAACGGACAGGGTTGCGGGGAAGATCGGAGGAAAAGAAGAAAGTGGACGCCACAGAGTGACTAGACCGCAGTCTCTCTTTCCGGTAAATAGAACGATGTGAAGAGGGAAGAGAATCAAAAAAAAGCAGAAAAAAGAAAAAAGAGTACAAAGCGCCTCTTGGTTATTATTCTCAGAGTGGGGGGAATGGGACGGTTACCCACGAAAAAATAAGCGCAAGCCAAATGGGGAGAGGACAAGGATTCTGAGGGAAAGGAAAGAAGTCCCATGATCCGAATCTACAGGTAGTCCGATAAGTAAAAAACAGGGCTCGGGAACCTCCAAGAAAGATCGCGAAAGAGACGGCCGAGAAACAATAAAAAAAAGGAAAAGCTGTCCCTAAGATTCAAGGGGGGTTGAGGAAGTCCCGAAATCACCCGCCTCTCGCTAGAAGGAGGGATACCGTAAAAGAATAAAGAAAAAAAAAGGACGAATGAAAGAGGGAAGTATTTCTGGGTTAAAGAAAGTATAAGGAGCGGTAATCCTCGAGAAGGCGGCAGGAAGAACCAGAATTAGACACTGAGGCCAATCTACGTATTTAATACGTACCGGATCGCTACCAGAAAGTCTGCAATTCATTTCTGATACAAAAAACTCGATAAAAGGGAGGGAGTATGGGAGTCCGCAAACGGGGAATTGTCGCCCAGATTTGTAGGGATCACCACTCAAGAATTTACAAGCCGTCTGAAGCATTAGAGAGAGGGGACGCCTAAAGGGGGGAGAAAAAAAAAAAAAAAAGACAAAAAAAACTGGGGCCGAAAGGGTTCATATCTGAGGAGAGATGGGGACGGGTACTAAGCCAGTAGGAAACAGGGGAGTAGAAGGGGCAGTTTGGGATCAGATACGGGGGAATGAGACCAAAAGGCCCCAGTGGATCAATTTGGACAGAAGGGAGAGCCAGTTAGTGGTCCTTAAAGTCGAAAAATCTGGGAGGGGGGAAAACTCACGACAAGGGGAAGTTAATTCCTAGGGAAGCGCTCAAGATCAGCAGCCGTGTGAGAATTAGGCCTGGGAAGAGGAAGAAGGATAAGATCTGGGAAGGGAAGAGGAAGACCGTGCCATAATTGGAAAATAAACTAGTACAGAAAAAAGGAAAAGTTCTAAAGGAAACCATCGAGAGAGGGGGGGGAGGAAGACGAAAGGCATAGCAAATTGAGGAGCGATGCTAAACAACTGTAATGCTACTGGGGTCTGTTTAGATGAGCTGAGAGAAGGATCTGAGACCAGGAGGGGATGGGAAAGGGTGGAGTCTTCCTCATACGAAGTACCAAAAAAAGTCCTAGAGCACTACTCCACTTCTATTCACTGTGGGGGAAGCACGGACGGGGGGAAGGTGGATACATAACGCAAATACTGGAATCTAAGGTCAGTCCGATGTGCTGGGCGATCATAACGAGAGAGGGAGGGATGGGCGGGCCAAGAAAAAAAAAGACCGGGGGTTAGAGGGGACAGGTTGAAGAGAGGCCCTAGGAGGAGGGGGCGACCGTTTAAAAGTGCGGAATAGACTCTTGAGAGAGGAGGGAAAATAAAGTTGCAAGAGAAGAAAACAAATCCACGAAACTTTTTTCATTGTGAATAGGCTTCTGTGAAATTACCTCGGGGGTTCTATCTCGGAGCGTCACGAAGAGGGAAAATGACAAGAGAAAAAACGAACGATGGGACGAGCCCCCCAGACTAAGACTCAAGGTTGGGGAAGTAGACCTAGATTCAACGAGTACCGCGAGCAAGAGATAATCCTAAAAAAAGAAAAAAAAACGATCAAAAAGTGGACCGAAGGACTAAAAAGGGGTATCTAAAGACAAACAAAACAACAAACGGAGGAAAAGATAATTAGTGAAATGGGAAGGAGCGGTTAGCGAACGTGACACCAGGGAAAAAGGCAAAATGAGCTCGAGTTCAGAGCGATGGAAAAAAAGGAATTTTGGACCAGGGAATCGAACGATATGTGGGGGGTAATTGGGCAAATCAAGATGAGAGCAGGGAGAGGCCCCCCATCAGGAGCCGCAGCGAGCAAAACTGCAGGAAAGGGTAGAGGGCCTGAGAGCAACAAGCGCTCTACCACTAATTCGGGGTCAAACATAAAAAAGCAATTCACAGGTCGCGGAAATTGCCCGCGAACAGCGCCGAAGCGTCCCTTCAAGACCGTGGATCCCAACAAAAGAAACGTAGGCGGACACATGTGACACTCACAAAAAAAAAATCCTTATTGGGGAAAAGACATCTGACTCTGACGACTATGTAGGCAAGCACACACAGGAGCTGAATTCCAAAGGGAGGGATTTAGCTCAAAAAGTCCATAAATAACTTCACCCCGAGGGTATCAACATAAAAGCTGAAGGGGTAAAAGTAAGGCGATTGAGGGGTAAGCAGAAACGGTCTGCTGACTATAACCGGGGGAAAATCAAAAGAACTTGGGTTCTATGTCAAGAACAGATCCCTGCGCTTGAAAAAAGTCTTAGCTCGCGCAGGAGGAACCGAACCGCCGCAAAAGGAGATGCCGAGTCCCATCGCCCGCACCATCAAAAAAAAAAGTAGAGTTCATGGGGATAATTGAGGAGGGGGGGGGAAAGATTTCGGAAAAATAAGGGAAGCTCTCACATGGCCGGGGGGAAAAAAGGCTCGCCCGTGATATCTCCTCCTAAAACTAAAGAGAAGGAATCAAAATTCGAAGGCAAACGGACTCATGTGGCAAGTGGCGGGCGAAAATAGGGACGCGGCTTCCCTGAGGCGAGTAAAATGAGAGAAGTGGTCGAGGCCTTCAGCCAAGGCTCCACCTCTTCAAACCCAGGCCAAATTTGGGTCGACCAAACGCCTGCGGACAAGGAAGTTCCGAAAAGGAAAGGGGGGGGAAACCACGAGAAAGTAAAAGGAAAGGAGGACTGGGAAAAAATGAGGGTCAGAACAAAAACGAAAAATCTCTTGAATCGGGTACGAGAAGACCGACCTTCGCAACCAGGGGACTGGGTAGAATACTGGAGCAAAAGTCCTAAAAAAACATGAAAAAAACTATAAGGTTGACAACGCGCTACTAACCGTGAAAAGACAAAACAAAGAAGGAACGACAGGAACGGTAAACGTCGCGCGGGGGTCTTAAAGAAGGGTCGAAATTCGGAAAAGTGTAAAGAGATAACCAGAGGGGCCGAATCATAGTCAGCTCGAGAAAAGCCTTAAACCAAAAGAAGGGAGAAAAAGGCTCAACCTGGCCGGAAAAAACGCAGGATTATAAGCCAAGCTAGCTATGACCGTCGATTAAAGGAAAAAGAAAATCAGTAGGACTTACGTTTACGTGAGAAGGGAAAGTTCGAAACGAAGCAGTGAGAAACTGAGTACGGAAGGCCACTTCGTCGGGACACTAAAAGAAATGAATATTTGAAAGTCATGGACGAGGGTGTCTCAGAAATGCGAAAAAGGAGGCAAAGGACAGGCAGAGGGTCGTGCTCGAAAAAATGACCCGGGTGGCTGCTTCCTTTAAAAGAGGAACGTGAAGGACAAGATGGCCCGGGGAAAGAAGACCCGCCTGTAGGCCGAACTAAGAAAAAGGGAAGGGATAAAAAAACTTAAGCGAAGCCAAAAGGGACGATTGGAGGGAGGGTGTCTAAAAGGGGTGTTAGAAATCACACTGGAATCGGTCTAGCCAAAGGGAAGGGTGGGAGAAGGCTGGGCTAGAGTGGAAAGAAGACTTGACGGATCACAAAGGACATGGGGAGGGACCGTGTAGGAGAGTGGAGCGGGGTGGGTGAAACTCCGGTTGGAGGAAGTTTAAATAGCCAGACACATGTAAAGGCTCTTGAAAGGGGAAGCGTGAACAAGGGACATGAACCCACGAAAAAGCAAAGGGGGAAAAATGTACACGCTCGCTTCGGGGAAACACACGTTGTAGGACAAGGCAAGAAAAACTTCCCTATACCACGGAAAAAAAAATAAAGAAATATGCACCAAATAGTGATTCACGAAAGACAAAACGAAACCGGAAGTACAGCTGATCAGAGTTGCCTAGGAAAAAGAAGGGGCCAAAAGCGTTTTAAACTATGGATAGTTGGGAAAGATAAAAAAAATACGGTCCAGGGGGGCATGGGAAGCAAGTTGGGAGGGCGCTAGAAAGCTCCTAGAACCAAAATCGACGAATGGCAGAAATCATCCACAGGGGAAAATAGAGCCACAAGAAGGAGGCATACCTTGAGAGGCGCCGGAAATGCCCAGTAAGGGGGGAAAGAAAAAACCGCCAATTCCAAAAGAAGAGCTTGGCAAGGGGGGAAAGGGAATTCCGCGCTCGCATCACGGGTTCCTGCGGCGAGGAACAACTAAAAGAGGCGGGGAAACCAGATCTGAAGAAGCAGCAGAAAATGCAGGTAAACATATGAAGCAAAAATCGAAAAGCTCTCTCAAAAAAAAGAGGAAAGATAGAATTCCTGATCAGAGTATAGGAGCAATGCGGCCACACCAGCATTCGGATAAGAACTGAAGGAGGAGGGTAGTAACGGGGGGCAAATCAGATCGTTGGAAGAGACCCGACCGAGCGGCTGAACTAACTAAAAGAGAAATCGCAAGGGTCTTGACGGGTGAGATACCAGGAAAAGCGAGGCGAGAGCACAGAAGACGGATGAGAAGGGGCCTGTTTGGGGGAACGAGGTAGGGACCAAGCATATCCTCTAAAAAATCGGGTCTCGATCAGAATGCAGCCGTTCTAAAAGAGGGGAACCGAAGCGAACGGAGATCGATAAACAAGGCCTCTCGTCACTTCCTTGCAAGCATGCGACGTTCCAAGGAAGGCCGAGGAGGAAGTGGAACAGCCTGAGGAGTACGCGATGGACATGGGGAGGAAATTCGGCTGGACTGAAGGAATCTTCTCTTCTACTCAGTTTCTATGGAGAATATGTACGCCGGGGGCGCGAAGGGAAATGTCTAGGAAACCGCTCTTAGAAAAAAAAACCCGGTTTTCCATCGCGGGGCTCTAAAAAGAAACAGGACATCAAATCGGATCAGGAAAGAATACAGCGGTAGCGAGCCGGTGAGCGGGGAAGCGGCGAGACTCATTACAAAAAACCAATCTTTCTAAAACAAAGCTCGACGAGGGCTAAAAAAGAAACTAGCTATGCCGCGAAGTCAAAAAGGAAGAAAAGCACGGCGCACTAAGACTGGGGGGTCGTAGGAAAAAGGGGGGAATGTGATGGACTCGGAAAGAGTTAACGACACGTAAACGGAGTGAGCCAGGGAAGCAACACGAGCCAGATCGAAAAACAAAAGCTCGCCGAGACCTCCTACTAAGCGAAAACCAGCAAAATAAAAAGATCCCGTGGGAAAGATCACCTCCCGGGGGGCATAACAAAAAGACGACGTTCTACCCAAAGGAGTCAAACTTCAAAAGTGCCCGAAGAAAAAGCCCGCCGAAGAAGAGAGGCCCGCGACCGGAAAACAGGATGGCGGGAGGGAGCTCATAAGACGAAGAGGAAAAAAGTCGCTAGATGTAAAAAGCATGACAGAAGGGAAGAACCTTAAGTCAAGATACTCCCATGAAAAAGGGAACCGGCGAAGAAAGACGCATCATTGCTAACCAACCGAAGAAACGGGGATAAGACTAAGGTTGTTCTTTGGCCCTCGGGGAGGGCCCAAGGAAGGAAAAAAAGCCATCGAAAGGGAAGTTGAGCCCGAAAAGAGCTTGCTCTCAGAGCCTGCATTCTAGTCTAAGATCTGGCAACAGGTTGCGCCTCGCCCACCGAAACCTAACTGGGGAATTCTCGACGACAAAAGCTGGGATCGGGGGATCTGGAAGACGACCAGCACAAAACTTCAGGATTTCCCTCCTTGACGGCATCACGAAAGCGGCTTCTGCAAGATTATCGCGGCCGAAGGAGGCAAAGCGGGTACAAGAAGGCGCGCCAATCGGCGGAGGGGGGAAAGCTTCTATCAGTTCTCCCTCAGGCGAGGGGGGACATCGCACCAGGTTTACTATGAAAGAGCGATCCGAGCCGCGGAATTACTTCACAGAACCAGGAAGAGCACGAAAGGAAAATTATCAAGTTGCTTTCAAAACTAAGGAAAAGATGCAAGAGAACTTCCTAAAGAGCCGCAAGGGAACGGACGGGAGAAAGCAGCGAATGACATAGATCGCGGGGGGGGGGGCTGGGGTTTTTCGAATGAGGGGAACGGAAAAAAAATGAACTGCGATAGACAAGGGCGCGAAAGGGACCGGTGGGGACCACGGGAGGATATCGCGAGAAAAGTGGGGGAGGGGCTACACGCGAGGGGAACCAAACCCAAGCGCCTGAAAAACACGAACAGAAACGCAAAAAGTGGCTAGAATCGTGGCGAGCGACGAAGGTGTACTTCAAACTAGGGAAAGAGAGCGAGGGGGGTGGCCCGTCCAAGGGATGTCTGATAACGTCGAGATACACGCGCGGGGGCTAGGAGGACGCTAAAAGAAAGTCTCCCAATCCATTTTCTTAGGTGGTTATTAAACCCTTTGAAAGAGAAAAAAAAAGCTATGTTGACGTGACAATCGGAAGAGGGAGGGGCGCGCTGGAGGAGGGGAAACAAAGCGGGCCTACGGAAGAGCAATGGAGAACTCAGTGGTTAAAATTTTGAATCTGACAGGAAATTTTAAAAAGGCTGGAACGAAACGAAGGTCTATCTAACGTGAGGCGGCACCAAGAGACAGGGAGAAAGAAGGAGCCGATGGGCGAAAACGGAGACGGTCGTGTCCTATACAAGAGGAATCGGTTCACCGAGTACGAGGGGAAAGACAATGCAAAAAAAACGGAAGGTGCTGGAAGAAGTCAAGGGCAAGCGGCGGTAGTGGGGTAAGGGGA
>Ga0179593_1532279_pt1 | contig 25666 bp, 17 predicted proteins | sample CZODoug2_1_08_16_FD_185931 | JGI IMG/M metagenome (GOLD analysis project Ga0179593, IMG submission 185931) | Vadose zone soil fungal communities from Angelo Coast Range Reserve, California, USA - CZODoug2_1_08_16fungal (PacBio error correction) | ecosystem: Environmental > Terrestrial > Soil >...
GGAGGAAGTGACCGTGTGGGTTGCTTAGCGATGTGGGATTACCTCGTGATGGATTGCCGGCAGTTCCTTACTCATCCGGTGCGGACTTGTTCCTATGCCTCGACTTTAGGATCTCTGCGCTCGCGTCGCCTGGGGTGGCGGTTCTAAGAGAACACGTACATCGATGGGGACGTTGCCTCACGTCGTAAGCTAAACTGTCGCCCGGCGAGCGTTACGTGGGGCCGGAGTGTGGTCCGGACTTGCAGACCAGCCATCGGGCTTGTGCCAGTTCTAAAGGAAGCAGGTGTCAGTATACCTTGCCATGCTGCTAAACAATTTTTTAGGGGTTCCCCGGGAGCCGCTTGCACTCCCAACATCTGAAGCGTTGAATCCTGCCGACTATCTCTAGGGAAGGGATCTGTTCTCTACATCCTACATTCTACGTCTTACGCCGATGAGTCTTCTTTCTTGATCCTTGCCAAAGGTTCGATCCGCTAGAAATTCTTTTCGGGGAGGCCCTTCCTATGCCCTGGCTCCTTTTCAAACGGCGAGACTAGGAGTTTTCCCTTGGCGGGAAGCAGACCGGTCTACCCGTGCAGAGTCACAGGGGATCACGGGAAAACCTACTCAAAGGGCTGCCGGATCAACGAGAGAGTCTCTGAAATCAAAGTTTTCTCACCAGGAGGGATACGACTAGGGAGGCAACGAAGGATCGTTCCTGCAGGAAACCCGAGTTTTCTTCAAGTCATGACCTAGGGACAGCTAGAAAGGAGCGTTCCTTGGCAGGAAGAAAAGACGGCCAAGGCGTTTCCGAGGGCTATCAGCTACCGGCGGTTCGTATAAAGGCCGCGGCTAAAAGAAGTGGAAAAGGCTGGACAAAAGGCCTGGGAGGAAACCGGATAAAGTCTGCCCGAGCTGAGGATGGAGGAAGGGGGTCGAAAAGGAGGCCCAAGGACTACCCTTTGGAAAGAGAGTCAAAGGGCCTTAGAGACAAGGAAGTCCTTATCTTGAAGGGGTGTAACAACTGTAACTCTTCAGTTCTTGATCTGCGGTTCAGGCGGACAGAGGCTACTACCTTCTAGCCCGAATTTAATCTCATTAGGGTAGTGTCCCTTTTTAAGCTCATTTTAAAGGAAAAATGTCCGTGCGGGAAAGCTTCTGCCTGAGAAAAAATTCAATTGAACCAAGAGAAGGAAAGATCTCAAAAAACAGAGAGAGATGAAGGAGAAAAAATGTAAGGGAGGACCAGTCCGCCCTCCATCGGGGGAGAAATAGGACCAACGCCACTCGCAAAAGGGCACGACCTCCTCTCTTCCGAAAAGAGGAGGAGCGGTCTTGGGATCCTGGTCACGAAAAAGCCCGCTTACGCTTCTTCTAGGGCGGACCCCTTATAAAAAGAAAGAAGCCTTGACCTGAAAAAGAGGGGGGGTTACTGCTATGGGGACGCGGGGGGGGAAAAGTACAGGGGAATCCCATCCTTGAAAGAGGAGGAGCTTACGGTAGAAATAATGGAAAAGCCAGCCGTGTTCCTCTCAGGAAAGGGGGGAGCGCCGCAGAAAGAGAGAAGGGTAGACGTTAAGATAGAGGGACTCTCCGCGACCACGCCGTAGTCCAGGGGAGAAGGAGATTCGCTGGAAAGATCTGTCAAGTCCTAGTAAGCCTGTCCTACTAACTAAGCCAAAACCTACTCACTGGAAACTGCGAGACATTGTTTATCCCCTGCAAGGGAGGGCAGCTCCGGAAGTCTTGTCACAGAAAGAAAAGTAGTTTCTAGCTGACTTTTGAACCTGTGACGCGACAAGGGGGGACAGCCGTCATAAAAAATGTAACCTTAACCTCGCGGAGAAGGGGAACCGGGAGACCTTTCCGAACCAAAAGCATTTCCGCTTAGCGCGCATTTAGGAAAAAAAAATGACGACGGGGGGGCTTCATCCCGTCTCAGGGAAGACCACGAAGTTTACTGCGAACTCGATCGATGGGCAGTTACTACTGGAAGGGAAAAACACTGAGCCTTTCTGAGGAGGCGACATCTACCAGACGTGGGGGCCTGGCCATTCAGATAAAGAAAGAGAAAGATCCGCGGCACCGCCCTTGGGGATCGAACTCTAAAGGGGACGAAACGCCTCTTCCATCCAAAGAAAAAGCTCGACTCTTCCTGAGTAAACCTCACTAGCAGGAACCTAGCGTCATCCCCCCTCTTCAAAAAAAGGTGTCTCCCGGTTGCCACCTGAAAAAGGATAGCGGGGCCTAGCCAATGGAAATTCCAACCGCTTCTCCGAAACCAAACCGCGTCTGCAAGAGGGAGTCCTCGGAGCAACTGAAGGGGCACCAAACCTTCTTAGGAGAAACCGGAGAAACTGTCCTCTTAGGAAATCACAATCATCGACGCGGCGGAGCATACAACCTGATGCCAGCGGTCGTGCCTAAGCTTTCAAAAGCTATTTGGGTTAAAATTAACGGGGGGAATCAGAGGGGTTCGCGTTGAGCAGGGACATCGACTGTTTCGTAAAAAACATTTTACTCGAACGGCACGGGGAAGAAGGGCTGGAACCAGTGGCAAAAAAAAAGAAGTTCAGTTCTACGCGGTTCGGTGGAGTTCACGCCCGATCAGGACCGAGACACAGGGAAGGGAGTAAATGTTCAAGAAGGAGCCTACAAAGAGCGGGTCCGGGAAACCGAACCGCCGCTAAACCGTTCTGGGCACCGTAAGGTACAGTTCGAAAGGGGGGCGTCCGGGGGGGCAAATAACCGCTCTTCTAAAAATCGGCTCCTGTGGAAACCTGAAGGGCTGGGATAATAGGCGTCAGAAGAGGCCCATGGATTGCCCGGGGGGGGTTCCTTTTTTCACAGGGAGATCCTGAGTTCGAAGACAAGAACGGGAAAAGTCCCTGTTTATACACAAAAAGTAGCGTCAGAAAAAAGAAACGTGCCCTCCCGGTAGTGGGAGAAGAACTCCTTAGGAGTGACAGGAACGTGCAATGGTCGAAGGGAAATTTTAGATGAAGGGCGAGCGCGCCCTAATTACTTTGCACCCCCGGAGGAAACGGAGCCCGAGGTCGGGATCCCAGGAACTAGGAAATCAATGTCCTCGAGGCGATCTTGTGGGAATAGAACAGAACGAACAGCTAGGCGGGAACACACGTTCGGTGGTCTGGGAACCGCCTCCGGAGAGCCTGACGAAAGCCGCACAGTCGAAATAAGGGGGTAAAAACCAGGACGAAAAAAGCGTCGACCTTAAGCTCTTTTAGGGGCAGGAAATATCTGTGGAAATCACAAGGGGGGGGCACCCGGTGTCTCGTCCCCGGTTCACTAACAGTTTCGAACAGTGCTCCAAACAGAAAAACAAGCCGGGCTACAAATGAAGGCCTATGAAAGTCCAGAAATAACCTCCGCTTAGAACAAGTTGTCTTGGCCGGCGAGTTAAAACGGATGTTGAAAATCCCGAGGCAATCTTGGAGAGCATCGGTGTTGGGGACTCGGCCAGAACGGACCGTTCGATGGGGGTGTTCTGCGGAAATTTTCCGGGATCAGCCACGCAATGGGGAGCCTCGCCGAGCCACATTTCTGAAAAGGGTCAAAGCTTTAAAAGAAAAGGAAGGAAGGGAATTCAAAGAATATTGAGGGGGAAATTCAGCCTTGGCCGGCAAAGTCTATTTTTGTTCCTCGAGGTGGAAAATAAAGAGGGGACAGACTCTAGAGCTACGGGGCCATCGCGGCCAAAGCTTTCTCTCAAAAAAAATGCATCATGGGGCCCATCTAGACCTGGTCTCGACCCTCGCAATCTACAGGGAACATCACGAAGTCTCATGGTTCTCGTGTCTCTAATCGAGGAGGGGGTCCGGAGGGGGGTCAACGGCCTAGACTGTAAAAAGGTATCCGGATTCGGGGGGCCGTTAGCCGACGAACATGCTCGCGAAGCGGCAAAGGTCTCTGTTGGAGGGGGGAGAACTTTACGAAGATAAGGAAGCCGAGTTATTCCGGGGGGGGAAAGGGTTCTCTCAGGGGGAAAAAAGGTTGTCGCGTCACAGGGAAACAATTCATCTCTCACCTGCCGCGAGGGGCCGGGTGACATACTTCCAAAAAGAGACATGTGGTACGAAGAAGGCGCAGACGTGCTGCGTCAAGGAAATCCTCGCGAAGGGGGAGGGCCAGTGGCTGACCAAACAGTCTCTCGTCAATGGGGAATCTTGCCTGGTCTGAGGGACGAGAACGGTAAGCCGGAGGGCTTTAAAGAAGTCTATCGGAAAGGAAAAAAATCCGCGCGGGGGGGGCCTTCCGCCGCTGAGACAAGACTTTTTCAAAAGAAGGAAGTCGATTCAAACGGCAAAAAACCGGAGACAAGACTCCGCTCAAAAAGGGGGAAAAAATCGACCTGTACAGGCCCACGACTACTACCCTGACAAACTGAAGTAAACCCTCTTGGGAGAGTCTCTTACCAGGAAAAAGGAGAAGGAGGGAAAAAAAGACCGTCTCGGAAAATTTCTGACAGGACCATAACACTTCTCCCAATAGCCCGGCATGACGATCCGTATGTAGACCGGGGGGGCTCGGCGCGGGGGGGAGAAGAGAAACTCTAGGTCGCGGAGAAAGACGAGGAAGGAAAAAAACTGCGGGGGATTACTGCGCGAAAAAAATTGCCTGTCAGCCAGCGCCCGCAAAGGCCAAGGCCATGTAGGAAGGCAAAGAATCGCACAAAATTCCGGCTCATTGGAGGACGGGGGGGGACCGCTGCGCATCCTGAGGAAAAAACATCGCGTCTAAGGGAGCCTTATTCCCCGACTCCGTCGCCTTGTAAAAAAAGTTGTCAGGATAGTTTAAGTTAGGGGGTAGATGACGAAAAAGGTCTACCCAACGGTCCAGGCTCTATGCTGGGTCCATCAAGGAGATGGGGTCCAAAAAAAATTCATCGGGGGAAGGGGTCTTCATCCAGAAAAAAAATCGCGACACGGATCCAGAACTATCTCTTAGACTCGGAAGATGAAAGGAGAAGGGGGAAACCTCCTTCCCAAAAAAGGAGGAAAGCTCCTTTTCCTCCGGGCCCCTTGTCCGAATAACTCCTAAAAGGGAAACGCCGAAGGGTAGCGCAACGAAAGGAAAAAAAAGTTCATTCCCAAGAAATCGTGACTGAGGGGAGGGAAGAGCTAGCGGACGGAGCTTACTTTTCTCCCCTGGTGACGCGACCTCGTGGGAAAGAAAAGGGACTGAAAGGGGGAAAATGGACCTTAAAAGAAAGAAATCGCCGGAGAAGTTCAAGAAAGTTTCCTTCACCAGAGAAATTAAAGATATGTCTTCTCATAAAGGGAAGCTCACTAGAAGAAGAGGGAATGTTCTCAATTGGAAAGGAGGGGAAGTACCGGTAGGACCCAAAGTTATCAGGGGGAGATCTGAGAGGTGAAGGGATCAACTTCACTTGGGCAGGGGTTCAACAAAAAGGGCGGCTGTCAGACCGGGGACTTAAAAAGAAATTACTTAAAGGAACTTCTAGAAAGGAAAAGGGACGAACTGTGCCTCGTAAGATCTATGCACCTATCGAAGGAGAAGGTCTAAAAAGCAAAGAAGTAGAAACAGCCCTTACGCGAGCTCGGCCAAGAGGAAAAGGGGGACATCACTACTACGCTGTCGCAGGATCAAACAGCTCTTTATCCGGAAAAACGCGGTTTCCCGGAAAAGGGAAAGACCAGAAAGGAAGAGGTCCCCATTCAAAAGGACTTCGTACGCCGACACGCTCTCGCAAGAGAGAGCAGGACAAGCGGCGTTTGTCAAAACCCCGAGAAAGAAAAAAGAAAAAGTCGGAAGCTGCAACATAGGGGGGAGGGAAAAAAATGACCAAACTCTTCTTCCTTAGGAAAAAATTATGCCCCGGATAGTGTTGGGGGAAAGAGGGGGGAGGGGCTTCAATCAGCAGGGGGAGCGGGTGTCGGTAGTCACGTCAAACCTGTGTTGGGAAGGGGAAAACCTCCAACCACGCTGCGGGCTGTTTCGTTGAAAAGTATCAAGTTCGGCAAGAAATAGGAGGGTCTACTACAAGAGGGAGACTTGGGGAAAGTAGAAGGGCCCGGGAAGGCGGGGGCAGAAGAAGGGGGTTCATCAGCTCCTCTTCTTCCGGGCACCTCGGGGGCAAGAGAGGGGCACGAGCCAAAGTCGGGGGCTACTAAAGGGAAAAATATCTCCTTCGAGAAATGTCTCTTTTTCGTGTGAGGAGGGGGCCTTTGAGAGAGACTAAGAGGGGTACAAAAAAAAAGAAATTCACATTCCCCGAAGGGGAGGCGTACCCGTCATTATGGGAACGAGCACCCAGCCTACGAGGGAAAGCATCTGGGGGAACGAAGGGAAACTGGGTAGGGGGGGGGTGGGGAGAAGGAGGTTCGGATGTAGTGAAAGACCCCTGGTTGGGGAAGGTGTCTCTCCTGAAACGGGAGCTTCCGCAAAGGGGAAAAGGGGAGGTGGGGGAGAGAAGCGAAACATCAACCTCGGGAAAGGGGGAGGATTCTCTTCCTAAGTCGTTTAGAAAGTTCGAGAAGAGGTACTTTCAAAAACCGGGAGGAAATCTCCGGGGCTCGTGAGGTTACTCCCCGCCTCTACCTCTACAAGGCAGGTCCTCTCAGAGAAGTATGTAGGGGAGAGGAAAATTAGGGTCGGAGGTCTTGTGAAGCCTTTAAAAAGCTCGGGGGTTTGGGGAAGGTTAGGGAACACTATCCCTTGAAAAATCCCTCCTAAAGGGGGGTAGTTCCTTAAAGGGAGGGGGAAAACCAAGAAAAACTCAGGGCTAACGGGGAACTTTCGTAACGATCTGGTGGGGGAATCATCATCTTCCCAATCTTTTTCCCCCTGGGTCGGTTGAAGGGAAAATGTGACAAAGAGACAGGGCTCCACCGGGAAGAGATCTTATGACTTTTCCTCGGAAGAAACACCTTATCTTTTAAAAAAAAATCAAAAAACGCGGAAAGGGGAAGCAGTTGGGCATCAGGGGAGAGGTAATTTGTGTCTGGGTGGCCGCTCAAGGAAAATAGGATCAAGACAGGGAAAAAAAGAAGTTGCGAAAAAATGCTCTATCGTCGGGGAAGAGAGGGGGGTCTTCGACCCGGACCGGGTGGGTCCCCTGCTCGGGAAAAAGACATTCTCTCCGTAGCCAGGGGAAATTTAAAAGACAAGAGAGGAGACCGTCGCTGGAAAGAAGCGTCTTATTAGGGGGAAATAAAAAGCCTTTTCCGCGACCTTATTAGTGGTCCGCGTCGGGTAAGTCGTTGAAACGGGAGAATAGTTGGGAAGATCTACCATCGCGGCAGGCGAACGCTGGCTCTCAGTTCGGGAAAAGAATTCAGAGTGAGGGGGGGGGGAGGGGAAGGAAAAAATCGGCAATCCTAACGATAGGGGAAGGGGTTACTGCAGCACGAAGCTTCCGGCGCCATCGAAGAGAGGGGAAGATAAAGCAGCGGGGAAGGGGCCATCCGACGGGGGGCTTACGCCAGGAAAAAGAAAGGGGGAGAAGACTTTTCTTGAGAAGTGCTTCTTCCACTACATGAAACGCCCTCAGAGACGTGCACAGTAGGACCCATAGGACGAAGGGAAGGTCCATGGGGGAAAGGGAGACATTGGACCGGTCTACCAGTATGGTACGGGCACAGGTGCTCACCGTCATCTCAAAAACCACTTACGCTAGTACCGTTTAGGGAAATTACCTAAAAGTGAGAGGAAAACTCAGAAGGGACAAAACTCGCTCGGGGGAGGAATTCTTCGTCTTGCATCGGGGATTCGCCAGTTGAACAAGGAAGGGGGGTACAGGCCTTCATAGAGAAGGAGAAAGGCCTACTCCTACGGCGTAGTCGTCGATCTCGATGCAACCTGGATCCTGTAGCGGAAAAGAGGGTGCTTAAGAAAGGAGTTCAAAGGGGAAGGGGGAGCGTAAGCACTTCCAGGGGAAGGCCGATCTGACCGTCCACTTCGATCCTTTACCTTCTGGGCGTCAGAAACCTGTAACCTGCAAAAGGAGAAAACGAAAGGAGAAAGATCGGGGAAAGGGGCCTCCTGACCTGAAAGGGGGGGAAGTGTTCATCCAACTTCGACGAGCTGCGTCGCTTTCTTACAGAAAGCCGCGGGACATACCATAAAAAATCTGAACCAGGACAAGGAGGGGAGGGGCGCGGGGGGGGGGGTCCTACCTGGAAAACGGGGAGGGGCGGCTGCTTACCGGCAGTAAAAGGCGCGACGTTCATCTCTCGAAAGAACCGAGGATTAGGGAAAAAATTCACGAATTTAAATGGAAGGGAAGGTTCCTAATGAAAGGAGACCCTCGCCGCGAAAAAGGGGGCTCCTGCTCGTCCTCGGAGAGAGGATTCTCTTTTTCGCCAGACCGCGGCGCGCCCCGCTCGAAGAAGGTCAGGGAAGGGGGGGGAACCGTAGGAAAGAAAGAGGCCTCTGCCGAAAGAAGGAGTTGCGTCTGCTATCTGTACGGGGTCTTATTCCCTTTTCCGAGGTCTACCAAGAAAAGGCCTTTAACGGCTCGGGGGAGAGAGGAAGGGGCGAAGGGGTAAAGGACCGGGTAAGGGGTGACTTCTTGGAAGTAAGAAGGCACTTACTCCCTCTCTACCAAAAAAAGGAAGGGGGAGAGGGAGATAACGAAGCCGGAGGGGTTTCGAGGGGAACCATTCCTCTTCCTCGATCGCCAAAACGTCATAACTGGAAGAGTAGGAGAAGGAAAAAAGTTTGGGGCAGCCGATCGCTATCCCGCGCCAGCCCGGGCATTCCACACGAGTCCCAGAGACTATCAAATCTGGACAGAAGAGATAGGGGGAGAACCGGACTTTGTAAGAAAAGAGAAGCGTAAGTGGAACACATGGACCGAGGCCGGCAAGATCTCCTTAAAGAGAGGCAAGGTCGGCAACCTAGCCACTAAAGGAAGGCTAGAGGGGGGAAAGGCCTCAAGATCGACTTTCTCAAAGGGAGGCAGCCCTTCGCCGGTCGACCTGTCTACAACCGCGCGATTGATCGCGCAAGAATCGATGAGCACTGCACTTGAAAGGGTCAACAACCGTAGGGATTAGCGAAGGAGTGGAGGACAAAGGAGGAAAAGACCATGCAGATGACTTCAGGGAGGACCTGAGATCCATCCTTTAAAACCCAAGCTGAAGAGGGCTAAGGATAGTTGTAATAAGGGAAAGCCTTCTTCCAGCCCGAAACAAGCGACTGTACTGCGTCGGTCGAGGAACCCGACCTGAGAAAGAGGGGAGGTCCGGGGAGCAAGCGTCAAAGGGGAACGTGGCCACCGACTAACGGCTATCATGGGCCGAGAAAGTTCAAAAGAAGTAGGACCGAAAAAAAAAGGAGACTATCACTCTTTTTATCAAATGGTTCACCACCCCGGAGAGTCAAAGCGGTAAAGTTCAGGGCCAAGAAACGGGAAAAGGACCTCATCGCGGCGGCCCAAAGAACCTTATTCCCTTGCAGGAGGGGGATAGCCTGTGGGGGGCCAAAAGAAAGGGGGGAGATTCGTCACCGGGGTTGATCAGAAAAGGGGGCGTGTTTCAGGTTGGGGACGCATGGGATGAACCGGGAAAAAACAAAAAAAAGCCAAACCAAGGGGACCACTCTGGAGTGCCTATTGGGGGAAAACGATCAGGTTCTGCAAAAGAAAAAAAAATGAGAAAACTAGGCTTCTTACTGGGGGTCCGCCCGATCATTCCTGAAAACATCGACCTTTAATCAGGACCAGGGAACGGAAGAAATCTCTGGGACCAGACAGGCCCTCTTTCTGGAAGGAAACCGCCCAAAAACACATACCATTGATGACAAAATGCGAAAGAAAACTTTTTCTTGTCTCCCTTCCGGTGATAAGAACGAGCGAAGTCGCCGGTTAGGGACAGAGTCGAGAAAAGGCAGAGTCACTCAAAGAAAGGAGAATTCATATTACGAAGAGGGTGGAACTGCCATCCTGAAGGCAGGGAGCGGAGAGGGGGTAAGGTTGCTGGAAAGGTGGAACGCCCTCACACGGAGGCTTCATCACCATGGAAAAAAGACCCCGGTGGGAAGAACTCCGGGTGAGACTGAGAGACCAAGAAGGTCTTCGTCATCTGAAAAGGAAACGTTATCTGACGTGCAGCCTCCCTAGAAGGGGAAAACGAAACGAGGCCGAAATAGAGGTTTAGGATCCCCGCCTGTCTACCCCGAACACTAAAGATCGCAGTGTCTCTTTGGAAGGAGTCAGGACCCGGGGAAAACGCAATGGCTTTTAAAGGGACGCTCGGGCGGGGTAGTCAGAGAGACGACCGTAAGGGGTCGGTCAAGAAGGGAACTCCACCCGGAACGACCGGCCGAACTGAAGATTTGGGGTGATTCCGAACGTATAAGAATCAAATGGAAGAAAGCAGGGGGGACCGTTGGGAGGAGGTCGGGGGTCGTCCCGTTTCAAAAGGTCGTATGCCAAACACCCGAAATGAAAAAGGGGAACACAACCCTTATCTTGGGCCCAAAAGAAAATCTGGTCTAGTTGTCAGGAAAATCCTCCGTAAAAAAATTATTTATGGGGCTGGAGGTTCCCAGCCGAATGAACTTGGAAAGTTGGGGGGAAAAAAAGACTCCTGTGGTTAACTTCCCGGACCAGGGGATGAATTATCGTAGGGTCGCTCTTTTGCAGAAAAGCACGGTGTAACCGAACTACATGAAGATCAAAAAGCCACTTGAAAAGGGAGAAAAAACGTTGACTCTTGAGGAGGCGGACGAATTCCAGGACGGGCATGAGGCCATCCGGGGGGAAATCGTCTTTCTTGAAAAAAGCTTTTCTTCTTGGTTACGACTCTCTCTAGGGACCCTAGGGATTTCACGGCTTTCTCTCATTGGGGAGAATTCTCTGCAACAGTCGGCTGTGTTCGTCAAGAATCCGACTTCTCCTACTTTGTTTACCAACGTCCAGCTATTCCAGGCTTGGAGATAGAAGATAGGGTGGGTAAAGATCTAAGGGGACCTTTCTTATCGAGGGCACGAGAATGTGAGCGGGAAATGACCCACTCTGGTGTTCCTGCCGATGACCTTTTTAGAAAGAAAGGCTAGCGCCTAAGGAGGGATGTTGTTCCAAAAAGGAAGCAAGTTCCGAAGTCGATGGAAGGGCACCGGATATTACCTCTCTAGCCGTGCTAGAACACGAGGAAGAACTGTCGGGGGGTGGAAAGCGTGGCTTAACATGGTCGCGTCTGCATAGCTATGGGGGTGTCGGGGCTCCGGGGGCTTCGGCCCTTTTCGAAAAGAGGACAACCTTCGCCCTCGGCAGGGGAAAGAGCCCAAGGGGGCCCTAATTCCCGCCGGAGCTGGCGGGGGGGGGAGCGAAATCGATCTTCCTGGTGCTCCTTAAAGGTTTTGTCCTCCGGGCGAAAAAACCCCACGAAAGCCCCCCCTATTCCTTCCTATCTTCATACCCCTAAAATGCTGTCACCGGATCTAACTCCTCTCAAATCGGTGCTTCTTCCCTGTGGCCTTTCCCGGAGAAAACTACGACACAGACCGCCGCCGAACCCGAAAAAATTCGGGCAGTCTACGGACGATCGGGGAATAGTCACAACTTCTACTCTCTCTTGCGCGGATGGGAGGTCTCCGGACATAAAAGAAGAAACTCAACCGGTCATGAAAAAGAGAAGGTCTTTCCCTTGTATCGGGGCTTTTGCCTACCGAGATTGGTCTGGGAACGTTATCTGAGCGCCGTTAATATCAACACCAACAACTTAGGGGGGAAGAATAGATAACACAAGAGGCGGTAATGCCGGGCACCCAAGAAAAGGACAGGTGAAAAAAAGCCTAGGGCGCTCTTCCTGTCAAGGGAGAAAGAGGTATATCTTTCTGGGGGACCTCGCGCTGCCTGAAAGATCAGCGCGAGTGTCACGTTAGAAAAGACAGGCCTTCTCCTGGGAGCCTAATTCCCAGGGGGGAGGGGCGGGTCTAGGGTTAAAGGTCTCTACAAACATCCAGGTACATTCGTTGAGCGGTAAAAAGGCCGGAAGTAATTTTCCGCTGAGGGCCTGCATCAGGGGGTTGCAAATAAAGCCCCGGCGTCCCCGCAAAGGGGTAATAAAGTCGATCTCCGACCGTCTAAGCCTAGGAGTAGGCCGGGTCATTACCGGGGGAAATGACATAATAAACTCTTTACCAGCCCCTCCTAATACCTCCGTCTGCACCGAACGCCTCCGAAGTTAAGCAAGCACTAGCAGGGGGTGTAAAAGCATGAAAAAACGACGATCAATCGTGATAGAAGGATGGTAAGCCCTTTATCTATCGTAGGGGTGACGGTGCGTGTGAAAGTTGCAGCGGGGAAATGAAGGAAAGGAAACTAAAAAGAAACCTTCGTCCAGAAGGGAAGGCATCTTCCATTTCCTTCACCACCCCTTGCCGCTGATGGTGAGAATGTTGAGTGAACGGACACCCGACATAGCGGGTCGGAGGAGCCTTCGAAAAGGGACCCCTACATGCCCAGAGTTGATCGCGCAAACGCTATCTATATTAGTGATGGTAAAACAAAGAGCGGACCAGGGGGGGGACCAGGGACCATTCATATAAAAAAAAAGAATCTCCCTTAGAGCCAGCCAAAGGCCCTTTCCTGGGGTCGAGCTAGGGACTAGCGGAGGACGTCACTTAAAACATCCCGAAGCTGCCGCGACTAGGGCCAGTAGTTGAAATCACTGTTTCGCAGGTTCTTCCGAGGCGGCCGCGCAAAAAAGCTGGGGGGTGCCCGGCAGGAAGGGGTCTCGTCGAGGGCAGTGTCCTATTCAAAAACTGGCCGAAAAACGAAAATCATCGGATCATCTTACGTGGGAAAAAGGGCCGGAGGCCCGACACTTCTTATCACTACTTTCCTCGGACGAGGGGGACAGCAACCATCACAAAAAAACATCATCTACGGCTTCCAGGAAAGGACCCCCGAAAGGGGGGGGGGGGGGGGGGACCGGCGGGGGGGCTTGGGATGGGTCACTTTTCCCCCCGGGGTGCATCAGGGGATTTCGTGCGGTGTGGGGAGGACCTGTTCTTGGTTTTGAAGCACACCTACAGCCCCCTCCCAAATGACAACTGGCGGGGGACTTGTTGCTGAAAACCGTTCGACCTATATCAGTTCGAACGTTTCTTCTACTCGTTCCCCGAGGAGGACGGAAAATCCAGACTTGCGACCTGCAGGACGGGGAGGCCGCGGAACCGCCGCAGTGGTCACCTGCACCAGTAAAAGAAGTCTGTCACTACCGGGGACGGAGGAACCTTCTAGGCCTGGGTCTCAAAGACGCGCCTTCTGGCCAACTCTTCGCCTGTTCTACCGGGATGGCATAGGTAGGGCGCGAAAAGAAACCTAAAGGAGAAGACCATGGCCCCGGTGGGGTCCCTTTTTGCCGCTTCTAAGGAGAAACACTAAAAGAATCCCAAATGGTGGGTAGACACGCCGGGACTCATAGGAACGTGTACCTCCCGGGGGAGAAAAAAGAATCCGGATGCCAAAATGGACAAGGGCAAATCCTTCTCTGCGACAGAGGCGGTACTCCCCCCGGAAAGCACCGGCGCCGAGGGGAAAGCAGAAGCGCGTGGCGGAAAACGAGAAGTTACTGGAGAGTAGGCAAAGCTGCGTGGGGACGCAGGGAAAGGGAACGCGCTGGCTGTTTCCTGGAAGAGAGTCTGTGACCCGTACAAGAAGGGGGACGAAAGGTCGAAAGATAAAGGGTGACCAAAACACGTCGTAGGGGGGAACTGAACCCTTGCGGATCTGGTTCCCGAAAGAGCCCCTCAGCAAAGCGGGCGGGCAGTCGTGGAGGAGGGCAGCAAGGGGAAAAAAAGTTCTCCACGAAACCAGAGGCACTCCAAATGAATGAACGTCCTAAGGACGACGTCTGCTAAAAAAGTAACCTCTGGACTTCTCCTTTTGTTCTTTGACCATCCCTTCGACCGGGGTGTGACAGGGATCAGGAAAAGCGTACCTCCTCAGGGGTGGTGAACCGGCCTGGAACCCGCCTATGAATGAGTGTTCGCGCACGACGAAGGGTGTCGGAGAAAACCACGCCCAGAAATTCGGTGGCCAACCGTGCAGAAACCTCTTTGACGCAAGCGGGGGGCAATAAGAGAAGTGAGTAACTTTGCAGACCTTCTATGGAGAGTGAAGTTCTGGGAGGGTCCACGTTGAAAGAAGGCTCTCTTGGCCGTAGCTCGTCCCAAGGTTAAAACTTCACGGATGGCTCAAGGGCTCCGTTCAAAGATCGAAGGAATTCTCTTGTTGGAACCCCCTTGAAGCATCCGAACTTTTTTCCAGCAAAAAATGCTGCGCTGCCTCAAGCGGGGCCCGGAAAATTCTGACGGAAAGGGTCGACACCCACAACGGGGCGAAGGCCACTACGGGGCGGTTTATCCGTCCACATGCTCCAAGAACGCGGGAAGGAACGGTCAGGCACCCTTAAAAAGAAGGAAACGTCCTCTTTTAAGGTCGTGTTTCCCTGGGGGTACGCTGGGGCTTACAAAGGGGGGTTGATGGGGACAAAGCTCGCACGGAAAGGGGGAAAGGGGGGGCTTTCATCGGGGCAAGGGTTTAATCCTTTTCAAAATTGGCTCGGAATCTAGGATAGGCAACATGTAAAATGCTCGTTTCGAAAACAGGAGGACTCGCCTGGCGACCGCATCTATCAACTTCGAAAAAAAAATAAAAACCTCCTACTAAAAGGAGGGCTGACAACGGGATCATACCGACTCAAAACCAAGGTGTTCATTCCGACGAGAACACTCACCTTACCATCTCCCTCATCTCAGGAAAGGGAAAGGGATCCGTGGGGTCTAAAAGGACCAACGAGAACGTACTCTAGACCGAGAATCGCCGGAGGCCCATTCCGAGACACGTCATCAAAAAGGCATATGAGTAAGGGACGGAAAGTAGGGAAAAGGAACAGAACTACAGGCAGGGGGGAAGGGGGCCTTTGCCTTTTCGAAAAAGATGGTCTTGGAGAAGGGAAGGCGGTCACCAAAAAAAAGGAGCTAAGTGTACAACCCTTTCATATAGTCCAAAAAAAGAGGAGGAGTAATATATATAGGAAATAGCGCCTTCTTCTTTGATGGCCGGTCCGCCAGAGCCGGTACATAAGGGGGAAGAAAACACAAGGGAAACTTTCTATCAGGAGTAGCATGTTGGGGATTTCCCTCTTCGAAAAAGGTAAGACATCTCCTCCTCCAAGAAAAGAGAGGGTAATTGCAGGATTCGTGGTAAAAAGGTTTTAACTTCCGGGGTATCTTTTCCATTTCACTGAAAAATTAAAGACCATTCAATGGTGGCTGAGCGACGGAAATCTCTGAGAAGGAAAGCCGCGAAATCTTTTTTGAACGTCCATTGTCTTCATCCTCTGCCAGAAAAAACCCATCCCAGCAGGGGAAACCTGCAAATGCCGCCGTGAAGCCTTTTCCCGAAGTGGGCTCGGGGCCGCCCATATGCCATCAATCTCTAAAGGAAGCGGTCCCTAGCCGAAGGAGCCTAGCCGGGAAGTTGAGCAGCAAGGGAAGAGGGAGGAGGAATGATCCTCTGAGGGGGTGAAAGCATCCACCCCTGCCGGACGCGACTGGAAAGGAATTCCTTGGACTTCGGGTATCGAGCGTAACTGGGTGCGAACGAAAAAGAAGTCAGCCCTACAACGGATCTAAATAAAAAAGAAAATGATAGGGGTCAATAGCAAAAGTCATCGGAATGTCCTTCACCATATCTTGCCGGGAGTAGCGCATGTAGTAAAGCCACCGTGACAGAAAGAGAAATTTCGAACCAGGGTCCTTCAACTTTCAACTCAAGATAGCGACGGAATTAGGAACTTGGAAAGTTGAGTCACAAGGAGGGAAAGGGTTTCTTGGGGAAGGAGGGGTTCTTGAACAGAAGGTCCGTGTTCCATGGGAACTGTCATGGCTTAAAGCAAAACTCAGACGAGAGTGGTCTATCTCACCTATCTATCGGTACGAATTCTTCATCCTACTCTAAAGCTACTTCACATTCAAGGGATATGTAGAAATTATCAGATTGAGGGGCTCCGGTCAGAAGTGGCATACCTGACTGAGATCATTTCGTGAGACAGGGAAAAAGGCCCCAGATACAAACGCGACAAGGAAAGTCTGGGGAGAGTTTTCACAACAGGAGGGGTCTCCACGCTGATCAGTTTTGGGTGAGTCTCCAGCAGGCAACATCACAGGGCCCGACCTGCGGCGCACACCTTAGTCCTGAAAGGCATCTTTTGTGGGACGAACTGTGGTACGGCGGGGTGAAAGGAAAAACTATTCGCGTGGGTGGCGGGTCAAACTTCAATGGAAAGGGGAGGAGGGGGGGGGCCTAAATAAACAACCGCACCCCCAAAAAAGCTGCGTATCCTCGTTTCTTTCACTAAAAGGAAGTAGTCCCTCAAAATCTCCTGTCGAAGACTGGTGGAAAAAAAAATTCCTTTAACCAGAAATTTTCTTCGGGCGGACCCAAAGTACTGGTTCATAAAAGAGACCCCGTCTTCTTCCAATAACCGGAAACGCTCGGGAAATCTTCCACGTCAATTTCTCAACCCGTTACCTCCCTGACAGTAGGAGCTAGACTTCTGCGTTCTCCTGAAGGCGGGTAGAATTGGGAACAAGGGGAGCCCTTGGCCTGTCCTCCTTCTTGGAAACGTCATTATTTGGAGGGCATAGGAAGATAATTCCAGAAACGAAGAAAAGTTGTGTGTGGGGAACTGGAAGGGACAAAAAACGATTACATTTTGCTGAAAAAAGGTGGGGCGCCTCAAAGCCCTTTCTCTTAAAAAGGGGGGAAATTAGTGGACTCGAAAAAGTCTCCGAGAAAAAACCCTGCAAAAGGGAAAGGTCTTCTTCATCGACCTTCTCCCCATGGGGAAAGAGGAAAACTTGGCTAAGAGTTTGGAAAAAAAACATCAAACCGGATTTTGTCCAGAATCCGGGGCTTGTATCCCCGGAGGAAAACAGAACCAACGCAGGCGATCTGGGATTCCCAGAACGGGGAACTTCGTGGACCATCAAACTTACAAGAGGGCCGGGGTTTCTGGCGGGGATGACACGATCTATTTCAGGCCCTTCAGAGGGCTGTCCCCATGCGGGGGGACCTCAAACAGCGACGAAACTTAAGATAATGGGAGGGGCCGACGGCGTGGTTTCCCTCACCTCGTGGCGAAGAAGGGGAAACCAAGGTTCGTCGTGTCGGGAGACGGGAAAGAAGACGATGGCCAAACGCCACCCTCGAACACGCCTATCTTATTACAGGCCGAACGAAGGAACACACAAGGTAACTAGCCGAACGTGAACGGGACGGGGGGGATCGGCCGACGTTTTCGCCGGTGAGACGGTCCCGTCTATGCCATGAACGAGAACGTTTCTACCAAGGGGTGGTTAACGCAAACTGAGTATCGTACTTAAAAGGGGGCTTCGAAGCCCGGTGGGGCCACTTGTTTCTCCTAGAAATAACAAATAGGGGAAGAAAATTGAAGAAAACGTCTGATACGGGGGCTCTTTCCGAAAAGAGGTCTTAGGAGGGCCGAAGTTTGGGAAAAAAGCCTTCGGGAGGGGTCGCTGTCTTTACTAATTCGGGGGGTACTCTTCCGGACGATCGCCGTGGCCGAGGAGAAACCCTCGGCCTTTCTTCCGCAGAGTCTCTCACATGACCGTTCCTGGCTAGAAATGCGAAGTAAAAAAGTGTTGCCGAAGAACCCCCTAACGAACGACACTTCCGGGCATCATCAAGTGCAATATCTGGCCCTTGGCCATCGTATCAAAAAGAAAGAAAAGAGCTCCGGGTCGTGGAGACGGTCCAAAAAAACCCTTCTTCGAGACTGTGGGTCCTTGAGGCCACTAAAAATAAAAAAGAAAGACGCTTCAAGAGTTGACGAACCAAAGAAGATTAACAAGTAGAAAAATCCGGGGGAAGAGGCTATCTTTTCCGGAAGTTCCATGGGAAAAAGGAGGAGAAAGTGAATTGACCAGATGGAAGTCCCAGAACCCGTCAGATTCACCGAAAAGAAATGGGTTACAGACGTCACTAAGTTTATAGGATCTTCATGGTTTAATGTTTTCTCACAAAAGAGCCTTATAATCGGTGTCACTTTGGGGGCTTGACTTCTGGAAAAGGAGTTCTTCGGAAGTGGCTTAACAACGAGCGCCGGAAAGGATGAATGCGGCCCGTCAGAGAGAGTTAACGTCCTCTAAAGAGGGGGGAGGCGCGTAGGGGAGATCGGGAGGTTCAAAGCGGGTCCGGTCGTTTACGACCAGAAAAAACCGCGGGACCACGAAAACGACCCGCCGTCCGCAGACCCTTCCTGGACCGGATCTCCCGGGGGTCCAACACTATCTACCCGAAACAAACCTTCCGGGAAGTTCTGAAGGCCCAGCCGAGCATGAGCATAAGGTCAAAACGCGGAAAAAATGGCGGCGGAGAATGGCTTATTCTTGCTCTAAAGGAGGGTGAAATGCCCTAGCCCGAGAACTTTCCCTTGAGAAAGCTGACTACCATAAGGAGAGTTCAGGATTACAAGCGCCATCTCCAAACAAAGGGAGTATTATAAACTGATAGGCGGCTCTCCGAAAAGTGCCGGGGAATCCCCCCGCACGGGCCGAGGACACTCCGCAAAAAGAAGTTCAAGACCTAAAAGAATTCCCTTCCTTTCAAAGGGGATTAGCTTTAGAGGGGGGAAAATTCTCGAAAAAGCACGAAACGCCAGCGGGGCGAATTTGAAAGGAAAAAGGTTCCCGATCAGATCTTCCTTTTCCGAGGACCCGCTTTTTTCAATAGGGATATCGGGACTCCAGGCCAGACGTTAAAGGCTGGAGGAAGCCCTTAAGGTCCAGGCTCGTATCGAAGTTCTGATCCCTGTACAGGGAAGTTGGTTAAATGAAAAAGCTGGTTTTACCGTCCTGGGTCTCCGAACAGGACCATCTAAAACATACAGGCCGATCAAGGAAGCATCCTTAGTCTTCGGTCAGGAGAAGTTCTCTGAGGGCACCAGAGGGCCATAAAAAAGGGCGCAAAGGGAAGGTCAGAAAGGAAAAACGAACTTCGCGGACGGACCCGGGCCTAAGTTTTCCAAAGGAATAAGAAAAGACTCCATGTGACCATCCACACCGCGTCCTCGACGAGCAGAGGGGAATAAGGGAATAGGTCAGTTGAGGGCCCCCGAGAAAAATAACATTCGCGAAAGCGAAATTGGAAGGCTTCATATCGCCTTCAAGCATTGACAAAGGGATCTTCCTTTCCGACAAAGAGCCCGGGACGGGGCGCGGGCCTGCCTCCCGACACCTAAGTCTCTAAGGATCAAAGAAGAACTTGACGCAGTGGACAAGGAAGGCCCATCGCAAATCGGGGATGATCACGGACTTTGACTGTTCTGCAGAGTTCGGATGGAAAAAAAAGGGTTCTTCGGCAAAGCGACCAGGACTTCTCCTGGAAGATGAAATTCAGTAAGCCGGAGCCCAAGGTGAGGAACCTATGATCGTCACGCCCTCCTTCAATGTCATCGGCCACAATCTTGCAAAAACTTTTCAACAAGAAGAGGCTTTCTGACTTCGAAGAGGGAGACGGGGGCGGGACTGGAACGTAGGAATGGCGCGCAAAAAAGCAAGGGGTACCGGGCAAATTCCACCGAAAAAAGTACCACTCATGAATCATCTCAGTCGGGGAAAAGACACTGTACAAAAGGTTCACCAGGAGGGAGGGTCCTCCCAGGGGGGGACACGAAGCCCCAAATCAAAACATCAAAAACTCACTCTAGGGCCTGAATAATACAACAAAGGTATGGAGGTGGGGAGCTAAGGTGTGGGGAAGGATGGACACCGGGTCCATCAGCTCGTCTTGGATTTTGGGGGAAGGCATCGGGTGCGTTGATGGGGACGAAAAAAACCCTTCCACCACCCCCCCTGGGGGAACCACTCGGAGGGGTCCATTACAACTAGATGCAAACTCCACATATCTTCGACGCTTGAGGAGGAAACTGCTAACTGATCTCCGTGAAAGTCGAAAAGGGGACCGTGCGTACACGAAGGACGTTTTCAGAAGATCGGACTAAAAAAAAACGAATGCTGTTGAAGGGAACCCGAAGAACGCCGCCTAAACTGTCCTAAAACTCCGGACAAATATGCACTGCGGTAGCCGTGGTCGGAAAGTGTGAGAAAACATTGACCAATAGGTGCCGTTGCTTTCCTAAAAAAGAAGGGGAGGGTCCATAAACCGGGAGGGTGGTCATCTAAGGGTCAATTAAAGAAAAAAAGCCCTTTTCTGAATGTTGGACTAAAAAAACGGATAAGAGACAACTACCGGGAGTTCCACAAAAATTAAGGGAAATCACCGGGTAACCCATTTTACGTAACTCCCTTTAATTTGTGAGCCGGATTCACGGGGCAAAAGGACCATAAAGGGGGCCATTGTCGGAAAAATTCTACCTTCGGTGTAGCTTGACTTTCGAGCACTAAATTAGGTAAAGAAAGTAGGGGGAGGCTGCTAAGGGGACCAAAAAGGGGTTATCAACGACCCTAACACGAGAGTCCTCTCATAGATGGTCACGGTAGGACCAAACGGTTTCGCAGCGTAGGACCGTCGGTGGTCTGTAGGGGACTCTTATCTTATTAACACAGGGGAGTCAAGCCCTGCCTACAGGGGGGAGTAAGGAAAAGGAGTCTGAACAAAAAAAGTCTAAAAAAAAAAGAAGTATCTGGGGGGGGGGGAGGGCACTACCTTATTGGGGACGGTTTCCTCACAGAGGCCAGCAGCGTTTGGGGGGAGTGGAAGCTCGTCAGGGTTCAAGCACTAAGGAGTTCTCGAAAAGCGCTGAACAAAAAGAGAGGACCCTTTGCCGCCGAAACACCCGTAGCTTGGCAAAAAACTCCAGAATGGTGGTTTGATCAGGCCGCCGGCGGTGATGTAAAAAGAACAGGAACTTTAGAAGCGTGGCGACCTCCTCCTGGTTGCAATTGGCTAAACCGCCGATGACAGTGCGCGAGTGTCGGCGGGTAGCCACTGGTCTAGAAAAGAAGGCCTATCCACAGGTCGTGGAAAGAAAGTTCTACACCTGCTTTTACGCGGGGAAAAGAGCAGGGCCTATTCCTAAAGGGGGGAAAGGGGGGATTCAAGCAGGGGCTCGAGTTTCCGGTTCTGGGGGAAGAATTCTTTTACTTAGTCCAGTGACTATCTCTCAGAAAAAGGGAGGACCAAACCATTTGAGGGACGGGAGGTCTCAGAAAAAGGGGAGTCCAGGGGCCCAGCGGAAAAGGGCCGGGTCCCTCTTTTGCCTGAAAACGCGGGCACATAAAAAATCCGAAGGGTGACCCTAAAATTCAATCACGGTGATAAAAGCGTGGCGCTATCAAAGGGCCTTAAAAGTGCACTACGGAGGCGACCTGTCCCAACAGGGGTGGGGAGGCCAAATTCTCGCCCGCTTCAATTTTCTCTAAGAGCCGATGCCACACTAGAAGGGGGGGGAGAAAACAGGGGAGAAATAGGTACAGTGTAAAGTCAGGGGACCAGAAAAGGATTTTAGCGTAACAGGAGCACCTTCATAAATACTCTATCAGGGGAGGGTTAGAACTCTTATCTCTCGCCGAAAAGAAGGGCGGATCCGCGAGTACTGCTTCAAAGGAGTCTTCTGGGAGAGGGCAAAAATCGCGCGGTCTGGGGGCCATGGCAAAAAAAGGAGACTCGGCCTGGTATTCATACAAAATTCTACACGACTACCAAACTGGCGGAGTCGCGGCGAAGGCTCGGGGCTCTCTGGTAAGCTGCCGAGTCGAACAAAACTTGGGAGATTATGCAAAGCTGGACCAAAAGGGAAAAATACCGGGAGACGTCATGAATGATCGGGAATGCGTAGTCTAAAACGAAAGGGATTTCCCACTACTACGAACCGACTTCCCGCTCGAAAAAGCACTCGGGGCCGGCGGAAACTAAAGGGCCTGATGTCCTACTTGTGTCAGCACAAGAGGGGAGGGCATCTTTAGGGGAAGGGCTGGACAGCTACCTGAGCGACCTGCAGTACGCGGTCTGAGGGGAAAATACCTGGCCCTTAAGCTTCGTTCTTCTTTTCGAGGAAGTCCGGCAGCGTTGACTCCTGTTCAAGACTCAAAAACAAACAACTATTATTATGAGGGAAAAAGGGTCTCTACCTTACAAACAGCCGCAGAAACAAGGTAGGTAAAAACTTCTCCGCGCAAAGGCAAATCCTGCTCTTCCTTTTCAGAGGGGATTAGCTTTGGAGGAAAGAGGGCGCGCCATCTCCAGTGAAACAGCGTCGTTCGGGGGACTTTGAGAAACATGCCCGGTGGGCCTCGAAGAATGAAGGTTTCGGTGGGAAGGGCCTGTTAGTGATTGTCGACCGCCCAGCGGGGTCTATCTGAGCACCTGACGGGGACTGTCTTTGAAGGGGGTCCGCGCCAAGAAAGGGGGGTGAGTCTTTTCAAACTGCGGACCCAATACCGGGAAAGTGGGTCCTATCTCCTTCTCCATCGCTGCCGGCTGAATTGAGAGAGAAAAGCCTCCCAAACCATCGCTCGATCGAATCGCTCTGTCCTAAACCTGGTCCATAACTAGAAAGAAAATCAGTACGGGTTTGAGCATCCTAAAAAGAAAGAAAGTTTTGAAAAAGAGCCACCGGGGAAACACCCCTTAAAACGCGGACGATCAACTCTTAAAAAACGGAATCGGCCACAGGTCGATCGGAGTGCGCCAGAAACAATACGGGAATACCCTTAGCGAGGGAACACAGGGACCCTGGGGTTTAACCTCGAAAAAATCGCCTTCTTCCACAAGACAATTGTATCTTAGGGGGAGCGGAAGGCGTCTTCTTTCTCGCATGTCCCCGTTCCTGAGCACGTACAACCTACAGAAAAGGGGGGAGCAAGGCCGTCACGTAGGCTGGACGCGAAGCCGTCTCGTGATCTCGAGGAGCAAAATCTTGAATTTTCCACACGGAGGAGGGATTCTCGTCTTCACCGGGTTTTCGAGGGGGGAACAAATCTAAAAACGCAGTAGGGACTTCTTCATAAGAAAGCGACGTCCTCCCTTGCCTCTATTGTGGGAAGAGAGAACCTGGAACCATCGTTTTGCCTCCGTCAAAGGGAAAAAGAAGACTAAAAAAACGACTCCTTGCAGCGGCAAGGCCCTTTTCAAAAACAAAAGACTGTCTCTTAAGAAAAGGGGGGAATCCTCTTCAAAACTGGCCCTGAGACACCGTAAATTTCTGGCGAGTCATCTTCTTTGGCACATTTGGAAGGGCCACCAATCACGCTGCAAAAACTCGAAAAGCGATCATCGGCATCTGGCTTTGTCAGCCCTGGTCCGGTGAACCCGGATTAGGTCGCGCGTCCGGGAAAGGAAAAAAACACCAAAAATCCTCGAAGCGGCCTTAATCAAGAGGAAGGTGCCAGGAAGGGGGGGGGACGGAGGTCAAAATCATGGGTTGTTTCACCGGGAATCATCTCTGGAGAGCTTTTTTCTGATGAACTCGTTTGTTCTTAGACCACACCTACGTCCCATCCACCCCGGGGTGAAGACTTCCGTTGTGCGGAACACAAAGGAAATAAAAAAGGGGAAGACGTGTCTACCCGTTTCCGGCACGGCCCGATCAGGTCCGAAGGGGGGGGACCTGTAGGGCAGTTCACAAGAACTGAATAAAAACCTACCAGACAAACTCGAGGGAACGTTCACCGATTCAAAAAATCTGCGCAACAACTTACTAACCCAAATATCTAAACGTTTTGCCGGTCGCGGCCGTGGGATCAAGAAAAAAAGGATTACCAAAAGGGGGGGGGGCTGGAATCCGGGAAGGGCCCTACATTAAAAAATCTTCAGCGCCTTCCAACGGCAGGGAAGTCGGAAAGCAAAGCGGTTTCCGTGGTCATCGCCCTTAGAGAAGTTTCGGAACGAGATTCAAAGGAGGAGGCTTGTGGCGGAAAAAAAGTGTAGCTCCTCAAAGGAGGGTAAGAAAGGTGGAAACCCCCGGGGGGGGGGGGTTCAAAGTCTCCGAAAAAGTACCACAAAAGGGGAATTTGTCCGAGTCTCTGCCGTCTCCCTGGTAGTGCTTAAACATTACGGTTACCGTCCCGGACAAGCCACAGGCTATTTGGGGCGGGATCCCGGCCGGGACCCGACAGTTTCCGAAGCATTTCTATCTTTAAAGGAGTAGGGCATTGGTTGCGAAATAACTAGGTACCTGTACCCGATCTCTTGATGGCCTTGTCCTAAGAGCTTACTGAAAATCCGCCCGCCGAACAAGATGTCGGTCCGGAAGGGGAAAATCGGGAGAAAAAAGGAAAGCGTCAACTGTTTCATTGAAAACGGATCTTGGGAATCAAAAAAAAGGTCACACCTTTGTCTTTTGGGGTGTCCCGTGGGGGGAAAAGGGGGGAATCAAGGGGGACCAAAAATAAAAAAAACCACCCGACGAACAAAGATCTTATTACCCTTGTTCCAGAAACCCTATCTTTTGCCGAAAAAAAAAAGAGGCCGCCAATAAAGGGGTCGGGGGGCGATTATGGATAAAAAAGGTTTTCCCGGCAGGAAGAGTCCATTGAACTGTTCTGAGGGGCTACCAGATCCGGTTTGGTTAAAAAGTATCCAAAGATGATCGTCGGGAAGACTCCGGTGGAGGGGCATGTCTCGGCACGCCATGAAACTAGCCATTGTCTGTTTAAAGACCCGCAGAGTTTCAGACGTCAGATAACGAAACGCGGGACCGAAGGAAAAATAGTGATGTTGGAAAAAAAAAAAAAGTTTCCTCGGCCGTAGGCCGGGGGCTTCGCAGAAGCTTTATTAGAAAGATCGAAAAGAATCGACCCTCGCGGCGCGGCACTTCTGTCTCTCGGGGAGGGAAGACTTTCATCTGCATAAGAGGGAGGACTGGGACGAAACACTCAGGAAAAAAAACGGCTAAGGGGTTTACCCGCACGTCGGGCCCGTAGGAGAGAGGGCCCGAGAGACCGCCTTCGTGGAGGCAAATCCCTTGAAGAAGGACGGTAGTTTGGTTCCGTGAACCTTAAAAAAGAAAGGAGACGGCTCTGTTACAAAAAAAGAAGCCCCCTTCCAGGGCGATCGCTTGCAGAAGAGTTTAAGTCCATGACCCCCCTTTAACCAGGAGGACATTCCAAAGGGGGGTCAAAATCAGAAAAGACTCTAGCTACCACGGGCTGGGAATGCCGGGGATCACCGAGACGGGGAATGACCTCACAATGGCGCGAGCTCCGCGGAAGGGCAACTTCTTCGAAGGAGAGGGGGGAGCCCGTGAAAGCTCGGCTGACCGATTACAAAGGAGTGATGGACGAGGACAAATGTTCTGGCAAGGCATCGATCACGAAACCCGGGACTAAAGAACTGTGTCGAAAAATCGGACCGCTGGAGGGATCTCTTTTTCCCACGTCGTTCTTCCTAAAGGGAGAAAGGCGCGGAAACAAAACCGGACAAAAGACCCGTCCGCTAAAAAATGGGGAAGGGCGCGACCGGCACATGTAAAAAAATGTACCCGACTACTACCCTTCCGATCGCCTAAACAAGAATTCGAGATCCCAGCCTACGGGACTGATCGTTTCCTACTTGGAAAAGAGAATCGAAAATTTCTTGCGCTCGGCTTACGCTAGAAAAAAAAAAACTCAGAAAAAGGCATTACTAGCGAGGGGAATTCCCTTGGAGGGATCTTTTCTTGTAAATGCCTTCCTAAAAAGCGTGCAGTTAACTCCAGATCCTCGA
>Ga0179593_1331627_pt1 | contig 25654 bp, 51 predicted proteins | sample CZODoug2_1_08_16_FD_185931 | JGI IMG/M metagenome (GOLD analysis project Ga0179593, IMG submission 185931) | Vadose zone soil fungal communities from Angelo Coast Range Reserve, California, USA - CZODoug2_1_08_16fungal (PacBio error correction) | ecosystem: Environmental > Terrestrial > Soil >...
ATGTGCGGGTATCCTGTTGGCTCTGGGTCCATTTGGCAAAGCCCACCCCCATTTGACTGCAGACTGCACGTCCGGGACAACCCTGTTCTCATCAACCGGGGTCGTCTCCCGGCTATAGTTGACTTGCATAGGGAGGGAGAGTGCAGGTACACAAGCTAAAGACGAAATGCTATTACGCGGCAAAAAAACGTATCCAGGTTTTGTCAACAAGCGCCGCTATGGAAAAAAGAACGTCAATCCTTGCAATCATCCATACCTGTGGATCACAGAGAGGGGTGCTGGTCTAGAACATAAGTGGAACCAAAAATCAGAAAATTCTTTGAAAAAAACCCCCCAGTGAAAAATGTCCTCACATCGAGTCTAGATCCTTAACTCATAGGATTCTAGTCTCAAGGGGACTGCAGCGGGTTCCTCTCGACAGAACCGAAGGGGGGTATGGAACATCTACCCAAAAGGAGGCCCTACCAAGGGATATCTTTGGAGTTATATCTAAAGATCAATTAAAAAATAAATTGGGGGGGGGAACAAACAGAGGCCAAAATTTGAAAAAGATTCGTAATAAAATGGGAACGGGACTACAACCTTAGCATGGGGACTCAACTTGGAAGCTAAAAATCGGGGGTAAGGACAGCGAATAAGGACGTCTGGCAACAGCTTTAGAGAATGACCGCATGGGGCGGCGAAAATCAACCCGGAAATAAGTGATCCGGGGGGGGGGGGAACGAAGCAAAAAAAAGGCCTAGGAACGAAAAATGCGGTGTTACGAGACAAAAACGCCACAATCTGGGGCTAAAGGAGAACGAAAGACAACAAAGGAGAGGGTAAAGGAGATATTCAGCGCATCCATGGGGGGGGGGGAGGAGGGAGACGAAGGGGCGAAAGGGGAGATGAGCGGAAGGGGGGGGAGTAGGAAGATACGAGGATGGGGGAGAGGGGGGGAAGGGTGGAAGGGATAGAGGGGTGGGGGGGAGGAGGGGGGCGGGGGGGGAGGGAGGGCGGGTGGGTCCGGCTGCGAGGGGGGGGGTTGCATGTGAAGGGGGTGAAGGAGTTGGGGGTTTTGGGTTTCTGAACTGCTTCACCTAGCAACGTTCATTTGCAGGCTTAGTGTTTGCGCGCCCCTTTCTTACGCTAGCGGATGGGGGAAAACGTCGGCAGTCGTATGCCATAGGGGGCGTTTACTGCCAAGGTGACTAAAACCGACGAGGGTAGTCAGCCGGGGGGGAATCGAGGATTTGGGACAGCTTGCCAAATTTCGTTTGGACTGACCGGCGAGATTACCCATAGAGACAACGTTGAGGGAATCGTTCGAATAAAGAGGAGTGGGGTACGCGGATTGCAAAAATTCATGGCGAATTAATGACGAGCAAATGGTTTTCCCAAGACTGCGGTGATTGGGTCGGGGGGGCAACGGCTTTTTCCCTCCCGTTTGGATGGGAGGGAAGGGCTACATATACGGCGGTGATCACCTCGTGGGGACGCGAAGCTGGGTTACAAATCGGGTGAGGGGGGAAAGAACGGGGGGGAGGCCGGTAAACTATTTTGGGTCAGGATTGAAGGGCGTAGAAAGCAGAAAAGAGGTGACCGGAACGACGAGACGACGCCTTGGGAAGGAGACAAGGGGCCGACGGACCAGGGGTGGTTCGCAAGAAACACCAAGCGGAATCCCTCATCAGTTGAAGCCAGCTACATGAGCCGGTGGGATGGGAAGGAAATTGTGGCCGGCTGTATTGGGAAAACGCCGCATGGCTGAAAAGGAAAGAGTTTTGCAACATCGGAAAGGAACGATTCGCTTTCAGGGAAAGGAAGTCGGAGGAAAATAGATGGGAGGCTAGCGGGACTTTTTGCAATAGGAGAAAGAAGCCTGTCATTGAGCCCAAGTTTCGTCGACCGCCACCAGTGCTCCAGTATGACGGTGGGGTCGACCGACGTGGTCCTCGGAATGGGGGGATCGCAAATGAAGTAGCTCTTGATGTGGGGCCGTGCGGTCGCAACTCCCCGAGCGAAATAGGCGCTTGTTGGGAGTGGCTGCTCACAGCGCGAGTACGTGGGGGACGGGCTACGGCCTGGCAATAATTCGAGGTACAAGGGCGTTGGACTTCAGGCAAGACGCGGCAGAAGTGGGGGAAGAAAAAGCTCGCCCCAAATCAAAAAAGAAAAGTCTAAGGTGTCCGGCTAGATTATTTCATTCCATTCAAAAAAAACGAGGGGTTGGGTCCAGTGGGCGGAACGATGGCAGGGTGGTGTCAAGGAAAGCCAAAAAACCAAATTGTCAGATAGGGATTCCCCAATTTGAGTCGTGAAAAACAAGTGGAAATCTAAAACCCAAGACAAAATGTCAAAGACTTATCATAAAAAAAGGTTGAAAAAAAAGAGCTTATAGGTTATATTGGGACGGGGGGACATTAGGGGGGGAAAGGTGTGTGACGCGTGATTGGGGGCAGGAATTGGGGGTGGGGCCCGCAATTTGCACCAAAGAACTCGACGCAATATGTAGTCACCCTTAACACTAGCGAGTTTTGATATGGGAGTCTCATCAAACGAGTCGTTTCACACAGGAACCCTCACAAAACAAGACCTGTTTGAGGGTGGGTGTGGAAGAGAAAGCTTCTAATTATTGACACATCAACCAATATCGAAGGGGAAAAAAGGACTTTGGGAGTACTCTGATTCCCAGGTTTCCGGAAAAGGAGAACAGAAAGGACCTAAAGGAGAAAAGAGATAGTGAAAAATTATTAAGAATCAAGGAGGAAGGGACAGGGACGTAAAATGCCCCGTCTAAAGGGATCTTTCGAGGGACGATCAAAAAGGGGATAGGTATTTGGGCATGTGACCCTATGAACAGTGAAAAGGGTAATGGTCAGGGGAGGAGATTTTCTCCGGGAAAAGAGAATCGAGTTTCAACGAAGAATCAGAAAAAGGAGGGTGAAATACACAAGAAAAAAAAGAGTGATTCCGAAAATCAAAAGTGGGGAGGGGACATTATAACAAAGAGAAAGTACCATGGGAAAAAATAAGGACAGGGAGGAATAGAAAACGACAAAATCACCACAATGGTCACCCAGGGACCAAAGATCATAAAAGAATGTGCAAATATGAAAAAGGTAGAAAGGATTGGACTATAAATGCCTATCAATTACTATCTCTAGGAAACCAAACGGAGGAGGAAAGGATAGTTTGGAAGGAAGTGTTTATGTACAAGAGGAAAGGGAGAACAGGGAGGCACGAGGTTTGGTTTGAAAGACTGGGGTTTTGACCAAACTATTTGATTTGGGGGGGGGTGAGGTGGGATTTGGTGAGGGAAATGAAGAAATGGATAAGGTTCCTATGGGAAGCCTGCTTCAGGGTGGGGATAATGCAAGGGGACAAGTGGGGGGGGATGTGGGGAGAGCCATTTGGGAGACTTGTGGTTAAAAGGTCTAACAATAAGTTCGGCGGGATAACGGGGATTGCTTGACAATCGGGTCGCTTATAGGAAATGGTAGGGAAAAATCCTCCCTTTTCTGGATTCGAAAAAAAGGGGGGGTACGTGGGAGTTCCCACCTTGTGTCAAATATGATGGGGGAAAAAAAAACATCAAAGAGATAGGGGGAAGAGGGAGCATGATCTCACGGGGGGGAGGCGGAAGAAACAGGGGGGGGGGGGAGGGCATGTAAAGGATTTCCTCCTGTGAGTAGAGGGTGAAGGTCAGAAACTTTTCTAAGGAAAGAAATAGGAAGAGGGGGGGGTCCCGCGGACTAATCCTTTCGGTACGAAGGCAGATACATTACAAAGGGGGGTTGGGCAGACTCGGGGGACTCTAAAACTTTCATGTTTCAAAAAAAAAGGAAAAAACAGGGCCTAGGGAGGGGTGGTGTATGGGGAAAAATGTATACCAAGAGAAGAGATGTGGAAAGACAAAGCAAACAAAAAGTGCATTATTTTGTCGAAAGGGTAGAAGACTATGAGGTACATCAAAGATGAATCAAAAAAGGGGAAGGACAAGGAGTGTCAAAATAGTTCGAAAGGAAATAAAAGTGTCAGCCAGGTCGGTAGCGGGTTATGGTGGCAGACGTTGGTAAAAAGAGAACCATGAGACCGAAGGCACTAAAAACCTCCCCTATAAAATCTTCCGGAAAGTGGACCTCAAATCCGAGAAAAATAATGAGGGATTTTTCAATTTGGTGGGTCTGAAAATGTCTGGTTGAGTTTGAGGGTGGGGGGGTGGGTAAAAATTTTTAGAGTTTTGGGGGGGAAAGGGGGTGGTGGGGGGGTCACAATTTGGGGAAAGGTTTGGAGAGGAGGGAGCAAATCACTTGTTGTTGTTGGAGAAATACGGGAGAATCAGGACAGGTGGAGGACACGCCAAAGCGAGAACCGAAAAGCAAAAACAAAGCGGGGGGGGGGCATGTAACGCTTAGTCAAAATGGTGGCGTCCTCTAAGAGGGAGGGGAGCTGGGAATTCGGGGGGGAAACCGCAGAAAACCGAGAAGTGACACATATTTGGGGGGATCAACACGATGGGGTCTCCAGAAAGGAAAGTCAAAAATGAATGCTGGTTGAAGGCTTAAAGACCGTTCCGGAGTAGGCTAGGCTTTTCTGAACACACAAGCAAAGTCAACGCCATTATGAGCAAGACGTACCCATTTCACGGGTGTGGCAGGGAGGGAGTTGACAAGAGGGGAAGAAACAGGCAGGGTAACGCAGGGAGAAAAGACGAAAAGCAAAAGCAAAAGGGGGGGGGAGGGCCGAGGTTGCCGGATTGTAAAAACACGAGTCGACCTCAAATAAGTGGCGTACATGAAAGGAAATTTCGGGATGCGAGGGGTCGACAAAAAACGCTAGTTTACAGGAGGGCGGGGGGAAAAATCAAGCAGGAGGTTCCGGAACAAGCAAACTGGGAGGTGGGAAACAAACCGTTCTTTGGCTGTCAGCCTGTTGAAGGGGCTAAAAATCAATTCGCAACGGCCGAAACACACGTGTTAGAAAAGCACCAGGGGGGGAGGGTCGCCTAGCACGTGAAGGGACCATGGGGTCGTGCGCCGTTCGACTTCAGAGGCAAAAGCAGTGGACGCGTAAACGCTTAAACAACATGTGTAACCCTAGAAAGCTCACAAGGAGGGGATACCACCTGATCAAACGCTTCATTTACGGTATAAGAAGTGCCAAAAAAGAAAACTTTCTGGGAACAAACCAGCTTTGACCCGCTCCTAACAACAGTGATCGCTAGTAAAAGAAGAGGTCCTTCAAAGTGTCATTGCAAGGGATAGAAGGCCTAACAACCTAAGTTTTAGTTCAGAAAACCAGAAGGCCAAACCATTTTGTCACGTATCTGGTCAGTCTAGATATCGACCTGTGGACATAGGCAAATTTCAAACTATCGTCTAAACATGACGACGAAGAGGTGCGGGTTCATAAAAATGGGGAACGAGAACCAGAGGAAGGGGACAGCGAAAAGCCTAAGGGGGTAGACAGATGTAAGCTCGTCTCCGAAAATATAATCCACCTCACGCCAAGGGCAATGCGAAAATTTGAGAATCCTTCACCGCCGGACAAAAAACAAACTATAGAAATAACGAGAGGCGAAAGGCCGCCAAACTGGCGAGTAAATCTCTAGTACAAAAAAAAAAAACGTGGAAAGAATTATAGCTGAGAACCCGAGAGGATGCGGTAGGGCTCAAACCGCTTTTAGGGAAATTATTGTTGGTGTGTCGGCCGTTTGAGGAAGGGAACCGGCACATGCTCGTTGGGGACGGGGGCGGGAGGCGAGGTGGTGCAGGCTCAACCCATTTTGCTTCTAGGCAGGAGTTCACGAGGGTCCTACGACAGGGAAAGGTTTGTAATCTTTGCAACGAGCTAGTGTGGTCGGTAGGTACTGTGAAGGTGTTGTGTCAGTAGAGAGCAGGAGAAGAACAGCTCGGGGTGTCGAGGAAAAAATCCCTTTGGGTGCAAGCGCATGCTCTTCCGGGTGTCCTAGTGGGAGAGGTCTTGGGGACTGGTCCTTAGAGGGGAGAAGCAAGTTACCACGGTGGCGTAAGATTTTTAGAAAAGAAAAACGTGATTTGTCGAGCTCTGTCTAAGTCCTGACGGAGAATTCGGGGACGTACCTAGCCAAGTCTGATCTAAAGGGGAGGGGGGGAAAAAAAGTGGGATTTCTTTTTTGGGCGTGGAAAAGGAACTTAATGGGGTAGGAGGCACGCGGGTGACGGAGGCGAGGAGTGTTGGTCCGGGTGACACTTTTGCTCAAGGGGGGACCGGCGACAAAGTCCGGGCTTTGCGCTTGAGCGGAAAGGAGAAGCCAGAGGTGGACCGACTCAGCGGTTCGACCGCGACCGGGGGCTTAAAACGGGGGTGGGTCCCGTAATTTTTGGTGCCGCCAACTACCACCAGGACAAAGAACAAATGCGGGTCAAAAAGAAAGAATGGGTGATAGGGGACGGAATTTTCCGGAGGGATGGGAAAGAACGCGTGTTGTCCAGATGGGCCGAGAACGCTCTCAACTTTCCGGTCCTTAGTAGTAGGGGGTACAGAGACGGGGGCTCTTCTTGAAATAATGGACCTGCAAAAGTTGCGTTGTGGGCCCTTGAGAAGTCCCTTCTATAGGGGTGACGGTTTTTCAGCGGGTCAAGCGAACTAAGGGAGAGGCTAAGTGATGGATCTTTTAACTCTGGGGCGACGTGTGCGGGGAGAGCAAAAGAAAACACGGGGGGAAAATAAAGTCAAATTGGTAAGAAAAACGAACTCATTACAATTTACGAAATGCGCTGGAATAATAGAAAGAAAAGAGGTTGGTATTGCGGTCTGGGCACGGTTTGCATCGTCGACCCTCGGCCCTGGAAGGTTCATAAGGTGGGGGGAAAAAACCTTTCCGGAATGGAGGGGGTTCTGGAACTCACGCTGTCGAGCGGGGGAAATTTACAAAAGTTTTGAGTTGTAGATAGTAGGGAAAATCCAGAAATTCACTACACTTAAACAAAAAGCTAAAAAAACACCATCAACCCGTCGAAACATCCTTCTCGGACCCAAATTGGAAAAAGCGAGGCTTGTTGAAGTGGGGGATTTAGATCACTTTATCTGATTCTTGATTGACTGCTACAAGTGATAGTGGAGCACCATTGGAGTCTTCCTTTCCCGCCTGGGTTGTGTCACACCAAGGATCTAATCGGGAAAACCTGGGACAAAGAAGGGCACTAATTTAATTTTACTCGGAGGGGAGCAACACGGAGGAGTAAGAGCATTTAAAAACAACCAAGGATGCACTGGGTCTTGCTTTGTGGGCTGGGTGGGGGGGAATATAAATATCGTTCCATGGACAGAAACAAATCAAGAGGATTCGAGAGGAAGGAAAGTAAGGGAAACAAGATGCTGTAAAAAGGAGGGCACGGATGAATAACAAGGGATGATGGAAAAAGTGAGAAGGGTAGGATCATGCTCACACCCTATCTGGCTTTTCACGAGTAACCAGTACGAAGACAGAAAAGGCCCTCCCAGAATTTATTCTAACCTTCCACTGTGTAACTGAAAAAGTAACTAAGACACAAGTTTCTCCTCCTGTGCATGACTTTGTTCCCTAAAAGCGATCGGACACGGTCCGTCGGGGGAGGCTAACCTGCCATAAGAGAGATCGATTGGAAAAAGAAAGAAAATATTAACTTACCGGTTTGCAAGAGGGCGCCCTCTAACGAGGATTACTAAGAAATCAAAAGGGGGGTGCATAACAAAGCTCAGAGGAATTGGCAAGAAGCATGAACAGTGGAAAAGTGATCTTACACCAGAAATCACTGACACACTCTTTTGTTGGCCAAAAAAGGATAAGAAAAAAGAATGTGCACAGATGAAAATTAGCTCCGATTGAAAAAAAAATGCTATCATTCCCGCTCTAAAAAAAAACAGCGACAATCAGTATCTCTCGTCCTGGGGGAGGGAAGAAGTTTTTTAGAGTCAAATTGTAATGGGGTATCTGCACTTCTTTTTTATGAAGATTTGGTGGGGGTGGGGGGGGTTGTTGAAATGGGGGGGAGGGTTGTTAAGTCCTTCAGAAGTCCGTGTAAATGAGTAATTCCGAATGATCTGGGGGGGTGGTAGGTGGGATTTCAAGGAACCGATTTGGGTAGCGTTGTGGGGGTGATCAAATGGAGGCAAGTGGATAAAATACGAGGTGAAAGAAAGTGGATCTCTTTATTGGAACCTTGTGAGGGTCCAGATCCAAAAAAAAGAGGGTACCTTACTGCGGAACCAGGGTGGAAGGAGCTGGTCAAAGGCAACATAGAAGCTAAAGACAAGGTTGTTGGGGAGGCATGGCTGCTCAAAGGTGGAGAAATCCTGTCGAAGATCAATTGTCCTCCGTGATGGTGAGCTTTTCATGTACTGATGGAAGGGAAGCTTGAAATACTCAGATTGGTTTTAATCTTAAAGCCTTAATGGGGCGCATGCTTTCTGAGAAAAAGAACACCTTGGGGGGGAACAGCTCAAAAACAAAAAAAAAGCTCCACCGGTTCCGGTCCCCGGTCGAGAATGGGGTATGTAAATGGGAACCAAAAGGATACGATTAGATGTCCTGCACAAAACGCACACGGGCAGTCTGTGTCCGGGATATATGGCTTCCTCAGAGGTCCCTCAGCTAATTACTTATATTGTGTAGACGACAGGGAGGAGCACCAGGGTTGAGGGAGGAAGTAAGGTTGGTGCAACAAAAAGTGGCATGAATACATCGCCTCACAATCCAGGGAAGTAAACCGCCTCTACCTCAGGGAAGGAACAAGGGTAAAAATCAAAAGCCCACGACACCATCCTCTCCGGTGGGTGCATGTTGGGAAGGTAAACCAACGGGCAAGTTTTGGATTGGGGGGTTTATTTTTAGATGTTTGGGAGAGAAGGTAGGTCAATTTTGGAAAATGAGGTGAAACACTTACCCAAATACAATTTGGTTTGGTTGGGGGAGGCAACCCAGAAATGCAGATCGAACGCCATCTGTTGATCCGGGAAAGGCGACGGAGCAGAACGCGTTAAGCAAAGGCATTACCGCGCGAATGCTCTCCGATACACAAACAAACTGCATCCGCTAGCAAGAATTGGAAACCGATTTTGCTCAAGAATTATATGTTCACCTCTAATGAGAACAAGTAAGCTTGCTTTCTGGAGCAATTCGGTACATGATTCGAAAATGCGTTTTGGGGGAGAGCCCACGAGGGTAAACAATATCTTCACGCTACGATAAGTGCCGACTTCTCAGGAGTCATCTTCAGGTGGGACAAAGAGGGGCGAAAGTCGTATACGTTTGCTCCTCGGAACGAACAAGGACGCAACTTAGGGTCGCCGAAGTGTCCGAAGGTCAGAATGGGTTACGGAATCTTCAGGAGGAGAGGTGGCCAGGAAATTGGAAAGAGCGTTCTCGCCGAGGGGGCAAACGAAGTGTCCCACGCCCTGCTGCGTGAAAAATAAAGCAATCTAAAAACGAGGAACTAAGGTACGTTACCGACAAGCAAGGTCTTGTCTTTCGAAGGTGATTGTTCTACACACAAAAAATTGAACGAAAGCCCGATGGTCTACATGACGGTCAGGAACACCCGCTCAAGTAGTTACTCCCCTCGGGGAGTGCGCCGGGGGTGCTACAAGAAAGCTTCCATCGTGAAATTAAGGACAAAAATGGCGATCAACAGGTGGTCAAAACAGATTGAAAACTCCTCTCAGGACGAGTAACACGACGTGGAACCTCGTTGCGGGTAGGAGAAAACTTGAGAAAAAAAAAATCCAAAAATGTCGTCCCAATGTTGACGACAGACCCGATTAACGACGCAGTAAAGAAGACCTCTCAATAAAGTCAGGAGAGGGCTATAGTCCACGAAAGAGGTTATTTACACATCAGCTAGACGGAAACTCCGCCCGTTGGTCTATCTGGTGTACAGGAGTAGAGAACGGAAGGGCCAATTTTGCACCGGCGCCAAAAGTAACGATTCGTGTGCAAAGACCTGGGGGGGGGTAAACCGGCGGCGGGGGGACAGGAAAAGGGGCCGTCTAAGAAACAACATCGGGACATGAACATAAACCTACGGATGGGACATAGGGGCAATCGTACTCAGACTCAAAGATCAGCCAAAAGAATGCGACGGCCCTTAAATGCGAAAGGGAAAGGTTTGTTCCTTACCCTCAGCAAAAAACTATAATAACTCCATGGAGGGGGTACGTGGGCTTTGGCTCGTGGACGCTGACCGCCACTCTGAGAGGCTACTAAAGGACAAACAGAACCACAACTTATATAAAAGAGAGAGGGACTACGCGAAAAAAAAAGGGGTGACGTCGGAAAAGTCAATAATTTGGGGGGGGGAGTTTATATAGTGGGGTGTTGTGTCACTTGTTAAGGACCCTGCTCACATCGATTGACGGTGCTTGTGGGAGACCTCAGGGCCATTGGTAGGGAAGAGATGTATTTTCAACGTCCTGGTTCGATGACAGGAAATTTGGGGTTTCGGAGGGCAAGGGGTAAAAAGGGGACGGATGGGTTCTTCCTCCTGTATGGAAACGATAGTGAAAAGAGGTGGTATTTGGGGGGGCTCGAGAGTCGCCGACAATATCCAAGGGAGGGGCCGGCGGGGGTAGTACGGCTTTTCGGAGGACGGATGCGCAGTCCTTAGAGATAATAGCGGAGGTGATCGAGCACAACGCGGTGAAGGATGCGGGGAATTTTGGTAAAAAGCAGGTTTTAGGGAATGTTGGCTACAAGTCTGGGACCGCACTGAGGCGGGAATCAGCCTAAACTCTATTTGCAATCGGGGAACACGGGGAGCTAAAGTTGGGTCTTACTACAGGGATGGGGTCGGCGCAATTAGGAATTGCTCACCAAGAGTTGACCGTCAAGAGGAAGTTAAGACGGGGGTGACGGTTTCTGGAAACACTTTTTAATTGCCGGCGGAAATTGGGTTGGGGGGAAAAAGCCGGGGGGCGAAAGAAAAAGAAAAGGATGGTGGAAGCACGAATTCTCTTTGGAGTAAGGAGGTCCGGCCTGGGTTTAAAAACACGTAAAAGATCGTGGTGTGCAATAAATGGAAAAAAGTAGAGAATTCCGGAGTCGTCTTGCGACATACTTTGACGAGCTTGAAAGACAGAACTTCGTAGACAACCGAAAATGGCTTGGTGCCCTGTTCGTCTAGAGGGAAATGGAAAGTCAGGGGGGGAACGCGGTCAAGCCGAGGAAAGTATCGATCATGAGGTTATCGAGCGTAATTATGTTGAGGATGGTCAGGAAATGCCCCAAAAAACGAGCAAGAATCAAACTGAGGAAAAGAGACACTAAGGGGTATTCCTTGCTGGAGAAAGTTGAGAAAGGGGTTGCATTACCGGGGACGAAAGGGCGACGGGTTGGGAAATCGCCACCGGCACTCGAAGAGTTGTCCTCTAGGTGCAGGAACGCCATGCAAAGAGGGGGTGGGTCGACCTGGTTGAGGGGACGCAGCTGTAAGAGCGAATGGTCTGAAGCAAAAAAAAATTTTATTTGAATTTATAGGGACGCGGCCAATTGCAGGTGTAAAACTACAGGGGAGTAAATAACGAAAAAACCACATACAATATCAACTGAATTCGTCAGAGGAGGAAGAGGTGAAGAGGCAAGGAGGGGGGGGTAGGGGCGAGACAGGGAGGCAGAAGAGGGGGGGAGGAAAGGGGGGGGGCGGTGGAGTAAGAAGAGAGCTGGGGAATGGAGGAGAGCGGGGTGGTGGGTTGAGGAAGGCGGGGGGGGGTTGGGTAGAGGGAGAAGGGGGGGGGGGGATGGAGGGAAGGGGGGGTGGCGGGGGAGGATAGGGGGTTAGGGGTGGGAAAGTGGGATGAGAGTAGAAGCAGGAGGAGGGGGGAGGAGGAGGGAGAGGGAAGAATAAATGTGAAGAAGGTGTGGGGTCGGGGAGAAAGGAGAATAAGGAGGGAGAAGGGTGTGAAAGGGGAGGGCAGGAGATATGGGGTGGGAGAGGAGGAGGGGGTAGGTGAAGAGCAGGTGGGTAGAAGTAGGCAAAAGGGAGAAGGGTGGAGAGGAGGGGAGGGGGGATGGCGAAGGGAGGGGGAGATGTGGAGAGGAAGGAGGGAGAGAGGGAGAAGGAGGGTGGTGGAGGGAGGGCAAAAGGAGCACGACAGGGGAGAAGTGGGGGAAAAGTGAGTGGAGGGGGGGGAGGAAGGAGGGAGGAGATGACGGGTAGGGGAGAGGGGGAAATAGGGGAGCGGGGGGCTGAGAGGAACTTGTTCGATGGGTAGGATGATAGAGGAAGAGAGTGGGTAGAGTGTGGGGCGAAAAGAAAAGGGTTAGGGAAGAAAATGAAGATGGGGTTGGGGAAAAGGGGGGGATGGATGAGGGGTGAGAGAGGGGGGGGTGGAGCGCAAGAGGGGGGGCAAGAGAGAGGTCACGAGAGGGGAAGGGGTGAAGACAGAGGGTGGGGCGGGGGGGGGGAGGGGGGGGTGGGCAGAGTGGGGTGAGAGAGGGGGAGTTGGGTAGAAATAGGCGAGGAAGGATCTTGGGAAGGAAGGAGAAGAGGGGAACAGGAGAAAAGATTGTGTAGGTCGCAGAGAGGAGATGGTCAAGGGAAGAGGGCAATGGGGTAGGAAAGAAGGGGAGAAGGGAGAGTGGGGTGGGGAGAGAGAGAATTGGCTGGAGGATGGGATGGAATGGAGGGGGGGTTAGTGTGGAGGGGTAGGGTGGGGGCGGGATGGGGGGGGATGGTATAAAAAGGAGGGAACGGGGAGACAAGAGGCTGGGGGGGGAGAGAGTAAGAGGGATGAGGAAAAGGAGGAGGTTGGCGCGTAAGTAAGAGGGAGAAGAAGTAAGGAGAAAGGAGTAGGTAGGGGAGGCGGAGGGGGCAGGGGGTGGGAGCAGTGCGAGGAACATGGGTGGAGAGGGGATTAGGGGGGGGTCAGATGGAGATAGGAAGGGGGGGGCAGAGAAACCTTGATGGGGGTGGGGGAAAAGTGAAGAGCAGGGGCTGGGATGGAGAGGGATTTTCGGGTGGAGGTGGAGAGGGGTGGAGTTCAAAAAGGGGAGGAACGACGAGAGGTCGAGGAGTGGGAGGGGGGTATTTAGAGGAGAGAATGGGGAAGGAAAAAAGACGGGGCGAGAAGGGGGGGGAGCGAGAGTGGGAGAAGCCGAGAGCAAGGGGATGTGAGGGAGATGGGGGGGGGGGGGGGGTGGAGATGGGAAGTGAAGGGGGTGAGATGGGGAGGGGAGGGAGGAAAGGCGGTGACAGGAAAGGAAGGGGAGGGGGGGTGGAGTGGGAAGTGACAGTGTTCGGGGGAGCTGGAGGAGAGCGCTGACGGGGGGGGGGTATTAGTTGTGGGGGGGGGGGTGGGGGGGTGGGAGGGGATGAGGAGCTAGTAGGGAGGAGGAAGACAGGGGGGTAGAGGGGGAGTAGAAGGGAAGAAGGCAGTAGGGGGCGAAGGGGGCGGAAGAGAAAGAAGACGTAGAGAGAAAGGGGGCGGGGGGGGGGGGGTCCGGAGGAAGGGGGCTTGAGGGGGGGGGAGGGGAAGGAGGAGAATTAGGGGGGAGGGGGAGGGGAATGATACAGGAGGGGGAGGGGGAGGGGGTGCATAAGTACGGGGTGAGTTTGGGGGGGGGAGGAGTATAAGAGGTGAGGGGATAGGAGGGGGGAGGGGGAAGGGGGAGGTGACGAGGGGAGGAGACGAGAGGGTCAGGAACGAGAGGATAATGAGGGTGGAGTGGGGGGAATAGGGTGTGGCCGAAGAGGATCAAAAGGGAAGGAAAGCGGGTGAGGTTGGGGGGATGGGCAGCGTGGGAGGATGGGGGGGGAAGAGAGGTATGGGGAGGGGAGAATATGGGAAGTGTGGGAGAAATGATGAGGGGCGGGTAGGGAGGGGAGGGGGTGATGAGAGATGGGGGGGAAAGGGAGAGATAGGAGGCGTGGGGAGGAAGAGTGGGACGACACAAAGGAAGGGGGAGGAGTGGGGGCGTGGGGGTGAGGGGCTAAGTGAGAGGAGAGGGAGGAGGGGGGAAAGGTTGTAGGGAAATGGAGAGGTATGGTGATCGGTGTGGGGGTTCGAGAGATGGAGGGGGGAGCAGGAGAGGGGGGGGCTGTAGAAGAGAGGAGGAGGCGGTAGGAAGGGGCGAGGGATGGTTGGGGAGATGGGGTGGAGTGACCGGGACGAACATAAGAAGTATGGGAAAGAGCGGTGGATTAGGGGGGGGCGAAGTAGGCGAAGGGGATGGAAGGGGGGTGGGAGAGGGGAAAGAAGGAGTTGCTGGAGGAGAGGGAAGGGTGAGGGGGGGTCGGGAGTGGAGAAGAGAGATGATGCAGGCGGATGGAGGAGGGGTGTCTCGGGTGTGGGCGCGAAGAGGGTGGGGAGGGAGAGAGGATTCGCGACGGTAAGCAATAACGGTTGGGGGGGGGAGGTGGGAAGAAGAGGGGATGGGAGTGAGGAAGGAGGATGGGGGGGGGGGGAGAAAAGAGGGGGGTAGAGGAGGAGATGAGGATAAAGAAGAGAGAGATAATGGGAGGAAGATAGGAGGGAAGGGAGGGGGCAGAAAGGTAGTTAGCAAGGGGAGATGGAGGTGGGTGGTGAAGGCGGGTGATTGGAAAGAAAGGTAGCTGGGAGTGGGGGGGGGGGGGAGGGGGGGGCTAAGGACGATAGGAGGGGATGGAGGAGGGGTCGTTGAGGTGGAGAATAGGACAGGGGAGGAGGTGGGCGGGGGGGTGGAGGCGAGAAAAAAGAGAAAGGTGTGTCGGGGGTTGGGGTGAGAACGGGGGGTGGGGGGGTGGTGAGACTAGAGGGGTGGGTGGGGTAGAGGGGGGGGTAGGCGGAGATAAGGAAGGGAGATGGAGAGAAGAGAGGGGGGAAAAGTGAGAAGCGAGGGAGGGAGATAGAACGGGGGGGGAGGGAGCTGGGGTGAGGGAGGCGGGGAGAAGGGGAAATTGAAAGAATGAGAGGGAGGGTGGGGAAGAGGGAAAGTTGGAGAGGTAACGAGGCGAGGGGGTCGAAAGGGGGGGCGGTGGATAGCAGGGAGTGAGTAAGGAAGAGGGGCAGACCGAGGGAATAGGGGTTGAGTTAAGGTAGTGGAAAGTGGAAAAAGCAAGTGGGGAGAGGGAAGGGGGGGGAGCGGAAAGGGGTTAGAAGGGGGGTGAGTGAGGAGCGAAAAGGAATGGGAGGGGGAAGGGAGGGGGGGATGGGCGGAGAAGGATGGTGTTGTAAGGGTAGAAAAGGGAAAGAAGGGGGAAGGGACGCTTAGAGGAGGAGAGAAGAGGAGTGGGGGGGGGCGTGGGTGGGGGGGAAGGAGAGGAAAGAGAGGGAAGACGCGTGGAGGGAGAGAGGGATAGAGGGAGGAGAGGGGAGAGGGGAGAGATCAAAGGTACTACCGAGGGGGCTGGGAGTGGGGTAGCGAGGGCGGAATCGGTGGAGGAGGCGAAAAGAGGGAAGGAGACGGGGCGGAAAGAAGGACGGGGGGAGAGGGGAGGGGAGTTAGAAAGAGGGGAGGGGCATTGTGAGTGAGTAGGGGGGGGGGAGCTGGGTAAGGGAATGGAAGGTAGGATAGTGGCAGGAGTGAAGGATGTTGGGGGGTGGGAAGTGGGGAAGAAATACAGAGGAGAGGGGAAAGGCTATGGAAAGGGGAGGGGCGGGGAAACTTAGAGGGGAGGTGGAAGAAGGGGGGACAAAGAGAGGGGAGTAAAGGAGGGGTAAAGAGGGGGAGGGGGGGATGTGAGGGGGGGAGGGAATAGGAGGCAGAGGTAGGGGGTGGAGGGGGGGGAAGGGCCAGAAGGGTGAGGGGGGGAGGGGTTAGTAGTGGGAGGGGTAGGAGGGGGGAGGTAGAAGCAAAGGGATCAAAGGGGGGAAGAGAGAGGGGGAGAAGAAGGAGGATGCGGGAGAGATGGGGGCAGATAGGGAGAGGTGAGGGGGTGGGGAGTCGAAGATTGCGGGGGGAGGGGGGGAGGGAGGTGGGTGGAGTGTGAGAAAGAGGTAAGGAGGGCAAGGAGTGAACGGGGGGGGTAGGGAAAGGGATGTGAGAGAGGGGGTCGGGATAGGGGGATGAGGGTGAGGGGTGAAGTGGGGGGGGGAGAGAGCGAGGTGGGTTGGTAGTAAAGGAAGGAAGGGAGGGAAGATGGACTTGCAGGTGTGGGGGGAAGTGTTAAACGGGATGAGGGGTAGGAGGGAAGCAGAGACGAGAGGGAGCAGGGGCGAGTATGGTGTAGGGGGGTGGGATGATAGTAGGGGGGGGGGTGAGGGGGCAGGGGGAGAAAGGAGATGATAGAACGGAGAGTGGAAAGAGAGGTAGGGAAAAGGGTAGAGCGGCGAGATGAATCGGGATGGGGGCGAAAGAACTGGCAAGGCGGGAGGACTGGTAGTGAAGGTGGGGGGGGAGAGGGGTGGGGGAAGAGAGGGGGAGGGAGGGAGGGAGTAGAAGGGGAAGTAGAAGGGGCGGGTGGTGAGGGAAGAGGATGAACGAGAAAAAGCGGGGGGACCGGGCATTAGGGGGTTTAGGAGAAGAATGAGTGGAAGTGTGGGGGGTTAAAGGGGGGGGGGTGGGGAGGGAGGGGGGGGGGGTAGGTGGGGGAGAGGGAGTAAGTGGGGGGTTCTGCGAATTGATAGGAAGGGGGAGGGGGGAGAGGGATGGGAGGGGGTAAGGGGGGGAGGGAAAGGGGGGTAGAGAAGTGGGGAGATGAAGGGGGGTGATAAGAAGGAGAAATAAACGGGGGAAGGGGGGGTGGTAGGAGTGGCGGGGGAGGGGGAGGGGGGGATGGGAAAAGAGAGTTGCACGGTAGGGGGGCAAGAGAGGGGGAGAAAGTAGGTGGGGTGGAGGGAGTGGGGAAGCGAAGGGATCGGGAGGGGGGGGAGCGGGAGTGGGTGTGAAGGTGGGTAAGTAAAGAGGTGGGGGGTGAACAGTAAAGGGGGGAGATGCGGAGGATGGAAGGGGGATGGAAAGAGCGTAACTGAAAGGGAAAGGGGCCGGAGGGAGAGGGGAAAGGGGGTGGAGGGAAGGGGGTGAGCGGGGGAGGCGAAAGCTATGGATAGGGCGGGAGAGGTGTGCGTGGGGTGAAAGGGAGAGAAATGAGGGTGAGGCGGAGGGGGTGGGAAGAGGGGAAGTGGGGAAAGGGGTGTGACGAGGAGGGTTCGGAAGTAAGGAAGGGGGGAGGAACGGACAGGAGAGGGGGGGATAGAGGGAAAAGGGAGAGGGGGGTGATGAGGGAGGGAGGGAGAGGGAGAAGATAGAAGGGACGGGGGGCGGGGGAGGAAATAAGGGCGTGGGAGGAAGGGGAGGACGGAGTGGGGGGGGGGGGAGTTATAAGGGGGGAGTAAGAGGTGGGGGAGGAGGGTCGTGGTGGGCGGGACACGAGAAGGAAGGGGAGAGAGGAGGAGGAGGATGAGGGGGGGGGGGAGTAGAAAAGAAAGAAATGACGTGTGAGGGGGGTGCAGGCGAGTAAGAAGGGGGGTGGAGAGAGAAGGAGGTAGGGGGGAAGATGGAAGCTAGCAAAGTGGGGAGATGGGGGAGGGGGGGGGGAGGAGGGCAGGGAGGTTGGAGCGAAAGGCCGTTAGGAGGAGGGTGGGGAGTAAGAGTGGAGGGGCTAGGACACAGTGGTGAGATGGGGGGTGGGGGGGGGGACGGTGGTAGTGTGGGAAAGCGGAACTGGGGGGGGTTGAAGGGAGGGGGGGAGTAGGGGAGTGGGGTAGTGTGAGGAGACTATGGGAGGTGGGAAGAGGGGGGAAAGAGGGGGGGGGCGGGAGGATTGGGGGGAGATTTGGGAGTGGGTGGGGGTGGGTGAGGAGAGGGGTTGGGGGGGAGTGGGTGGGAAAGGGGGGAGGTAAGTGGGATGGGAGGGAATGAGGGGGAAGAGAGAGTAGGGGCTGAGGGAGGTTAATACGTTATGGGGGTGAGAGGGGGAATCTGGGAAGAGAGGGGGGCGCCAGGGAGTGGAGGGGGACGGTGGGGGAGTGTGGGGTAAAGGGGGTAGAGAGGTGAAGAGATGGGGGGGGATCTAGAGAGGAGGGGAGTGTGGGGGGGAGGGGGGGGGTGGAGGAAAGGGGGGAAGGAAGGTGAGAGAAGATGGGGCGAGAGGAGGAGGGGCAGGTTGGTGGTGACTGGATGAAAGGGGGGGGGCGGGGGGGGAAATGAGAGGATGAGGCCGAGGGGGAGAGGACGGGAGGAGGAATGAAAGGGGAGGGGGGGGGTGAATGGAGAGGGAGTAACAGAGGGGGTAAATGAGTGGGGTGGGAGGAGTGGAGACGGTAGGGTGGGGGGGTGTGGGAGGGGGGCGAATAGGATGGTGAAAAGAACGATGGGGGGAGGGGGGGGAAGATCAGTGAGGGGGGATGGAGGGGGGGGGGGGGGGTTGGGAGAGATGGTGGGGAGGGGTGAATCAGGAGAGAGAAGGGGGCGGTATGGGGGGTGGAGAAGGAGAGAGGGTTGTAATGAGGTGGAGGATGGCGGAGAAGGGGGAGGGAAATGATCGGGAGTGGGGGAATGAGGGGGGGAGTGTGGGGGGCAAAGGGAAAAAGGGAGGAGAGTAGATGGAAAGCGTACGATGGGGGAAGAGGAAGAGGAGAAAGATGAGGGATGTTTGTGGAGCGAGAAGGATGGGAAGGTAAAGAAAGTGAGGGGGGCTGGAAAGTGGGGTGAGGGGGTAGGATGGGTGATACATAGGGGGGGGGGACGGTGTGGGGGAAGAAGAGGAGGGTACGATTGGGGGGGCGGGTGAAGGGGAGTGCGGGGAGGGGGGGGAGTTAGGGGGGGGGGGGGAAAGGAGAAGGAGGGGAAGGGGGGGAAGAAGGGGGGGGGGGGTGTACAAGTGGGGAGGTGGTGGGATGGGACGAAAGGGGGGAGGTTGGGGAGTTAAAGTAGGCCGGGAGGGGAGGCGGGGGTGTTGGGAGGGGGGGGAGGGGAGGGGCGGGGGGAGAGGGGGGGTTGAGAGGGGGGGGGGGCAGGGAAATGGGGATAAGGAAGAGGTGTGGGGTGGGAGGGGGAGGGGGAGGGATTAAGCAAAGTGATGAGGAAATGAGGAGAAAGTACTAGAAGTGAGGAGGTGAGGACGGGGGAGTGAAAAAGTAGGAGAAGGGGGCGGAAAAGAGAGGGGGAGGGGGGTGGGGGAGGGGAGAATATAAGGGAAAGAAAAAATGAGGGAACGGAGGGGGGGGGGGGGGTCGGTCGTGGAGGAGAAAAAGAGTGAGGTGAAAGATGGAAGGAGGATTAATGATGGAGTTTAAAGGAGACGGGGGAGTGGCGTTGGGAGAGGGGGAGTGGGAGAGGGGGGGATAGAGGTGCGATAAGAGGCGATCGGGCGCAATGGGGTGGTGTAGGATGGTATGGGAGAGGCAAGGGGGGGGAGGAGAGAGGAGCATGGTGGGGATGCGGTGGGTGAGGGTAGTGAAAATAATAAGTAATTTAGGCTTGGAAGAGATGGGGAGGGGAAGCGGGGGAGAGGAGAGAGGAGTATAGGGGTTAGAGGGTGGGGGTGAGGGGGGGGGAGGGTGAGGTGAGGGGGGGTGGGGAAACAAGGGGGGCGAGGAGGGGATGCAAACCTGTTCCAGATGTTGAGAGTTGTGACTTGTAGTCATGAGGTAAGAGGAGGGGGGGGGACTCTAATGGGATAGTGGAGCGACTTGGAGGAGTGGAAAACGCACTTTGTGGTGCAAACAATAAATATCTACTCAAAAAAAACATGCCAAGAAAGTGAAGGAGAAAAGAAAAGTGACAGAAAGGGGGGGGGAAGAAAAAAGGGGAAGGAGTCTAGTGAGCCTCATATTAAGGATAAAAAAGGAAAAAAGGATGCAAAGGGGTGAAAGGTGATTGGGGAAAGCTAAGGAGGCATTGTTTTATACGGGTTGGCATAACACAATCCATTATATGCTACTCAGGGAAAAGGGGGAGAAGCGAGATGTCTCAGAGAAAGGGGGGGAGGGATAAGAGGAAAAAATTTAAATCAAAAGTAGTAGGAAGAGAAAGGACGAAGACATGAGGGTTTTCGGAGATAAAGAAGGGGAGGAAGGGGGGGGGGGATTACATGAATGTGGTGAAAAATCACAGTTTACTAAGATGAGCGAATCAAAAGGGGATATCTAATGGCATGTTTGGAAATCATGACCATGTTACTGTAAGGGGGAGAAATCAGTGGGGAATGGGGGAAAGAAAGGGGAGCAGGGAGGCGTTCAAGAAGAGTCAGACACAGGCTTTGTGGCAAGCCATGGGGATAACACAAGCAGGAAAAAAAGAGGGGTCACCAAAAAATAAAGTGTATGCATTATCACCAAAAAAAAAGAGGAAGTAGACACTTTTATCCAGAACAGACAGCATGAGAAGAAAGCAATCACCAAACAAAGGGAAAAAATATGGGGGGGGGGAAGAAAAAAAAAAGAAAGCTAAAAAAAAGAGGTTGCCAGATTACTAGAAGGACTATAAAAAAAGGGGCTACCAGGAACGAGAGACTCTAACAAGGAGAGGAGGAAGCGAAGGGTAATGGAGAGGCTTTTTATATCCAATCATTTAGGATCCGGGAGCGTGCAAAAGGATGGGGGGAGGAGAGAGGGTTTTTGGGGGAAAAAAAATGTTGACTGGGGGGTGATTGTGATTTAGGCGCGGGCATAACTGTCATTGTAAGGGGTCTACTTCCGCAGAATCACTGGGGTGATAATTCATACATGAGGGAAGGTGTCTTTAATCCATTGGGAACTCGGGGGGGGGGGGGAATGGAGGGAAAAAGGGAAGTTCTCCTGGGGGGAACTCTGTTCTTCAAGTTCGATCCGAGTAGAGGAACCGGGAGGAAAGACTAAACGGGCTTTGAATTGGAATTCTTCCCCCTGGTCCTTGATCTTTTAAAACACAGCAGCAAAGATCTAGAAAAAAGTGGGGGGGATGATTTCTTCTAAAAAGGGGGGAGCAAGGCGACCAAAGGGGGCTGCCTCCATCCAGAAAGTGATTTGTAGCTTTTCTCAGGGGCGATTCCTACGGAAACGACGCGTTTTAAAAAGGGATCTTCGGAAAGGAAGGGGGAGGGAAGAAGGAGACAGGCACGAGTGGTCTCAAAAGGGAATGGTTCCATCGATCTCTGGGATTGTGTTTAGTAACCGGAAAAGGATAACTAAATTCGATTTTTTGAAAATCACACAAGAAAAAAAAAATTAAGGGGGGGGGAAGGGGGATATTCTCCGTGGCTCCGGACCCGAGAAAGGAAACAGGCGGCAATAGTTGGGGAGTTGACAGGGTGCTCCAGGAAGTAAAAAAGAATATTTCTGGTTGCAACCAATGGCGTAGAAGAACAATCGCCCAAATATCATTGCAGAAACGAAGATAACACCACAATTGGCACTCATCCAACAAACAGAATGCTCTTTGAAGTTGTGGGAGGGAACTGATGCGTTGGAAGAAGGGGGGGGAGGGGGGGGGGTTTTTAGTTTTGTGACAAAGGGTAGGGGGTACATGATGAAGGGGAACCATAAGAACTAAATACAGTTTTGGGGGGGGCTTGAAAAAGAAAAACTGAGCGCGACAGAGGGGCTGGAGCAACGCGAAAACACTGTCGGGCCGGAAAGCGGGCATAATGGACAATCGAAGGCCGAGGGGGTCGCTATGTCAAACCGGGGTCACACCGAATAAAAGACAAGAGGAAACTGAAAAAGGGGGGGGGTGCGAGAAGGGGATGCGAATGAGCAACAAAGAAAGAGTGAGGGCGTATTCTTTCCTGATGCAGCAGCGTTTCGTTCTCTCACACAAGAGCAAAAGAAGAATGTTCAAAAAAAAAGAGAGAGAGTCTTAGAACTTCCAATTAAATTAGGATTTGAAAGAACAACAGCAATCTTACGAGATCCTGGACTAAAAGGTCAAACCTCAAGGTAGACTAAGGGGACGGATGGAAAAAAAAGATTCCCTCACTCTAATCGACGGAAAGTGAAAGTTCTGAAAGGGAGTCGTGTCTTTCCGGGGTAAAAGATGGAAAAGAGAGGAGGCACGGGGAAAAAGAAAAATCAGGTCAATCCAAAACATACACTTAAATGGGGCCGGAAAAATCACTGTTCAGTGCGAGGGTTTTAGAACCCAAAATTGCTACTTCCATTCAGAAGTTGTAGAAAAAACAGGAAGGGAGAAATCCTCGTACTATGTCCTTGGAGGAAGCAAGGCAAAGAACAAAATCTCTGAGAAGTGGAAAACGTCGAGAACAGGGTGGCAACTATGTTAGCCGCGGAATTCGAGGGCAACGAAAGCGGTGATCAAGAGGATTCCATTTCTGTCTACTAAGTGCAAAGCCAAAAATACAGAAATGGAGGTCCACGTGACAACTCCTCAGATCTTTTTAGCGAGGAAAGGAAAAAAAAAGGCCTTCTTGCCAATAACCTGGGAAGCACTACACTACCTAAAGGTAGTGTCAAATCTCAAAAAGATAAGGCCCCCCGAAACCGTGGGGGGGGAGGATGTGTAGGGGATATATCAAGTAGACCGGAAAAGGCAAAAAAAGGGGAATCCAAACTTCAACGATTCGGTTCCCCCAAACATGGGGCGTAGACAAAAAGGGGTCCGGGCATCAAACTGGGGCCTCTAAAGGGAAAACAAAAACCAGGCCAACTAAAAGACGTCTTGTGCAGACATCTGGAAAAAAAAGAGATCTCCGCAAATGGGGAGCGACCAAAAACTCCGCCACAAGTCCCGGGGAAATGAAGAGGGGAGATTGGGCAAATACAAAAAAAAAAAAGAAATAAGAAACCTAAACACGCGTGATCTACCGGGGAGCGAAATCTGGCAATAAAGAGGAGATCTCAAAACACGGGTAAAAAGAGAGATGCTACGAGACAGATGGCGGATGCAGACGTCACCAAGAGGTGGGTGGGAGGTTAGAAGAAAGATGGGGGGGGGCTAGTTGGGGCGGAGGTGAAGGACACGCCTTCAAAAAAACAAGGGGCAGGTGGCCGGGCGTGAGGAAAAGTTTTGGAGAAAGCAGTTAGTATATCGCGTAATTTAAAAAGACGTCGAGGAGGGCACGGACGTGTGTCTTTCTCGTATTTTTAGGAAACACCGCAGCCGGTGGGGCGTCCGCCATGTGAGGGAAACGATCGGTAAATTTTGCCTCTGTGCAAAAATGGGATGTTGGGGCAGGGGGGAAGGGCGAAAAACGCAACTCCTCTATATACCAAAGGGAGGACGGAAGGGGGTTACGATGATAGAAGCGGTCAGGTCAGCAGGATGAGCAGATAGGAGAAGGCTTCTTCTCGAGCGAACAAACTTGAGTTAGTTGGGGGTAAAAATCTTGGGGAAAAGAAAAGTATTTCTTTTTTTCTCAAAGTCAGGAGACCGCAATGCACTTTGATCAGGGGGAGGTTGTTGAACATGGATTTGACCATAGGGTGAAAAAAGGTGGGCCAAGTGTTGGCAAGCGGAAAGCGAAGTAAAACTGGGCTTGAAGGAGAGTTACGTAACTGGGCACCGTTGTAAACGGGCAAAGCGGGGAAGGAAGCGCAGGCTGAACAACTTGTAATTTCCGCTGAAAGTGTTTTGGGGGCGCCACTAAAAAGGCTAACTACCAAATCTGTAGCAAAGAGGGGGGGATAGGGGGGGGGGTCAGGAATTTCCTTGTATGTGTTTCCAAACTCCGGCCGCGGGTAAACTAAGTTTCAAGGAAAATATAGAAGAAATGGAAGGGGCTCGGAGACGGTCTACTACTTTGGGGATAAGGACCTGCCGAATAACTGGTCAGTTTTTCACTGTCTTCTATGCCCGGAGAATAAGATTGCAGGTGGGAAAGAAAAGAGGGCCAATCCGAAATGGGAAGCTCGACTTGAGAAGATCTTTAGCGAATTTTTCCCTTGCCGGGAGAGAACAGAACAAGAAGAAAAAGACAGAAGAGGGGGATTCTACAGAACTCCCCTCATGGGGTATAATTACGGGAAAAAGAAAAAGAAATCCAAAGTCGGTTTCAGAAAGGGTTTTGCTGCGGAGACGTTTTAATCAAAAGAAGGGGGGGAAAAACTCGGAAGGCCGAGACCGCATTGCAATTACCTTCTTCCTCGGGGGGGAGGGGAGGGGGGCGAACAAACTGTCAGAGAAAAGTTTCCTGAGACAAAACTTTCTGTGTATTATCTGTTACGTGGACAAAAGGAAGGTTCAAAAAAAAGGGGGGGGAACCAAACAGGGAGTCACAATAAATAACACACATCAAAAGGATAAAAAAGAATTTACGTGCAGACAAAGGAAAAAGAGAGAAAGGTGTGGAGAGAGTGGTTAGGGACCAGTGGGAGTACATGAGGTAGAAAGGGGGGGAGATACGGGAATGGGAAAATAATTGGATTGTACCCAGTCCATTGTTGACCAAAAGATGAGAAACTAGAAAAGGGAGCACCCATTGAAGAACATAAAATTGACATATGGGAATTATTATTATCATCGATGGGGGAGGTCTCAGAGACCGGAATGGCAATGGGGGGGAGGTGTGGGAGGGGGAGAGAAGATATCATGGGGGTTACATGGTACATAACACGAGATGGACGACTTTGACAGAGTGGAGAGAGAAGGTACACAAGGGTAAGTACATAAAAAGGAATCAGAAAGGATTAAGAAAAAAGAAAAAGAAAAAAAAAAAATTAGTATTTTACAGAAAAGTACGAACAGACTAAGATAACATTATAAATTATTACGGAAGGAACAAATTGGGAACAAACAAAAACAAAAAAAAAAAAAAAAAAAAAAAAAAAACCAAAACAACACAAAAAAACAAAGAAACCCAACACAACAACAAAAAAAAAAAAAAAAAGAAAACTGATCCCATTTGAAGAAGGAGAGATCAAAAGGGGGGGGGAAAGAGATTGATTCATGGGGTGATATATACCCCGCGAACATTACAAGTAATCAGTGGAGATATGGAACTACATCCAATAATAAGCTATCGATTTTCAAAAAAAATATGCATATCACTTATTGTCAATCCATGCTCGAGAAAAGAGGAGGCAAGACAGGAGACAAAAAGGGAGGAATGAGAAAAAGCAGAAGAAAAATTTTATCATGAATATTATCTACAAAAGAAAGAACCCACAAAGACACCAATGGTGGGTTCAAAAAAGATCAAAAGGGGGGCAACAGATTACCATTATCCGGTTATTATAGAAAAAAACGGGAATACGGACCTATCGCTAAAAACAAAAAAAACCGGGAGGAGAAAAGGGAGAAGAGGGGAATGAGCATTTTCTTTCATTTAGATATGTTAACATGGGAAAAATTAGTGGGGGGGAAATGAGAGTTTGGGGAAAAATATTGTGGGGGATTGGTGGGATTTGAGTGTATATCCCTTCCTCAACGGTCAGGAGAAAAATGGTCTAAAGACGGCAAGGAGGAGAGGGGGGGGGATAATATACAAGGGGATTTCTTTGGCGGTACCCGATTTGGTCTCAAAAGAGGGTGTCCAGGGCTTAACCAAATAGGGCTCTGACGCACTTTAGAGGGAATCGATTAAGTGGACCTGTAGGTAAAAATAACCACTGATGAGGTCAGGGAAAAAGGGGGGGGGTGGGACGTCTCCCTATGATCTTTTCCAAAAGGGGCGCAAATAGATCTATACAGGGTGTGAGCGGCATGAGCGGACAAATGTTAAGAAGGGCAAAGTGGACCTGTCCTCATAAACCGAAGAAGGGGAGTGGAGAAAGGGAGGAGGATACTGGAGCTCCCTAATCCTCACTTACTTCTTAAGGGACTTGGACTGGAATCCAGTTCGGATACATTACAATTAGGGGG
>Ga0179593_1317843_pt1 | contig 25652 bp, 35 predicted proteins | sample CZODoug2_1_08_16_FD_185931 | JGI IMG/M metagenome (GOLD analysis project Ga0179593, IMG submission 185931) | Vadose zone soil fungal communities from Angelo Coast Range Reserve, California, USA - CZODoug2_1_08_16fungal (PacBio error correction) | ecosystem: Environmental > Terrestrial > Soil >...
GGGAAGACCTTGAACGCCTAAAAACGATATGATTCAGGCAGCCTCCCGAAGCGTGTGACAAACATTCCGCCGCCGGATTGCTAACAAGGGGACAAGGAATGTGTGGTCGGTTCCCGCTTCGGAGAGGGTGGGCTGCACTTTCAATAAGCGGCACTTCTCGAAGCACCCAGGACGGGTTTTTGACCAATGTGCCGTGAAGGAAGAGATACCATTCGAGGCCGCCCGCGACCGCCGTACTTCCTCTTCCGCAATTCCAAAAAAAAAAAAATGAAGGCTATGTGGATGGAAACCACTTCAACTACGCAAAGCTGCTATCATGCGCAAGGCTGGTTTGTTGGCCGGCTGGAGCGGGGCTTGCTAACCCCGATTGGTGAAGAAAAACATCAGCTACCAAAAACCAGGGAAACGGACATGCCCAAAAAGCGACCGAATACGGTGACGATAACGCACTACGAGAGCCTTGGCGGAAAAAGCGCCGACTTAACTTCTGGGGGGAAAAACTAAAAAAATCTCTATTACGACAGTGGAAACCCATCCAGAACCCGGAGTGACTGTCGAAAACGGCAGCTACCACCGGGGTCACAGACTCATAGAATGTGGAGGAAAGTGAAGAACGTGGGGTGGGGGCGCAGCCAGGTCTTGCATCAGGAAACGGCAAGAAGGACTGGGGGCAGGCAAAATATCATATGGAAAGGTATGATCCGGCCCACTTATATATCGAAGTCTAGAGCTGAGGGGGCATGCTGAGCGACAAAAAGAAAAGCTAGATGACAGCACCGATCCGGATTAAGCAACAGTTTTGTGGACGCAACATCGGGGGGTTTCGAGCAAGAGTTTAGGATCAGCCATAAACAAAATGTTAGTGTCATCTCTTCCAAGAAACTTACCGGATTAGGACACAGGACCAGGGAGAAGCGGGGGCAATCTCCTCAAAGCATAAAGACAGAGCGGGTGAGTGGAGAAAGAAACCTGGTCGCGCTGGAGGACATTCAACGGAAAAGGGATCTCTTTAAAAGACATCGAGCAAGACTGACACGGATACAACAACGACCTGAGGTCAAATCTTCACTCCGGTACGCTAATCTGTCCCGAGAATATAAGATCTTTCAAAAAGATGACGGAGACTTTGGAGAAAGCAAACGCCTTGGGTCGGGACGACTATAAAAGTGTTGGAAGATGAGCTGTAGCGGGAACGGCGATAAAGGGCTTCCTGGGGTGGGAAGGGCTGTGAGACTAGGAGACACTCCCGAGCTTGACGCCAGGAGAACGCGATAAAAAGACTCTAAAAGAGTACTGGTGGGCTATAAAAATAAACGCCTTAAGAGGTAAGGACGGAGAGAGGACGAAAACTCGAGTTCAAAAACAGCGAATCACTTACGAAAGAATCAGCAAGGATACGGTGTACCTTCGCTTTCCGACCTATGACGTCTTGGCTCACGCCGTGGAAGACGAAAAGGGTGTTGCTCGCTTGGGGGAACGACTGGTTAGCTTCAAAAATAAAAGAACGACAAGCACAAGGGAATTTCCCCGCCTTGGGGGCATCAACCAACGCTAAGATTGAAGATCAGGAGAACCACCATGGTCACCTAAGGGAAGCGTCTTAGACCCCCCAGGAAAAAAGGACGGATGATCATGACAAAACATCTCACCACGGGCCGAAAAACCGCCGCCAACGGTCAGAAACGGCGGAGGACTTAGGTCCTCTCGGGTCTGGGGAAACGAACGTCGCCTTGTCTTCAACTTACTCTTAACAAACAAAAGAAAACAGTTCACGCGCGGGGACCGGGAAGAGGCCTATGCACTGGAGGACCAAATGGGGGAGTTAAAGACTTCGGATCAAAACGGGGTCCCAACTGAAACACCTCCATCTCAACAAATGACGTCTCAGCACTCACGGGGAAGGAAAGGGTGGGTCTACTGCAATTGTCACCAGTCAACGGTAAGACTACAAGCAACTGGTTCTAGCGCATCCATGGGCACGGGGAATGTCAAGGGAGCATTCAACGAAGGCTGTTGGCGAAAGGGTTACAGTCCGGTGGAAGAGGGGGGGTAATTTTACGGCTAAGAGGCGTCAACAGAAGGACGCTAAAAAACACGCGACCGTCTACAATCCGCGAAAAGCAACTTAACATGTTCTCGCCAGGAGAAAAAGGAGAAGCAAAAGCGATTATCGACGCAGAGAGGCGGCGAGAACCAGAGCCGGGGCTGTGGGGGTAGGTTCCTGGTGGTGACCGAGCTGGTCAAGTACATGGCTGGCCACAAAAATCAAAACCTGAGGGGGTCGTTTAAAAAAAAAGCGTTGAAGGGGGGAAGGGGCCACCAAACAAAAAGCTCAAAAGAAACTTGAGGCGGTCATTGACGTGATGAAGAACTGGTTGAAAAAAATGCCGAAAACTTCCGTTTCCTTTTTCAGTGCGGAGCCATGTTCGCCATCCCGCAATATGGTCGGGGAGTCATGGAATCTGAGCCCGACCAAAAAGGCCGAAAAAAGGGGGAGGAGATGAACATCGGGAAGAAAGAACGACAAAGGCGACTTGATAAAAGTGTTTCGCTTGAACAAAAGCCCTGGTCTAAAGGTGTGTTTAGTAACACAGTGATTGATGAAAAAAACCACTCGAAGGGCGCGAGTGTTTGGGGGGGACGCGGAGAGGGTGGGATCGAAAAATAACGACTAAAACCAGATGCGGTTGGGCTTGGTGGGACTGGGAGGGACGCACAGACCGAGTCATTTCTGGGAAAGGAAAAGGCACGGTAAGCGCATGCGGGTCAACCGGCTCCCTATACGAAGACAGGAGCGGTTTTACAGAAGTAGGGAACCAAACCGGCAAGAGCACAAGGCGGAATCTAGGAATGGAAAGAACAGTTCCTGGAAGGAACAGGGCGGAAGACTTGGGGAAGCAAGGTAGTCGGGTTAATCTCTTTTAGGGAAAAAGTTGGGGGAGAGAACCGGCCGTCACGAAGGGGGTCACCAAACGGGGTGGTATTAGAGAGGGGAAATGGAAAGAACTATTAACAGGAGGAAGAAAGGGATGGAGAATTTAAAAGAAAAAAGTACGTTTAGACTAGTCTCCTTAAGTCGGGGGACTCGAGGACAATCGTCTGGTACGATGGGTCTCAGATCGGTCAGTTGCGGGGAAGGTAGAGGGGGGAGTCCATGGGGTAGAAAAGGGCGGGGTGAGCCGAGCAACAGCCAATCCTTTCGTCCGATTCATTTTGTCAGGGGTGTTCTTCAGGCTTTCCATAGAAGTTTGGGAAACGGGTGTCAACACAGCAAAAAAAGGTTGCGAGGGGAAAGGGAGAGGAAGACAAAAGAAAAAAGAAGAAAAGGCGGCTGGTTAAAGGCTTAAAGCCGAGTGAAAGGGGCCATCACCAAAAGGAGGGTGGAGTTGACTGGCACGGTGAGGGACCAGAGAAGGGCATAATTTCTGGACAGAGGAAGTGACAAACGGGAGGAAGGTACGGAGGGCGCAAAAAAAATCGCAAGGATTAAAACTAACAGACAGAATGGGGAAGGGCACACTGGAGGTTGAAGGGGGGAGGAATCTCGGTCGGGGGAAAGTGTAAAAAGAAGTGAGATGGTCCGAGAATGCCAAAAACACAAAAAAAGTTGGCCAAAAAAAAAAAAAAAAAAAAAACCAACCAAGCGGACGGGGAAGGGGGAAGGTGGGGGTAGGACGGGAAAACGGGTTACCTTCCGCCGGCCCATGCTGACCACGGGGGAACAAAAAGTTAAGGTGCTCACAGGGTGAAGTTAAACATGAGAAAAACGAGGGCGGGGAGATTAGCTGGGTACAGGAAGGAGGGGAACAACGAAGGAATGGGGGGGGGAAAGAAAAAAAAGCGTGTGCCAGTAGACTACTAAAGGAAAAAGGCGGCGAAAAGAAAACATTGGAAGGAAGGAAGGAGAGATGAGGCGAAGATTATCGAAAAAATAGGAGGAGCCAACGTTTGGGAAAAGGAAGAGGGTGACAGGGGGAACAAGAAAATGCAAAACTTTAGTACTAACCACAAATGCTTTACGACATTGGGGGGGGGAAAACTACCAAAAAGGGCCTGAAAAATTCGCCACATGCGGAAACAAAAGAAGTCAAGTCGGGAAAAGCAGAGGCGAACCGGCGCCGGGTCCCGAGATTAAAGAGGTTGGTCAAAGGAGGGGGGGCAAAAGGAATTGCCTTCTGAGAAGAAATAACGGGAAAGTCAAAACGAGGGTGCAATAGAAAGAAAAGAAAAAGGGAAAAAAAGCCGAAAACATTCCACGGATGACCTTCAATTGTACCGCTGGGAGGAGCAATAAACCTCGTTTGAAGGAGTCTACTAAAGTGCCTGAAAAGGATCAAACAGAAAATAAGAAGAAAAAATGGTCGTAAACGAAAGGGCACTCCGTAATGAAAGGGATCGTCAGGGGGGGAAAAACTCAACACCAAACAAGATAAAAGAGATAGAATCACTATGAATCCATTTCAAAGGAAATGGGAGGGCACGTTCAGTTAGAGGAGCTGTAGGGGATCCGGAGGCCAGAAGGAGAACGCTTGCAAAAAAATTAGTCCTCAGAAGAAAAAGAAGGGGGCCAATTGGGGAAGGGACATTGAGACGAACCCTATTATGGGTGTTTGAAGGGGGAAGAAAAGTGCTGGGAATCGTCATCCAACAAAATGTCCTTCAAATAGGAGGTAATAAGGCAATTGATTGGGGAAATCAAAAAATCAAAATCGGACACCTCGCGAAATTAAAGTTAAAGGAAAGGGCGAAATGGAAAATAGGAGATGGAGGACTAACTATGTAGGGACCAGCGGGGTCCTAAATTGAGACCATGAATGGGAGTGGAAAAGGAGTACAAACCAGGAGGGGGTTGGAGGCCGAAAAGGGGGGCGGGCATGTGCGTTGGTCCCGAAAAAAATCGACAGAGGAAAACACTGTCGCATTTCTTATAAAGGAAAAGTAGGAGACTCAAAGGGGAAATTACATGAAAGGGAAAAAAAAAACTGTTGGGGTGAAAGGACTGACTCCTGCGCGCAAAGGGAAGGGGCGCATTTCTTCGTCTGTCGACTTTCACCTAAACGTTTGGGACGACTGCTCAGATTACGGAGTGGGGTGCCGTAAAACGGGGGAAAAACAAATCCGAGACAGACCGAGGGTTGAGAGGGTTTAACTGACAATGTACTGCACGTTGTGGGCAACAAGGGACACAGGGTCCGGGTGCAAAAACCTGAACCAAAGGCTTTCAGAAAAAACCCCGAAGGAAAAAAGGAATCTACGGGTGATAGGGGCATGTCGGAACCAAAAATACACGTGTAACCTAACATAAATTTGTTAAACCTGCAGGGCTCACCGAAGATCTAGCCTGCAACACCTTGGGTTCATCAAAACGGCGGAGGTATTTAAGTACATGGAATGGCGCCAGGCAAATGATGGGGACCCTGCACGCCAGGGAGTCACGAAAGAAGACCTGAATCGAACTCGGATGGCGCCTTCAAAAAACAGCCAGTTGAAACAGACCGGGACCGGTGCTGTATCACCCTGACCTCGAAGGACTCCTCAAGACCATAAAGCAAGGGTGGCTGCGGGGAGGAGGGTACAGGGAATAATCTGTGAAAACACCCACGAAAGTGGCGGGCGAGGCGTGAGGGGCACCGGGGCAAAACGGACGAGAAACTAAGAAAAACACGAAAGCGCGAGGAAAAAAAGGATTGACGCGAGAAGGAGGCTCAAAAGCCAGGCTACCAAGTCGAGGAGACGGACCCGCAAAAGGAGACCGGAGATGAGACCCAGCGGTAGCGGGGTGAGAAACCCAAAGACTAAGAGAAGGAACTACTGATTCAAAGCGACTTTCCACAGGGGGAGAAGGACAAAGAAAGGAAGTAAGCCCCGTTCAATCGCCGGCTAGGAATCAACGACCGTCGTACAGGAAAGGAGGGAGAACTAACCAAAGGTAAAGAAATCGCATCCACAAGAAAATACTCAAAAGCAGGAAAAGTAATACAGACCGGTACGCGAACATTCGAGCGACACAGCGGGAATAGGGTGGGGGGAAACTTATGGAAAAGAAAGAGTCAGCGCAAGGGGGAAGGGTGACCTAAAAAGCGAAAACCCGTGCGTGGGAAGTGAAGGAGGACAGGAGAGTTAGAAAGTACAGAAAAAAAAAAACAAAATCTTCGTAATGAGGGTAAGGAGGAAAGAAAAAAAAAGGTCAAACACAAAAAAACAAAAAAAAGACGCCACGGCGGAGGAGGAAACAAGAATCAAGTGGGAGGCGAAAAAAAGGGAAAACGCTACGTTCGAGGACTGTCAGAAAAAAGAGGGAGAAGCAGAGGGTTGAGGGATTCTGCAACACTCGCCAGTTAAGCCGGCGTTCTGGGCAGAAAGGGACATGGAGGAACAATTCGGTGAGTTTAAAAATTCCCTGAAGCCGGAAAGATGCACTAAAAAGGGGAGGAATGTGGGGGGGAAAAAAAAAAAACAACGAAGAGGACCAAAAAAACTGGCTTGGGGATGAGAAACGTGACGTGCGGAAGGAAAGGAAAAACAACAGACTTGTACAAAACAAGATAAGCTTACACATTGAGGGAAGATTCTGAGTCACACACCAGAACAAAAAAAAGAAAAAAAAAAGCCGGATCAGATCGGAAAGCAGCGTGGATCGGGAAAAGGTTTCCTTACGGGAGCCGAGGAGAGGAAGAAAGGAAGACCTTTACGCCTGGGGTATCGGTAACTCACGGCGCGAAAGAGCGTTTTACAGGAAGGGATAAGAAGACAAAAAAAAAAATACAATGAAAATGGCACGCAAAAAACCTGCAGAGCAACAGAGACCGAAAATGTCGGAGCTAGAAATGGAAGTTGAAACAAACCGTTAAGAAACTGCCTGATAAAAAAAGGGGCAAGGAAAATTGGAGTTAGGAAAAGGGGAGAACTGAGGGGGGGTCAGGGGAGATGTGCATCAGTTCGGATTAACTCCAGATGGGAGAAAGAGCCTGAAAACAACGAATCGGGCAATGTTTATGGGTTTGGGGTTGTGGTGGGGAAAAGGAGTACGTAAAAGTAGTTGTCGGGATCAGAAAACGACATATAAAACCCTAAAGTAACCACGAGACCGCGAAAGGGAGGAGGGGGGAACCCTTGAGAGCATGTGCAAGGCTCATGGATTTAGGGGGGAGAAGGAATTCAATTCTGGGGCACCATTGTGGGGGGAAATCAGCGACATTGGCCGGGGCCAAAAGGAGAGTTTTCTGATGACACCACGGCAATTTTCCAATGCTTTGGTAGGGGAAGGGGGGGGAACCTGAGGGGTGTGAAGCTAACTCAGAGACGATACAACGGATTAACGAGAAAAAGGGAACCGACACAGGAGGAGAAGGGAATCGACGTGCCAAAAACGGAAGGGGAGGGAGTAGGTCGTAAGGAAAATTTAGCGGGAAAAAATCAGTAACGATCGGAAAGCATCAAGTCCAACACGCTTACTTAATCATGCTTCAGCGGCAATGAAGTCATGGTGGAAGGCTTTAGAGAGTCATAAAGGGCGCAGAGATTGGGACCAGGCACAAAAACTTCACCCAAGCAAAAAATATAGATAAGGGATAAAGCCTGAAAACAGCGAATCGAAAATAAACAGGGAGGTTACAACGAAAACCAGGAGGAGGTCCTGCAAAGTATGAAGGCAAAGATTCAGGAAAGAGCGTAGCGGACGGGCATTAATTATTCGAACAGGGGTCAGGGAAAAAAAGAGGGGGAACTGCATTGGACTTCTGGATCCTGAAAAGCGAAGGGCTAAAGGGAGGCTTCGTCCACGAAAGGCAAAAAGGAAAAAGTGGCAATCCGCAAGGAAAGACCCAATGAGAGAAGGGAGCAAATTACAAAGTCGGGGGGGATCCGCTGTAAGGAGAGGGGAAGCGAGTCGAAAGGGAGGTGGTCATCCTTGCGGGAAGGGGAAAAACCGAATGCTCTTTGATGGACGGGAGCTTAGTCCCTCAAAGGGGCAGAAAAACAAACAAGCGGGCAAAGTAAAAAACAAAACAACAAATAAGGATCTTGAATTTAGACAGCATGTGAATTTCCGGGGAGGAAGGAAAGGCAATAGGATATCATAATTCGGGGAAAGATCCTAGAAAGGGAATGGCTGAATACAACGTCACGGGGGGAATAGGTAGTTGGGCTGCCAGCCGAGGGGGCTGGCTGGTAGGAAAAGAACAGAAAAACGAGAGCCCACACCTGAGAAGTCAAGGGACGAAGAGCTAGGAGGATCCCATGGGGGAGAGTGCGGTTCGAAGGGGAAAAAAGGGGGGGCAGAAGGGGGGAAACCCGTTCCGTCAATTGAAGATAGGAATTGGGAAACGTCTAACACGAAGGAATAGATGGCTATTTTACAAAATCATAAGCGAAGAAGGGGATCGGCAAAGAAGGAGACGATTGGGGGGAAAGGTAAGGGCACGTCATAAGTCTTTGTGCACAAGAGGGGGGGCATAGAGCAAGACAAAAGCATCAGCCGGGAAAAAACCAACCTAAGCCAAAAAAGCAAGAAGGGGTAGGGAATGTGGTGGGGAAAAAATGAGAGCGAGGGAAGGCGCAGATGGAAAGAGGAAGAAGGGGCAAAAGCATCCGGGTCACAAACGAAGGGGATCGATACTTCAATGCACACTTAAACTGTGTCAAAAAGAGGTAGGGTGAAAGGGAAGAAGGGAGATTGGTGGAAAAACTGAACCATCAAAGAGAGGGAAAAGAGAAAAAAGGACAGGCGGCGAAAGACATCACGGCGGAGTAAACCAGAAGTGAAGAGGACATAAAAATCGGGTTGTGACAGATTCATGGACGGAACATCCCGACTCAAAAACGGATAGAAGAATTCAAAGGAAGTGGAAGAAGCCAAAGAGCAGCAGAACACGTCGGTGAGACGGGAAGGAAGTGGTCTGCCTCAAAAATCTCAGCTTTTTTAAAAAGCACAAAAGCGCTGACGATGTCAGTCAAGTGAAGGAGCGGGGGCGGAGAAACCACCAATGACTTTGGAAAGGGAAGAAGGAAGGAGAGAGACCAGGGGGAAGAAGGATAAAGAAAAGAGGGTGACTTCCTCTCGCGATGAAATCGAGAAAAAAAACTCAGCAACTAGGGAAAGAAAACATTTACCTCGAAAGCTGCATGATCCTGAGAGAGGGAAGGGGGTTTGGTCGGGACTAAGGGGCGGGGAGAAGAAAAGGGGGGGTGCAAATACTGTCAGGTGCTACCCACCCGGAAAGGGAAAGGAAACCAAAAATCAGGAAAGGGAAGAACGTGACGAAAAAATCAAAACAATCATCTGGAGCCCATGGGTATACCAGAAGAAGAACATTAACGAACGGGGGGGGTCGAAGGGAGGAAATAACAAGACTTGAAAAAAAGGGTGACGAAATGGGAAAAAATGCCCACACCCCGACCTTCGAAAAGGGAGGAAAGCAAAAGTTCAAAGAACATATAATGGTGGCGAAGGGGGGGGACTTAGGGGGGAGTAAGCAACGCCATTCTTTCCGAATGACCGGAAGAAAAGAGCTTTCCACCCAAAAGTCGATTAAGTTGGGAGGAGAAAAAAACTAAGAAGGGGATATCGCGAATGTCAAGGCTAGTCGGATTGGAAGGCGGAGATACAGAACTTACAGATGATAAAATGCAAAATCAAAAGTAGTTGGACAACAGGGGGGGGGTGCACATAGGGGGGGGGTTTCGGTAGCAATCGTGGTAGGGAAGTAAGAGAAGGCCAGAAACAAAGGGAATGTCTTTTTTTTGGCTTACGAAAACTACAGTAGGTAGAAAAAAAAAAAGGGTCAAGACATGAAAAAAAGCGCTAAAGAGGAAAGAATCTGAATGAAGAAATCCTGTTGCGGAGCTGAGGACAATTGAAAACAGAGTGTGGGAGTCATCAGGTAATTCCTCTCAACCATCAGAGAAGAAGGGGGGAAAGGACCCCAATACGCCCATAGAATTAACATTAAAATGGGAGGGGTTTCGCACTAAGGACACAATCAAGAGAGGGCAAGAAGCTTTGACCCGGGAAAAAAGGGCAGCACGAAGGGGGAAAGGGGGGAAGGATAGGGGGGGGTGGAGAGGAGCTTTAATCTTTACTGAATCTATATGAAATCCTTGGGGGGGCAGGGCTGGAAGCTATATGACACTCCGCTGCGCCAGTTAGAAAAAAAACGAGAAAAAAAAGAGAACAGAGGAGGGGTAGCGGACGCAGTACTCGTAAGCGGGGAAGAAAGAGAAGACGAAAAAGAGAGTTTCAAACGCTACTCAAAGAAAAAAAATAGCAAAGTCAGTGGTACGGCGAGTAATTATAAGAGGAAGGGGTACTAAAGGGGAGGAAAGGGAGAGAGTTGTCGAGACGTTATCTTCAAACTCAGGCAAAAGGGAAGAAGCATTGGACAGCCAGTTTGGGGACAAAGCCATAGCTTTCAAGGCCAATGGCACGAGAAACACAGGGTAAACATGAAGCGGACTGAAACCGAAAAAAAGAAAAAAGAGAAGCCCAGGCGGCAAAAAAAGAAAGGGCCGGAACAAAAAGCAAAACGAAAAGAAGGCGAGGCTTAGTACTTAGGTCGAGACGGAGGGAGAAAGACTCTCCGGTAGCCCTGTTTTAAAACCGAAGAGGGACAACACAAAAAAATTGGAAACGGGGACAGGGAAAATCGAGAAAAAGATTCCGCGGAAAAAGGACCATCGAGAAGAGCCATCAGGAACACTCCTGGAAAGAGCACAAAAAAAGATTAAGAAAAGTGGGGGGCTTGGGGGGGGGGGGGTAACTAAGGAAGTGAAAGACCGGGTTGGGGGGTAACTAAAAAAACTGGAAAAGGGGGTAGAGCGAATGGCCCATTGTCCCGTAAGTGGAAGGTCTCGCAGCACTTGGGTTGGGGGGGGCCGGCCGAGGTTACAGGAAGGGGGCCAAAATTGGGGGGGCTCTGCCTAAAAAGCGTCAAATCAACAGCTACGCACGAGCGAGATCCGAGCAAAAAAGGCCGAAAGGGGAGAATCAGCGAGGAGAACTTCTCAAAAAAATCAAAAGCGATTGCGCGAAGATACTCGAGAATCAGCTCCGGTCTGGGGTGTCATGGGGTGAAAGGGGACTAAGCTAGTACGTGGGGGGGGGAGGCCACAGGAGAAGGAGGGGTCGTGGACAAACCACCGCCTTGGGGAGGAATGGAAGGAAGGACAAAGGAGGGAATGATCAACCAAGCCAGCTATAGCTGGGATAAGGTCTGGGATTAAAGGGGGACAAAAAGCAAATTACGGGTCCAGTCGTGGAAGGGAGAAACAGGTTCACCCTGCACGAGCGGTAAAACTGGAGGTCAGTGGGAAATCTAGCAACGAAAAAAAAGACCGAAACACTGGAGTTTGGAGAAATCCCAGAACTAGGAGAGCTACTGGGTGGATTGCCAGCGGAAAGCCATGTCAGAAAAAAACATACCGGGGGTGGGTCGATAACCACGTAGGAGGGTTGGGTCCTACGCAAAAGGAAAAACTTGGGTGGGGGGGGGGGGGACGGCGGGATAGTTTTGGAGGAGAAGCAATACCCTACTGCTAAGACGAGGGGGGCTGTGTGGGATGTGAAGGGACACAGAGGAAGAGGGAGGGGGGAAACCAAAGAACGTTCGCCAAGCGGGAACCGGCGTCAGTGGCGCGAATAACTAGGGGTGGGGGAAAAGAAGATCACAAAAAATCTTCCCTCCGAGGCTGAAACAGCAGTAAAGGAAGAAGTACGGCTAAGGGGACGGTGGGGGGAAGACATAGAAAAAGAGGTTATGCGGTGCGGGAAGTTGGGAGAGCCCTGGCAGGCAACAAGGGGCGGGGTAATGAGGAGAGAAAGGCTAACAATGCAACATTTGGGGGATTAAAGAAAGTGGATGGTAAGAAAAAAAGCAAGTAAAGTTAACGGGGAAGAAACAAGGGAAGGTGGAAGCAGTAAAGTCAGGGTGGCTCATCAAAAGAGAGGAAGAAGGGTCTCATCTCTTTCTCTTGTGCGGCGAATCAGCGGTCCATTGTGAGCAATGGACAGGGAAAGAAGAGAACACTATCGCACTAAAGGGTACCTGGGGGGCAGGGTTTCGGGGGGGAGTCGGATTTGAAGGTGGTAACCGGGCAACTACAGCCGAATTTGGGCAGAAGAACAAAGGGAAGCGAAACGGGAGAAAAGAAGAAACTCATTGGGGAGAGGTAGTCGTCCGGGGGAAAAACGTTAATACAGAACCTTAGGGTTCGGTGGGAACCCTAGCCGGCTTGAATAGACAAAAAGAGAGGGGAAAGTAATGTCTTTGCGATTCGGGGACGCCTGGCGTCAGACCAGGACGTGGACTTAAGAAGAATAAAAATGTAATCAAATCACAGAAAGAAAAGGGATGGAAACGGGGGGAGGGGTGGAGAAGACATATCTCGTGCGAAGGGAAAAAAGGGCCGGAGGAATTTGTAAGGGGGTTTGGGGGGGGGGGGGGCAGTCTCACAATCAGAAAACACCCAGTCGGACAGAAAAATCCGTTTGGGGGGGGGGGGGGCTGCAATGGTTAGAAGGAAAAAACCGGAACACTAAAGAAAGGGGTTGCCCCCAAAAGGGTGAGGTTCCACAGGGAAAGTTAAAACTGAGAACAGTCGGGCGGGAAGGGGGACGAAAGGAAGTGAAGGGAACCAAAGGGGGAGGAAGGGGAAGAGGACCCAACGTCTGGGGAAGAGCAGGAACGATGAAAAACGTCAACATAAGAAGTAAGAGAGCAGGGGAAAACAGTTTGTGTTCAGGAGAAGGAACGAGTGATTTAAAAACATGGGTGTTCAGGAACCAGGAGGAGAAAAGGGGGGTGTAAAGAAGGCTATCTGGTCTGTACCCAGAAAAAAAAATCAACTGTAAGGGAGAACAACACTACTTCGGGAAGAAGGCACGAAAAAACTGTCCATGAGAAAAAACCCCGAGAAAAGACAAAGGAGTTAAAACAAGCTATGGGAAGGGTCTCCGAATGGCAAGGGGAAAGAGGAGCCGGACGGGAAAGTCTTGGGGGAGGGAATCTCACAGAATGGGACGGCTGTTCAAAGAGACGCAGGGAAGAACGGGAAGTTGAATGAAAATAAAGTCAAGGACTACCGGAAAAACCCTGCCGAGGGGAGGGAGGGAAAAGGTAATGGGACATAAGCGGCTGATTAAGAAAAGTTTGAAAAGGGGGGATTCGCCTACGGGGCCTGACAGATCACATAAAGAAGAATTGGCTGCACACAGAAAGGAAACGACCTTACATCAATGCGTCCGGGAATCTCTCAAAAAAATGGGATTAAAATACGAAGGGAAATGCCAGGTGGAGAGGGAACAGGGCGGCAGCAATAGAGGGGAACTGGGGGGGGGAAAGAACGTAAAAAAGACGAAGTAAAAAAGGAATCAACTACCAAAACTTTGAAAAGGAGTCAAAATTATGAACCGAGGAAAGGGTGTCCTGTCGAAGGGGACTTTATCTCATCAATGGAAAACGGGTTATCTTAGCGGCTATCAGAAAGGACGTGGGTGGCGAAATCACACGCAAGAGGAGGGGAAAGAGGAAAAAGGAGCGGGGGAAAAGGACAGAAGGGAAAAAACGAATATAAAAAAGGGAAAAACTTTTCCTCGGGGCCATTGGGTAAAATTTGTAGTGCCAACGGGGAGGAACCGGGTTGGGAGACAGGGTGCGGGAAAAGGGAGGGTTACAAGCACAGCGAACCGGAGGCAAAATGCTCGGACGAGGAAAAGCAAATGAGATGCGAGAAGAACAAGGGAAGGGCCCCAAAATGGGGGAAGAGGATCCGGAGCGCAAGGAAGGGTGGAAAAGGTAAGTGGGGAAGGGGATACAGGGCAAAATCCGTGGGGGAAACGCGGCGAAGACCAGTACGGCGTGTCATGACACTTCCTAAAGTCCCTAAAGAAACCAACCATGGGGGGGAACCTGACACTGTGGGGGTCAAAAGAAGTGGTTGGACACGTTAAGAAGGGTACCGGTTGGCAGGAGTACCCGATTAATCAACAAAAGAGTCAAACCGGAAGGGGGGGAGATTAAAGGAAACACCAAGTACAAAGGTGAAATGAAGAATAGTTGGGAAAAAGGTAGCCTAACAGATCGGACTCCTGCAAAACGGGGGCAAAAGAAAAGGGGGATGGATTGGGAATACATGGAAAATAGAGGCCCGAAAAAACGGGGGAAAGAAGCAAGGGCTTCAAAGCCTCTCCAGAAAAAAAGGGTAACACTGAAACAAGAGGTAGCCTGCCCTCCTTAGCCAGTGGTACCTCACAGACCGGTCTGTCACCCTTACCTGGATGAATAGGACAAGAACCAGAAAGCCTGGTTCTAGGGGCGTTTGAGAGACTGAAGAGCGAAGGGTCGTCTGATAAGGCTTGACAACCTGCCCAACTTCTATGGGAAAGGCACAAGGAAGGGATCATCGGCGTCAAGATTGTGCTCTCTTGGCGAAAGAAAACTCCTGGGTCAAAAAATTTCCTCGAGAGAAGAAACAACAGAAAACGATAGAGCCCCAGATCAGAGGATAAAAAAAGAAGAAAAAAAAATCAAAGGATAAGTGAGAAAGGGGGGGAAAGGGAAATCTAAACTTGAAAAAATTTTCCTGCTCAAGTACACGGGAATTAAGCCAAAAACGGAGCTTGCGCAGGAAATACAAAAGGACGGAGTGGAAGGCAGCGCTGAAAACAACCTAACTACAACTCGCAGGAAAAGGAGACCGATAAGGAAGAAAATCGCCATCTCGGAAATACTGCCCCCAGACGAAAGGAAAGCAAATAGGGTCTGTAGGGAGATAAGAAAGGGGGAGAAGGGGACAAAGGAGCGGGAACCGTGCGTCGTTTCCGAAGAGTGCAAGGAAAAAATACCAAAACAAAAACAGGATGACGCAGTAACGTAATGGAAAAGCACCTCCAATAAAAGAAAAAAAAAAAAGCAAAGGGAGGGAAAGGGAAGGAAAACCCGAAGACCCGGGGGTCGCGAAAAGACCGCAGGAAAGAAAATCTGCAGCAAGGAAAAACCGTAAGACACTGGAAAAGGGCTCCAAAGAGCAAGCGCCATGTGTTTGAAAAAAAGATGGTGGTGGGGTAGGAGAGAGGGCAAGGACTGACCAGAAAAGATGCAAAATCATAGAACATGCGCCGACAGTAAAGAAGCCACTGAATTTCGCTGGGGGAAACAAAGCGGATCAAGAACAAGACAAAGAGAGCTTGAACATGGGATGAGAGGGTAAAGGGAAAAGACAGGGAAGTCCCAAAAGGAGGGAGGGGGGACAGCGAAAAAGCCACGGAAAGAGGTGACGAAAAATGGAAAAGAGGGAAAAAGGTCAACACCAGTAAAACAAAACGGCATGATCGCAAGAAAGCCCCCGACGACTTTGAAAAAGTGGACATCAAAACGAAAAGAAGTGAGCTGGACCTTGCTCAGGGCGGGAAATAGCGGAAGAGAGTCGGGGACGCAAGGAGAGCAGAAGACCACACAGAAAGGCCCAAAAGCCGCCCTAGCTCCAGGTCATTCCAAAATGAAGAGGAAAAGGGGAGTGGACACAAACCGGTAACGTCAAAATGAGAAAAAGTTGGAAGAGACTGTGGGCAGGGAGGGGGAGAAGAGCTTAACGGAGGTGGTAGCTTGCGAGGGCTCAGTGGGCGTCGCAGCAACGAAACGTTGGAGGGAAAGAAGGGAATAGATAAAAAAGAGAATGGATGCGAAACCAGGAGCGTAATTCCTGAGGGAGCACTGATAAAAGGTAGGATTTGGCTAAAGAAGAAGAATCATAAGACGCAACTAGACTCAGAGAGAGGCGGGGGGAAGGAAGGGAGGGAGCCAGGGTCATCATGGCTACAATGGGGTTGTTCGGGGGTCGGGGGGGGATACTCTGGGGGGGTGGCAAATTCGGCGAAAATGTGGTTTTCAAAAGGGGGAAAGGAAGAGAGAGGCTGCGAAACAAAAAGGCTTGTCCCTGAGTGGGGAGTTCCTTGGCATAGTTGTGAATAGACAAACCGAAAGAGCAAAAACGGGGACGAGGACAAACTAAGCCAAATCATGCCAGCGCCGGACCAAAGAATGACTGATGGGCGGGGGAGGAAAGGGAGTAGAGAAAGAGAGGAGAAGTAAACAGAATAACGCTGACTTAGCATCTGAAAATAAAAAGTGTTCTTTAACGAGGTTTCAGGAGAGAGGAAGAGCCGACACCCGCAACCAGACCGGCCAAAAAAAAAGCAGAACAGGGAAGGTCAGCTCGAAGAATCGCCACCAAAGAGAGTCGTGAAAACCGTCACAAGTCGGGCTTTCAACAAAAGGGAAGGGCAAAAACGCTGGGGGAAAGATGCTTATCTGAGGCCGGAAGGATGGCGAACAAGGTAGGAGTGGAACCTTCAGGCGTCAAGGAGAACGAAGCTGCGCAGTGAGCGGCAAACAACCATAAAAAATAGGGGGGCAAGGAACCTCAGAAGAGAACACGGAGCGGCATGGCTCACGGGGAAAGAGCTGCCTGCCATGAGTGGGGGCATACGAGGGCTCAAGGGCGGGTTCAATAGATGGGTGATGTAAAAAACCACGGAGATGGGGAGCCTGCGATTATTGAAAGAAAAAGGGGGCGCGGCAAAACAAACGAGGGGCTAAACGGGATCATAATGAGAGTTCCTGTCGAGAAAAAACCACTTCGGGGGAAAAAAGGGAAAATCGGACGGGGTAAATTCGAGATAACATCTATGGAAGGGGGGCGAGACAAAGGCGAAGAGGAATATTTTTGGGACGGCACCAGTTTTGCCGGGGATGCACACTGGAAAAGGGGACTCATCCGCAACAGAGAAGTCTGGGCACCAAAATTATATGATCTGGTGACAAGAAGACTGAGGAGGAGGAAAGAAGGGTGGACGAGGCATGGGTTCAAGCGTCAAGGGAGGATCGCAGAGTTGGTCGCGTAGAACACAAAACGAAGTTAAGCAATTTGGTAAAAAGGGGAGCGCCAGAGAGGTGTGACAACAGTATTGAAGGGTCTTGGGCAGGTCCGAACATACATCGATTCAGTTTGGGAAAAAATCGGGGAGGAGAAACCAGCTGAAAGCCGGAAAAAACCAATCCTGATTCAAGAGAATGCAGAAAATGGGGAGGTGGTTCCCGAACCAAGAAAGAAGGGCGAGCGTGATCTAGGAAGGAGGACCAGTGCGCCGGGACACGGCCAAAGGGGAAGTTAAAGGTCAAAGAATAAATGTCAAAGTCAGATGGGGGAGGAGAGCGAAGTGAAGGCGTTAACTTGAGACAATAAGAAGCACAGGGAGAGGGGGGAACAGCCGGGCTATTTAGAAAAAGCGGCAATCTTCCCCGAGTAGTAGATTAAAGAGTTCCAGGTTCGAGACCAAGGACTCGCAACAAGAGTATGGAAAGAAAAGGAACCTGGGGGAAAGAGGAAAACAGAGATCAAATCACCAGAGTGACTACGTAACGAACGTTCAGGCTAAAAAAAAAAGAGGCTGTTTTCTCGTTCCCAGCGCAGGCATGGTCTCAAATCAGGGGAAAAACAAGTTCGCGAACTAAGCCAGACTTTTTGACCATTTCAAGTTTAGTAGGGAGAGATCAAGAACTGAGAGGGGAAGGTGGTCCCCGACCGTGAGGGAAGGATCTACGCGAAAAAATCGGCGCCGGGCCGCTCCGCAACTATGGGTGAAAAAAAAGAAACGAAAAAAGGCTCGACTGCGCTTGTCAGTATTGGGTTGTTTGGGAAAAGCGGGGGGGGGACAGGGGCGAAGCCCGGATGTTGGGGTAAAAAGAATTCAGATACTACCAAAAATCCCCAGATAAGAAAGGAAGTGATACCTCAAAGACGAGAGGCCGTAACGTCAAATCGCAAGAGAACTTGAAAAAAAAATACGCTAAAAGACTGAGCGATACTTGAAAAAAATGGGAACCCAGGCCATCTACCCAGTCGTGGGTCCTTAGAAAAAAAGGGGGGGAGGGGGGGAAAAGGCGTGCGGGTCAGAAGGGGTGCGGGGAAAACGCTAAAAATAATTGTCGGAACGTCATGAACAGTGTGAACGGAAAGAGGATCCTACCAGGCAGAACGAGCTTGCAGTCAAAAGGAATTAAACGGAAGTCGACATGCCATAGAGGCGAGGGGCATAAATTGGGCCTGACGAGACAGAGGAATAATGAAAAGCCTAGAAGGATGAGGGGGAACAAATTTGGGGGAAGGGAAAAAAGGGGGTCATATCAATAGGAGGGTACTTAGAAAAATAAGGAAAAAAAAAATTGGAGTGAGAAACAAACCACGGGAGGAAAAACCAGGCGACAGAAAGACGCAAGGCAGGACCGAATATGGAAGAAATAATCCTGGTGACGCGGGGGAGGAGGGCACTAAAACGGGGGATGGGCGAGTGGAAGAACATCCATGAGAGAAAAGGGGAAAAGAGCCCATCTCCAAGATTAATCTCAATGAAAGGGTAAAAAATCAAGCTAAGATAAGATTTCACTTGCCGGAAAAAAGAAAGAGCACGAAGGGGGGGAAGGGTGAAAAAAAGAAGATAGGGTGTTGGATGCAGGGAGCAAGAACAATTCTCTCTGAGGGGCGGAAGGGGTATGTGGCAAAGGCGAGAAAAGTCAACTCAAGCTGAAAGTAGGGGTAAAAGGGGGGGGGGAAGAAAAGCCCCAGAAAAGGAGGGAGAGGGGAAACGCATGAAATCAGAGCGTGCTGATGCGGAGAGACTCGAGTTCCATACTCAATGATAAGAAAACATCACTCAATGTGTACAAAAAAGCGGCATGAGCAAGAGGCGTCTTGGGACGAGACGTTCTATAAAGGGGGGGAACTAAAAAACTTGAGAGGGACAAACTGGGGGTTAGCTTGACAAAAATCAGCCAGTAAAAAAAGCAAGAAACAGTGGGGGGGTGTCACAACATAAGCTTCGTAACCGGGACAAGGGGGGGAAGAAAAAAAAAAAGGGGGGTCGCAGGGACTTGGGAACGTCTTGACCCCGAAAATCAAATAGCCAGAGGAACAAAAAGACTCACCCGTAAAACCCCCGCCAATGAACGTCTCGGGCTTTCAGATGAGAGTATCAAGAGTCTCATCGGATTAGACGAACAACTAAGTTCAACCTGAAAAAAAAAGAAAAAATTTCAAGAGAGTTCACATGGGAAAAGCGATGACCAGCAGGGAGTTAACGCAGGACGAAAAAACAAAGAAAAAGGGAAGAAACATCGCAAAGATAAAAAAACCCACAGAACCGTAACTCAACACACCCCAGAGGGCAAGTCCCTTTTTCTCCTGCATTGGACATCCACGGTTTGTGAGAAACCGTGCGAAGAGAAGAACCGGGGCCGGGAAGGTCAATGGACTAAACGAGGACAGAGGTGACCGCCCCGTGTACATATGGTTCAGCGTTGGAGAGACTAATGCGAACAAACTGACAGAAGGGGGGGCGGGAAAAAAACACAGGGAGAAAGGAAAAGCAAAACTACATGGGAGGAGAAGGGGAAAAGTCAGCAGATCAAAAAAAGGAGGGGGAAGGGCGAAGGCTCCAGAGAAATAGAGGTTTGTGGCAGGTGAAGGCCAAGCGGAGACGGGAAACAAGCTCTAAAATGGATGTTCGGGTGAAAAATACAAAGGCCTTGGAAGAAATGGGCTAAGAAAGCGAACGTTCGCAAAAGCAAGCTAGCGCAGTGGTCTGAGCTGAGCAAAGTTGAACAACATTCCTCTTCCGAAAGGCGTTCCGTAAGCGCCACTGTTTTCTATAAAAAAAAAAGGTCATGACAAAGAAAAAAAAAGAGGAAGGGAAAAAAAAAGGGCGTGGGACTCGGAATAAAGAAAGCAGCGGGCTGATAGCCGTTTGGTCTTGACAGCGAGAAACCGCAGGGTCATAAATGGGGGGGGGTTTCGCGACCAAAAGATAGGGCCACTCAAAAGAAAAGCAAAGTTGTGGGGGGAAGGAGGGGGAGAGTGTGGGTTTGGAGGCACGTAAACAAAAAAGATATTTGTTCTTGTGGGGGGGGAGGAAGTGGGAAAAACGCACTCATCAGTCAAAGGAACGAAACGCAAGGGAAAAAAAATCAGAGAAAACGGCGAATTGCGATGAATCCCGGACTTTAAAGAAGGGGAAAACCAAAACCTATTCCAAGCGGGGGTCTACAGAAAGGTCCAGGTACAGTGCCGTGGGACGGCGAGACGGGAAGGGAAAGTAGTACGGGGGGGGGAGAGCGTGTAAGGGGCGGTGGTGTCGATCGCCAGCCGTCAAGACAAGGGATTAGATCGCGAGTAGGTAACTAGACAAAAGGGGGGAGGAATAACATTGAGCAGGAAGGAAAGGAGCGGGTGAATAAGAGGGAACTATCATTAGATTCCTTGGCTCTTTAAAAAAAAAAAAGACAAGGGCAAAGAGAACTCGGTTGGGCGGGAAAAGCGGCGGGGGAAAGCAAAGGTTCGGAACCGCGGGGGGGAAAAAGCACGCCACAGAGCGAAACGCGCCAGGATCGATTTTGTCGGTAGTTAAAAAGCTGGGAAAATAAACGGGTGAAAGTGGGACAAAAAAAGCAAGCCGAACTAACGGAGAACACGTAGAAAACCCCTAAAACAAAATTAAGAAGTTCAGGGATCGCAAAGGGGAAAGGGGGAAGACAGCAAAAAGTCGGTGAGTTGAAGGACCAGGTAGGAAATGGGAATCTCGGGCAGGGGAAGGGTCAGGGCGGGAGGAGGCGGGGATTAAAATCAGGGCCAGGCAACTATGAAAGGTAAGTTAAAAGAACTACCAACGACAGTGTTGTTAAAGTAGGGTGCCAAGATAAGGAGAGGGGAGCTGAATGGGAAACCGAGGGGAAACTGGGGTATTGGGAGAGGAGAATATCAACCCCTTCAAGGTGACTGGGAAGGGGGTTTGTGATCGACGAGGACAAAAACCGGAAAATGCTGAACGGGGGACCACAAAAAAAATTTGAAGTGAAAACAGTGTAGTTAAAATTCATCCACAAGCGTGAGGGCTTGAATGTTGGGGGAAGAAGTTACGAGAAAAGACGTTGCGGGAGACGGACGCCCAACGAGGGGTCAGTGCCTCCGGAACTACTAACTGCGGCAGGCGGGGCGGAAAAGAAAGCGGGAAAACAGTGAAAAAACAGTATAAGTCCGGATCAAAAAAAGGCGTCCTCTAAAAAAAAAATGGTCGGGTTCCGGGGAAAAAAAAAAGAAGGGAGAGAAAAACACGAAAGGAGAAAGGGAGACATAAACACCAAGACGGAATGGGTAGATTGAAAGAAAAAAACTGTCAAAGCCACCGAGAATCCAAGGAGGTAAGAAAAAAAATAGCTATGCATTATCAGGAAAATCCCTCGAAGGGGGAAAAACCGAGGAAAGAGTGGGAGGAGTGCTCCATATAAGGCTGGGTAAAAATAAGACGGAAGAAAAAAAAAATGGCATGTCGACAAAGAAAGCAAGGAAAACAGAACAACCATTACTCGGGAGATAAGAAATTCACTTGGAAGAGCGGCTGAAAAAGAAAGAGGGTGAACCGGAATCGAGACGGGGCCTTCCGGATCACAGACAGAGCAGATAATTGAAAAAACCCGGTGCACTCCGAACTTCAAAGCTTCAAAGGTCCCTAGAACAAAACCTGAGGATTTTAAAATGATAGAAAAGAAAAGAATTTCAGTACGGGGAAAGACCGTTCGGGTAGAAGTATAGGCACGCAGTGAAGGGAAAGGAGAAAAAAACCGCGTGCAGACCGGATATCAAAGCACCCAAGATGGTCAAAAGTTTAGAACCTCTGAATGTGAAAAAACGGGAAGAAGGGGGGAGGTATCTTCCCAATTGCACAAAAGAATTGAACGGAAGAGGAGAGAAGCAATTCTTTGACCAAATCAACAGACTCACTCGAAAAAAACTAGGGAGAAATTAACGTGACAAAACCGGCGACATCGCGAGATTTTCGAATGATTGGAACGGGGAGGAGGGAGCAGGACAGTGGGGGGAGGACAAAGGGGAGGAACAGCAGACGTTTTCCTAAATTTGCGTCAGGATCCCGACAAGCGCGAAAGGGGAAAAAACCCGAACCAAATGGCACGTTCGGATTACCCCAAAGGGGAGGCACTCTGAGAAACGGAAGGATACTGCAACCAGACAGTGTGGCCAGGGGCTTTGACCTGCAGCCGCCTGCCGAAATTAGTAGTCAAGGCAAAGAGGGAAAATCCGGGGGGGGGTCCGCGCGAAACAAATCAATTACTGCGGGGGTCCAGAATGAGGAAGGTAAAACATTCCCTCTCAAGAAAAAGAGTGGGTAGGGTTTACCTGAACAAAGGTTGGGGGGTGAAAAGGCAAGTTTGGGGGGCAACACGTTTCAGAAAGTTGTGAATGGGTCCAAAAAAACTCTGAGAGACACAACACCAAGCGGAGGCAACGTCAGAGACGTGGGGGAGGAAGGGGGCTGAAAAGGCCAAAACCAATAAAAAGTCCCCTGCCTTGTTTACAACTTAGAGACACCGATCGGAGAAGCAACGAACGGTTTGAAAATCCAGGAGGGGAGTTAGTTGGGATTAGAAGTGAAAAAAAAGACGACATAAAAACCAGACTGGGGCACAAAGGAAAAAACGGGAAACGGGGAACAATTACTAGGAAAAGAGGGAGCCTTCAAGCCCGGCGCAAGTGTGGTGACCTCAAAACGAACGGGTGGACTGACACCGTGGTTGTTAACCACTGAAAAGAAGGAAGAAACAAAAAAGAAGGGTAGGGAGGTGCACGAGGTCGGCTGAGAAGGTAAAACGAAAAGTTGTGCTCGACGTCATGAAAAACGGTTGAAAAAGTCTAGAGCCTGAAAACAAAAAACCCTCACCTAAAGAGCAAAACAGGGGGACAGCGTGGCTCGATCAAAAGAGCCTGGGGAAACAAGTAAAAAACTAAAGAAAACAAAGATCCATATAGCACAGCGTAAATGGGGGGAACGAGCCCAAGAAGAAATGATATCGACTGAAAGTTTAAAAAAAAAATACTGTGAATGCACAACAAAGGAAAGTATAGCCAAGGTCATCTTCCGCAACTGAGCTAATAAAAAAAAAGACTGGCAGGCGAGCAAAACCACAGAAAGTACACCGAGGAGCCAACCTGACTACCGATGACTGTCAAAAAAAACTCAGAAGCCAGGCAGTAGGCCAGTCTAGCGACAGCAGCGATGTGGGGAACGTGTAGTAATCTCCGTTCGGGCATAGCCAAAGGAGCCGTTGAAAACTGCAAGGAGCGGGACCAAAAGTTAAAAACTCCAAAAGCAATGCGTCAAAAAAGGACAACCCACAAGAAAAAAACATCTGCGCAGGCGTGTAAGGATCTCACGACAAAGGGAAAGCGGCAAACAAAAGCTCGAACGGCGGGAAGGGTAGAAACCGAATCAGGGTCTAAAAGAATATCCAAGCAAAAGAAAGGGCAAAAAAAAAAAGCAGATAAAGGAGCGTGTCGGGATCTGGACCTAGCACAGGAAGTTTTTACTGAAATTCCGGGGACAATTAGAGGAAGTGCCAGACTTCAAACCTAAAGATTCGAGGCAGGTCGAAACCAAAACAGGAAAGCCTCAAAGGGATTACAAAAACAACAGAGCACAGAACAAGGAAAGCCAGATGCTGGAGGGGATGAGAACGTCGAAGGGCAGGACGAATTCCATAAGGCAGTTTACCCAAAACCTCATATAAGCGGCCATCCTGATAAGAGGAGGAAAGTCCCCACAAAAACGGAAAACAGAAACGATACCTGAAAGAAAAAATCAGACTGTTGAATCTCGGCGGAAAAAATTAAAGGACTGGTGAGACGGATTGTAAGCGGTCAAAGGAATCAGGGAAATGTCGTTTAACCGGAGAGCATAATACCAAAAAAATTGTCACGCAGCGGCCCAAAGGGGAAACCAGAAGCTTTGTCCAAAAAAAAATATATCAAGCACAACAGGACTGGCACTGGAAGGAGAAAAAAAGGGTCCGGAAAATCTGGGGGCGAAATGTGCGCTTCTAAATTTTCTTGGAAAAAGGGGAAATCATAGTAGGAATTGCTACAAGATGTTAAAAATCGCAGAGGGAAAGGACAGCAGAGGAATTGTTCTGGGGGGGGAGGGGACAAAACAGGAGAAAAAGACTCTAATAACCACTTAAACAGGACTCCGTAGAAAATGCTGCTGCAAAAAGACCAGGGGCATGGAAAAATATGATTGGGGGTGGGGTAAGAAAGACACCCCACAAGGGGTTTGAGAGAGAAATGGGCCAGAAAGGCTAGGAGTTCTAAAAAACACGGCGGGTCCAAATTGGAGAAACCAGGGGGAAAAAAGAGTTTGAGCTAAAAACCAAGATCAAACCAACGCTAGACCAGAAAAGATGAGCATGACAGAGAAGTTAACAACAGTAACTGACGGGAGGACTGATTGGATGATTACGGAACTAGAGTCAGTCCACGATCAACACAGTAAAAAACGCTTCTAGTACAAGTCAAAGAAAATACTAGGGGTAGAACTTGTTAAGTGCGAAAGGGGGGAGAAGAAGATGTGAGCCCTCCGAATCAACAAAGAAAAAAAAAAAACCTATAAACATTGATCAAAGAGAAGAGAAAAGACAAAAACGTATATCGTTCCACCGCCAATCGCTTCCGCAATCAGGGCAACGAAAACTTCGTGAAATATTTCTTCGCCGGAGAAAGGAGCGAAAAAAAGACGCTTGAGAAGTCGGGGATGTGTGGCTCCGGAAGGAGGGAGAGTATGATCAACGGAAAAAAACACACTGGTGTTGAAAAACACTCAAAACCAAAGAAAGACGCAAAAGACCGGAGAGTCCGGCCGGATGGAGATTGCATATCGCAGGGAGGCCCTGGGGGAAAAATGGGGAAAGAAACTAGCCTGTAATTTGAAAAAGAGACCACCTAAATGGGAGAGGTGGATTTCATGAGCTATTTCCAACTACAGCTGGCTCAGAAAACACTCGGGCGAAAAAAAACGTGAAAATCAGAAGGAGCGGGACTGTCAGCACTGCCTTCTGGTATCTAAAAGCCTTCCATCGCAGCGAAGAGGAGAATATATCCCAGCAATCAAAGAAATGAAGGTGTTGCGGCCAGCGCGGTATGGAAGTTTAAGGATGCAAAAGGGCCGGCAGAAAAAAAAAACACCTTCTAAAGAACGCACATATAGAAAGAGGGAGGGAACCCCTGGGGGATTCCCGGTGGAGAAGGGGGACGGGGTTCGCTGCAGTTAAAAAAGGTCGTCAACGTAATCAAGAGAAGGGGAGGAGAAAAAAAGGTAAGCTCGGCGATTTGTAAGGAAGGCTCAAATCTGAGTGAAGTCAACTATTGGGGCCTATCTGGTCAGGACTGTTCCGTGGAAAGGGGGTCTGGCAAAACCAAATAGGGGCGATCAATACCAAAATCGAAAAACAAATCCTTCATGAAGCGAAAAGAAACGAAGGAAAGGGGGGGACCACACAAATAGCGAGAGAAACGGCGGCGCCGATGGATAGGGAAAGAGGACTTGAAAGCAAAATCCTGAACGGGGGAATAGAAGGGATCGATACAAACAAATGAGAACGTCTTATTAGTCGCAAAGTGATGGGGGAACATTGAAACAACGAAGCGCTGGGAAAAACGCGAAAACAGCCTTGCGATGGGGACCTGATCAGCACGGCAAAAAGGGAATGCCATCAAAAGGCCGGAATAAGCGGGTGGGAAGAGGAAAGTCATAGAAAAGG
>Ga0179593_1471816_pt1 | contig 25650 bp, 35 predicted proteins | sample CZODoug2_1_08_16_FD_185931 | JGI IMG/M metagenome (GOLD analysis project Ga0179593, IMG submission 185931) | Vadose zone soil fungal communities from Angelo Coast Range Reserve, California, USA - CZODoug2_1_08_16fungal (PacBio error correction) | ecosystem: Environmental > Terrestrial > Soil >...
TTGTTAGCACACCCTAGAGGGAAAAAAAGACAATCTGCGAGCCGACGCGAAAGAAACCGACCGGGAAGGCTAGGGGGGGTGAGGGGGGCGCTGTAGCGCGGGCAGCAACGGGTGCGGCAAAGAAACCAAGGGAGGAGAGACGGGCGCATAGTTAGGGGGGAAAGGGAGAGGGGGGGCAGCTGGAAAGCCGCAGCGGGGAAAGACTAAGTTTGGGAAAGGAAACCGAAAGTGGCGAGGGGCTAAAGACACTGCAAAAACAGCAAACTTGAAATAGGGAGGATGCAGGAATAAGGGGGGGAAAACAAAAGATCGCAAAAAAAAGTGCCGGAACTCAGACGTAATCCTCTCTTCCGAGAAGTGAAAAAAACGGAAGGAACCTAGGGAGGCGGAAATATAATTCAAGTCGAAGGAGTGAGCAGTGACCGCGCGCAGGGAAGAGTAGAGGTGCTTTTTTACAGGGGAGGACGACATAAAGGCTCGCATTGGAGACTCCCGATTAACTGCAAAGGAATTGGTTGGAGGGGCGTAAGGGTGTCCTCCGTGGGCACGGAAGAATTACTCGCGTGGGTGAATCGGCGGAAAAAAGATAGGAGAGGAGCGCAGGAGATGGTAGATCGGGGCCGCCAGGACGGGGATACAATAGATGAAGCTTCTGAAGCGTGAAAGGACAGTCAAAAACCCAATGCCCCTCGAAGCGCCTGAGGAGTGTCGAAGAGCGGCAAAAGGGCAACGAAATAGCCGCCGTCGGGCGTGCCGAAATTCCACACGCCAGAAAACGGCGACGACGTGAACTGCGAGAACAGGACAAAGGTGTACCAGCATTGGACAATCGACGGAAGAAGCCTATGGCGAATCACAACCATCGGGGCCTAGAGGCGGGCAGGTGAGAATAAGAAGAACACTGCCAGGCACGAAAGGTGTAAGAGAAAGAGAGGTAATTAAAATGGTGGAAGGAGCAAGGGCCAAGCGGAAGGAGCAGGGGGGGGTTTGTTGGGGGTGCTTTAGAGGGGAGCTAGTGAAAAAGTCCCTTGTAGGCGGGAAATCCCCGAGGAAGGTGATCAACCGAGTCTGGGGGGGGAACCGACGCATTCACATTTTAAGGAAGGGTAATCTCTAAGAAACCGAATTAATGCAAACATCATTGCTAAACACGAAAAAGACCCAATCCTGTCAATTGCTAAGGGCAAGTCCTGAATTCAAGGAAGAAACGAAGGTAGGGTCATGAGGAAACTCCGTACAAAGGTGAGAAGTCGTGGGGGGAGAAGTTTGAAGAGAGGGGATCGGGGACCGCCCCTGAAAAGGAAGGTAAATAGTCCCTTATTCGAACAAGTGGGGGACCTGCAAGGGTCTTGCGGAAATCTGAACTGTAGGCGCAGATGGTTGTGAGAAAAGGTCTGCCTCTAAACCTCCTTAAATGAAAAGAGAAAAAGCTGGAGGGAAAAACTAACGCGTCGAGCAGTTGATGAGAGCCGGCTCTAAGCGACGGATAGCCCATTTCGTGAACTCAACGGGACGCATACGGGAGGGAAAAGGGAGATACTCGAGCGAAAAACGAGAAAGGCTCACAGAGGAAGGGAAAAAATCATCACCAGAATAGAAACGACTCCCCCCAGGAGAAGGGGAGGCAGAGGGGAAAGTCTTCGCGGAAAAGGAAAGCTCTATCCTAAGGAAAAGAAAAGACGAGGCTTGCTTGACGCAAAGGAAAGAAGGTCGCACAACTGGCTCACTTTCTGCAGAAACCAAATTCCAGCGAACACAGCGAGGGAATGAAAAGATGTGCAAAGATCCGACGGAAGACGACGCAGGGGATGAGCAGGAAGAAGCAGGCCGTTACGATGCAAGGACAAACCTAGAGAGTTGGGGGCGCGGGGACAGTACGTAAAGAGTCGGGGCCGGGCCGCGGCACCCAGGCCCGATGAAAGGGGGTCCAGCTACAGGACCCGCCATAGTCCTTTAAAACAAGGCACTCTAGCACATGGCCTAGGGGGGGAGGGGTAGTCTCCTATCACCTGCAAGTCGGAAGAAGAAAGCTCTATCAATTCGAGAGACCAGTGGCCTAACCGAGCCAGGGGGACAACAAAGAAATCCTGGGGCGAGAGTCACAAAGTCCACGATAACCGGGACTCAGGGAAAAAGAGATGTGTGAGGAATATACAAAAGGCATACACCGACCATAATGATTACCGACAGGAAAAACATAAAAAAAAAAGCAGAAGAACCGAAATGAGACGTGGAATTGGCCGCTAGACAAGGTCCCGGCGGGGAGACACCCAAAGAAGGAAATGAACGGTGTTAAGGGAGACGGGCGCAGGACAACAACAACCTATCGTAGGACAGGGAAAGGAAAAGGGAAATAGACGGCATCGGAGGCAGAGGTGGAAGTAAACGCTCAACGAGGAGAAGCGGCTCCAAGGAAATCGTGAAAAAAGCACCGTCAATCTTGGGAAAAAAGAAAGACGAAGCTCGATTAAAAAGATTGAGGAGCCCCGACTGAGATGCGAAAGTGATAAGGGAAGAGCTGGATCTTGGACTGATAGAAAAAAGGATGTCTATTGAAAGGCGTCGAAAAGTCACGCATAAGTCCGCAGGGAAAGGAAAACCAAGAAGCGAACAGCGTGAAGGGGGAAAAAAGGAAAAGGCATCTTCTGCCTCAGTGGGGTAGTTCCAGATAAAGTACAAAAGGGACGGGCGAGACGTGTTCACGTGCGCAAAGAGGGGGGCAAAGGGCAAAGATTCTTTGGAAAGAAAAACCGGCGGAACACTATGGTCCGGCGACTAAGTTCCGTGAGGTAAGCGGATCTGGGCATGTGGATTCAGAGAGATAGGCTCAGTGGAGTGGCACCCCTACGTCTAAGGGAAGGCAGAACGCCCCATGAAAGGGGAAAAAGCGGCAACTTCGCTAGAAATGAGATGAGAAGAATAACCGGGTCTAGCGCGAAGACTGCGAAGGCGCAAGAAAGACTGCGAAATCCCAGCCATCTTTGGGGGGGGAAAGACAAAAAACGCACACAGGCACGAACCAAACGTTGACAGTCGGAAAAAAAGAAAAGATCAGAGCTGCGGGAGGAGGAGGGAGAGGAAGGGGGCAGAAGGTGGCGCCGCCTGGTAAAGACGAAAGAAGAAAAACAAAACAATGGAGGGGCGGAAAATTCAGAACGCATGATAGTGCAAGGAAAAAAGCAAAAGCCTCCGAGGACGACGTCAGAGGCCCACGGCGAAAGGGGGCGGGCGTCGTGTTCGCGGGGAAGAACAGTGGGAGGAGTGTCAAAAAAAGGAAATAGCGCGGTCTATTGTGAGGCGGAGCAAAAACAAGGGGTGCGGCATCGTCGCGAAAGGTCGCTTCTGCAGAAGAGAAGACAGAAGCGATCTAGTCGCGCAGAAGACGCGCGATCACATTGAAGAAGTAAAAAGGGAACAGGCGGATGGACAGGTAGGTTTGAAACCAGCTCGATAGCCCGAAGGAAAAAAAGGACAATCCCCTCGCTCGGAGAAGGCCGAGGATGTAAATTCTTTAGAAAAAAGGGGGAACTCGGGGAGGGCCGTCTAGGAATTCAAACGTCTACAGGAGGGGTAGAACCGGAGGCAGGAAAAGGGCCCTCGCTACTTTCAGCGCGTTAGAAGGGGAGGACTGCAGAAGCCACGCACTGGGAGGCAAGGACGAACCCCAAAGGGGGGCTTACTTCGCGTGGGAGGGGAGGGGGGAGGGACAAGGCGCTGTGTCAGCAGGGCTGAAAGAAAACGCAGATCATCAGAAGCTGCTGAGGGAAGATCCAGAGCAAGGGAAGAGATCACAGGAAGCCCCCTTCTGCGGACAAAACGTGAAAAAAAGAGCAGGGGAGTACAAGCCCAGGCCGAACTCAGGAGCGCCGGAGGTCGCAGTCGGAACGTCAAGCTGCGCGAAGGTGAAAGAAAAAAAGAAAGGGTCGAGCCGCCGTTCGAATGAGGCGTTGCGGAAAAAGAAAGGGAGAGCGGTCGAAGGAGGAGAATTAGGGGGACAGCCGGCCGGGAGAAAGAAAGAGGTGGGGGGGTGTGGGCCACGGTGGAGCCACCGGGCAGGAGGTATCAGAGCCGCTGTGAGCGGAGAAGGGAGAAGCTGCCTACCACTGTGACGCTCCAAAAGATCGGGTAGAACGTTAAGTAAGGTGGGTGGAGCGAACAGAGGGAAGTGGGATAGGATCTCACTCTGAGACAAGCCCTTAAGTTACTCTAGTGAGTAAAAGCGTAGCAGCTTATCCAAGAAGGGCTGTGGGAAAAAGAGAGGGGTACCAGTACCATTACATGGTGGGGATTTAAGGGGTGGCTTGAGGGGAAAAAGGAAGCTCGTATAATCCGGCAAAACTTCATTACCTACAGGGGGGGCAGACCTTCGATTCTCAAAGAAAGAACCGACAAAACTAGGAGGGGGGAAGAGGTACTTAACAGGGCGGACACCGAAAGCCTCTGAAGGGTTAATTAGAGGAAATGCAGGGCCTGCACGGGAAAAGGAGTGACGCGGCAAAAAAAGGGTGGCGGCAGGGGCAAAAGGGGGGGGGAGGGAAACGAGACGAATTCTCGATTTGAAAAAACCTGGGGATAAATGTGGGGTGGGGGAACAGACTCATCCACCTTCATGGACGACTCCTGGGAGTGGGGACGCTTTCTTGGGGGACAAAGAAAATAGTGGCGCCATCAACATTCTGCCTGAAACCAGGCTACTAGAAGAAAAGAGGAAAGCTCAGGCTGGCAAAGGGAGAACTACGAGCTTAGGATAGGGGCTAAAGACTCAGGTGATAAGAAACTCAAAGAAAGGGGTGGATTAAGAGAGTCAAATGTAATCCGAGGAAAGGAGCGGGGGCAGCTAAAGGGATGACCCAAGCGGCTGAGGAGAAACTGCAGTGACTGCAGATAAAAAGAAGCAACATGGGGACAGGCAATCCCGGAAAGAACAGGGGCTCTGAGAACTTCCATCTGGACAGACAAGTGGTGTCCGAGGGCGGAGAGAGGGCAAACCTTTTACGAATGCCAAAAAAAACAGCCTCGGGAACTTTCTTAAGGATCGAACCGGTTGGTTGAAATTGGACAAGAATTCTCCAAACTGTGAAGCTGCGATCAGCCGAGCGGGGAGTGAAATGCAGGACTTGGAACGAGACTGGAAAAAAAAGGATAGTAGGGATTCGTGTGGAGGGGAAGGGGGGAACAGCTAAAAAATTACGCGGCATCGAAGACCTCTAAAGGAACACCGCGTCTTCCGAAACAGGGAGGGGGGGATCAAAGCATCGAATAAGTAGAGAGAAAAGTCCGGAGTGCTGGTGGAGATAAAATGCGGGGGGACAGGTAGCAATACCTTACCATGATAAACAAGAAAGGAACAAAATTGCCACCTCGATAAGAGCTAGATTCAAGGGGCGGAAAATGCGCAGTCTCGAAGCAAAGACGGGCCAAGAACATCTTTGTGGATTCAGAACTGCGAGCAAAAAGAGCGAAGAAAAGGCCATGAAGGAAAGACTTGCGAAGAGAAAAGAGAGACCGGGGGCTCGTTCCCATTTTAAAGGAACGAAAAACCGCTCTCGAGAGCTCCAATAAGAGGTTGATTGAACACGAAAAAACCTAGGCAAAAAAAGAAATGGTGGAGGGGAAAAAACTACTGTCGGGGGAGAGTAGTCTTCTGGCAGGGAGAAAGGTAACGGCCCGTCTTCTTCATAAGGAAGAAGAAGGCAGAACAATGAGGAAGCGATTCTATCCCAAAACGCTCGGAGGGAAGCGATGCACGCCTAATCACGCGTTGGCCGCAGAAACCCAGAAAACGAAAAAGAAAAAAAGCATATGGTATGCCTTCAAAGCAAAAGAAGAGTGGAGCATCAAGCAAGGGAGACAAACAAGAGCGTCCTGGAGACGTGTGTGGAAGGGAAGAGGAAGTTACACGCAGAAAGGAGAAAATCTAAGTCACCATAAGAAGGAAATAGGAGTGATCCGTCTCGGGAAAAAGAAATGGTGGGGGAAAATGGGCTACATCTTCTAGGATCTACCGAGGACAGTTCTCCTAGCTAAGGGAAAAAGCGAACAAAAACGAATCGAATTGACTACACTGATAAATTTATTCGTCCGGTCAGGAGAACTTAATGCTTCATAACAAAGGAAAAGGCGGAGCAAGGATAGGACAGAACATGAAAGCCTACTACGCAGGGAATGGGAAAAAAAAAAACTCAGAAAACGCCCGTCTCATAGGTGGTGTCAGGGGGGGAATCCAAGGGGAAAGGAGGAAAACAATTCCACTCTTCCTCTTGAGATGCCGCTCGTAGGAGGGCTATGGCCTGTTTCTTCGGAGGTGAACGGACCGGAAAGGAGTAAAGTCCTTGTTGTAGGGCATCGAAAAAAGAGGAGAACACAAAAAAACTTATGATATGAAGAATAGGGGGGCTTCTAGGTTGCCCTATAAGCACAAGAGTAACTGCGCCTACGCTGAAGACCGCCTCCTCCAATATCACACCATGGAAGCTTTGCAAGGGGACAGCAGGGAAATCTGAGTAAAAAATCAAGGGGGACAGCAAAAAAACGGGGAGGTCGCATGCGAAAAAAACGGGGCAGGACTGTCGATTTTCTTGAAGGAACTAAGATGTTTGGAAGGAGAAGTCAGAGAAAAAGAAGCTTCCCCTTCCAGGACGGTGAGGAAGGGACAGAAAACGGTTGGGAGAACCATCTGGACCCAAGAGCGAGGCGGCACGGGTAATAGTAAGAGGGAGAGGGGGTCACGCGCATCGGAAGGAATGAACTCGAAAGCAGGCTAGGGGAAAATCGTCATTCGTTTAAGAACAGGAAGGCACAGGCCATGCATAGAAAAGCCAGGCGGAAGAGGACGTGCGCTCAAGGAAGATCAGCTGCTAAAAGGGAGGGGGGAAGAAGGACAGCGTTTGTCGTGAAAGTTTTGAAGTGGAGGGGAAAAGATGGAAACAAAAAAGACGGGTGGAGGTGAAGATTCAGGAGAGAGGGAGGGTAAGAAGTCCAAAGGGAATAGGACCGATTGAAAAAAAAGATATCAGAATCAGGTCATACAGGCAGGGAAAGGAAAAACAAAGGAACCTCTTAGCCGAAAGAATCGGAAGTTTTGGCTGGAAAGAAGTGCAGTTGCGAGGGGGAAAAAAGGTTCGAGCAGGAAGGGGAAGAGTGCTCGTGGACGGAATAACAAAAAAACGCGCTCTTCTCCTCGGAGAGGTGATCCGTGGGGGGAGACTTCAGGGCAGTTGGGGGCACACGGTCTTGGTCTTCATAAAACCAGCATTTTAAGGGAGGCACCGAGGGAGTACAAAAAGGGAATGGCATGTAAGTTCGGTCCGGCGGTCTCAGGTGTAAGGGGTGAGCGGCACTCGACGCGTGATAGAAAGGAACGTTATTGAGGGGTAATTATCTCAAGAAGAGAGGCACAAAAAGGCCGGGGATGTTTCTCTTTATAGGCGTCAGGCCTGAGGAGAAACCTTGCGTTTTGGAAAAGGAGACTTCAACTTGGCGCTGATCAGGGGGGAAACCGACAAAAGGCGAAGGGCATTTTGCCGTCTGATCACATAAAAAAGACCCCAGCGCTCTGAAACAGGCAGCGGAGGTCCTGAGTCAATCTCAACAAATAAAAAAACGAGGCGGAGAGATCTCAAAACCTAGGGGGGAGAGGGAAACGTCTCGAAGGGGACAAATCTCGAAAAAGGAAGAAAGAAAAAACCCGAGTACGCGGGAGGCACTTGGCGGAAGTAGAAAAAGGCACAGAAGAAGGGAGGAGCGAAAGGACAAGGGATTGCTATCGTTGTCCTACCCGTAGGAAGGACTTGAAAGGCGTGGGTCTGTCAACCGTTTCAAAGAACAGGTGGAATTATAGACAAGGCATGCAGCAAGAAAAGCCCGACGGAACAGGGAACGGCAAAGGAGAGCGGTCCAAGGTCATTCAGAACGGAAAGGAGCATGGGAGAAGCTGAACAAACAAAAAAGGAGAGAAAAGAGTATCACCAGGAGAATGCGACGCAGAGGAGCTAGAGATGGAGCCGGTAGCCTGGACGTAACTTCCAAAAACAAAAAATTATCTCATCACGGATGCGTAGACTGGAAAAAAGGGCATCAGCACTGTAGCAGAAAAGGAAAAAAGGGGGATGCTCAGCTTCCGCAATACCCACGACGTCAAAGAGGGGAGGCAAATCTGTGAAGGAAACAGATAAATACTTGGGCAGAAGGGCCACCAAAGCGAAAAGGGCCAACTCCTTTTCTGAGACCGAGTAGAAACTGGAGGAGGGAGAAGGAACGACTATGCCAATGGTCCCTCAAAGGAGAAAATCACGGGGCAAGTGACACAGACGCTGACCGTAGGGCGGGGGATGTTTGGGAAGGAAAGACAAAGGAAAGGGGGTAGTTGCTCAAGCTTAAAAGTCTCCGGTAGACTGAGAGAGAAAAATTGGCTGGAGCCCGGTTGAAACAAAAGGTCGGAAGGGCCGCATATGAACGGGGAAAGAGAAGAAACGAGGGTGTCGTGGGCGCTAAGAGGGTGAGGGACAACAAAGAACGTACATGAAAGCCTAGACCCCACCTGAACCACCGTGGAGGATAACTATGACGCTTGCCTGGGCATAAGGAAAGAAAACCACCACCCAAGAAGAAGCCTGAATATGGGGGGGACGAGCTGGAAAAGAAATATGAGAAAGATGCCTCCTCATTGCAAGGACTCAGAGCTCCTTAGAGCGAAAACTGCAGACCTCTATATAACGGAAGTAAGTCCTTGGGCATCCGCAAAAGATTGCCCAAGGACTTGGGGACTAAGGCAAAGGAGCTCAAATCGATTAAGGGGGTCTTCTTTCCAAAGGGGAAGAGAGGGCGGCTACTTTGATCAAGCATTAACTCGGGAGGAGGGAAAGGCAGGGCGATCTAACCAAGCATCGCGAGGATGAGCTTCCTGAAAAAGAAGGGGGAAAGCAACTGAACCCAAAATAGAAGAGGTGAATTACCTCTATCGCAAGAGTGCACAAGAAGCGCAGCAGCGCCGGCGCAGAAAACAGCGCTACTGAAAGAAGACGTTTGGCGCAAGCGTAGAAAAAAATAGACCGAAGGGAAGGATTTCCCATCTCTTGATTCCGGCAGGGGGAAAAAATGGCTCAGACAGGCCGCTACAATTGCGTGAGCCGAGGAGAGTTCACTTGAGAGAAGAGAAGGAGGGTGCAAAACCTACGTGACAGGGGGCAAAGCAGACAAAAAAGTACCAGTGGGAGCCGCACATCATTCGGAGAGACGGATCGTGAGAAAAAATCCTGTAGGACGGGAAGGCTCACGAAAGAAAATCAACCCGAAAACACTGCGGTCTTGTCCTGCCCAGCGGGGCGAACTATTCGAAGGCGACAGAGGGGGGGTTGAAGAAAACCGGCTGCAAAAAAAAAACGCACGACAAACAACGTTCCATCAGACTGCATCTGCCGCAGTCAGTCCGGGAGCTGCTGCTTTCGCGTCGGCTGAGGGAATACGAAAAGGAAAGAAAAGGGTGGGTGTTCTACGACACAAAAAATCGCAACAAACCGGAGAAGGGGGGTAGATCTCGTGGTGTCAAGAATACATATAGGCCTTGCGTCATTTCGTATCCGGAGGGAAAGAAACAGAAAGCCCAAATCCAAGAAGGATAGGATTGAAAGGGGGGGAGTTACGGGCGGGCGCCGCCGGTAGGCTTCAAAATACCCAAGAAAACAACAGAGGTTCGGATTTCCAGGGGCAAAGGAAAAAAAATATACCGGCAGATCGGAGTTAGTGGGTTCGCGAAGCCACAAAAATGTGACATTCGAGAGAACAGGAGCCAAGGGACATTGCCTCGACGTAGGTTGAAATAAAAGGATGGAAAAAACCGCCAGAGACTTATGTAGGGTCGTGAAAGGGGAGAGGAGCACGATTCGGACAAAAATTCGAAGATGGCCGTCGGTAGGAAATAAGGACCACCGGAAAAAAGAGGGAACGTGTATAACAGACGTTTAAAAGACACTGCGAGACAGGAATCTGATTATCTTCTCCGTATGCTGAGGCGCACTGAAAAGATTCTCTCGAGGGAAGAAGCAAAGTAAGGAAGAAAGAGTGTATAAAAGTCCTGGGGAAGGAAAGGGGAGCCACTGGATAAGGCCAGATCAATCGGTGTCAGGACTTAGTGGGGGGGAAAATGAGAACGCCGCAAGATGGAAGGGGGGACGGGGAAACAAAGGGAAAGAAGAGAGGGACCGGGGCAAGCGCGGGATACCGGGAGAAAAAAAACGAAAGCCCTCTCCTGAGATGGCCAATGCGTTGTGCGAAAAAAGGGAAGGGCTAGAGCCTGACTGATAGGCGTGTACAATTACCTCACCGGGAGCTCGCTCCGCGTCTGCATGTGAAGAGAAGTGAAAAGGGAGTTGGTTGCAAAAAAGCCCACTCTCAATCGGGCAGAGGCGGGGGGGCAGAAAAAAAAGACCCAATAGTACCAAAAAAAACCGCAGGGTGACGAGGGGGAGTTTGCAGGAAATGGTGTGTTGGAGCGTAGAATAGGGAAGATCACATAGAGGCGTGTAGAGCGACAAAGCCCAGGTGAGCGTTAAAGGGGGCCCTGAAATTCATTTGGGAGGTTGAAGGTCATTAAATAGATGAGAAAGACGTACTCTAAACACGAAGCGCTAGCCTGCGTGCTCGAGACACAAGAAATCACACCGTGGAAGGAAAAGTTGAAAGTATCAAAGAAAAGAACACGAAAAAAGAAGCTGATCTCCTATTAGTAACAAAAAAAAAACACTCGCAGAGGAACCTGAACGACTTGGAGGCGGGCTATCGTGTGGAAATAATCAGAGGGGGATAAACCGAAAGGGTGGCAGGGAACTGGCGTTCCAGGCGTGCAGACACTCTAGAAAGGAGGGGGGGGACGGGGGCAATGCTTGTGCGATGCATAGAGGGGGGGAACCTCTCCTGCTCAAACGAAGCAGTCTGGAGCCAGTCGGGGAAAAAAGACCGGGACTTCAAAGAGAAGAGGCTAGAATCATTCGTTCAGAAGGCAAAGAAAGGAAAAACGAGGGAACGAATGCTCATCTGATATCCGAGAAGGAAACTCAAGCGAAGGATATTATAAAAACAAAAAACGGAGGAGGGGAGGGGGTCAATTAGAATGGGAAGCACGAAGAGTCCTCTGAGTAAGAAAAAAAAAAAAAAAACTACCAGGCCCGAGCGCAGCAACTGCTTAAAAGCAAAGATGTCAGAACAGAAGGGCCCAACGGGCTTGTGGGCAGCAGCCGGCCGGACGCCAGAGTAGGCAATCTGTAGTCACAAAGACATCAGAAACAAGCAAAAGGGTGTACAGCATCAGAACCCGAAGCAGTTGAAGGCGAAGCTCCAGGTCGGAAAGTCTGTGAAAAAAAGACGCTAGAATTTGGGGGGAAAGTCTCCTCACCGTCCGAGACCATAAATGAAGAACCAAAGAGGACTGGGGTCACATGGGCTATTTTCCGTATGGAAGCGCGCTGGAGGAGTTGAACGGCAAACGCTGCAGGCCAAAGGACACGCCCGGGCATCGAAAACCGACAAAAAAAAAATGCCGCCTCGCGGGAAAAAACCTAAAAGGAGGGGGAATGAACTGAGGAGAGAGACTCACCAACCCGAAGGGCGGGACTAAAACTAACGCTGCTGCTTCGGGGGGAGAACTGGATACCGAAATGAAAAGAGAACGAATCGGACCCCGTGATGCAATACATGGGTATAAGGGGGGGGGGGGGGGGGAGGGGAAAAAAAAAAGAGACGGGCCTTGCGGACGCTAACCACAGGGGAAGAAAAAGAGCTCCAGCCAAAAGACGGAAACATGAATCTGTTGGAGGGAAAGCCCTTTAAAAAAACTCTCGGGAAACGGAGTCTGCCATACTTCTAACGCGCAGAAGGGGGACTAACGCAACCTGCTAGAGACGGAGCTGAGGAAAAAATCCTCTTTGGGACCCGCAACAAGAGAAGGAAAAGGTGACGAAAGCATGCGCGCTGCACGGGAAGCAATTTGGGGGGGGAGGGACCCTGTACGGGAAGCAGATCTTAAAATTTTAACGGACGAGCGGAACGGCGGCGGAGAAAAAACCGGGCGAGCATAGCGTAGAAAAACGAGCAAGAAAGGGGCCGCCGCCAAAAACAACAGGAATTGTACACAAAAATATTTGGAGGTAAACTCTCAAAAGAGGGACGGAAGCAAACTCACGCTCATAAAAGCGCTAAGTGGTCCGAAGTGTTAAAGAAAGAGGCGGGGGGGAAAAATACACTCATCCAGAAGGGAGAGAAGTCCCTACAAGATTCTGACCCGAAAGACTTCGAGCACGCCGAGGAAGCAAAGAAGGGAAAGGGCCAGAAGCTCAGGAACTTTCGGGAGAGAGAGGTTCAAACCATAAACGTCTTCCGGCAAAAAAAACAAGGGAAAGTCCATCATTTCTCTAAGACTGGAGGAGAAAGGAGGACGGGAAAAAAGAGAACAGGGAAAAATTCCCAGCTCTGTTGGGGGCCCCTCGGAGAAAACCCTAACATATTCCAAAAGGCCATAGGAAAAAAAGCAACCGAACGGCGGGTCTCAGGGAGAAAAAACAGCAAGAAAAAAACACCTTCCATCGAAGAGGCCGATCGGGGGAAAAGGAACGCAGGGCGAGCTTTCAGTGTCTTGGGCGTGGGAGGAAAGGAAGGAATGAAAGGTGACAATCCTCGGGGGAGAAGGAACAAAAAATATCAAACAAAAAGGAGGGCAGAGGTTGGTGGAGAAAAAAAGGGGGCAGGCTTCTGCCGACCTACCGCGAGAAAGAAAAAAGAAGGAGAGGAAGCAAATGGAACGCGGGTTGGCGGCACTGGGTAACGGCGGGCTGAACAAAAAAATATGCCGACGCAAATAGTTTCGGGAGGGAGCAGAAAGGGCGCCAATACCGCCGTCTGCGGGCATTGGAAGGGGTCGCGGAGGAGCCGTCCCCAAGGAGGGGTGGGCGCTAAAGCGAATATGGCAGAAACGGGGAAAACTTGTCCATGGGGGCGATGCAAACCACGGATACTCTCGATCAAAAAAAGGCCGCCATGACCGGCAAGGTCATCGGTAGGCGATCGAAGAGGAAACTGAAATCATCAACGGGCCGGAAGGGGAGGGGGGGGTAAACAGCGGAGAGTAACGTGTATACCCAAGACAATAAGGCAGATTCAAGCTGTTTATCTTGAAGGCAGGCAAGAACTGAGGAAAAGCTGCTGCTGGAGGGATTAAAAAGCTCGAGGTGGGGGAAGGGAAGGGGGGGGGTGCGTTTGGGGCAGGGGAAACAATAACTTCGTGGGACGGAGGGGGAAAGAAGCAGTCAAGGAGGACAGGGAGGGGGTCTGGGATTCGCAGAAGCCGGAGGGTTCTAGCCGTGTCCAGGATCAAAAAAGATGAAAGAGCGCAAGTAGGGTGAGAACGCCCAACGCCGATAAACGTAGCGCCTCGGACGTCCAGAGAGTGGCGAGGTTAAAACCAAAGTTAAAAAACCTAGAGAAGGGTGGAAAAAATTGATACAATTCCACGTCGCCAACGGAAGGGAGTCCAGAAGAAAAATCATTGACTGGGGAGTTGAGGAACGATCGGTTTGGGGGAAAACCAGTGCGAAATACACACCAGCTTCATTGGTACCGGGCTGGCTCCGAACTGGAGAATAGCGTCAAAGACCAAGGGGGCACGCTCCTCGGGCTAGTATCGGGATGGAACTCCGTGTGTAAGGTTCTAAGGGGAAACGCGGGAGAAAGGGGGAAAGTTATAACGCAAAGCGTAAGTCCAAAAATCAACGAGTCCGGTGGTTATGGCGGGAGGGAGGACAAGGAGGAATGGAGGATGAACTAATGCTTGGAACAAGGAGACTCGGAAAGGGGAAAAAGGACGCTCGACTAAAGGAGGCGTGCCTGCAAGGGGCTCGGGCTAACGAAAAACCACCAGAGCGGAGGAGAGGACTGGAATTCGAAAAGAACGCGGCCGATGGAAAATTCCGCTAACGTTGGATAAACGGTGCGGGGGGAACACAAAAAAGGCAGAGAATCGGAAGAAAAACCTGCCCAAAAGGCGAGGAAAGCCCTAGTAATCAGAAGAAAAGGGGAAAAGACATCCTTCGGGCAAGGGCTGGGTAAACTGGTAAAAAGAATGACACAGAGAAGACCTACCAGAGGTTAAGCGTGGTCTGGGAAACGAGCCACACCTGGGACAAAAAAAATTTCTGTTACTCTAGAAAAAAAGTGCTAAAAAGGAAAGACGGACAAAGGCTCGACGGACTCAGCGTAGAAATCGCGAGAGAGCCCTTAGAAAGGGGAAAGCGAGAGCAAAAAAACAAAGGAAAAAGAAAGAAAGTAAAAAGGAAGGCGACGAAGGAAGCTAGAAGCTGAGTCGGCAAAAAGGTGCACAGCTTCGTCGAGTTCAGAGCAGCATGCGGAAAAAGGCCCAACGGGGGTGGGGGGAGAACCGCAGAAACAACCAGCGTCACGCAGCGAAGTGTAATTCATGACCACCGAAGAAAAGGACAGGGGTTGGTACAGAAAAGGAACCGCACTGGTGGGCAACCTGAAGAAGGGACAAGGCAAAGAGGAAAGCGGGACGAAACTATACGCAAAACCGGGTACGGATAAGAAAAGGTCCCTCCAAGGGAGGGACGTCAAAAGTGACTCGATCGCGCCGACGGCGGGGAGGGCGTGAGAAAAGGCCTGCCTCGACAACTTCAGGAGAGGTGATGGTATGTGGCTCCAAAACGTAGGGAAAGGGGGACGCAGCGCTGCGACATAGAGAGACGGGAGTCCGAGAAGGGAAAAACAACAGCAAGCTTGATCATATTCTACGGGAAGGAAGAAAAAAGAGGAAAAAAAACGGAAGGAGTTTGTGCTCTATAGCAAGATCAACCTAAAAAAGGTCCATGATCGAGGGTAACCGAGAAACCTGACACAAACCTTGAATTAAGACGATCAAAAAGGATTTAAGGTGTCGGTCCAGAGAGCTCCAGGTCCTCCGGCAGAAAGAAAAAGGAAGAACAGAAAGAAGTGTATGCCGAAACAAACAAAAGAAATGAAACTCGCAGGAAGGGGTGCGCAGCGGCGAACTCCGGTGAATTTTAGGAAAATCAAAAACAAAAACTCGACTCCCGGGTTTAACCTCACACAGGCAAGCCTGACTACAGGCAAGGAGAAGCGCGCGCAGGAAGGGGCGGAGCAAGGGGGTACTTCCAAAAAACTTCAAGGCTGAGCTCCGGGAGAAAAAAGAGAAAAGACGGAGGAGGTATCTCAAGTGCATACACGCCGATCCCATTTGGGCAAAGCACCCTAAACACTGGTAAAAGAAAAAAAAAGGTTCCAAAAAAAGTTATCAGCCAACGGACATGGGAAAAAAGCACGCGCGGGAAAAGCGCGAAATGTTCGTACTACGTGGGAATGAAAGAGGGGGAGGTAGGAAAACACGCAAGTAAAGAATTCGAGGGAACTAACTTCTCGGCCAAGAAGTTCTTCTGAAATATTGCCAGGGCTCGAAACGAAGGGCAGCGACACCGAGACATGGAAGAAGGCGCAACGGGAGGCGATAGAGAGGTGGTAAAAAAAAAACCTACTTTCTTCATCCTAAAATGGGAAAAAATGGGGAGAAAGCAAAGAAGACATCGGAGAAAGTGGAGATACAACCACCTGGTAGAACGGGGCCCAAACGAACATAAAAAAGGTCTTCAGGTTGCTTCAGAAAAGAATCCCGAAACACGCCGTCGGTAATTGTGTTCCGTGGGGTGGGCCCAGCAAGCTCCCTCTCTCACACAGGAAAAAAACACGGTGCAGAAGAGGGAAGGATCTCAGGAAAGGAGGTGCTCGGCTTTCGCGTCGCTGAAGGACTAAGCAGTGCAAGGCCTGGGGGGAAAAAAGAGAGAGAACAAACGTAGGAGGGGGGAGAGTATATGGTGAGGGGAAAAAACAGGAAACTGTTGAAGGGGGTGGGGGGGGGGGGGGGGGGGGAAAGTTTACAGAAGCCTTTGTGGAAGGGGGGGTGTGGAAGAAGGAAAACAGCAGGAAGAGTGAATTACAAAAAAAAATATTCAAAAGGAAAGCGGGGTCTGGCATGTGTGCGCCTGGCAGAAGGCGGGCAGGGCAACACTTACGGGAACATAGGGAAAATGATAGGGCTTCTACAAAATGAAGGGAGGGAAGTTTTATCGCTTCTAAGGAAAAGTCAAGACATAGGTGTTTGAAAAAGAAAAAAAAATTTTGAGCGGCGCCAATGTGGGGGAGGAAGGAAGAAAGGAGACGGTTTTAAACAACCGAAGAAACCAGAAAGAAGGAAATCATCGGCGCAAGAAGAAGGGGAAGCACGTAAAGAGCGGAACTGACTCAGGGGCCGGAGAGTAGGGAAAAATCAAAAACAAAGTGGAATAAAAAAAAAGGCGCAAGTAACACGGAGGACCGAGAAGCGTTGTGACGGGAGGAATGGTGGATTGAGACACTGGGAAAAAAGAGCCATATTAGCCGCAAATTCAATCTTTGAGGGTTTTGACACAAAAGGAATAAACTGAAGGGGGGGGCAAGTCCAGTTAAAAGGGGCACGTCCCGAGAAAGGAAAGACTAGACGCTAGGGGAAGCCGCAAGCCGCGTATCCTGATTGGCCGTTCCATGCTCCGACTCTGAAAGAGGAGGATATACCGGGCTCCGTCTCTCAAAGCAAGAACAGAGAAAACAAAGGTCGTGCCGACTTGTGCCGGGGGGACTGCAGGTCTGGGGGCGGGGAAACCAGGAGACTTGAGGAAGCAGCATGAGAAAGGGGTGCGCGGAGGAAAAAGGCAAGCGCAACGGCGTCGCCTCTGCCTAGGGTGAACTGAACGCGGAGGTGGGACGCATCTGGGGGGGTGGGGGGGTGCACGGAAGGGAAAAATCCAACATGAGATGCGAACGGGGGCGCCAGGGGGGAAGACGGGAGAATAGAGGAAGAAAGGAAAGCAACGGGCTCGTTATAAGGGGAAAAAAAGGTTGTGTAGTAGAGACAGGCATGGTAGTTATGGGGCCAGGAATAGGATAGCGAAGCCTCCCAAACAACCGGGCCAACTCGCTGCGGGAGATGAAGGAGCACTTCTTAGACGCCTGGTTGTGCAAAAGGGGGGAGGAACAAAAAGGCGCCTTCAAAGGAAGGGCGAAGACTTTTCTACGGAGAAAAAAAGCCCGGGACTGACAAGTTCAGCGGCAAGTCCTGAAAGAGAAGATCAGCGGAAGTCTGGGGGAACCCTTATGTATCCGCGGGGGGGCGGGACATTCAAAAATCTCAGAGAACACCACGGCCAAAGGCAGTTACTCGAGGCCGGGGAAGGAAGGAAGACTTCTCCGCTGCTCCTTCTGCGAAAGGCTGTAAAAGGAATTGTGACTAAGCAGCCGAAAAACAGGAGGCGTGACATCGGCAGCAGCACGGGGAAAAAAACTGGCGACGCAGGGAATTCTATAAAAAAGAAAAAAAAGAGAGAAAAACCTGCGCTCAGAGTGGCAAAGGGAAAACGGACTCGCGTCGAGATCATCGAGGGAATCGCCTCGTTGATAGAGAGAGAAAAAGAGGAGTAAAATATAGAAGAGCACCACAATTCGCGAAGGGGAATAAGTCAGTCCTTTAGAATGAGACGGGCCTTCGGGCGAAACTGACACGATGTCATCTCATGCCCGGCGCAAAGATGTTTTGGCAGAACGCCGGCGAAAAAAACAGGCGGAAACAACGAGTATTCTGCTCGGGAAAAAAGAGCCATCTGAAAATTACAGCAGTGCAAAAAGTACAAAGGGGGGGGCCACGTGTCGATGCCGCAAACCAGCAACGTAAAAGAGAGGACGAACCGAGAATTGACAATCCCTCCACAGGAGGGAATCACTTTTGAGCGAGTAAGGAGACGAAGGGAAAAAAGTGAGTGTCAGGACTTGCCGAAAAGGGCAAAGGCGTGGGTAGTGTGTTCAAAGAGAAGGAAGAAAAGGGAAGGAGATCCTTCCGCTCGAAGCATAAGGGTCCAACAAAGTGGAGAGAAAGGGGAAGATACCTCGGCACAATGTAGCGTGGCATAATCCAACGCAACCGTACCAGGAGAAGAGTAACGGAAAAGGAAACGAAAACGATAACCTAGCAAAAGGACGCGGGCCGGGAAGCTATGGACACCTCGGAGATCCAGTACACAAATCCTGGTTGGCCGCCAACGGGGAGGGAACCCAAACAACCTTTCTCAGGAAGACGGAAGTAAACAGGAAGGCAAAAAGGAACGACGGAAAATGCGGGCGGAGGATAAAAAAAACAACCTAAAAGGAGGGAGGATTCAATCCCTCTTGGGGGGAAAAAGCGCCACAGCAATTGGAGAAGGCAGGAAGGGAGAAAAAGCGGGACTCAGGGCCTTGGCGTTTGACAAGGGCGAAGGAAAAAAGGCTGCAGAAGGTAGATAAAAAGGGGAAAGCGAAGACATCGGAAAGGGAACCCGGTAAAAAGGAAGGGGATTCTTTATCGAGGAGGCACAACAAGAGACACGAGATGACCAACGCCCAGGAACTTGGGGAAAAAAAACGCCGGGGGAGCCCTTCCGAAGTAACTCATAACAGCGAAAAGGAAAATGCAAAAAACTCCGAGAGGAGGGGAAGGAGTCAAATCTCTTTTCATGATAAGGGGGATAACACGTGAAAAGAATTCTTCCCGGAGCTCTACGGGTGGCTCACAAGAAAAGCGACCGGAAAGAAACAGGGAATAAGGGGTCTAAAATGGGTCGGAGAATGTTTATTAACAAAACAGAAAGCGGCAAAGCAAGGACCAGTTTGCGCCTCTCATCAGGAATCAGCTAACTCCTGGAGGACGGGAAGGGAGCTAACATTTAACAATCAAAGAAGACAGAGGGGGGGGAAATGGAGAAGGACACCCTCTTCTCATCCCGCACTAGATGACCGCGCAGTGGGTCCTGGGGAAAGGAAAAAGCACAAGGCGCCGCGCCACAGGCACGACAAAACTTTAAATCGAATAAAAACTCAGCCGGAGGCGCGGCTTCGGAGGTCGGGGACGTTTTACGGGGGGACCTGGGGCAAAGGGGGGAAAGGGAAGGGGTTTCGACAAAAATCTCTCTCACCAAAAAAGAGGATTGATGTTTCGTCAACAACAGGCCTTGCCATCTGAATGTGCGACCTGCTATACCTCGGGACGAAGCCCGAAGCCGGAATGGAGACGACAGATGCACGGGAGAGAGAGTGTTGTTAAGGGGGTGAGGGCGGGCAGCAGGGGGAAACTAAAAGAACCGTTCGCATAGGAAAGGGGCTGGGGTCATCTGCTAATACCAAAGGGGATCACGTTCGGCAGTTTTCAATGTAAGTAGAAAGGAAGCATACAGGATTGTAGACTCTCCAGTCGAGCGAAGGTGGGAAGGACCACACTGTTCCATTGGTATGCCGGAAAAGGGAAAAAAATCAGGGGGTTGAAAAAAAGAAACGAATGAAAAAAGAGAATCTCTGCAAAGTCCTCGTGAAGGCCTAAGACAAAGATCATTGTAGCGGCCGGGAAGACTGCCTTCCTTTATGAAAGGAATGGGAAAAGGGCGAAAACAGAGGGTAGAAAAGCGGATCGGTGAACGCAAAAACGAGGAAAGGATTCTCTTTTTCATCTGCGAGCTGCTTCGGGGGGCGAGAGCTTCTCTAGGAAGAGTGTTGGAGGGGACCATTTCGTGCGGGTCAATGAGGGAGGAAAGGGAGCGGAGAGTATTCTCATAACGCTATTCAATCGTCGTCTGCTGGAGACTCCTCCAGACTAGCTAGAGGGGGGAGGGGAAGAGTTACAGGAGAGCCGCAATGCTGCAAAAGAAAATAGCGGGCAAGGTACCAAAACAACGCCCAGGCAAAAGAAACGTTCGTAACGGAGGGGGACACAAGAAAATGCGGAGAGCAATCAATGAAGGCGACCGCGAAGTCCGAGATATGGGGAGGCGGGCGTACAATCACTCGCAAGCGCGCCCTAAAAAAAGAGGAGAAACATGGGCCGCGGATGGGGGAGAAAGGAAGGAGTGGTGGGGGTTGAGCCAAAGGGCGAAAAAAAAGCTTCATGGATTCGAAAAAGGGCAGCGAGAACCAGCGAATGACAAGGAAAAGATCTAAGCGGTTTACGAAGGAGGGTGGAACGTTTGGGGTTCTCAAGCGCAAAAGTACGGTGCGGTGTCTCTGATACGCCCACCTCTCAAAAACATCCCGGGGAGCGTGGGAACAGTGGAAAACTTGGATCATGCTGTTGGAAACGCGCGTCCTTAACGGGCGAAAGAGGAAAAGAGACAACGAAGGAGAAGTGCCTGAAGGGCATGGAAAAAATACCAAAGAAGAACAGAAGGGCATTGCAAGGCAAGTAAGGACATTAGACGCACGACGCGGAAAGTCCGTTGGCTTAACGATTGGAGGGGAGCGACGTGTGGCGACAGTAAAATCTCGTGGTACTAAAAACCAAGGACGGAGCCGTGCGCATGGGGGAGGGGGGGGAAACACCAGGCGGCGGCAAAAAGAAACCGGGGCGTTCTTATAGAGGGGGGGAAGAATACAGAAAAGAGATCAGACCAAGAAGGGAGCTGTGTACCTAAGAGGGGGGGAGTGCAAATGCAACCGTGGGGGGGGCCTTAGACGGAGATGACAGAGACAATCAAAACGAGCTAAGCCCAGGGGCACTCTCTCAAAAAGGGAGAGAGGGACTCTTGCGGAGAAAAAGCAGCGAGGGGGCAGCCAAATCCTGGGGAATCTCGTCGCAACAACCTTTAGTATTAAAGAGAGAGTATAAGAAAGAGATCAAGTGGAAGGGGCGCTTATCGGAACAATAAAGTAATATGCTTAGAAAGAAGTACTCATAATCTTAGTCGAAGATACAGATGCGAGAAGGGAAAAAATGGTGGAATAAGATTCCAATACCCAGGGAGGTCACGACTCAGAACGGGAGTCACTATCCATCTAGCAGGACCAGTTTAGCTCAGGAAAAAAATCCGTTTCGAATGCGAGGGCCGCGTGTTAAAAAGCGGAGGGGAAAACTCACCGGGACAAGGCAACCATTCGTGTCAAAGGGGACATTGAAAACGAAGCAAAGAGTTCTTGAGGAAAAAAGGAAGGAAGGAACCAAGCAACTTGCAGCAAGGGTGGGGGGGTGGGCCAACACCTGCAGCACTTCGACTCAGCGGCGCGAGCAAGGGAAGGACTAAAGAAAAAGGTCCAACATCAAGGCGTGGGAGGGCGACTAGGGAATAAAGCTTCGCCTTACCGGGGGAGTTAACGTTAAAAAAATAAATAAAACATACCGTACCATTATCCAGGAAAAAAAACCGAAAACAAGGAAAACCCGGGAACATAAAAAAAGGGCCGCGAAGAGTGGGCTCTATTCTCCGGGTCGCCGGGTCACCACCTAAAAAGGCCGAGAAAGGGACGATGTGAGCCAGGGAGAGGGAAAAACCAACAGGAGGGCTTCAGGCGAGGGGGTTTGTGGGGGGATACAGGACGGAAACAGCGCCAGGGAGAAAGTGTGGGGGCACTCATCCTCTTCTAGACCGACGGAAGGGAAAGAACTTTTGCAAAGAAAAAGCAGCCTCTCTTTAAGAAAAAGTAAGGCGTAGAAGAAAGCCTGGACCCCGTACGTGGGAAATCGAGATCAGGGAATAGGAAACGGCATCAGCGGCTGCGATATAAAAAAACTCTTTTCAGGATCTGGGCACAAAGAAAGAAGGGTTAAAGACCAATGTAAAATCACCAGGGGAAAAAACAGGAATTGTAGTGGAAAACGAACTCAATGGCACAGACACTCCAGGAAAGAAACAGCTGGGCTCTCGCGAAGGTATTCAAGCGATACTCGCAAATAGATAATTCTAGGACACGAAGAAAAAGGGAAAAAGGAGGAGTCCTGCTCTAAGCCGTGAAAGAAACAAACTCCAAAAAAAAAAACGAGGTATTCCGAGATGGTGGGAGGAACGGCCGTGTTTTAAAAAAAGAAATTCAGGATCCAGAAAAAAAGGGAAAGGGGGGACCGGAGAGGTCGCTCAGACTGCGAAACCACACTCAAAAAAAGGGGTTCAACGAACGAAAAAAGGGAAAATTACGAAAGACCGAGGGGGGGATATGGGCAAAGCAAACCTCTGCGAAGAACTATGGCAAAAAATATTTGGGAAACGGGAAGCCCCGCACCAGAAACCAAACAGGAAGAAAAAAAAAAGAGGGACCATCTGTGGACTGCAAAGCAGAGAACCAGGCTGCTTAGTCACTTCGCTAGGGGAAGGACGGCTGAAAATGGGGGGTAAGTACGAAATAAGAGAGCGAAACAACAACAGGAGGATGGTCGTCGAACACAAGGCCTTGGGGGACAGCTTCTTTCCTTACCGGGGAGAGCAGACGCAAAGCCGGAAGTCAAGCCGAGAAGGCAGACTGCACGATGAACTCGTGGGAAGTCAAGTGATTTCAGCCGGGCAAGAAAACAAAGAAGAGAATAAGAAAGGGGGAAAGTCGGTGAGAAAGGTGCTGTCAGTCTAAATCACGCACGGTCGGAGGTCATTGTTCAATTGAGAACCTGCAAAGCAGACTCTGTGGGATCAGTCGGAAATGAACGGAACCAAGTTCCCATTGGGGCGGCTCGGAAAGTCGACGAAAAAGGGGGAATTGAAATCTACGAACCGAAGAGGGGACATAAGCAAATGGGAACCCAGTAAGGAGGATCGAGAGTCTATCCAGAACGGAGTCTGGAACAGGAATGTAGGGGTCCGGGGACAAGGATGGGCCCGCCGCTGGAAGCAGGAACAAGAGCGAGGCTAGGCAGTTGATGAGGCACAGAAAAAAAAAGGGGGGGAAGACGAGGAGACGAGAGGGGACAGGCCGGAGGTGCTTTACCAGTTCGGGGGGGGTCCAAGCCTGAACGTGATAAAAAAAAAAAGATATGTCTTCTTTGGGAATCACAGAGCCGATGGGGAAAATTGGGGAAGCCGTAAAAAAAGGAAGGACGGGGCAGCGATGTACTTAAGGAGCACAAAAAAGAACGCCGAAAAAAGTTCGGACAGGTCTTTACGGGTCCAAGCTACGGCATGGATGCGCGTGACAAGGAAGAGGGAAGGAACGTCTAGAAGGAGGGAGCGTTCGTAATGCCGCGCACGCGAGGAGGAAAGCAAGAGCGCATCAAGGGAAAGGACAAAAGGGGCAAATCTGAAAAGGGGGTGCACGCCAGGCGGGGAAGAAAACTTCATGGGTGGCCGGGAGGGCTCGCAAAAAGGAGAAAAATAGCTTCCCAAAAGGGCAAGCGCCCTGAGGAAGGGATCGTTCAGGTCAACGGTGTTGGGGGGACTGGTAAACGAATCGGGAAAGAGAACTTAAGTGAGGGGCGGTGTATAGTAAGCGAAAAAAATCGGAGAAAAAACCGGGAAGGGACAAAGCGAGTTCGTTATAGGCCGTCGGGAAACTTTTCACCAGAAACCGCTGGGGGGGACCGAAGGAGAAGGAAAATAGGGGTCGGCCGGAGAACGGAAAGGGGGGGGCTAGTCAAAGGAGGAATTGCAAGAGTCCGAAGAAAACAAATCATCAAAAAGCGGCTGAAAGCAAATGCAGGCGTCAAAGGGCACGCCATACTCTGCTGGGTCGTTAAAGGTCACTAAGAATTGGGCAGCGACGATTTGCAAAAATAGAACGGCGTTAGCCGGAAGAGGGACAGGAAGGTAGTGCATTAGAGTTGCAAAAGAAGAAGTAGGGAGTTCCCCATGCTGTAATCCTGGGAGGCAGGTCGTTTGTGCTAAAAAGCGGAGCCTGCGAGTCACGGGGGTCTACGCGAAGGGGAGATTCCAAAAAGCAATAAAAAAGAGCTGCGAAGAGCTGGGGACATCTACGACGAAGCCCTGATGGGAAAAGCTCGAGGACTCAGCGTCGAGAAGAGTCAGTAGAAGGGTGATATATAAGAAAAAGGGAAGGTAAGGTCACAAGAGATGGAGCAAGCGCTTATCTCAAGTGGGGAAGTCTATCCATCCCTTAGGAAGAAAAACGGGGAGAACGAGCTGCACTGGAAGTATCAAGAGAGAGGCCAACGGTTTTTCAATCGAGCCGGCAAAAAAAGACAACAAGATGCTTCTCTTAGGAAACGAAACCAGATCAGAAAAAAGTTTCCAGGACAGGTGGTGCGGCGGGAAAGGGAACAAGGGGGGAAGGAACTAAAAGGGCCCGCAGAGGGGGTACGGTGTCACTTTAGAAGAAAAGGTTTTGAATGTACAACAGGACACACTTGGGCGCGGGGGGGGGAAACTCAGGTGGGGTTTTGAAAGACTCGTATTCGGGAGAAGGAGGGATAAAAAAACACTGTGCAGCGGCGAGGGGGGTGGATTGGTCCATCACTGGAAGAAGGTAGAAATCCAGCCGAAGAGGACCGTCCTCCCTCTGGGACAGGTCCGAAAAAAAGGAATGCTACGGCTAGAAAACAGACGTAGAGAAACGCTTTTGGGCTCAAAGAGGGGGAAAGGAAAGGGAACACACAAAGTAACATAACTGAACAGAGCACTTCCAACCCAGGGATTGCAATAACCGAGCCCGGGACGTGCTTGCGCGCGTCTCCAATTAAAGAAAGAGAAATAAGGATCTTGTTTATGCCCACCCGGGACGCGTGCACAAAAACACTATCGTTATACAGAACTCCGGGGATCAGTTGCGAGGAGAAGGGAGCGGACTCTGGAAGATGTAAGAAAAACGGATACATACTGTCTGCTGACAATAAAAGTACAGATTTTTAAAAGAGCCAAACAGAAACGAGGGGAACGACATAGGCCAGACTGGAGCGAAGATGGCCTGGGGGAGAGGAACCTCTTCTTACAGAAGTCAGGAACGCTCTACTAGGAAAGGAGGGAGGAGGATCTACAGGAAATGGGCATGAGATGAAGGGTTGTGCCTCAACCAGGACCGCAACATTGAGGGGAAACACTCGGGGGACTAGAGAAAGCTCTCCAGGAGTCATCATCAGAGGCACAGCGCTACGATGAATGACGTTTGAATGAGAAAAGGAGGGAAGTTATCCTAAGTGGTCTATTTCAAAGACCGGAGAAGCTAGGGAGGAAAGCGGATCGAATATTTTCAAGAAACTGATCGAAAAACCGAGGCCATCTTGCAAAAAAAGAGCTGGCTGGGACTTGGGAGTTAGATTAGCAGGTTTACAGAACGTCGACTTTGGGAAAACTATAAGAAAAACCAGGTGCCGATGCAAAAGAAGGCGCGAGGAAGTCTACAACGCCGACCTGAGGAAGGGGGGTGGGGGGGTGGGGGGGTGGGGGGGGGTGTTTGGGGGGGTGGTTGGGGGGGGGGGGTGGGGGGGGGGGGGGGTCAGGGGGGGGGGGGGGGAAGCCAAAAAGGCAAATCAGACAGACGGTATGTGACTGCATCACTTGCGAAAGTTGGACGTGTCCAACGCGAAGCACGACAAAAGAAAAGTGCATAAAACGTCAGATATTTCGGCGGAGCGTCGGGCTGAAAAGATTCATCAGGAAAAGAGGTGGACAAAAATCTCGAAAAACAAAAAGAATGGGGGGAAAAGAGAGGTCAAAAACAGCGGGCAACCATTACAGGAAGGAGAAAAAACGAAAAAAGCAAAAGGGCTTTAATTACTATCTATTAAGAGAAAGGAAGTGAAGGTCTCCCAGGCGGGCGTGGCAAGACAGGATTTCGTGGAGTAGAAGGGCGCCATAAAGGTCTTCGGGCATTTTTAAA
>Ga0179593_1572571_pt1 | contig 25647 bp, 40 predicted proteins | sample CZODoug2_1_08_16_FD_185931 | JGI IMG/M metagenome (GOLD analysis project Ga0179593, IMG submission 185931) | Vadose zone soil fungal communities from Angelo Coast Range Reserve, California, USA - CZODoug2_1_08_16fungal (PacBio error correction) | ecosystem: Environmental > Terrestrial > Soil >...
GCAGCAACGGCCTCCGATCGAATTTCTTGCAACGATCTTGGAAAAAGTCGGAAGATGGGACATTACACGAAGGGGGGGGATTGCCACCTTGCTGATGGACAGGCGGAGACGTTTGGCCCGTTGCTGGGACAAGGTCCATGCAGCGGGAAATAAGACTGGGGGAAAGGAATCACTTAGTACCTTGATGGAAAAAGGACCCGACGGTAAGAGAACCACGGACTGCAGGTAGATTACCTCATAGGTTCAAAGGGGAGGAATTCCACCCTCGAAAGGGAAATTCAAGTACTGGAATGTGCAACGACTGTCTAAAAAGAAAACTCTCTGTGATGGAGGACTCAGAAAAGGGTTGGCTTCATTACTGGTAGAAGGAAGGGGTCTCCCAAGAAAAAGGAAAATGCCAGGATCGTCGAGGGGAAAAGGGGAGCAAGGGGTAAGAACCAATTGTCTCGGGCGTGGACCCCTAACGAAAGATGCACAGTGGCCACTGCAAAACCGACCAGAGAAAGACAGATGTATTGTGGGGGGGAAGAAATCTGTCGCGTATAGGAAAAGGGGGCTGAAAAGCAAAGACTCGCGGATCTGCAAGAATGTGACCGAGGAGAGAGACTTCTCTCCGTGAAGGGAAGTGTGTGTTCAGAAGCCGACAGCAAACCAGGAACCGCCGAAAGGATTTCCTAAACCGCTGAGAACAAGAAAAAGAGGGGACATGAGAAAGAGAGAAATTGGAACTGATTGGAACGGCAGACCAAGGTTATCCAAAATGCTGGGGGAAAAAAAGGGAGAGCGCCCATAAAGGGACTAAAAACTCCACCAGGGGAGGGGGCATTAGGGACGGTGAAGAGGGGGTTTAACAAAAGGAAGGAGGCGCAAACTACCCTGGACGGGAAAAGAAGCACTGGTAGAAAGGAACCGAGAAAACCGACCGGATCAGGAAAAAAACGGCACAAAGAAAAAGCTCTTGACGGGCTTCAAATGAGAAGGAAGTCGTCATAAAAGCGTTGGGCGCGGGGCTGTAGAACAGAAAGGGCGCGGTGTGGGGGGGGTCCGCAGGAAAGCCAGTAGAACTAGGGGATATTGGGAGTGACCGATCGACAAAAAAAAGACTCCGTCGAAAGGGGGGGTTCTGTGGAAAAAAGACCTCATGGAAGGAAAAAAAAAAAGATGGAAAAATAGTCCGGAGTGAAAACACAAAAGGACAGGGGAAAAAACCATAAGAGTGCCTAGGCCGAAGCCACCGCAATCTGGATGAAAAAAGATTGCTTTTCTGAGAGCATGATCTGAATAAACTCTTAATCGAATGGATGGCTCGGCTTGTGATCGGGTTATTCTTCGGGGAAAGAGTATGGTGACCGCAGAAACTTACGGCGCGGCGACTGACTCCATCAATCTCCTTAACTAACTAAAAACTTTAGCAACAGTAAGACTTTAAAAGGAAAAAAAGTGCCGTGATTTTCCAAAACCAGACATTAATTCCGCGGAACAAAACGAGCCAGGAAGAGGATTAGATTCCGAAGGGGGACGCCAATGGACGAGAAGAGGAGGTGTGCGACAGGGCGAACCAAACTTAAGCTGATTGCGGGGTCAGAAGGGAGGGGGGTTAACATCGGGAGGGGCAGCGAGAAGAGTTGCAGGGTGTCGTCCCAAATCACAAAAAAAAGGGAAAGATAGAATTGTCCCCGGAGGAAAAAAAGAACGCCGCGTCGGAAATTTCCCGTGGGGAAACCAGAGGCCCGCAAGGGAAAACGCAAAGGGCAGCTAAAATTTGTGACGAGGGAATACATACTCCGATCGAACCATTGCGGGAAAAATCGTGGGGGAAGAACCAAAAAAAAGATGGAGGGACTCAGGAAAACTTATTCAAAGCGGAGAGGGGAGGGGGAAAATCACTTGCATATCGGGGGGGGAGGATTCCTGTTGAAGGGAAAGCTAGTTAAAAAAAGGCGAGAGATGTACAGAAAGAAGCAACCTCTCTTTCGGAAAAAAAAGTTAAGCGTTTCACATCGGGGAAGGAAAAGAAGAAATAAGGAGTAAAAGCACAGAACAAGGCAAAACGGAGTGGGAAAGGATTGGGGGAGCTGGGGGAGGGGAAATCGAATACTACCGCTCAATAGGGGGGATTGATTTCATTAGATGGAGAGGAAAATTGGGGGGCGAGAGAAGAGTACAAAAGCAAGGAAGAAACTCCTTAAGACTTTACAATCCTGACTGCTGTGGGGGAGGATTTGGAGTTGAGAAGAAATTTCTTTGGAGAAGAACTGAGTATTGCCAGAGATCGCGACTTAGGGACAACGGGATAAGGGGGGAGGGGGAATCAAAGGAACCGGATGTGCAGAGGAGGGAAGGAAACTATATCATCATGCCTAGGGGTCGTCTTAAGGGCGTTTTAGAGAGGGGGAGTGGGGAAGAGTGGACTCAGTTCGGCTTTAAGTCAAAGGAAGGTTGGGGGCAAACTGAAAGGAAAGTCCCGTGAAAGAAAAGGGAAATTTTTCGTGAAAGGGAAAGGAGATTGTCTCGTAGGAGCACTCCAGGTTGAGGAAATGAACCGTTCAATCATCGAGAGCTTCTTACCAGAAAAGGGGAAGAGGAATGCGTCTATTTCTGAGAAAAGGAACGGGGGTAGAGATTCCGGGAGGGGTGTGGACAAAAAGTGGGAGTGAGGGGAAAATTGGCGGGTTGAATAAAGGAAAAAAGGACTTCCTCATCTCAAAAGCAAGGTCTGGCGTGCAGAAACGCCAAGAAACGTTAGGGAAACAAAGAAACTAGGCGCTAATAAGAACGATGAGAGACCACAGATGCTCAAAAAAGCTTGTCGACTTCGGGGCAGACAACAGTTGCACAGACAGCGATGGGAAGTCATGTGCATTTAAAGAACTTCCATCCGAGGGGGTCTGAAGGGGGAGAAAGCAAAAGGAGAGACAGATAAGAAAGAGAGAGGCGAGAAAAAGGAGAGACCATTCCTCCCGAATTCTGGAAGGAGTTGGGTGATGAAAAATGAGTAGGGGCGGTTGGTCGTGGAATAGGAAGAAGTCAAAAAGTAGAGCGAGGTGGTCAGTATCTGTACACAGAAAGAATGGAGCTACAAGAGGATATTAGCCATAAAAAAGAAGGTTGGATGACGGAAAAAAGGAACAAGAGACAATACCAGAGAAATCGCCATTGATGCCCCTGAAAGAAAGAGGCCAACGAAAAAACTTCTTAATTATTGTACCTACTGTAAGAAAGTTTTAAGTGGAACTTTAATGAAGGCACGCACTACTACGCAAGATCGGAACACTACTCCAAGGCTTGCGAGGACTCTGATAAACACGGAGGGGAAGGAGGGAAGAGATGGAGAGAGACCCGGGGCTTATTGTGGAGGCCCCCGCTCGACGTCAGGCCAAGGATTTGCTTGGGAGGCATTAAAGGGGGGGAAACATGGGAACAGTAGAAAAAGACGTTGACTACGTTTGGGGGACCGTTTCACTTCTCACCTGCAGAGCCGAAAGGGGGAAATAAAGCAGGAGCTCACGTAAGTACCTGAGATTTGACAAAGAAGCACAAAGGAAGAAAACGTACGCTGCATAGGAAAAAATTTCATAGACGATTCTGGGGTAAGAAATCGCAGAGGGGGTAAATCAAATGCTGGCTGGCCAAAACAAAAGGAAACTCTGTGAATCAAAGGGCCAACGCCAGAAAGATTGGGGCGGAGGACGGGTATCGCCGTCGCAGACCGGCCACCCCCGGAAAAAAGCACCAAGGTGTCTCGAATAGGGTTGGAGGCACCGAATAAACCCAATTGGGGAGGAGAAAGTCTGGGGAAAGCAAAAATCTGAATGGCCGGGACCAAGGACCTCGTCAAGGCCCTAAAAAAACGAAAAAGGAACAGATGGATTTTGGAGCAAGTGGATGAGAGACTGGTCGTATACTATTGGAGGGAAAAGACACAAGTCCTAACTCGCGGGGAGGAGGGCGTTTCGGAGCCGCTACGCTAAGAAGGAAGAAGCCTTCCGAGAAGGGGGGGGGAGGGGAAAATAAAAAAAGAAAAGAAACAAGGTTTAGGCACACGGAAAAGAAAGGGGGGGAGGGACGAACAATATACGAAATCAGAAGCCATGTGGAAAGCGAGACCTTGCGAGCTGGGGGAGGGACTAAGAGCGAGTTTTGCATTCCAAAGAGGGAGGGCTCAGTTGACGGGAAAAACTTGGGGGCTAGAAAAAACGGGAACGCATGGGCTTTCTGACAAAGGGCAGTTTGGGAGAAAACTTCGACGCGGCAAAAAGCCCACTGGGAGTTGAAACAGAACGGAAACAACATCATCGCACAAAAAAAATGGACGTCCAAATCGAAGAATGCTCCGCCTGCTGATGAGGGGACGCGATAGCGGCCGCGAAGGGGAGGGGGGTTGTGGTCTGACGCTGCCAAGTATAACTGGAGGGGGGAAAGTTGTAGGCGCATCGCAGGGGGGCAAAGGAACAAGCCAAGGAGGAGTTTCGCCCAGGTGATTCAACTAAAAATAATGGGGAGCGCCACCACAGTCGGCAGGAATGACCGTCGGAAAAAGTTTGAAAAAGGAAGGGTTGCAGGTAAAAAAACGAAAAAAAAAGGGGTCGGGAAGAAAAACCACTTAGCGCCACCCGGGGAATCTATCCCCCCAGATTCGAGGCTCGGGGGGTGCGTCGGCAAACTCTTAGGTCAAAGTGAGGGGATGCTCTTGGGACGGATGTACTCATAGAAGAAATTCCGATGGGGGAACGACGACCCTTCTTATCTCGGGAGGGTGTCGTTCAGAAAAACGAACGAATTTCACTAACTTAGCGCTGGAGCAAGGTCCATCTTCCTTTCAACAGAAAGAGTCAAATAGGGGAGCACATACCAGGCGCTTTGAATCGGGGGAGGGACCGCGCAATCCCCAGGGTCCGGTTGGATCTCCGTCGGGGGAGGGATTACGTTGGGACAAGGACGAGGTCGTGTGGGAGAAAAGGGGAAACACAGCCTACGCGTAGCTAATTGGGGGGGGGGGGGAGCATTAATGTACCGTTCCAACATAGGGGGGAAATTGGGGGAAAAAAAAAACCGCAGAGTCCCTCCGGGAAAGCGAGGATAAACAACACAACGGAGGAGGAAGGAGGATTGTCAGAAAAGACACGCCCGGCGGACCCGCGAAAAAGGGGGGAACCCACGAATGGCAAAGTAGCCCCCTCAATTCATCGACGCGGAGGGGGTCGCCATGGAAAAGACTCCTATCTCAATTCAAAAAAATAGGGTAAGAAAGGAGAAAACAACCGAACTAGGGGATTGCGCGGGAAGGGAAAGGGGGGGTGGCAATCGCTAATGGGGGGGGGGCCGTCACGTGCATAGAGGGGGGTTTAGTCGTTGACGGGTGGCGAAAAAAAAATTATTTAAAGGAGAGAGCGATTGATGAACGAGAAGAGGGAATTTCTGCTTATTTTTACTGCGCGGGTGGGACAGAAAAAGAATCAAAAAATTGAGTAAAGAATAGCCGCAACAAGCAACTTATTTGAGGGAAAAGTTCTGAAAAGCACGGACTCGATACAAGATGTGTGGGGTAGAGAAGGCCTGCTTCAAAGGAACTACGTGCACGCGAAATTCAAGGTTTGAAAAAAGGAGGCAACCGGGATTGGGACATAGGACCCACGGAAATGCTTTTGTTTGGAAGAAATGAGGAAAAGAAACGCAAAGAATGAAGGGCAGAAAGCGCGGTGGGGGGGGAGGGGGCCATGCGACTTGACCACCGAAGCCCTCCATTGGCTTGCTGTGACCCAAAGCGGGAAAATCCTCCTAACGGAGGACATCTAGAAAAACGATGCTCGTAGGAACGTACCTCACTCACTACGTCTCTTTTGTGCCGGAAACCGATCTTTCCTGTGAGAAAACAAAAGGGCGCTTGAGGGTCGTTTGCGCGTGATGGGGCAAACTGAAAAAGACCAAAGAAGCCTGGCAAAACCGAGGGTTTGAGTAAAAGGAGGATGACGTATAAAGTTTTCTCCGACACGGAAGGGGGGGGAATGCAAAAGAGATTCTTGAGGACGCGCGGGGAAACGAAAAAGGGGATAGCTTAGGGGGAAGTGAGGGGACGATTGGAGAGGGCGATTCCGACTGGGGAAAAAATAGTCCGCGCCTCAAACCTTGGGGGTGATGTCTAAGGTATCACACAAAAAGGGAAGTTCCTCATAGGAATTATAGCAGAAGTCTTCCTAAACGGCCGCAGATCAAAGTCGTCTTGGGGATGAAAAAACTAGATACGCGGAATCTCAGGGCAAAAAAACAAAATGCTCCACCATAAAGCCGGGGGAGACGTCGTTCGGCATACGGGCAAGACGGAAGCAGCTAGAGGGAATGAAACCAATACTTCATCCGAAAACCAATTGGGTTTCTTGAAAACTCAAACCCTAGGAAAATAGAATCGAAGGTAGGATACGGGAAAAAGTTTCAGCCCAATCCCGAAGTCTATCCAGAGATCACAGAGTGGAGGGGTCAAAAAAAGGGGAGATGGGGGAAAACATAAAAAATGGCCAAGTAGCGAAAGGGTTGACTTACATTTCACACCGACTATGACCCTATATGAGAAGGCCCGAAAGGGGTGATGAAGGAATTACCAGCTACCAAGGAGAGGGGACTCCAGAGAAAGAAAGAGGTCTAAGGGGAGTAGTCATTGGCAGCTTCAACTCAACTGGGGATGAAAAGTAATTGTTTGGGGGGGGAACGCAGCATGGAGATCACCCGTCTTAAGATCCGCCATCATGAATCCGTTTGCAAGAAAGATCGGGGGAAATCCCCGCTCGGTTTAGAGCGGGATCAGGGATCATCGAACTCTAACAAACAACGTGCGAGTGAGAAAAAAAACTCAAGAAGAAATGATGGTGTCTTGAAGGAAAAAAAAGTCATTCCAAGGAGGGAAGGGTGCGTTCTTCATTAAAGGGGGGGGAGAAGGACACCGACAATTACGGACGACGGTTTAAAAACGTGAGGGAGAAATGATCCCTGCAGAAAGGACTAAGAAAATGGCGAGGTGCGCTCACTTAAGTGTGACGGTAGCTGTGGAAGTAAAACCCTGGACGGAGGGGAGAAAGTAATAGAATAGAAAAAGGGGAAGGGTGTACGAGGCTGAAAAAGAAACTCGCAGGATATGGGGGGGCCTATCTCCTAGTCTGGATGAAAAAACAGGACTAAAAAGGGATAAACTCGTACCAGAATAGGAAAGGTGGGAACGGAGGAACGTACCTAATGTCTCAGGGAAGGGGATCTAATATGGTTGGGGAGGGAGCCCTTAATAAACCAATGGGGGGCGAGATTAGGAAGCAGAAGACAAAAGGAAAATCGAGATTTGGGTTTTAGCTTCCGAAGTCCATGCCGAAGAAAAAAACGACGGCGAAAAACAAGATGGGATCTGGGGAAAGCTAAGATTATCTGCGGGCGGCAGGGGAGGGGGACAAATCACCTCCTCGCTGAGGGGTCGGTCCGCGCTTTTGCAAAAAGGAGCCTACTTATATCCTGGCGAGGGACGTAAGTTTTGGAGCCAAATGGGAAATACCGACATCACAAAAAAAAAAAACCCTTAAGAGGAGTTCAAACCTTCGGAAAGCGCAATATAAACGTGCTGGGAGAAGAGGAGACGGATTATTGAAAAATAATAGAGGGATTTTTGAAAAAATCAACCTGTCTCGGACAAAGAAAAATGTAGACTGAGGGGAAGAAGGAGCACTCCAACTTAAAGACAGGTCGGTGAACCTTGGAGAAGGCAAAAAAAGTGGGGCAAGGAAAAAGCGCAAATGAAGGAAAGAAGAGAGTTGATCACAACCGAACGCACAACCTCGATCGCAATCGGTAGAAAAATTACTCCGAATCGTGAAAGCCTGCAGGATAGGGCTCGCTCGTTTCAGACCTCCGGGGCGCGGTGGTTGTGGGTGAAAAAAGGCAGTAAAGAAAAGGTCGGGACTATATTTTTTCCCGAAGGGACCGAAAACCTTCCAAAAATACTACGGGAAGTTAAGGCCAAACCATGCAGGAGAAAACTAATGGGGAAAACAGCAAAGGGGAAAAGAGTGACCTTCTAAATAGTCATGCTTTAACCGGTGCCAGGGGGTAAGCGTCGAAAAAGGTAATCATAAAGGGAGGAAAAGCCCACCGCATCTATCCCAAAAAAGATGAGTCGTATTCTAGTGCCGGAAAGAACTCCACGAACAGAACCTCCGGAGGCCGTGAAAAAAAGGTGATCGGAACAATTGTGTGAGGAGTAGGAATTCCGATGGTGAAAAAGGACGTACGGCCAGGAGAACAGAGGGGAGAGGTTCAAAAGGGCGACGAAGGAGAAGACACTGACTGCAGGAAGGGCAACAACGTAAAAACGACAAAAAGAGAAAGGAGGATTAAATGAAAGAACAAAATTAGCGCTAGGGGATGCCGCGCAATCCCCAAAGGTGAAGGGGTGAGGATTCCGAAAGTTGGAGGGGGGTATAAGGCAATTGACGAGGATGGCAGAAAGGGGAGACCCAGCCTAAAAGAAATACTATTTAGTGGGAAAGGGGGAAATTCGGGGTTCCACCAGAGGGTGGCACGTGAGAGGCGTTCAGGTGGGGGACCCTCCGGGACAATCTCGAAAAACAAAATGAGGTAGGAGAAAACCCTTAGGGGGAAAAGAACTCCTCTGCGTTCGAAGAGTGACCAAAATTTGTTGTTTAATTTGAGATGGCACGCATTGAAATAAAGGGACTACTCGTATGGATGGGGTAGTAGAAACAAAAAGACTCGTCCATTGCAAAAAAAATCAAAGGAGATCTAATGAAGACTATCCAACTTGGGAGAGAGGGTGGTTGCGCGGAAAGGGGGGGTCTGGGCAAGGAAACGTTTTTTTTGATGTGTCGTTGGGGGTTCGAAAGCGACTGCCGAGGAAAAAAACGGGAGAAAAGCACGCAAATCGCCGGGAAAGAATACTGCTCGTTCATCCATAGAAAAAAGAAAAAATTGGATAGCATCAAACGCGCGGGGGGGAGAGGGGGGAGTGGAGTGGCACTTCCGAGGAAGAAAAACAATATTTGAGGGGGGCGGAGGAAGGAGTGCTAAGGCAAGCGAAGACATTGGGGGGAGGAAAAAAAACGGCGTGGGGTTTCAGACGGTCAAATCACGGGACCGCTGGGGAAACAAACCATAGAGCAAAGGCCGGGGCGAAAAGAGTGGGGACGGGCAATTAGAAAGAGGTATGACCACAGAATATTCCCTCCAGGGGTGCGGGAAGTTACCCCAGAAAACAAACGAATAGTCCTCCGAAAGAGACCAAAGAGTCGGGGGAAAGACGGAGAATTGGGACGTAAACGAGACTGTTCGGGGGGAAGTAAGCCGATCCGGTTCCGTGATAAAACAAAGGCACGGGGGTGGGGGGAAGGGTTGGAAAAGATGCTAAAAGGGAAAAGAAAAAGCCTTTCCCGACCTGCTTGAAAGGGGGAGAGGATAGAGGACCTATGGAGAGCACTCCGAGAAGGGGGAAAAAGGAAAGCGAGAAAAAAAGGGAAAACGAAAAAATCAGTAAGATCGCCAGGTCCTAGGATGAGCTGTATCGAGCGTCGAATTGCTATTGACGACGGTTTAAAAAGCCGGGAGAGGGTGCAAGGGGGGGAGGTACAGGGTAAGTGGCGGATCCCCGAAGACGGAACCTCAGGAGTAGCGCTAAGGCAGAACGAAGGGGGGGGGAAGATCAAGAGGGGATGTCACGCAAAGGCTTGCCTCCTATAAAATACGATTGAGACCCCACAGAAGCACAAAGGATGGGTCTAACGTTCGAATGGGAATTGGCACTCCTGGGAATCTATGTGGGGATGGCAAAAGGCAACTTACATCAGAAAGATTGGTTAACTCCCATCAAACCATAAAGGGGGAGAAAAAAGGGCCTAAGGGGAGCGAACCCGTAATAAGAAAATTCCTCAAGCTGAGGAAGAGTTTAAGGTCACCTAGGGAGGTCTGCGGGGGAACACATAAAAAGCTCGTGCAGGGGGGGACTTGACTCGATGTTTGAAAACGTTCAGCCTCGTACAACCGACTAGAGAAACTACAAGAATAAAAGCTACGGTTGGAAATACAGTGGAAAACGTAAGAAAGCGCTACTGAAAGATAGCGGGTCCAAGAAGCTGTCGGGGACGATGCGCTGCTTTATCATGGGACGCGGCAACGAACGTCACGAAAGAAGGAGGAAGAATTGGGGAGAAATGGAACTCAGGCCCCTGACGTTAAATGAGCACTCACAGCAATTAATAAAAGGACGAGAAAACATAAAGCCCGCTCTGCGAGGGAAAGTCAGAGCAGTACTAAAAAAAGAAGGATGAAAAAGGAGGGAGTGTATCACAGGCCCCGGGGAAAGGGGCTTCTTGTTTGAGTCAGGAAAAGGATCAGGCAATGAAGGTAACGGAAGGGAGTCAGAGTTGCTTAGTTACAGAAGAGAAATTCCGGACGACGGAATTGCGTTGGAAACTGCACGCAGAGGAGAACCGGAAAAGCGGGTAAAAAAGACACGGCAGGTCGGGAGTCTGGTAAACTTCATCAACAAGAAGAGGGCATAACGTACTGCTGCATAGAGGGTATATTCTCATAGTAACGAGGATGAATTAATGGAACTAAGGTGGCCAGGAGATTCTTGGAATGGGGGGGGAGCACTAACGAAAGATATGGACTGTGAGAATAGTAAGCGGAAGGGAGGGAAGTGGGGCTTCATTACGAGGAAACTAATGGCGCCACCGCAGGATTCTATGTTCTCGGGGGGATTGGATGAACCCAATTTGTAGGGAAGCGGGAATGGAAAGAACCAGGACAGAAAGCTTCTGCCGGTAGGGAAAATTCCCGTCCAAAGGAAGTAACGACCTGCGACAAGAATTGTTTACTGGGGAGTAATCGTAGGGGGGCTCTTCTCTGAGCCGGTTGCTGACTCAAAGAAGCGAAAGATGCGGGGGATGTTCGCCGCTAGAGAACTGATAAAAGCAGATCCGTGTTGTTGGGGATAACGCCACGGGGAAGAGAACAGCAAGCCCAAGTGGGACATCGAAAAGGATTTCCGAAAAAAGAAATCGATAGAGGATAAGGGGGAGGTCAGAAACTTATTTAACGGCGCGCAAGAATCAAGAGGTTTGCATTCCCCTGAGAGGACCAGGAGAATATCCGGGCGCCAAAGTTGTCGGAGTAAAGAAATTTCCGGGAGCTTCCAGGTGTCTGTAAGGCAGTTTTGAACAACAAGAGAAAAACGACATGTGTCAAAAAATTGATCACAGGACCCGGATAGGAGAAGGGAAAAAAATCCTCAGTATGAAAAAGAAGTGAGGTCAACAAAATATCCGAAAAAAGCTGATATCTGGTAAAAGATCTTTCATTCTGAGGCGGGGTTTTTGGATAGTTCCAGCGCATTATAGGCTGAAAAAGAGGGAACCGGAAGGGAAAACCTAAGCCTTCCAAAAGAAGAAAGCTTTTCGCGGGGGACGTGATCAACAAAAAAGGGCAAAAAAAATGGTCCCGTACCTGAAAAAAAGGCGTTGCACAACCAGCGAAAAATGGAATCAGAGGGCCGTAGGCACGCCGGAAAACCGGGTTGCGTGTCCTATTAATGAGGCCGTGGCTTGTCCACAAGAACCATGTACGAGAAAACTCCGGAAAAAGCTTGTTTATCGGATGGACTAAGGGGAGGAGTCTGGTCAATTCAGGAAAGCGCCGTGAATTTTTAGGGACCAAAAAGTTCTTGCTGAAACCATCGAAAGGGACACCTTTCCTACCTGCAAGAATAAAAAACCGTCATCGCGAAAAAAGATGCAGTTATTTTCGTGCCAACGCCAGGGTAGAAAAAGGGGGGAATCCGGGAGAAGGGGGAGGAAGCCCCCTAGAAAGCGTTGGGCTAACGGTATTAGAAGTTTTCGTGGAGATAAGGAAATGGTAAGAATCTGGGAAGGGGGACGAACAAAGCCTCGAGTCTACGATTAGTTCCCGGCGGAACAAGTCGTGGGTTCCACAATATGTGGGTTCATCGAAGGCTGGAAAAAAGGGGTCCCTCCGGGAAAGAGATCAACAACAGGGATTAAAATGAGGGTGGTCAAGGGGGGGACACCTGAAACAGAGCCTCTTTCCAAACATTTCAAAAAAGGGGGGAACCACGAATTGGCCCAGGGTCCCCCGCAATTCAAAGAGTTCGCCATGGTCGAACAACCTAAATCGACAGGGAACTATGGAGACACAAGAAAAGAAGGTCCCGTAGGAGAAATCCAACCGGAAAGGGCTTCTCGGGGGGGAAGAAGGATAAATGGTCGGGGGAAGGAAAACAAGCATAAAAGGGGGGGTCGGGAAAGTTTCGAAAGCGCTGGAAGGGGACTCGACGGGAAGGAGAAGCACGCAAGCGATTGTCGCCTGAAAGAGGCGAGGCGTGTTCAAAAAGAGCCCAAAAAGAAGAACAAAATGGAAGTACATCCGATCAAAAGAGCAGCCCGGAAAAGTTTACAAACGAAAAGATTTTTTTGGGGGATTCTTGGAACTCGAAGACGAACTCTCAATTGGGAAGGAGGGATTTTGGGGAAGTCTTGCCAGACGCACGAATTCCATGGTACAAAACGACGATTACACGAAGAGTGGAAACGCAGGACATATGGTCAACTTAAAAAAAAAAACTTAAGGAAAAGACCCATGAGTGGGAGTTTCACTCACGCAAGTCTAAATCTACTTAAGGAGGGTGGGAGACCATTCGAGAAAAAGGAGGTACCACCAGAAAAAGGGGGGATAGAGGACCCATAAAAACAACCGCGCAAAAGGGTAAAAAAGGAATAGCGCGACCAACTAGGGCGAGCCGATTCGGAGAATTGGGGGAGTGAGATCTAGTGGGGAAGGGAAAAATTCCAAAGATAAAAGAGGAGGGAGGGAATGAAATTCTCTTCAGTTAAGGGGGGGGGGAGGGGCCCCTGAAAAGAAGACCTTGCGGGAAATTTTCTGGTTGAATAGTGGGGGAATGGGATAGATGTTTATCCGGAAAGAAGAATTTTAATGACAAAAGCGAGATTAAAGCAGCCTTCATAACTCACAAACTAGGTCTGACAGCGATTGTCGTTTTAGTCTAGGGGGCAAATTAAGAGTTTGGAAGAATAACTCAGTCCGTTATAAAGGGTCCTTGGCCTGTCGCGTGGGGGAGTTAAATCACCCAAAACGAGGAACTGTATATAAGGGGCCTAGCAAAAGAATCTGAAAAGAGAAGAGAAGGAAGGGGAACGCAACTGCGAGATCGAAGAACGAATCAATACGATTAGCTACAAAAGAGGACAGAATGGGTACGAAGGGGCTCAGTGGTCGTAGTTGAAAGGTTGGAAAAAAGGCCGCATATGGGAATCTCGGGGTCAGGAAAAAGGTTGAAGGCAAAAGACTCCTATACAAAGGGGGGTTTTCTTAAGGGCTCCAATAAACATAGAAAAAAACATTAGGAAAATAATAACGTAAAAAAAAAGACAAATCACAAAAAGAAAAAGAAGTAGGGGGAAGTCCAGGGATTTCTTTCACAGAGTTCTTTCAAGATCGTGGTCTTGGAGAAAGGGATATAGAAAGAGCGAGGGTTGAAGGAAAGGAAAGTCAGACCCCTGAGTCGAAAAATGGAAAGGAACTTTTAAAGTCATGGGTGATGGACTGGAAGGACCAGCTAACCAGAGTACTAGAAATGTCCTTCGTTCGGGGGTGATGCGCTGCAGGAGGAGCGCAACGTGCAAGAAGGGGTCGTCCGGGAACTACTAAGGGGGAAATGACCCCCGTCGTTATGAAAGCAAGCAAGAATTAAATCCGGGAGAACCAAAATCCCGATCTTGAGGAGGGCCTCTGAATCAAAAAAAACACCACGAAGGATTATCAGAGGCAAGCGAGAAAATCTGGAGTTTAAAAAAAAGCGAATATTGGGGGGAGAATTCATTCTGTGTAGAAGAAGTAAAGTACGGGTCAAGCCGTGCTTAGAACAATTACGAAAAAGTTTTGAAAATGCAAAAAAAAGGAAGGGAGGCAACTGCAAAGCTACCGAAGAAAAAGAGCTGCGCTCAAGTACCTGTCGTTAGTTTCCAAGGGAAGAAAACCGGACAGAAAGTACGGGGGGGCTGAATGATAGGAACTCATCTCTGGGGTACGAAGAATGTAATTCAACCGGCGTTGGCCAGTGCTATAGAAAGGAGGGTGTGTGCCACGAACAAAGCTGCCGAAGAAAAAAAAAAGGTGGATAAACTCTGACAGAATGGGCTTCATTACGGGTAGTAGGACTCCTAATGGAAAGGGCAGGGAAGGCGAGGAGGGAACCCTTACGAAACCCAAGTTGGGGAGAGGAGGAAAGTCTGGCAGGAGAGAGGATACACATCTGGAAGAACAACTGCCCGTCCAATAAGAACGACAGCGCCCCGGCTAAGGGGTTGAGCATCTGTGGGAGCAAATCGCGTGCGGAGCGCAGGTGCCAGAAGGAGAGACGCAGAGGAGTTTCTGCAAGCTGTGGAAAAGAACCTTTCTATTAGGACGGCAAGGGGGGTGGGGGGGGGAAAGACCGCCACTTGAATACGCGACAAGGGGGGAAAAAAAAAAGAAGATAAGGTCGGATCTGCAATAGACACAAGTCAAACTTTTAAAAGAAGAGGGGAGGAACCTTGGAGGAGCGCTCGAAGATCTAAGAGGGTTGCCATTCCCCGGGGAACGGGATAACCAGGTGGAGCGCCCATCTGTACGGGAAACAAGACGCCAAAAAGAGGGCGGAGTGGAGTTCAGGTTGAACAACTTCCGAAAGAAACGACAATGGACTTTGAAGGCGGGAGTGGGAAACACCAAAAAGCCAACAAACAAAAAAAAAAAAAACCGGGGGAGATGAGTAAAACACACTTCTCGGGGACGGACGGAAACAATTCTCCGAATCGTAAAAGGTCGCGCAAAGGGACGCGCGTTTGTGTTCTGGGGCAAGCAAAAAGAAGGAAGAAAACTGGGGAGGACGGTGGTACCTCCGGGAAGGAGGGAATCGCATGGCCCCGAAAAAACTCCTTCGAAGGGGAAAAGGGCGTGAGTCCACGAAACAGCAGGTTCTCAAAAAAAAGTAAAAAGGCGGAAATGGGCAAAACGGTGCCTGGTAATCGTAAAAAAAAATGGACGCTTAAGAAGAAGGAAGCGCCACCGGGGGAACCAAAAGTTGAAGGGGTGCTTTTTCAGAAAAAAAGCTCTTCCCGAAAAGAAGGGAGGCTCGGCTTGTGGGGATTCTTCGGGGCTTAAGTGGTAAAAAGGCCGAAGAAGAAAAGACGCGTGGAGGAGAGCCAGCAGGAAAAAAGGAAGCCTTTCACTAAATTAAAAAAACCGTCATCAGATATGCAACGGAGGAACTACACCGATGGGGAAAAAAAGAAGTTCTGTCCGAAAGAGTTCCCTGTTGGAGAGAAGGAGGGGGGGTCCGACGATTTTTCGGGAAAAAGCGACGAGATCGAGGGCGAACCCAGCCTAAGAGGAGCTGAATGCGGGGGACGACGATTAGACTGCGGGCCATCGTTGGTTTCCAAAGGGGGCACGAGTGCGGAAAGGGGGTCCCTCCGGTAATCATAGAAAAAAAACTGGAGGAATAGAAGGGGGAAAATGAAACAGAAAAATCGTTCCACACCCTTTTCCCCGAGTGAACCCAAGGGGGACGCAGGTCAATAATCGGAAAAAAAGGCAGCTATCAGCTAAAGTCGGGGGACGCCAGTCACGAAAAACGAAAAGGGGGAGTATTCATCAAAAAAATCCGACGGAGAATCAAACCGGAAAGGGGGGCTGTTCTCGGGGATGGACAGATTCACGGAGCAAAGACGACAGAAAGATCGGGGCGGAAAAAAAGGAAGATGACGGGGGGGTTATTTACAGGCAGTTCGTCGAAAAAATGAGAACGAGGAGCAAGCGATTTTCGCAAAAGGGGATCGGCGGCCACGAGAATGGAAAAGAAAAGAACACAATTAGAGCATCACCGGAAGAGTTTCGAGTGAAGGGGGGAGAAAAAAAAGCCCGGGAAGGAGGTTGTGGGGTGTAAGGAATGCAGGGCAGTGAAAAGCCATTTTGGTTCGACGATGAGCACCCTGCTTTGGACATACGGTCCCAGAAGGCCGGGGGGGTAAACGAGGGGGAGGGGACTAAAAAAAAGAATCTACGGTAAAGTATTGGGGGAAGGTTCTGGGAAAAAGGCGTGTCCCGGAGGGAAACACCATAAGAGAATAGGGAATGGAAAACACCGCGAAACCAGGAGGGGGCCGCCTGAACTAGCGCGAAAAGGGCAGCAGTCGAAAGGAACGTCCCTTCACGAGAAGGTGAAGGGAGTGGGAAAAGAAAAAGGCCTGTGAAAAGGTCTTGGCGGCGGGCCATTTTTGTGTGTGGTTGGGAAGTACGGAAGTTTGGGCAAACTGCCCCTAAAAATAAGGAAATAATGGCGGGAGGTGAGTCATCGTGGTAAAAGAAGGGAAAGGTCTACCTGTGCTTCCGAGAAGTGGAATGAAAAAAAAGCTAGGGAAAAAAAACGAAAGGGGGACAATAAGCTCGTCCAAAAAACATTTAGCTGTACGATTGCGTCGGGGGGAGAAGACCGAACTTTTTAGTAAAGAGGGGTTTTTCCTCAACCTTGGGCGTGTCGCGTATAAAGGCTGTGGGGGAAAAAACAAAAACAAGGACGGATCTCACGGGAGATAAGTAGGGGGGCACTCTGACAGAAACGGCGCAGCGCTGGAAAGAGAAGACCGAATCAATACGATGAGCAGAAAAGGAGCAACCATACCTCTTGTCGAAGGGGACGCTGATAGGGGAAGTGCACTACAGGCACAGAGGTGGGAAACTGAAAGTTGGAAAAGGCCAATCTGAGAGTTTTTGTCTGGAAGGGCTCCAATCAACCCTATGAGAGAAGAATCGAAGTATACTGCGATCCAGTAACCAGTGAGACAGTATCCCTTGGAAACTGGATTTCTTGAAAGCGTTTGTCCAGACTAGGAGGAATGCATTAACGGAAAAGGTGAAATTAAGAAGCTTACAAAAAGGTACACTCCTATATGCAGCCGTAAGGGAAAATGCCCGTACCGAGGAAGAAAACTTCCAGGTCTACTGACTGTGAGAGGGGAAGCAATGTATGGAAAAGGGCATTGGAAGGAAGGGGCCGAACAACGCAACGTTGCAAACAGCGTCCACGTAATGGGGGGGGAGGACGGAACTAATGGGAAAAAGAACCCTTAGGAGCACGCGACAGAAGAAGGCCTGACGCAAAAAGAGAAGAAGCCCAGCGATTTACTAGGGCAAAGCTCTCGACAACACAACTTAGGAAGGAAAAAAAAAAAAAAGAGATAGATTAAAAAAGGGGGCCAGATAGAAGATCGGGTTTCTTGCAAAGCCCCAGAAGATAGGGCGTGAGGCATTAAAACCTTGGGGGAGGAAAGGGTCACACCTTAAAATGAGTCCATAAGGACTACTTTTGGGGCCGGTTGAAGGGCGAGGAGAAACTTAAACTCTAATACATGGCGCGGGAGACACGTAAGGGGAGTGCTGGTAGGGGGAACCCCTGACTGTACTGGAATAACAAGTGGAAGTAGGGAAAAGAGAGCAAGAGCTTAATTGCATTCAGGATAAGTGGCCATGGGGGGAAGGGAAAGAGAGAAGATTTGGGGGGAAAATACGAAAGACGATAGAAAAAAAAAAGAGCATAATTCCGGGATGATTGGGCTGGAAACGGTATCTAAGGAAGTGGGCTCCGGGCCAGCTCGATAGTTTTGATTGAGCCTGAGCCAAGAGAAGGAAGGAAGTGGAAGGGGGACAGGACCTCTAGTATTCCCAGAAAAGGGCCTGTCGTGCCAGGAAGTCAAAAAAAAAGGGAACCCCGGCGACAAAGTAGGTTAGCAGCTGGGGGGGAGCGGGGGGAGAGAATCGAGACATCCCAAGCCTACTCGCGGAGAGAGGCGTTCTTCTGTCAAAGGAAAAGAAAAAAAAAAGCGCCGAAAAGAGAAGTTAGGCTTCCTTGTGGGTCGGGGTATAAACGACTGCAGGAGGGGAAAGAAAAAGAGACCAGGATCCATAAACCGGCAGTAATCGGAGAAAGCGGAAGAAAAGGCAGAAGCGAGTACCGTGGCGAATATTGACAAAAGAGGGGGAAGGAAAAAAGATCGGAAAAAAACATGTAGAACGCCCAGCGTACGATACTTTCCGCCGGTCGGCAAGGATTCGAGGGCAGTTTGAAAACTACAATGGACTAGAGCACGGCGTTCTAACGGATCGTTCGGAAGATCCCAAACGTCTAGTGAGGGAGCAGAAGAATCGGTCCCGAGAGCGTTTGTCCGAATCTCGTAGGCTGAAAAAAGGAAGGTTTTTTGGTTGGTGGGGAGGAAAAAAAGGAAAAGGGCGTGCAGATTTTCCCTGGACGCGTCATGAAAAACGTCGAACCTTCCCAAAAATAAGCAGGGGGGGGAAAAACAAAAAAAGGGCAGGGGGGGGGAAAAAAGTCAACGAAAAAAAACCACAGCAGTCACCGGAGTGAAGGGGGAAATAGTCCGCGTTTAAAAAGGTCCGGGTACTCGGGAAAAAATCGCGTGCCGTAGGCACGCTAGGCCAAGTGCAGAAAACAAGATTGCGTGTCGTAGGAGGGGGAAACTTTTTCAAGAACGAAACGAAGATTCCTCGCAACCTCACGGATGCTAGGCGGTGATGAGGGGAGAGGGATTTTCTGGGCAATTCCGAGGTGAAAGCAGAAGGGCCCAGAGAAGCAAAAGGCGTGCGGAAACGGCGCGACGACGAAAGGGGAAAAAAAAATGCAGCGCTTTCGCAATCAGCCGAGCTTCAAAACGTTATTTCCGGGCCAAGAAATTGGAGAAGGTCTTAAAAAAAGCCCAGATTTCGCGGGAGTAGGGTCCGAGATTTTTCGGGAAAGGGACAGATCGGAGATGGGGGGGACCCATCCTACGCTTAGCGAAGTGCGGGGGCTACTAGGGAAAAAAAAAAAAAGCGGAGGGAAAGAGGGGGGGGGAAAATTTGTGAAGGCGTTCATTGCAAGAAGGACAGCGATCAAACCAAACCCAAACAAAGAAAGAGAGGGTCCTGAGGGAAGAGAGTCTCCGCCTCGTGCACAAATTTAACCGGGGGGGGAAAAAAAAAATAAGAACGAGGAGCCCCAGCTGTTTTTCGAAAAAGGGAAGAACTACACTCCGATCTCGTCTTAAAAAAAAATTCGGTCTGGAAGAAAAAACACCGAACTCTGTCTTTTAACGGGGGATTGAGAGGATTAGAGAGGAGGGGGGAAACGGAAAATCAAGGAGCTTTGTACGAGCAGAAATGACGTTGCGAAAAAAAAAGCGTACGATAAGCACGCAAGCGATTCGCAGAGTTAAGGCCGCATCGGAATTGCCCAGGACACACAATTGAGTACTCCGAGCAAAGGGACCGAAAGCGTATTTGAGGAGAAGCTGTTCGGTGGAAAAAAAGCAGCAAAAACGGAGGGGGGGGGGATATTGAGGACAGTCAGGGAGGTGAAGAACGCGATCCATTTTTTAGGAACGCACCCGTAGGAGAACTATTTTCAGCGGTCCGCGGGAAGGCTGGGGGCTAATGTGGATTGACGGAAACGTGGCGAAAAGCAGATTTTTTGGAGGGTTAGTTCAGGAGGGACCAAATACCAGGCCCGGCAAGGAGGAATTCTTGAAACCAGAAAAACCAAAAAAAAAGGGAGGCCGCCTTAAAAAAAAAACTATATCGCAGCGCGGAGAGAATAACGGGACAGTCACGGAAAAGGGTTTTTGCCGGAGGAGAAAGGGACTGTGATCAACACAGGGGGCAATGGGAGGGGAGGGGAGTTGTTCAAACTGCCCTGAACAGGTGAAGCCTTAGGGAATTTTTCTTGGGGTCAATCGCAGGAAGGGGCGGTTTTGAGAAGTGGAATGTCAAAAGCGATCTTACAGCCGTTCCAATAAGCTTCGCCAAGGGAAGGCTGACCAGCACAGGAAGGGGTCTATTGCTAGCGACGGTAGGATCCGAGGAATAAAGAAAAAGGGATTGCGGACCCTAACACAACAAGGACGTCTCCATCGAGAGTGTAAAAAGCGCTTGTGCAGACCTCCTCATCCAGGAAGGGGGGAAAAGAAGGGGGAAATAAGGATAACTATTAGCAGAAGGACCCCACAGTTCTCAACCATGAGGGTAAAAGATCTGTGAGGTTTGCAGGGGTTGGAAGGAAGACAGATGGAAATGGGGCTCTTAAGAGAAAAGATTCAATCCTAGACCAAGGGGCAAAAGTAAGGGGCTCCAATGAAAACAATAGAATCTGGGCCGGGAGATTGGAAAGGGAAGAACAATCCGAAAAAAGGTTTTATCAAAGGGGATTCACGAAGGCGTAATATCGGGGGGGAACATCCAGCATTAGAGAATAGCGGAGGGTTGAATTCCAGTCAGTCTCAAAAAGAACAAGAAAAAGTTCATACCGGAGGGTGGGGAAACGGGGAAAACTTACCAGCTCGGGGGTTTGGGATACGTTAGCTGGGGCTGAAAAAGAGTCTCTGAAGAAACACGTCAACGGGCAAAACGTCGTCCGTGGGGGGGTTCGTCGGAACTCAGCAGGTCCCCGTCGTTAATGCAGCCCGAACAGATCAGGAAAGAAAAAGAGGGGCGCTCTCTTGCGAGGAGGCCTCTGGAAAAAGAACAACAACAACGTCTGAAAGCAGAGTCCCCTCCGCAAAGAAGCTGAGAAAGAGCTTGAGATTCATGCTGGAGATGCATTAACAAGACCTTTCCGTTGGGATCTGGGAAAAAAAAGGAAGGACGAAGGGGAACGTTTGGCCGGGGCGGACACTAGCCCTCATCTCAGCTGAAATGGGAAACTCACAGAAGGGAAAGCTGTAGTTTTCCCTCTCAACCCTGATGAGAATGAAGAGAGCGTGTAGAGAAATGTAATCAACAATCGCGTTAAGAAGTTGCCTATCTCCTAGTCTGGAAGAGGGGGGGGGCTATTCCGAAAAGGACTTAACTCAAACAAAGAAAAGAGGAACATTACGTTATCGGGCGTCGAAGAAAGGGCTCCGCCCGCAGATCTATGGGGTGGTGAAAAAAAGGATTGGTCGCTGGAAGGAGGTGGGAAGTGGGAAAAAAAATGACATCGAGTAGGGGTATTCAACTGCCCGTCCAAGGAAAACATCGCCCCTTCGACAAGGTTTAAGAGAAAGAGGGGGGGATTCGAGGGGGGTGCTGACACCCAAGCGACGATCTGCGGCGTTGGCAGCGCTGTGCGAAAACGTATATCCCTTGCGATGAAGGGGAAAATGGGGGGGACGGGGAGAACTCCAAGATCAAGTTTTAGGCACCCTCTCCAGGATTTCCTAAACCTTAGGAGGGGACGAAATCGTACAGACTGAAGGCGGGAGGACCTGCGATCTTATGGGGTGAACGGAAGGAAATAAAGGGGGGAAGGAATTCTCAGGGGGGAAGTATACGGCAGGAAAAGGGGTACGATTAACAAAAACGTTCAGATGTCATGTGTCTTTCACGCAGGGAAGGGAAACAAAAGAAAAGAGAAACGAAAAGGATGTATTTGACACAGGAAGGGTCGGCTTTCCGTCAAGGGAGGAAACACCGTTCTAGGGAAAACACTTCTCCGAATAGTTAGTCGGAGAGAGGGGGGAGAGAGAGGGCCTCCTTGGCGCGGTGGGGGGGATTGGGGTCACTCATAAATGAACTTTCGAGTGTTTCCCTCAGGGACCTGCGCTCAGCTGAGAAAAAGAAAAGGCCCTTCATTTTGCGTGGAGAAAATAAAAGGTCGGCGCTCACCACATCATTTCCAGGAAAAAAGCCTGCGTGGGGAAAAGCCTGGAATCGTCGAAAAAATGGGAAATGATTTGGTAAAAGAATGAACGCCACGACAACACATATTGCGGGGAGGGAGGAAGGGGGCCGTGCTTTTCAGAAAGATTCATAGAAACATCCCTCTGGAAAGGGGGATCGGCTTTACTACAATCGTGTATTTCAGGCAGGGGGGGGAACGCGACCGTAAAAAGAAACGAAATCGCGTGCGTGCGAGTCGTTCATGAAAAACGCTCCGGGGGAAGAAAAAAAAAGCGCAACCGTGTCCATCGCATAAAAAGGGCAAATTTTCAAGCGCTTTGTAATCCGTTCTTCGAGAACCCCCGAGAACAGCCTCAGAGTTAGCAGAAGAGGGAGTAGATTCGCAAGGGGCTCAATGTGACTAGATCGGAGAGTAGGTGTCGGAAGAACAAAAAAGGAGCTGAATTGCAAGGCAATTCTGGTTTCCAAGGAAGCACGGAGGCGGAGACCGCCGAGGGGGTCAAAAAAAAAAAGTCCACTAGGGGAGGAAGAGGAGGAAAGAGATAGATTGTCAAGGTAAACAAAAAAACAAAGAAGGATAGGAAAACCATTCAATAATGGCCCTCAGGGAATAATCGGGAGGCCCCGCATTCACTACGCAGGGAAAAAGTCGCAACCCTCTGTCCATTTTCACGGTGGACGACAAATAAAAAGTCGGAGGAAAGAACCCAAAGAAAAGAAAGAGGGGATTTTCGAAAGAACTGGTATTCAGCGCGGGGAAACGGAAATCACGTGAGAGGAGACTATAGGAAGTTAGGTTGTGAAAAGGTCTTTCGTCGAGCGAGAAGCACGCACGAGAAAGGCAGAAGGGGTTATACGTTAGAATGGACCAAAAGAAACAATCCGCTCACCAGCCGAGGCATCAAAAGGGGAAACGGAGTTTCGAGTAATAGAAGTCTTTAAAAAAAGGACGACCCGTCATATGTTGGGATAAACGGTAGAAAAGCGGGAATCGGCACGCGATTTTTCGACTATGAAACGACCCTGGGCGCTGACGTTGGAATTCCCTCCGGACCTGAGTGCAGGAACAATGAGGGGGGGAGTTGGAGTCCGGCCTAAAATAGGGGGGGTTGGGGGGTTTTCAATTCGATTCCTTAAGGAGTTGAAACCCGGGGAAACAGTTACTAAAGTAGCTTGAAACCAAGAAAAAACACCGCGCCCAACTGAGGGTCGCTACGCACTATTAATCAGCAGGGCAGGGAGACATAAGGGGGGGGGGGGGGGAAAGTAAGTTTTTCGATAGGTTTTTCCGGAAAGCCTATCAAGGGCACAATTCAGGAAAAAGGGGACTCGTCGTTAATTTTTTTCACTCCCCTGTCCGGGAAGGGAGGAAAAAAGGGTTTTAGGAGGGGGAGACGCCGTATACCTGTTTCTCAAAAGTGAAAGAAATGGGAATTCACAAGAAAAAGCGACCGTTCAAAGAAGCAGGAAGAAAAAGCACAGTTAGCTGGACGATGTGCGTTTGCATTGCAAAGTAACTCGTCTTAAAAAGGGGGGTGCTTGCTGGCGCGTATAGGAGGTATCCCCGAACACACAAGGAGGAGAATCGCACTGGGAGATAAGTCGGCTCACGGGTCGCTTTCAGAAAGCAGAAAAAAAGGAGGGGGGTAAAAACGCGAAAAAAGGAAAGAGAAGCAGATCAATACTATAGCGAAAAAAAACATAACATCTTTGGAGACCTCTCGGCATTGGACGGAAGTTGGAAAAAAGGGGGGGGGGACTCAAGGGAGGGGCCAAGGCCAAGAACGTCAAAGACCAATTGGTTTGGCTCCAATCAAAAAAGGAGGGGGGGAAAGCCATTATAACGGCGATAAGTGAAATGCCCAATTCAAAAAGGCTGAGTCCGGTAGGTCCCTGGGGGGGGTCTTTCGGGGAAAAGCGTGGTAAAAAAAAAGAAGAGAGGGCAAGAAGTTGAATTACATTCAGCCTCAACCGACTATGATAATCTACAAGACCGTAGGAGGGAAGAAAGGGTCAGGGGTGATGAAGGGAAAAAGTACCAGATACCGGGGACTGAATGACAGAGGACATGGAGGGAGCTGCTCTGCAGGAGACAACACAGCGCCAAAAAACGGGCAAAACGCGGGAAAAGCGCCTGTACTGGAACGAATTGGGGGGAGCAGAGGAGCACAGCAGAATCAGACTGACTCAATAAGAAATAATAAAAGCCTCATGATCATCAGCAACAAAAATGAAGGAAGAAGAAATATAAGAGGGGCAAGATCGGCATGGAGGTTGGGGAAGTTGCCCCTATATCAAAACTTCTTATTTGCCGTGCGGGGGGGCAGTAAATTGGAGGGGAGGTTCCAGGGAGGTACGTGACTACGTTGTGGGCCCATTGGCCGCGTCCACTTACAGCGGCGACGCGAAAACGTAATTACCCTGTGGTAGAATGGGAAAGGAAAGAAAAACTGACGGTTACTGCTCAGTAGCGTGGGATTCTCACGGTGACGAGAGGAGAACCTCGCGATAAGGGGCATGGGACCAAATCCGGGGGGGGAAAAAAAAAGAGAAATTCCGAAAGGGATAAACTCGGAAGAAGAAAAGGGGGGGAGGAATTGGGCTTCATGAGCCGTCGCCTAATTTGGAGGAAAAGAAAATTTTCTCGAATAGTTGAGGGGAAGGGGGAAAGGGGGAGGGGGAGGCTGGCAGGGAATCGAGTATCCCAGAGGAGGGATTGCCAACTTCCAAATGGGACGACCAGCCCCCTGCGACAGGGGGGGAGGTGGGGAGCTAATCTTATGGGAAGAGCAAATGAGAAGGAAAAAAGGAGAAGAGAGGATCGGAGAGGGCGCCGCTCGCGACTACTTAGAGAAAGTGCGATAGACGTCTTGTTGTGAAAATGGAATAAGCGACCTGAGAGGAAAGCGGATTTCCTAAACCGTCGCGCAAAACTGGAAAAAAGGGGAGGGGCAGAAGAAAAGGTTATTGAACGGGAAGAAAGGGGAAAAAAATCTCGCTGTGCATGAAAGGTACTAAAAAAACTTCGCCCAGCTGTACAAAGGACACAAGAGTCAAAAAGGAGCAAGGAGTAAATGTTCGGGAAAAAAGAACAACCTTCCGACGCGCAACAATGGGGAACTTCCGCCGCACTGGGAAAACAGGAACCGGGATCTTCGAGCACAACCTCGATCGCAAGAACTGACTCAAAGGGGACGAAGAAGTCAGAAGGACTGCTTATATCGTGGAGCGCTCGGGCAGAGAAAAAAAAAACGTTGCAGGGCACTGCATTCCCGCCAAAAAAACAATAGGGGGGGGTCCCCGCATGGCCCGAGAAAATACTCCGTAGAAAAAAGCCCAAATTGGGGAGACCACCTCATGGGTAGGCGGGGCAACCAAAAGGAAAAAAGAGGAAAATCGTCCCACCTGCCGGGTGCCGGGGTAATCGTCGAAAAAATGTAAGGGCGTAATATGGACGCCACACGCAATCTTCCGGGAGGTCGTATGAGGGTTCAAGAAAGGAAAAGACGTCCTCGAACTCCGAAAAAGGGGCGCGGCTTGAATTGTGTGATTCGCGGTGGTTAGAGGAATGCTTGCCAGGCGAAAGGGAGGGTGCTTCTCGGCAAATCCGCGCGGACGAACGCAGCGCTTGTCCCGCACCGGAAAAAAAGGGAGACACGTGAGGGGACCATTAGCGCGGTGGAATCCAGGGGTCCGCGCAAAAAAACCGATTCCGGTTTGGATGAAAAAAAAAGGCCTACGATTTTTTCTTGAAATACTGAAGGGAATCGGAAAGGAAGGGATAACCAAAAGAAGGGGGCTACTATTAGGTCCTGCGGGCCATTGGAAAATCGGGAAATGTGTGGAAGGGAAAAAACGGGCGTTTTGACAGGGGAG
>Ga0179593_1462722_pt1 | contig 25637 bp, 34 predicted proteins | sample CZODoug2_1_08_16_FD_185931 | JGI IMG/M metagenome (GOLD analysis project Ga0179593, IMG submission 185931) | Vadose zone soil fungal communities from Angelo Coast Range Reserve, California, USA - CZODoug2_1_08_16fungal (PacBio error correction) | ecosystem: Environmental > Terrestrial > Soil >...
AGTACAAATCAGCAAAAAGAAGGGGAATATAAAAAATAGGAGAGCCAAGTAAAAGGACAAAAAAGCACGCACCAGAGGGGAGGGGGCGAACCTGGTGGAGAATAAGGCAGACCTAAGAAAATAGGATCAGATGGGCGTGGCACACTGGTAGGAGACACATAAGGCAACTAGGGGGACCGCAGGCGCGCAAAAGGCCTGGAACGAGCAAGAATGAAGATAGGTTAACACCAGTAAGGATAGAGCGCGACACGAAGAAAAGAGAGACCATGAAACAAAACAGGAGATCAGACTGCGTCAGGCTGGAGTGAAGGATAAGGGGAATGAAAAGGAAAGAACGTCCGGCTTGACCAAAGGCTGTGAGAGAAAGGGATCGCACGCAAAAAGTCAAAAAGAAGCACAGGGAAGAATGAAGAAGAGGAAAATCAGGAACAGACATAAACGAGACACGGGGTGCACAAGGGGGTCTCAAAACGGGGGAAGGCCGATGGAGGTGAAACAAAGAAACTTCGGAAACCGATCAACCGCACCAAAAAACAAAGAGGGGGGACAGAACGGGACGGCATTAGCAGGTCGGAGAAGAGGAATAGGTCGGCATGTAGTAAAGGACGGAAAAGCAAAACACGGAAAATAAGAACAAGGATCGGAAAAACAGGGAGCTAATGGCACAAAAACGAAACAGCACCAGAGGGTCACAGGACGAAAGAGTCATGAGGGAGGGGAGGGAAGGAGGACGAGACGAAACAACGAAAAAAAGTCAGGGGGGACGAACTACGAGAGAAAAGAAATCATGGAAAAAAAGATTGAGATAAACTTGGTCCACTGCTAAATTACGATCAAAGAGCTGATGGAGGAAGCTTAAGAAAACACAAGAGAGACAGGAGATCGAAACAAGGGGATTGACCAAAGGAAGAGAAGTATTGACGCAGTACTGTACTCTGGGGAGAAAATGGGCAGGCTCGGAGTCGGATGAAAAAAAAGGAAGGGGGGAGCGATGGGAGGGACCCCGACCCAGCATGCAAAAGGGGAAAGGGAAGAACACGCCAGAATGGCGTAGTCCCGGGGAAAAGGGACAGGGGTTTGTGGGAAGAAAGAGGGAAATAAAGCAAGGACCCGACACCGCGCTGACCAACGAAAAGAAAAAAAAAAAACAAGTAAAAAGCGATGCAAAAAGAGATAGATACGTGAAAAAAGCAGATCAAAGAAACAGGTAAATGGCAACAAAGAGAAAAAGGAGAAAAAGGTGGAACATTGTGCAAAGGCAGGGCCACACTCTAAGGGGGGAGTGGAAGCATGGAAGGGGTAGGGGGAGAAAAACCAGGTTATCGGGAAGTCAGGGGGGGAAAAAAAGAAAAAGAGAAACAAGAATGGATACTCATAAGAAAGGTATGAGTAGACGCAGGACGGTGTACGGCGCGGGACGGGGGGTGGTTTGACAGAATCGGGTAGAGGGAAGAGACACGAAGAATAAAGAATCAAAGATCAAACAAGTGAAAGGATGAGGAGCACTGGCAAAGCACACTAGGAAAAGGAAGGAGAGGACGAAAGCGTGCGACACCCAGGCGCGAAAGGACAAAAATCAACCCGAGGAGCGAGAACAAAAAAAAAGATGAGGTACCCGATTAGGTACCGCATCTCACCGAAAAAAACGTGGAAGAGGCATTAGGAAGTAGTCAGTCAGACAGGGACAAGGGAGAAAAAATTCAAAACCGCCCAGGATACTATCTGGGAGAAAAGAACTCAAAAGGCGGATCGATTGACTTGAAAGAGTAGCGAAAGAACCAGCACATGGAGGAAGGAAGCACGGAAAGACGTCTCCCCGGAATAGAGAAAATTGAACCAAAGCCGATGACTACACAGCCGACGCAGTGACGAAAAGGGGACTCGGCTATAGGGAGATCTAAGGAAAAGAAATGGGAGACAATTGTTGTAACGAATGAAAAGGGGTGCGGGGGAGTCCTAAAACTAGGGCAATAGGAAAAAACGAAGCGATCAATGAAACAATGGGGACAGAGTGAAGTTGCGTCTCAAATACATAGAGGAGAGAAAAGAATGAGAAAATATGGGTAAAAAGTCCTTGGAACCCCGACTAGCGGAAAAGTAGACTAACGGCAGAGTAAAAAGAAAAGAGTCAAAAGAAGCTCATGCGAACAGCGGCTCTTTCGAATAAGAACGGAGTGACGCTCAGAGGCCAAAAGAATTAATAAGGAAGAGGAAGAAAAAAATAACGTCCTCACGTATGGAACCCGGTCAGAAATTCAATCCCGGGGGACAATCACGGCTGTCGTCCAAAGCGAAAAGTGGAAAAAGCGGGAAACGTAACAAAGGGAAGGATTCCTAGATTGTTAGGGTCGGTCGGTCGCGGCCCAAATGAGGGGCATGGTGGCTAGATTGATGGGCGACGAGGCGGAAGTAGTATGAATGTAAGAACGGTAAGCTCAAAAGTAGTGGGGAGCGGGTTACTGGGCAGTTCGGAAGGTCTACGAGGCCCGCCGAGCCAGACAAGCAAGACTGGGGAAGAAAGTTTGTTTCACAAAGGAAAAGGTCAACGCACAAAACCGCAGAGACGTTGGCTCCTGGAGTTACATTTGGAGAAGATGCTCAAGCAGAGATTGTGCGAAAGAATATCGCTAAAAGATAAGAGGGGGTGAGTGTGGACTTAGGGGGGGGGGAAGGGGAAAAACCTCAAGCGACCTACTAAAGCACAATATAGAACACGTTCCTGGAAAAGAGCAAGCATCAACTTCTGCGAAAGCAGGCTCAGAACGTGTGCCGAAAAGGTTTAGGGGGGAATATTCAAAGGTAAATGTATCCCGCTTAGCAGGACGTAATAGGTATAAATTGGTTGCCCAAATGAATTCGTGACTAAGGGACGTGTGTAAGCGTTCTATAAGGGACCAAAGACGCAGATGTGAAACGGGCAAATACGGAAAGGTGAGGAGGGGTTACGGTTGTGGAGGAGAAGAGACGTGCAGTTCACCCACAACAACCCTAAGGGGAGGAGGAAGAGGGAAGGAGTAGAAAGTAACAGCCAACCGACGAGATAAAAGGGACCGTTGTGATCACGGGACGTGCCCAGCTAGGAGGGGTGATAAGGGGGGAGAGGGGGTCCGAGGAAGGATGTGAGAAGGAGAAGAAGGTAAAGGGCCGTCAGAGGGAGGAGGGGAGTGCTCAGGCTCCGTAAGAAAGCGCCGGGGGACTACAACATGGATGGGGCACTCGTGAAGCGAAGGGGGTGAGGGGGAGAGAAAGAAACAAAAGGGGGCGAACCTGGAAGGACACAGATAATGAAGATAGGGGAAAAGGGAAACCTTGGAGGGTCTCATACAACTCTGCAAAAAGAAAAGCGAAAGGCATGGTGTCGGATAACGTGGGAAGCGAAAGAAAAAAGCCGGAGGGGGTGGGGAATCTAATAAAAAAGGGGGGGAGGAAAGGGAAGACAGCGTGGGACGGTGTCGGCGGGGGGAAAAAGGTGGAGGCAGAACAAGAGGGAAAAGAGGAGAGAGTGATTGTCATGGTGGGGGGGGGGGCAAACAAAGCAAAAATCGGCCGAACAAACCAACAAAGAAGAGCAACTATATAAGCGGGAATTGGCAGCTCTAAAAACGACCATGGAAGGATGACAGGGAAGAAAAAAGAAAACGAGAAGGGGAAAAATGAGACCAAAACGTCCCGACAACAAGAAATGTGAGGAAATGTGATCACAATGCAAGAGTCCGCATTACTAAGTGAGCATAAAGAACACGTTTGAGTGCGGTGAAAAAAAAGGAGGGTTGGGCCGTGATGGCTGTTGTGGCGAGATGGGGGGGTGCTAGTGATTTTGACGATAGCGTCCTTCGAGCGCATTCTAAAGGGTAAGTGGGGAAAGAGGGGAGGGATCCGTCGTAATAGGGTTAGTTTGTGAGGACGCCGGTGTCTGCTGCTTATCGGATTCATGACGGGGGTGGTGCGGCTTAGGCGTTGAAGGAGCGAAGGCATATAGGTTTGCCTAAGGGATAGCGGACTCATGCGGGGGGGAAAGATGAAGGGGTGTTGAAAATTGGAGGGGGGTAAGCAGAGCAGATGGGTCAGCGGACAGACCTGGCGATTTCCCGAGGGGGATGTGTACGGAGACATTGACTTCTCTGCTTGAGTTAAGGGGGAAAGGCAAGGAGGCTTCTGCCTCTAAGAAAAAGGAATGTGAGTCACCGGCGATCAGACCTATACAGGGAAAACAGACTGCATGGAACGGTGCCAACCAATTAAGAATTCGGTCGAGAGTGGTTCTCGGGTGACCAGATATAGTCAACGAGCGTCCGATGTCGGACAGGGGGAGGACTAGACGTGAGATCGGAGGGTTCCAAGGGATGAAGGGGGACAAGCAGCTCACAAACTTCCCAAAGGGGGGGGGATATTGTAAGAGGAGAAGCCCAGTAAGTCCGGGGAGAGGGAAGAGTATGCGTAGATATCAGCAGTAGTGGCCCAGTAGACTGGTCAGGCACGGTAGGGAAGGTGAAAGTAAGCGGTCGAGAGGGATTAGAACCGAAAGGTTTGGAATTGGGGAAGGTCTCAGTGTAGGACGCGCTGAAGAAGCAGATCGGGGTTGTAAGAGCGGAGGGGAAAGCGCTATGGGTCGAGAAATTGACTAGCCAAAGAGGGGGGACAACAAAAGGTTCGGCAAGGAAGTAGTGCCGCGGAAGGGTGCGGAGTGTGCCTAGGGGAAAAAGGAAAAGTAATCGAATGTAAAGGCAAACCTTTTGGGTAAGAAATGGTCGATGGAGGAGTTAAGTGTAAAGATAAGGATGGTCAAAATATAAAACAACAAAACGATAGAAGCCGTAGGAAAAAAAACGAATGGATGCGAATAAGTTCTGGTAGACTCGAACGGGGAAGGAATATGTCTGTGTTGGTCGGTTTTCCGAGAAAGGTTGCAAAGGTGAAAAAGCCCCAAACCAACCCCCGAGAAAAGGGCAACATGCAACCAGGAAGATGGGTTGAGGAGTAGCACAAAAAATCACCTACATAGACGGGAGGACAAAAAGGAAAAAGTTGAACGACAGTCCTTGCACACTGTTCCAAGCACAGGGAGTCCGATAACTGTCGGGGGGCGATTGTCTGACCGGGTAACCGAGGGCAGCCAGGAGGAAACCGAAAAATATAAGTTTGGCACGTGCCGGATCGGGGGATGAGGGAGGGCAATGCAGTCTGGTTAAAAACAGGAATGGAGGCTAAAGCATCATTAAAAAAAAACGACGATCCCAGTTTGGGGGAACGGGAAAGCCCGAGGGTCGTACAGCAAGGGCTAAGGTAAGGGGGAATTGGCGCTGGCAAGGGAAGGTCATGGATCGCGATTGAAAAATGGAAAATGCCGTACAAGGAAGTGGGAAGATCAGGAGGACCTCACAAACCAGGGCGGGAAGGCCTAAAAAAGAACAAAAAACTAAAAAGATGAAGGGTGGGAGGCGGGACGGAAAGCGAGCGAACGGTCGCCCAGGAAACCTTAAGTAGAAGAAATCAACTGGGGGCGAAAAGAAGACGGACGCCTCCTCGCAGGGAAAAGCATGAGCCCATGGCGATGGGGGAGTCGTGACCACTGGGGGCGTTTTTGCAAGTGAGCGGCGACAGTCCCGAAAAGGAGACCAGGGACCTTCAAAAGCGAAAAGGTCGGTGAAGAAACAAAGGGGAGTACAGACGCAACAATGGCCATCAGAAACAAGAGCATCGTCGCGCAAAGGGGATGGGGCTCGACGAAAACATGACTAAAAGTTTTCAATCGGCATCGAATATTTGACAGATCCGGGAAAAAGTACCGAGGCAGGGGGGATATGTGGGAAGAAGCGGATTGGGGGTGAAGAGAAAAGGTGGCGCAGCAAGCGGGAAGCTGATTTGCGACCATAGTGGGCGGCGAAGGAAACGAGGGCGTCGTTGAAAGAGGGGAAACAAAAATCGTGTGGCGCCGGCGAAAGAGGCAGAGGGAGCCAACGGAGAAACACAAGGTGCTCCAGACGCGCTGGAACCCGGCCGGCAGCTAGGTCAAAAAAACTCCAGACAACATCCAGAGAGACTGATTGGGGGGCATGTTTTTGCACACAATATCTGGAAAAATCAAAGGCAGCAATAATAATCTGCCGGATGGATGTACAAAGATAGGGTGAGGTGTCGGGATGGGCTAGACCTAAGGATACGTGTGCGAAGGAATGTCGGGATTCACGGCCAGAAATCTTGAATCAAAAGTGGGAATTAGCGTAAAACACAACATAAGAAGGAAAATAAAGCGGTTGCTTCGGACAAATAGGGGGAAAAAGACTAATGCTCAAGGCCAAGTCCTGAAGGTGCGTGGCTTAAATAGTTTTCGCGTTAAAGAGATGTGAAGTGAGTGGAAGGAAAATAATTATGTGAGTGAGGAATTGCCAATTCTCGAACTGTGGGGCCAGAGCTGCAGTCCGGAACAGGAGCTCAAACCAAAAGAGAGAAACAAAATCAAAACGGAGGGGACAGGAGAGGGCAAATAGATAGGGGGTGGAATGAGCAACGGGGAAAGGAGCCCGGATAGCAAGGGAATGCACCCAACTAAGGAAACGTCAGGAATGGGGAAAGGATTCTCTCGAAAATAAAATAGATAAGCTCAAAGGAGACACCTAAGGAGGAGAGATCGACCTGGGTGCGTAAAGGCTCGGTCCCGCCGGGACACAAAGTGATGCGGAGGCGCCGTGGTTGAGCTAAATAGCGAGCGCACGGTATGTCGTGCCTAGGAAAGCGAAATAAATGTGTCAGACACAAGTGAGACAGACCTAGAAGCACAGACCTATGAAGGACATTCATACACAAGGAGAAGATGTAAATAGAAAATGGAAAGTTCTCGGCGCGCCAAAAAAGGGTAAGACTACCGGGAAAAGGGGGCGGCTTTGGCACAGATTGCAAACGCGGATATATCTAAGGGGGAGAGACGCGAGCTACGAACATAGGTACAAAACAGGCTGAGGAATAGGGGTGGGGCGGTAATCAAGGGGTTCAACGAAAATCAATGTAAGAAAAAGGGCACCGGAATGGTCGATGATGACAACTAAAAGAGGAAAAAACGCCCGCAGAAAAAGTCTGTGTCGCGCACATGGTCGGCATAAATCCGGGAGAAAAAAAAACGAAAAAGGACAAGGGGAGCCCGCCGAGATCTGGGAAACAAGCGTCCGGCCAGTCAAAAATCAAGGTAGTCAGGACAGGAGGGAAAGAGGGTCGGGAGCGACGGTGTGGAAAGAAGAGAAGGAACTCTCGGGGTAAAGATGGGCAGTCCCAGGAGTAAGTTGGGCAAAGAACTACCTTCAGGCCAGCAATGTCACGGACACAAAAGTAGCGTCGGCGATAAACTGGACACGACATTTCGGAACCGGGGGGTAGAGTTTCATTGCGACGAAAAAGTAAAGAGAAAGCCTTTGGTCAGAAAACGCGGTAGCATGGTAACCAGGTAGGGAAAGGGGTCGCTGCTCACCAGCGATAATTGGGGGGGGGAAACGGGTAAGCTAACTATTAAAGGGAGGGAAAGGGGTATTATGGGTTCAAACTTGGTAAGAGTATCACGTATAGGTAGCCAAATTAGAATGCGTTCGGAGTGGAATCAAGGGATCCGTCTAAACGAACTACGGGGGAATAAGGAAGGGACGAACAAGGATGTTAAAAGAATAGGTGAAGAATAGTTTCTCGGAGATTATCGGGGCCACTGGGAAAGGGCGGCATGCTGACGTCATCGCAAGCAGCGTCGTTCGGAAGAGGAAAGGAAATCTGGCTAAAATTATGAGGAAACAGATCCGTAGAATCCAAGAGGGCACGGCGCTGACAAAAAAGGCTGTGGGGGCCTGGAAAAAAAAAAAACGGTCGTGGCGGGGTTGGAATGCTCTGCGTCAGGCCATCAAGGGAAAAAACCAGCCGCAAAACCAAGAAAATCATAAAAGCGTACCGGCCAAACGATACGAGGGGCGTAAGTTAAAAGAGAGTCATCCTGTAGAGGCACAACGCACCCAGGTAAAAAGGGTGGACATTGGCAAAAGCAGGGTTGCGAATTCACGGCAAAGGGGTGGGGAGGAAAATTCATGGGGAAGGGGGTTGTCTGGATAAAAAAGGCCCCAGGGGTTTGATTCCTTGATCTTCCGATCCGAACTCACAAGAATTGAATGAGATTAATGCTTGCCTCATTCGTTGGAGTGGTAAAGGGAAGAGGGTCTTGGGGGGGGGTGTTGTTGTACAAAGCATTGTCGTTAGGGGTATCGCGAAGGAAAGAGAATCATCGAGGCCAACTCGGTGCTTCACGGGGGGAGGGTTCATTATAATTTGGGGACAGGAAAAAAAGGGGGCAATATCTAACATACTAGGGTAGGAAAGAGTTGCGCGCGGGGAAGTCAGGGGCAAAAGAACCACGCGCTAAAATCAGGGGGAAACGGCGGTAAACCGAGATTGTCCCGAACAGAGGACGCGACGACCGTACCCCGTGTGATTCTTCAGCGCCGTGTCAGGAGACGGTTGACCTTAATTCAGGGGAAAAAGAAGAAAAGCAACTCGGCCGGAGACGGTCTGCCTAAGAGGGACAGCGGCTGACTCATATTAACCATACGTGGCTGGCGCGGCTTGGGAAAGCAGGCGGAAAAACCAGAGATAGACGCAAAAGCGTGACTGTAGGCAAGCTCGTTGCCGATGAAACCGAAAAGACGAAAGGGGGTCGAATCGCGCTTTGGGGGATTGATTTAGGCCGAATGCAATACGTTGTGGCGTCGGGGAAAACGCGGAAAATACTGAGCATGACGAAAACATGGGGGGCCAATGAAGCTTGCTGATGACTCCGCTACATAGCTGGTAGACAACACCAGACAAAAGTTTCAACCCAAATATCAGATCGTAAAAGAAACCACACCGGGGCTCAAGGAAAAGGGGGTGGAAAGCCTATAGAGCGGAACAGAAAAAAGCGAAGAGATCAGCGACACAGAAGATTGGGACTCCTACAGGAGAAAGGAAGCATATCCCGGCTGTGCAAAAGGGCGTGACGGGGAGAATTACGACAAAGGAGCACAGCGGCCCAGCGAGAAGACGGGCAACGCCTTTCAAAGCAACTCCGGGGGGGGAACACGCGGTCGGCATCTCGCAAAAATTTCAAAGAGAAAGGCGCTACCTTGGAGGATTAAAAGATGCAAAGGGATATGTGGTCTGTAGGCAAAGGGGGGGGAAGGGTCAGCTTGATGGGGGGGACACTAGACAGTAGGGGGCCTTTAGCTGCGAGGTTACCGAAGGAAAAAGGAGTCTCAGAACGGTTCGTGGGTTGAAGGGGTGTCGGGGCGTCCTGGGCCCGGGCCGCCCAAGGAGTAAGGAGGCGTTAGGTTCGAGTTCGGTCGAACAGAAAGGAGAAGGACAGCACACACCAAGAACCCACCACGTGTCGACTTTCGGGCATGAGCCCCAAACAAGAAAAAAAAGAAAGGGAAAGGGCCTCGTGCCATCGCGATGTTACTCACCCGCATCCACAAGAGAAGCTGATGGTGGCCATGAGGTTGGGTCGGGAGAAAACAGAGACGACATTCCGAGATAGAGAGGCAGGCCACGGGGAGCCCCACCCTTCTAGCATCAGCCAGGAAACCATGGGGAAAAGTCTGTGAGGCGATATCAGGGAGGGCCACGGCGAGCTGAACGAAAGCTTGAACAGTATTTAGCATTGAAGTCAGACTATGGAGGGTCCGGATCGGATCGCTGGGTGCAAAAAACACGCCAGGCGGCGAAAGGAAGGGAATCACGTGATTGGGATTCGGTCGTGTTGCATGTGAGGCAATCGGCTCAGCAACAACAAACAAAGATTCGGGGGAGAGGAGATTCGCAAGAACCAACAACGAAAAAAAGAAGGAACCAATTCGTTGGCGAAAGAAGCCACCATCTTGCGTAACGTTGTGCACAGGGACGAAGTCCGGAGGTGCAAACAGAACGGCGTGAGAGCTCAAATTGGGTCAAGCCGGAACGGACGACACGGGGAAGAGACACGAGGGCCGACAGTGGTCCTGGAAGAAAAATCAAAAGGGGAAGACGGACAACACCGAGGAGGGGGGGGAGGGGGGAAAATGATTCAGATGGGAGTAAGGGAAAGTGGCAAGACAAAACGCAAAACTCAGCTACGGAATGGGGGACCGACCTTTACTATTCAAAAAAATACTCAACACCGACAAAACCGCAACCAACCAAAAAAGGCTGGTTGCTCTTGCGTGGCAAAAATAGTGCGAAACTGGCGCAAGGAAAACTAGTGAAAGGGTCAAGCTATCTAGGTCAACATTTCTGGGCGTGCAAGTGCATCTCCGTTGCCAGGGGCTAAACAACGGTCTGAAAGAAGCGAATTGGAAGGTAAATTTGGGGGCGTCCCGGCAGGACTTCGAAAGTGAGAAAGACCGTTATGTGAGATGGCGCAGCTATAAAACATTCATGAGCTAAAAAGGACCCAAACGGGGGGTGACGCATCAAGCGCAAACACGGGTTCCGTACAACACGGTTACAATGGGGCTGTCTCGGAATGAATTCAAGTGGCACGATGAACTCCCAAGGGAGGAAGGGAATTGCTGCAGCGGCCTAGCGGGGGGGGGTCGGGTGGTCAAAAACCATCTGGATAACATGGCGGTTGAGGGTTCGATGGGCATTGGAGGTTGGGTCGGAGGAAGACGCTTGATCGCGGGGGCCCTAGGACAGGCCACGAGGCGTTCGGGTGGCTCAAAAGTAGGGGAACGCTGATGCTTCTTCGCGCGGTGGTGGGGAGTTATTGGTTTCCTCTCGGCAAGGGTGAGGCTGGTTGCCGCGCGGTGTCACAAATAGAGGAATGGGTATCACAAGTCGAAGTTGTGCAACGGGCTGGACAGGGAAGAGGAGAGGTGAGCAAGAATGAGAAGAAGAGGGACGGGAGGGGAAAAAACAAATATTTACGTCATGCTGGAATGTACGTCGCGGTTGAAAAGTAAAGAAAAGAGGACGGGAGGGCCGTCAATCCACCGACAAAAATCCCGAATTCCAACCACCTATGAGCACAGGGCGAAAAAAGAGAGACGTCATACGGGAGAAGCTTCCGAGAAGCCCTGCGAGGAAAAAAGCGCGGGATCCGCTGTACTCAGGGAAAACAAAAGAGAAAAAACACTCATCTGGGAGCGGGTCGAAGGCGGGGAAAGGCCGCAGACAAAGCAGTGGGTGAGGAGAGAAGGGAAAAGAGACTCCGTCCGGCGAAAACTGTCGACATGTCCACGGGGGGACAGCCAGTGGAGAACGATACCGAAGGGAAGGGAGTCAAAGAGCACGTCTCGCAAGGGAGAATGTGGGCAGAAAATATCGGGTCGCGGGTCAAAGAAGCGCTAGAGTCTGAGTCGAAGGTTAACAGAGAGGAGTATCGGAGTAAACCAATACATTCAAAAGGAAGCCGACTCGCCTGGGATGCAGGAGCAAAAAAATAACTCAAAGGATGTAAATCGCGCAGAGAAACCAAATTGAGGGGTTGTGGGGAGGATGTTCGGAGGTGCAAATACCGAGATGAACAGAAAAAGGAGGGGGGACACAAACACAATACCAACACAAGGGAAACCGAAGAAAAAAACGAATGCTTGAACATAATAATGTAATCCAGGACGAGAAGGGAATGTGTGCAGTTGAGCGTGTTAAAAGAACAAATCGTACAGCAAAAAAACAAAGGGCGGGGTGATGTCCCATACAAAAGAAATGTAAGTGTTTCAAATATACTAACGGGGTTTGGTCAAGTACGATATGGAAGCCTTTTGCCCATTGTGTCAAATACAAGTGGGGGGACTACAGGTGGGTTACGAGAAGGATATGGAAGTGACCGAATAACCAAATAGTTAGCAGGAGCAACGTAAACAGAGAAAGGACGTTAGCAGAGCCGGACGGGTGATAAAAAAAGGTGGCGGGACGCGCGGGTGGTAATGCTATAGGGAAACTGCAAGGAAAATTCAAAAAAAAAAAAAATAAGTTTTTGGGGATAAACGGGGGAAAACGGCAGGCGAAAAGGGAGCCAGGGATAAACTTGCAAAATGCATTTTTAAAATAAGGGAAAGTGTGGTGACAATAACATCCAGGGGGGAGGTGAGATTTGAAAGCGATGCCGCGCAAACGAAACTACCACAAGTTACCACAAGAGAAAAATTCAGGCTGCTGGAAAGGCCGTTTGCATGATAGGGGGAACTGCACAATCTAGAGGAAAAGAAAAGAAGAGAACAAAACCTTACCTAATAAATAGGGTCGGGTCAGAACGCCGCGGACCAAGTTAAAAGCGAGAAGTGAAACGGTTCAGCTAGGGAGGTTAGAACAATTAAAGAGGGGGTTCGAGAGGTGCGCGTCGCCGACAGTCTAAGAAACAAAAACAAAGTAAGGCATAATGCGGCAGAACAACTGTTCGAGAGGGAAAGACACGAAAGGGTCTTCCACGGAAGTATTGAGCCGGGGTCGCAGCTTAAAATTACTGAGGGGAGAAAAAATGAAAAACAGGAACGAATATTGGACAATCAGGAGATGTATTTGACCGTGCACGCCGGGAACGAACGGTAAAAGGGAAGATTGTGGTGGACGAAGGAAAAGGGTTGACATTGAGGGGTGAGGGGGGAAGATAGGGGAGACCTCTGGAGGTCGCTAGGCCACAAAAAGAGACCGGAGGCGCAGAACCAGGGGGACACTGGCTTCATCGTGATAGCAATCGATGGGACACGGAGGAAAAGTGCGCGGAGCCGGGCGAATAAAAGGTCTCAAAGGCTACCGGTGCTCGTAAGTCCATGCAGCGTCTAAAATAAAAAAAAGCAAAGTATTCGGAAGCGGTATGTGGGTGTCAGGTGGGTATTCGGGGGTGCGCGAAGAATCTGCTTCTGATGGTCGGATCTTAGAGGGTGGGCAGCAGGAATCGACAGGGAAAACGTGGTGTAAAACAAGGGCGTTGGCAGAACGAAGTCTGAGAGTAAATAAAGAGGAGAAAAGAACGGGCAGCGACAGCAGGAAGGGTGTTGGAAGGTGCAAGGGGAAAGGGAGGTCAGCAGTCATCATCGTGGACGTTGTCATTAAAAATTATTTGTCGAGGAGAAGGGAAATAGGGGGGTTGAGTGAGGGAAAGGAATAGGTGTGGAGATAGTGGAACAGAAAAAAAAACGGTATGCATTTTCTCGTGAAAAGGAAATCACAAAAAAGAAAGCGAAGAACAAAAACAATCAGGAGATAGTAAAAGTATCATATTAGAATGGCCGGGACAAAAGACATACGGGCAAAGGGCATTGGGTCGGCTTATAGCAAATATAGGAGAAACCAATACACATTAAAAAAAGGGTAGGACCAGCTCTCAGCGATAAGAGGGTCCAAGAAAACACTAGAGATGAAATGATGAAGATAAAAAAAGTAAAGGACAACACAAAAAAACGCAAATTTGAAGAGGGTAAGTAGGGGAGAAAAAACGCCAGCCAAGTTTAAGGTACGATTGCAGAACGGCACGTTGCACCAAGGGACAATGGGAAAATGGGGCTCCCACTCGGACAAATCTCACAGGAGGCTACGCGCAGAATAACAACGAATATAGACCCCAAGACGTGCTCGCAGGGCGAGTATTACTTTAAATGGAGATCGAGGAAAGGCAACGGTCAAGAGGAGGGGGAAAGGGGGGGGACGCACGGATCCGAGGCATCTAAGAAAATAAGTGACATCCTGTACGTAAAACCAGTGCTAGAAGGGGCAAGCAAATCGGACGCCAGGGTCTGCATGAAGGTAAAATCAATGGGAAAAGAAAAAACAGTGAGCTGCCACAATCACGAGGTAACAAGAGATCGGGAAAAAACGGCGAAATCAAGATGATACATAATTAGAAAGCGGCAGTCACACTGTTATCAGACCGAACAACAAGCACTTAGCGAGACAATGCAGATCCGGGGCGAAAAACGGGAAAAAAACCGAGGGACGACCGAAAGCAAAGGGATGTGGTACACAACAAAACAGAGCGGATTAGTTCACTAGGTAATGGGTCGCAGGGGGTCAGCAGGCACCACTCAACATGCCTGGACTAGGGAAAAGCGGCGATGAGGATGATTAGTTACAACTTGTACAACTGCCTGGGGAAAAAAAAGGGGTGCGGAGGGGGGGTCAAGCAGCGAACAGATAGGGAAGAGTGTGAGAGCTCACGTCGGGCCATCATCGTACATTGTGATCTGCGACCCTTTGATTATTTGGAGATCATAACGAGGGGAAAGAAAAAGGGACATTTTCAGCTGGATTAACAGTACCACAGCTTCCAAAAGGGTCCTGTAAAATAGTCACTGGAAAAATGCACCGAAGACGGGCGTGGGGAACGAGTAATCCCAAACTTTCGAAAAGGGGGGTTGTGAATTAGGTAGCGAAAAAAAAAATATAAATGGCGCACAAAAAGTCTCGGTCACAGGAACTCATTCAACGGAAGAAAAAGCAAACGATAGGGGTGGACAATGGGGCATCGTCTATTCCTCATCGGTATAGTAAAAAAAGGAACAAGAGTAGACCCGGTGGAACATTGGGGGCAAAGGATGGATTGCAACGATTAAGGGGTTGGGAGGAAACGCATGTGATGGTGTTTCTACAGAAAAAGAAAAAATGGTGAGGTGGTTCTTAAAACAGCAACGAGGGAAACAAAAAACACAGTGAACTAAACGTTCTAAAATGTAGGTGGGGGTTACGCATTCACATCAACTGCTCTTGGTTAGGTTTGGGTGTGTTTGGGGGAAAAAGTCGTTAAGCAGGGGGGGGGGTGAAGCGGTCACACGACAGTCTATCTCCAAAGTGGAATCGATGGATGAGTAAATAATTGGACAAATCAATCAAGAGGAAACAGGCGCTGCGGCGGCTAGCGGGACAAAGGAGGGAAAAAAAGGGTCCGATCACCTCAAGAAGAGCTGAAAAGAAAAAAATATTCAAGCAAGAGGAAGGACACGGCGAACAGTGGCAGAATTCTACGCTATTGAACGTTCACAAGAAACAGCACGCCGCAAGAAATAGGGGACGAGAATACAAAAGAAACTAAACGAAAAAAAAGGCAGCATAAGGCGAAGGACGCATCCAGGGGAAGAGATCAACCATGCGGGAAATGACCGACAGTCGCAGGAAAGGGGGAAAAAAGGAGGACCGCGAAAGCACGATGACTGCCGGACTCACGTTAGTAAATCTCGGCTTGACACCGATGAGAAGGGGAAAGGGCAAGCGCAGGGGTGGTCGTAAGTAGCGGGAAGGGGGAAGAGGGGGATGGAGGGGGGGGAAGAAGCGAGATTGAAAAGAAAACAACCGGTAAAGCGGAAGCATGAAGAACAAAATGGGGGAAGATGCTGAGTCCCCTCACAAAAAGGTTCGAAAAAAAAAAGTGTGCACAACTTCGCTGTGAAAAAAGCCAATAACAAACACCTATAAGAGGAGAGAAAACTAAAAAAGTCTGCGGGGAGAATCACAGCAGGCGACAGCAAGGGGCGGAAGAATCTGGGCCGTGGGGGAGACAAGGGGGGGACCGGTAGATTCGCACGGGGTAGGAAAAGTCAATTCAAATCAGGGTGGCCAATCAACTGACATCCGCGCCTAGGACAGCGCAACACAAATGTCATAAACGACACTGCAACGTCTAAAAGGTGGTGCAGGTCGGGAAAGAGGGGAAAGGGAGACGGGGGAATCACACGCTAAGACACATTGTGATTTTTAAGTTCAGTCAAAGCGTTAGCTGGATCAAACTCAATGATTCGGATGCAAGACACGGGAGGGGTCCATTCAGCTATTTTTAGAAGGCAGACTCTCATAAGGTCGGGGGGGGGTTTGGACAAGGGTGGAGAGAGTAATGCCGGGGGCACACCAGGGCCAGAGCGTAGTAAAATCTGGTAATATTTATCTAAGAACACAGGGATCAACCGGGAGAAACGGTGCAAAAAGAAAGAGTGCGCAGGAGCAGTCAGCGGAAATGAGCTGGCGCCCAGACGCATTGGGAGTAAGGAAAAAAGAAGACAATAATCAAGGGGGGGGAGGGGGGGTGGGGAACCTATAGTTGTTTGTGTAACTAAACAGCGTACATCCTTTGAGAACGCGTGAAGAAAAGATCACGACACCGGTGAGGAAATAAAACACGCCGTGGCCGTGCTGTGGGGAAAAAAGAATTCATGACCGAGCCCGGCAAGCAAGAGGACGGAGGCTTTACACAGCTGAGTCAACCAATTGTCGTGAATTCGGAATAGAATTTAGGACGAGAAACTCCGGGTGTTGCAACGCCAATGGGACAGCAGAAAAAAAAAACGATGGGAGTAGTCTGTGGAGGGGGGGAAACGAGGTGGTAAGTCCTTTGCGAAATGTAGTATAAGTAAAAGGTAACAACGGAGGAGGAGGGGAAGGGAGAGCCATACAAACAAGCGCCACCGGAATGGGAGGCAAGAAAAGTACGTCCAAATGCTTGACAGCTGCATGACGTAACATCAACGACAGGAGGCAAAGACTATGGAGAAATTCAAAGGGGAAAGAGGGGAGACGCCGGATCACGCGTAAGGAAGAGGTCCTGGCATAACGAGCAAAAAACACTGCTGCACACGGAAGCGACTTGAGGAGTAGAAAGGTGCGGGATACCGGGTCAGAGGCCGCAGGCTTCTCGAATGGAGAGACTTGCGTTCCTAACCACCGAGGGCCACCATCACACAAACCACCGGTAGGGGGGTCGGGCGGAGTTAAAACCTACGCAGGGGGCCAGCGCAATTACGAAATTACAGACGTATCGGTTCGGGGAGGGGGGGCGGGTGGAAAGAAGTGGTGACAACCTCCTAATAAGCTTGGAGTGGGTCTTGGGGAACGGCAGGATCGAACCGAAAAGACAAAACAAAAGGGGGGGAAGGAGCGCCAGAGGAACCATTGGGAGCGTACACCCGGGCAAATCTCCGAGTGCAGCATAAAGCGACAGAACTTTGCCTACACCTTACAATAAAACATCGATGATCCGGCTCTAGGAAAGGGACAAAGAAAAAAGCTTTGGAACGGGGTGGGAGTGGGAAACAAACGGACAACGTGGGAGAAGTAGCTTGGGGAAAAAGGGCGAGGCAACTGACTAGGTGATTTTATAATGGAAGAAAATAGACAGGATGGGGGTAGTCTTCATCAAGATCAATGGGGGGGGGTGCAAGACAGGTGTCCTCTAAAAAAAGTGAGAGAACCTGAGGGAAAAGTAGTTAATAATCAAGGGAAAAGCGGATGGCGGCTGATCTTACTGACTCAGGTCTTTAGGGGACTTGGGAGTCATCGCGGCGAGAAGGCTTACACTACCTTGATCCCTCGGCGGGGTTTAAATAAGGATGTGACCAAAGGACGGGTAAGGCGATAAAAGACAGGGCTCATAGCGGAGATAAGAAACCTATCGCTGAAGAAAAAAAACATTGGTTAGAAAAAGGAAAGAGATCAGGAGGAGGTCTGGGAAGAACAGGCAAGAAAGGAGTCCTCGAAAAAACAAGGAACAACGGCGAAAATTCCGACCACTACTTCGAAGGGAAAGGAAACTTCAAGCGCAAACGAAAACAGTGGAAACGAAAAAAAACAGGGCCGGCCGTCATAGGAGCAGTATAATCACGACGAGGAAAGAAAAGACACAGAAACCATAGTGGGGTGAGTGGGAAACAAGCAAAGCAAAAAAAAAACGACAGAGCCTAGGAAGGTTGGAAGTATCTCGACGGCAAGAGACGGAGGCAGTGCCTTTTGGAAGCCCAAAAGGAAATGCCGTAGAGGACCGACCTAAGTACGAAATAATTGACACAGTTGAAGCAAAGGTCCTCGCGTGCGGGAGATCGGTAAAGAGGGGGTCAATACGCCGGAGAAAAGGTTCAAACGCGCCGGGGGGCGTGAAAGGGCACACGAAGACGCCGAGGAAACGAGCTTGTTCGAGTGCCGAATAATGGAAAAGATAGATCGGAAATGAAGAAGGATGGAAGGGTTTGGAGGGTTGATGTTAGAAAGGCAGGGGATAACCGATGAACGAATAAGACTATAGATCCCAAACCAAAACGGAACAGCGCAGGTACTAACGGAGAATCGAACATATATTGAGACCTCACATCCATAGGCAAAGTATTTCAGGGGGCAAGGGGCGAAGGAATAAGGCACAGACCAGAGCCGTGGGGAATGCTGCAAACCAAGCACTAAAAAAAAGGCGTTAAAAAAGACAGATTTGCCTACAAAATGAATTTATGGGAAAAAAGGTTCAACCATAGGTGGGACAATACGGTGTGGCACAGCGGGAAGTGTGAACACAGATAACACGAGCCCGATGAACGGCACAATAGATCGTTTGCAGAAAAACCTCAGCGCGTTGGAGAGAGATGGGGAAGGGGCAAGACGGGGGGTCGCAGAGGAGGCAATCATTGCAAAAAACACCAAGAAAGGAGGGGTGGGGGAACGAGAAAAAACAAACGAGCGAGTACGCGCTATACGCATAGATGACTTTTGGGGCCGAGGGAAGGAAGGCAGAACAGAACACTTGCGTAATCGGCAAACGCAATAAAACGCACAAAGGGCAAAAGAAACGGTAAAGGCAAAAGTGATACTGCTAGGAAGAAAGAAAGAAACGAGAGTGAAGCAGGTAACAGCATCAAAAAAAAAATTCAAAAAAAAAAAAAAGAAAAATGAAAAAAGATGTGCAAAAGCAGGAAGAAACCAGACACTACAAAACACGGACATTGGCAACCCTGGAAGGAACCGCTCCACAATTTAAGATCCAGTGACCAGCGACTGTATGGAAATATCAAAACATGGTTCTTGGGGCTCCGAAAAACACATAGACCATGTTAAGGAAATCTCGTCACGACAGACACACAAGGGGCGTTGATACGGCGTAAAAAAAATTAGGGGAGGAAATCACGTCCGGGGGTCGAAGACACCTACGTGCTTGACAGGGGATCAGGCAAAAAAAGGACTGAAACAGAAAAACGAGGGGCAAGAAGAAGGGACTAAGATTAGCACCGGGAAGCACGAATCGGACCGAACGAGGGGGTTTGACAAAGAAGCTCTCATGGGGAGGGAACTTCAAATCGGAATGACCGGTATATGGGAGAGGGAACCGTCTTGAAACTGAGCCCTGGAGGAGAGAGTGGTTCAAGGAGAAAAGGGATACGGGAGAGATATGTGAGCCGGGGGAGAACACACATACAGTCAAAAGGTATGAAGTAAAAGCGTTGCCAAAACGTAAGAGCTCCCAAACCAAACGCCGAGAAAGCGTTTGTGGAGGGTAAGGGCGGGAGGGAAGAAAAGCGCGCGAGAAAAGGGGTAGGAGTAAGGGGAATGAAATGTGGGCAGCCAATAGCGGTGGAGCGCGGTAGCGGGCATTGGTCGAGTGCGTGTTGATGACAAAACATGGACGGGGAACAAAAAAGAAAACAAAGGAAGATCAAAAGAAGGTAGAGGGTGAGAAGGGTAGGATATCATTCACCGGCAGTGGAGGAAGTATGGTCGCTGGGAGGATGGGAGGAAAGGGAGTTAGGGCCGCAAATGTATTTGAAAGGCCCAACTTAGATGCGGGGAACCGGACATCCAATCGACTCCCAACCAACAAAGGGAAGGGGAGGGAGAGATTGGGAAATTGCGACGAGCAAGCAAATGAAACGGAAGTGGGGGCGGTCCACCTAAGCTCGCAACGGGAAAACAAAAGACTGAGAGAGCCACTCAGGGTAAGGTGAGGCCATGCTGCACCAAAAAAACGGACAAACCGTGGGAGGGAAGGGGGGGGTTTCGCAGCAACCCGCAAATTTCTGTCGGGAGAAAAAATGGAAGACACCCAACACAGCAGACGCGCCAACAGGAGGGACTAACATCATCGGAGAATGTCTAGGAGAATACAGAGAAAAAAATGACCAAACGCGGAGAACGGAGAGGCTGGGGTGGGATAGATGACGGCGCCGTAAATAGTAGAATGTGGGGGGTTTAGAAATCCGACGCAATAGTATCATGCATCCAGTTGCGAAATGAAAAAACAGGGAGAGACTCCAAAAGCCGTCCTGGTCGCAAATCCGGCACGAACCAAACGCAGGCCATAAATAAAGCTTCCACCAAGGGAGTAAAAACCCAAGCGTATGGGACAGAGAGGCTCGGCTCAGAACTGCAGAGATTGAAAGCGGTTTCATGCCCGGAAAGAGCTAGCAAACCCGACAGGTCGGAGAATACACAAGCTTCTAGGAAAAAACGAAAGCAACGGATGGAGACTAGAGAGAGAAAAGGGGGGGGATTGGACTAGCGCCAGCACAACGAAACATGCCGGGGCGGAAAAAAAATCAAGAGTTTGGCCACAACTGGGGGGTCAACACGAGGGAAGGGGATGCAACGAGGCTGAGGGTGAAAAAGGTTACCGCGACCGAGCTGAAAGAGAAGCAGAATGAGCGGAATCTGTGCTCGTTCGGGGAAAATGGGCGCGGCTCGAGAGAAAGGCAGCTTGTCGTCGTCATGCAAAAGTGAAACCAGAGGCCAAAACAGAAAGGAAAATAGGGCGGGCGGACCAGTCCGGGCGTTGGAAGTCCCAAAAGGTAATAGTTGGTTGAGTGGGGGGGAAATAGAGAGGGGAGAAGGGAACCAACCATGCTCCAACCAAAGTGAAGCAAAAAAAAGCGCCTGCCCGCCAAGACAAAAAAATCGCCGCGAAAACGAATACTGGGGGGACGGGGTATCACGAGAATACCTCCGTTATCAGCGAGAAAAAATCGTAGTTAAGAAAAAGCGCGTGGAAAATGGAACACGGAAATGTAGGCAAATCCGGTTTGGAAGGAAAGCATGGATTGTTGGGGCAGGCAAAAGGACAAGGGTAAGGGTTTGGGTGTACCTGAGAAACCCACTGAAAAAAAAGGACGGGGCCCACGAAAAGCGGTAGCAGCGGGGTCGCACGGGAAGGTGGGTCGGCGATTGGGGGGGTTGTGGTTGTAAAAGACACGTGTAGAGGGGAGGACCCGGGCGCCGTCCGGACATCCCAACGGTGAAGATGATAGTGAGAAGGAGTGTACCGAGTACTCGAAAAGGCGAGAGGCGGAAGAGGGGCGCGCGCTCGTCAAAACTCGCCGCGCTATTCCACAGCGTACAAAGGGAATGACAGAAGAGCAGGGATACCGGTGGCCTGTGAGTCTCGGAAGCTAGGCAGGTCAAAACGGGCCAAGCCGCCGGAGAAGAGTAAGAGATACCTAACAAGGCGTTCAGGGCTAAAGGAGATAAAAAAAGCAACAAGAGGGTGAGGGGTGACGACTGCGGCGATCCCTCAGATGGACGCCGGCCGAGAGGACAGAGGTTGCCGATGAAAACCGGAGAATGGGCCAAGGTGGGGGGTCGAATTAGGAAGGGGGGGTGGGGATTGAGTGCCGAAAAACCTTGGCCGGCGAAAAAGAGGGGGCGGAGCAATTAAAAAACAAGGGAAAGAGTGGCTTAGCCCCGAAAAAAAAAACGCTGAGCTCCACAAGCAAACGTGCAAACGCAGTGTGAAAAAAAGCCCGAAGCGAAAAGGTGAAGCCTATCAGAGGAGGAAGGAAAAAAAAAAAAAAGCGCGAAAAACAGCCAGGGGCTGGGGCTAATAAACGCAACGGAGCCGAAAGCCTTCGATCAGAAATAGAATTGGCGAGACAAATCATGGGGCCCAGCGAAAAGCAAACGAAGCCAAAAGGGGAAAAACGCAGACCTGGTCGGAGCTAATGACCAACTCCGGGCATTTGCCCGGTCACGAGAACAGGAGTGGTGTAGTAACGTGCTTTTCTTTGGAGGGAGGAGGCGGGCAATGGGAGAAACTGGGGTAGAGCTCTAACAGGTCGGGGTTGTCTTTGGGCGAAAGTAAGGAACGGGAAACACAAAGGGAACAAGCCATGTAGAATGACATTGGGGTTTCGCGTACAAAAAGGGGAAAGGCACCAGAAACCGCACCAGATATGGGGCTCCTGGGCTGTTCGGAGCTGGCGGGGACGCGCAGGCTAAGTTGTGAGACGACCGCATCCGACAAATAAGCGGGGGGGGATTGGAAGTAAGTGTTGAGAACAGGAAAGAGACATTCAAGATATAGCCGGCGGCCTGCCACGGGAGACAGACACCAAAGTCTTCTCCGCAATTCTCCTGGGAAGGGGATAATTGGGGAGGCTATGAAACGGACCCCCCACCCCGGAAAGAATGGGACGGCGGGCTTTACACTGCAGGTCAATTTAGGAGAGAAGTGGAGGTGGGAAAAAACAAACCGCAAATAAGAGACGGTTTGCCAAAATAGGCAGATGGGGAACAAAAGGCCGCAAGGAAGGTGGGGGATAGGAGGAAGATTGTTGGTACTTTGCGACACTCAAAAAACCAACAACTGGAGTAGAAAATCGGCAAGACCAACAAGCGAAAAAACCGAGGAGACCCAAATTCATGTAGGGCCTGACTTAAAGAGGAGGGGCAGGGGGGACCGGAATGAGATAAGGAGGGGAATCGTCCGAATTAATGGAAGCACATGGAAAGTCAGGCGATCCGGGGCTCGGTCCGGAATAAAAAATCGACAACATGGCTGCACATTGGAGGAGTTTGCGAATAGGGTGCGGATTCACGGGGCGCACACCTTCTCGTAATGTCGATTGGGGAAGGGTCAGAAGCAAATACTAGGGAAAGGAACTCAAAAAACGAGTGGGTGTCAGGGAATCGCGATGGAGAAGAAAACAGATTAAACGAAAAGATAAAACGTACATCTGGGGGGTGCGTTTTCAGTGCGGTGATCACCGGGCTGCAGGACGAAAACGTAAGAAAAGTGATTTCATGGGGTGCCCCTGCAGGACTCGAAACGTCAAACCAACCGTTAGGGAGAGGACCGCCTCGAAAAACCAGGACTAACAAAAGCCGGACGTTCCGCAAGAACCAGCAACGGTGGGCAGGACAAAAACAACCTACAGGCTCGTGATGAATGCGGCGGGGGCCTGACTGTCAGATGGGGAAAGTGTTTGCTAAAAGCCCGCGGGTGGATCGTGGGAACGGAGTGTAGGGCGTGGGGGTCGGACTTGTGAGGGGGATTTGGTCAGGGGAGCTCGCTGATCAGACTGGCCTCCAGCGGAAGGAGGATCAAGGTAGGCTAAAAAAGAAAAAAAAAGTACTGATAGTCTCGCGCGGGGGGGGGGTGTCTTAGGGTATCCGCGCGCTGATAAGGCAGTGGGGACATACCTGTCAAGCGAGGAGGTGGTCACTCAAGGAGGGGGAAGGTTGCAGTGAAGGGGGCCGATCAGCGTGTAGCGGGGCGAGAACCTCGCTGCCCCTTGTTTTGGGAAAGGAACTAACGCTTTAGCGCGGGGTGAAGAAGCGTCATTCGGCGCAATCCACCGGGCACCCAAAATCGAAAAACTTGCGCCAGGGTCAGTAAATCTCGTAAGCATAGGAAAAAGAGATTGTACCGAAGGGGGAAAGGGCGAAAAATCGAGGGGATTCAAGCAAGTCCGGCAAGAGCCGCGAAACATCGGGGGGATATGGACAGAGCCAGAAGAAGACCGCGTTTTGGGGGATCTAACGATCTCCGGGGCGGATGCAAGTCCGGCACATGAACCGTAGAATCACCCAGACCGCCGAATCCAGAAAGGCTTCGGGAGATGGGCTGGTCGGTGACGCACTGAAAAAATGGAGATGTGAAAGCAAGCCTGGACAAGACGGGAATGAAAAGAAGACTTTTCTAAAGAGTGAAATATTGAAGGTAACGAACTCATACGTGAAAAGTTGGGGATATTATTTCTGAACAGTCATCGATACCGTACGAGGAAAATTGAACAAAAACCAAACAAAAAAGGCGCCTAAAGGATGGCGAAAGAATTTCCCTCAGTCATAGGAGTTTGAGTTGGGGGGGAGGAGAAGACAACAATAAACCGGACTTTTGTTCTTCCAACACATACCATAGGGGTCACAAACCGGAATTTGAAGAAAACCGGTGAAAAAAATTTGGGGGCCAAAGGGGAAAACAAAAAAGGGGGGAGGGAAAACGAAATGGGTGGAAGGGGGGCGGGGGTGGGTGGCAAAAGATACACACGAAGGGAGAACAGCACCAGAGAGTGTGCCGAGGGCAGAGAGTGTGCTCGATGGCGAGCAAACGCGGGGGGCATAGGGGGATGAAGAAATAAGTCAGAACTGGTGGGGAACGGCAACGCCAAAAAACACTTGAGGGGGCTTCTTGCAAGGAGAAAAGGGGGAAAAGGAGCTTTTGCGGAGGGTAATAAGGATGCAAACGCTGCGAGTCGAGCGGGGGGAGAAATACCGGGCAGGCAGCAACTAGAAGAAGAGTGATAATCAGGGGTATCTCTATCACGGAGCTGGACGCACTGAGAAAACCTTACTACGAGACAACTTCAATGGGAAGCGAAAACGTGCCTGAAACAAGTTCGCGGGGCAAAGCACCAGGAAACGCCTATGTATTCAAGAAAAGGCGATTCTTGGGGATAGCGCAGGCAAAGAAAGAAACGAAAGATCTGACAGCCGTTGGCGTTCGATAAGCCCCACGACCGGCGCACTTTAGCTTCATCATGGGCCGATAACCTAACATCGCGATAAGTGGGGTGAGGATGTCAGGGACTGAACAGGAAAGATTTCACATCGATCTAAGTTGGGACGCCCGACCAGAAAGGACAGGACGGGGTGGTTGAAACGAGACGGTATTGGCAACAGGACGATTCTGGGGAGGGGGACGTAATCTCCAACCAGGATTTGGGAGAAAACAATGGCTGGACCAGGGAGGGGCGGGGCGCGTGGAAAAAAACCGGGAGGCCGGCGGGGCGTGCAGAGGGGGACCGGCGAAAAAAAAGCAGACAAAAGACACGACCGTCTGGACAAGTCAGGCAGCAAATAAACCAAAACTCAGATCGACAAGTGGGTGCAGGAGGGGTAATGATTTCTGGGCTGAAATCTGCCGGAGGTATGTCGAAGGATTGAGGCAGGGAAAAAGGGGAGCGGGGAATAGAAAGTGTAATTTCAGAAGAAAAAACAGCCAGGAGGCCTGCAAAAGGACGCGAAACTGGGGTGAAGGAGTAAGGCATCATTCAAAGAAGAAATCTTTTGAAGGAGGAAGAAGCGGACTTGGTTGAATGCGAGAAGCTTGGGAGAAATAAAGGAAAATCAAAGAAGGGCCGGGCTCGTCAAACCGGCCATAAAGGCGTCTCTCAAAAAAAAAAAAGTGAGGATCAGTGAAGTAGAAATCGAGAGTTTTGCCGGGCAAGAGCCCGGCCCGGGCATTGCCTGATCCTAAAAATAGGAGACCTCACTCACAGGCTCGCGAAATAATTTCAGAAAAAAGGAGGCAATTAATATCTGAAAAGGTAGGCCCAAGCGCCAAGGGGTTGAGGGAGGACTTGGAGAGCAAACTGACTCAAGAAGGTGCAGACACGACAACAAAATTCGACAAAAATTAGACGAAACACGAGCCAAAAGATATGAGAAGAGCGGCAGATCCACTCCCCATGAAACGCGCCAAAAAACACGACATGACGAAACAAAAAAACGCGCGATCGGAAGTGGCCGTGGGGGGGGGGAGGAGAAGGAAAAACTACAAGGGCACGGTACACGCTTGAGAAAGGGGTGTGGTCGCCCGGATACGCGAACCCTATCACGAAGGAAGAAGTCTACGAGAAACCGCCAGGGGATCAAAGAGGGGGAAAAAAACGACCAAGCCTATGCAAGTCTAAAAAAATGCCACAAGG
>Ga0179593_1296026_pt1 | contig 25636 bp, 27 predicted proteins | sample CZODoug2_1_08_16_FD_185931 | JGI IMG/M metagenome (GOLD analysis project Ga0179593, IMG submission 185931) | Vadose zone soil fungal communities from Angelo Coast Range Reserve, California, USA - CZODoug2_1_08_16fungal (PacBio error correction) | ecosystem: Environmental > Terrestrial > Soil >...
CACTGGAAAACGGGCGGAGAATTGGGAGGGACCTTTTCGGGGAGGGCGAGAAATCAAGACTATTTAAGCTGGAGCGAAGAGGGAGCCCTAAGGTCAACGCATATTAGAGGAGGAGGTGAGAAGGATTGGTTCTGGAGATACATTCAACCGGTCTGGAGTTCGCTCATCCGATAGCAAGATTTGCGAAAACGGGGAGAAAAGAGGTAAGCGGGAAAGCGCGGCCGCTCAAAATGTTCTGGACACCAGAGACTTCTGGGAGGAGAACAATATACATAAGGAAAATTAATAGGGAAGAGGCGGCGAGCTCGATCAAAGAAAAAATGAACACTAGGAAAGTCCTACATCAGAGGGAGGCGCAGGACTCTTGGTCGGGCACGGGTCGGGAGGGGGGAAGATCTGGTTACCTTGGATCAAGGGTCTCTTCAATGAGAGAGAAGGGGACATCGAAATCAGTGAGGTCGAGGTCATGGCGTGGTGTTTCCGGTGAATACAGTATATGGAAAGACGGAGAGGCTTGAGTGGAGGGGGGTGGAAAAAAAACGCTCCCGTACTAGGGAGGGATAAAAAAGATGTAGGTCCGTGACTCTGAATTAGATGAGAGGAAATACAAGGGAAGCGAGGATATTCTGGACCGCGGGGGGGGGGTCACCACACATGGAGGGGTTGCTGAGGAGATACAAAAGTTAGAAAGGTAATAGTAAAGGAATCGGAAGAGGAGAGTTAATGGGACGAAAAGTTTCGTCTCACCGAAAGAGGGGTGGCGAGTGGCGCCACTTTGAGGAAAGAAACGGGGGGGCTGAGGGGGGAAAACAGTAAAAACACGTGCAAGGGGGAAAGTCCATAAGATCATACTCAGTTTTGTTCGCCCGAATCGCGTCAGCGGGCAAAACAAAACGGAGCTAGCCGAGCGTAGACAGCGGCGCGTGGGTATGATGGAACTCGGTCGGAAAAGCAGGAAGGGAAAAAGAATAGGACTGGCGGCAGGCCGGTGGGCGGGAGGGGGGAAGGAGGGGTGAAGGAAAAGAGGTCGGGAGGACAGGGGGCGTCTTTGAAGGAAAGGAGGGTGCTGTCCAAGCTGGTCTTTGGGAGTAAGGCGGGTCCTAAAACAAGCGTGGGGGAAAAACAAGGCAGGCCTCGGTACCTCGGAAAGATTTCGGAAAGCAGAACATTGGCCCAAATAGGGTGGATGAGAGCCGACGGCCTTCAGCCGTCGTACTGACAGCTGGATTCGCAAAGTGTTTGGGGAGCTAGACCCGCTTTGATGGTCGCGCGGATATGCTGGGGACGGTTTAAACCCGACAGTGGAAAGAATCATTAACTCATCACGTTGGGGAACATAAGAAGCGCGGTAAGGTACATGACAGAAAACGATCCGGGAACTGACGGGGTGTCCATTTTCCAAGACGCAGTAAGGGCACGGTGACAGATAAGAGCTCCCCACTCACAACGCGCCAGAAGAAAAAACGAAAGGTTCATGTGAGGAAGGGGCTAGGGGGTGAATCTCGGAAAATTGCCGAGGGCCTCCATCCAGATGGAAGAGTCCGCTGCAGCGAGGACAAGAAATCGATGTGGAGAGAAAGTGGCTGTGGAACAGTTCCAGAAGAAGGCTTTCAGCAGAGAGAGAAAAAAAAAAAGGAGGATTATGCTGCTGTAAAAAGAAGAAGATCATATAAACCAAATGAGGTCTTGAGAGATAGCCGCGACTGACCAATCGGAAGGAGGGATTGGACAAGAGCTCAACGCGATTCAAACCAAAAAAGGGAATAGGGAATGAAGCTTAGACTAGGAAATGCCGGAGGGGTCGGATCTGTAAAACCTCCTCAGCGCGAGGAAAGAGGGGGGGAAAGTTCAAGTAGAGACGACATGAAGGAGGCTGCCGTAGGAGACTGAGTAATAAAAGAAGTAGGACGAGGCAACGTCAGGAAAAGCATCGTAGGAATCAAAAAAAAAGGGTGAAAAAGACAGGCCGAACGAAAAAAAGGAAAGCAAAGCGGTGCAAAGGAAGAATTTCGCCAGTCATCTGTGGAGATCAGCGCAAAAGGTGGGGAGATTCGGAGGCGAAATGTAGTGAGGATAGAGAACAACCGCAGAACTGTAAAGGGTTCACCGTGTGAGGGGGGACTTCTGAACCAAAAAGCAATCAACGTGTTCAATGGAACTCGCATTAATACCCGAAGCAAAATGTAGCCTCTCCTCCGAGATTTAACCACGCCATCGGAAAAAACGCCTTCAGGGAACTGTCACTCTTAAAATTCCTGAGGGGGGGGACGGAGACAAAACAGGGTGTAGAAACCATGCGCCTGCTGGAACTAGCAGAGAAGGAAGGAAACGGGTACAGGGTAAGGCGAGGCATAGGCCTCTCCAAAAATTAGTATAGCGGGGTGAATTGAAAAGAAATGGACAGGGGTCCGAACCAAACTTCTAACAATGAAGGGAGAAAAGCCTCAAAAGGGAAAAGGGCGAGGACCGCCACGAGAAACCAGAGTTCTACCGAACTCGGCAAGAGCGCGGGCATTTCCTAGGAAAGTGAGCAAGGGGTGTTTCTCGCGGTGGGGAAGGGAAAAAAGCCGACTTGGGTGAAGATGCCATCGGAGGGGGCGCTCTGCTGAAGGAAAAGGAGGCTGAAAAAGACCAGAAAGGAAACAAGGTCCGTGTGTAGGGATTGGGAAAAACCCCTCATGGATACCGGCGAAGAATACACGCGGTGCCGAAAGTGCTAAAAGGGAAAACACCGGAGAAAAGATCTTAACCCTCCTCACAGCAGGGCAGCAAGGAACACTTCTCGAGTGTAATTCGCCGCAAAGGAAGACAAAGGTAAAAGCCCCTCGTAAAACTAATACAACGAGTAAATCAGAGTCAGCATTTATGGGGGACGGTCATTGGAAGGAAATTAATGAGGGCTGAGGGGAAAAACAGGTCAAGGGGAATCGCGACGCGTCCAGGCTTGACGACCGGAAAAAAGCGTCAGGTGGAAGATTGGAGAAAGAGGAGAAGCATGAAACCGATTAAAGAGATAAGATGTAGACTTAGTCTGATGGATGAATAGGGGCATCAACACCGCTAGGGGAAGCGATCAACCAGCAAATCAAATAGCACGAATAATCGCCAGCCAAAGACTTGATTACGATTGGTCGATCGGCAGCAGCTCTCGCTAGGAGATTGGAGCCAGAAAGAAAACTCCCTCACCTCTTGGTCGAGAAAAAAAAAATTAAAAAAACGGATTGGACCGCGTTTCAGACGCCAAACAAAAAGAGGAAGGAACGAGAGGGGAAAGGGATGAAGTGGAACGTGGCAAGTCTGGCGAAGGAGAGGAGGGATTACAATAAGCAAAGACTGAGTGGACCTGTCGGAGAAGGCAGTCAGAGTAATCAAAAGCGTCTGGTTCTTCGCGAGCGGATTTTTCTGGAGAAAGATAAAAAGGCCCAAGCAGGGAGTGCGTCAAGAAGCATAAGAAGACAAAAGGGACTATCCCTTTCTGAAGAGATGAAGAGGGGAGAGAGGGAAAATCTCAATTGATGGAACCAGGGGCAACCTACTAGCGGTCGTAGCGTAAAAAAGAGGTAGTCAGGAGGAGATTCACGGATGGGACTGCTAAGAGAAATACACATTGCCACGAATAGGAGCAAGATCGCAGGGCGGGGGCAGATTGCTCCGTGGGTGTTTAGAGATGGGATTGTCTGCGAGGAACGGAGTAATTGGGGGAATCATTCGGCGCAACGAAAGAGCTGGGAGAGGAGGGACAGCTGGTCTTGAGAAATGGACCAGGCGGCGATGTGTGAGGGGGGGACGAAGACTTAGACTTGAGCGGGGAGCCTAAGTTTTCTGGGGGCGGGAACTCAAAACGCAAAAACAATTGCAGGCAAAGGGAAGGACGGTTACGTGATTCTATGGACCGGCAGACCACGCAAGAGCTAAACTCTCAGGCTATGAGTGGAAGGCAGGGGAAAAAACCAACAGGGGGGAGGGTGGGGTGCTGACAACTGGCGAAAAAACCGTTCGTGAATAGGCAAATCGTAGAGGACCAGCGTTCACTTAGACCAGCTACGAGGTGTGGCGTCAACAGAGTATGGGGGGGGGGGGGGGGGTTGCTTCGGGGGAGAGCCCTTGGTGAACTCGTTGTGGCGTCGGAACCAGACACTTGAGGGAGAAATAACAGCAAATCTATACTAAGTGTGGGGGGGGCAAGGGCCTCTAAAAAACTCCGCGGCCTTAGGTCGTAGGGGAGGATCTAACTCTAGACAGCATGACGATGGGTGAAAAACACAATGGTTTTAGGGAGACCGCATGAAGGTCGGGAAGACGTTGCAAGATGGCAGAAACGAAGGCTCTGACCGAGGGGGCCTAAGGGGAGGACCGGGAACAATTCTGGGGAGTGGGGACCTTAATTTTGGGGCAAAAAATCTCGGTTGAGGCGAAGGAACGACAAACCGCGTTTGAACACACAGAACGGGGACTGGGCCGGGGGGGGGGCGGGCGCGCACGGCCTCATGTATCCGAAGAACGAACCAAGCTGTTTTGTCAAACGCCAAGGACGATCGCCGTTGAGAAGTCACCAGTGGAGGAGAACTGCGGTGGGGTTACTACACCAAACCGGTGATGCACGGTCGCGCTGCGGGGGGGCCGTTGGAAAAAAAAGGACGGGGAAGACTAGGCGAAAGGGGGGAGGTGGGATCAGAAAAGGCCATCTCCCGTGCCAATTTTCGGGGGAAAAGTGGAACGCGTGGGGACAGCAAGCCTGCGGAGGCTTCAATCCTCTGCAAAAAAATCCGTAATAAAAGGGCGAAAGCCGGAGAGGAAACAGGGTCCTCGCGACGGGCGAGAGTGAAAGCTGATTTCTCCAGGCGCGCTAAGGAATGAATCCGCAGAATCGGGAACGCTCCAACGACTAATTGGTGGAGAAAATTGTATTTCTGTTGGGAAGAAAAAGAGGCAGATAGGAAAACACAACAACCAGGGAGGGGAGGAAAAGATAAGAGGGAAGACCAAAGGAACATGAGGGAAATTCAGAACATCCCGAATCGCCATTAGGGGACAAGTTACTTACTTCAAGGAAACGGGAGGACGGCGCGAAGGACCTAAAAGAAGAGAAAGCTCTAAAAAAAATAGTAAATTAAAGATTAGGGAGGATCCTAATGAGGGGGAGCAGGCGGGTACTGAAATGGAGAAGGGGAGTCACCTGAGGAGTGCAAACGCCACAATTGGAAAAAAAAACCGGACATGGCAGGTTCGTAAAGGAAAGAGTAGGATGAAAACCACAGGATCAAGTTAAGATGCCCGAGTCAAAAGCACACAATGAATAGGACTCGCAGGCAAAAGCAAAGGAGGTGGACTCAAACACCAGAAGAGAGACGATAAAAGGAAGCACCAAAAACGGCTCGCGAAAAAAGATAAAAAGATTGGGGGGAAAGGATAGGCTAATACGGGCGTGGTACAAGAGTGAGGCACTAGGTTTGTTGTGAGGAAGAAGCGACAAACCAAAAAGAAACGGGCACCGCAAGAAGGAGAAAAAGACAAGACAAAATGTCGCAGGGCTACATTTCTGCCCAATACATAGCAAATCAACGCAAGACTGAAGAAAAAAGGGTATTTAGAAAAAGTAATGAGGTCCTTAAAAAAAAGGGGAAATCAAGCGACACTTGATAACCTGAGGGATAGGAAGGATCTCATGGAAGAACATTTTTACCGCGAGCAGGGGAACCCAACTACAAAACTGAGGGTATGATCTGTGCATTTATGGGGGAAAGGAACGACATTAGTTAGAAAGACACAGCATAGGAGAAACAAAGAGCACACTCCACACGAAACATCTGGAGAGGACGAGAGACCCGAAAACTCAATAGCAGAAAGGGGACTATACATTCTAGTACAAGCCCTGGTGGGGATTACATTGCAGCAGAAACAATAACGTGGTTGATATCAACTAGGAAGAACGCTTGTTGAAAGAGGGTCAGGGTCACGATCACTTGCGTAAAAAAATAGGGGTATAAAGACGCCAGTTGGAGTGTCTTGAGCGTTTTTCATACCCTCAAAGTTCAGTCATCTCAAGCCCCACGGTCAGGGGGGCAAGGAATCGTGAGAGAAAAGGAAAACCCCCGGAGATAAATCTCCCCCGCCGCCAGACTGAACGGGTCAATGATATTTAAAGTTGTTCGGCCCGGGAGCACCCCCGCAAACGGTAAACGTCAGTCAAAGAAAGAACAACATGCTGGACGCAGTTAATCTATCGGGTCGGGAGGGGGGGGAAAATGATAGAAAAAGCAAAGCCGAAAAGAAAGTAGGGAATAACGACGATGAGCGGGAGAAGGGGAAGCATCGTTGCGGGCATAAACATTGATAGCTAAACTGCAATTGAAATTTGTCGAAAGAGAAGGAACTTTTCGAGATGAGGAATACGCAAAGAAAGGGGCCATGCCAGAAAAACCAAGAGACCGAAGACGAAACTCACCTAGCGTGAGGACAGATTAAAATGCTCTCGAAGAACCGGTTCGAGTGCGATGTGAGAGAAACAACTCCCGCAAAAACTTATTTCCGAAGAAGATCCCGCAGGAGTGAAACAGCGTGTAATGAGATCTCACACAAACAAAGGAGGAAGGGAAAGGTTAAACCAAGGGGGGGGGGGGATCGGGGGACGGAAACGTCCTACCTGGAGAGGGGAAGCAGGATTATTGTGGCTGAGAGGAAAAAGACTATGTTGTCCTAAAGGAGCGAAAATCCGAAGGCACGCTCGGTGGAGGATTCTCACGGAGATGGTTCGGGAGATTTCCATTCTGAATAGGCGGGGAAGGCCAGCACACGCAAAAAAGTTCATATACAGAAAACCTGATAATTTAATAGTGAAGAGAGACGACGCATCTTCTGCAAACTTGAACAAGGAACATGGGAGAACAAGATAAGTCGCGGCAAGAGGCGGCTCAGAGACACTAAATTCACACTAGATTCCCATAATGCGGCGCGATAAGGTTGTGCGGTCTTGCTGGAAGAGCGCGGGGGAAGGAAAAAGTCGAGCAACAAATAAAATTGGAAAGAGACCGAACGGGCGTCGGGGAAAGTTCATCATGGGAGAAGGGGGTTTCGGGACGGAACGATTCACCACGGGGGGTAAGAGCAGAAAAAAGAAGTGGGGACTTTGAACCAGAGACCTAAGAAACGAAAGGGAGAACTCCAGAGTCTGGGGGAATAAGGGAGTCTCTGAGAACTGGAAGCAGGAAAAAACTACTATGCTTGAAGAGGCAAACGTATGTTTTGGGGGGCATGGGAAAAAGAAAAGACCACAGAACTTGCTCATGACTCATAAAGCCCGCGCTAGCAGAGGAAAAGGACGCCCGCAGAGCTTTGAGGGAAGCGCACAGGGGCAGGGGGACGGCCCGTAAGAAGTCAATTAAAGCTGAGACGTCATTTCTGGCATTGGAGAAGAAAAAGTCATCAAGTGTGTGGGGCAGGGCCTACTACGACTCGTCCGGGCAAAAGGTCGGCTGCCGATAGGAAAGGCGAGAAATCGATGGGGGGAGGAAGAGTAAGGGTGTCTGCCGCAAGCAGGAACCTTTCTAACGGTAAGCTGATGCAGGAGAGGAAAGTCGCTGGTCCCAGAAGTGAGAGACATTGACGGGGTCCGGTGAGAAAGGATTTGAGGGTTGCCCACCTGAGGTCGGGGAGGCGGGAAGAGTCCTCAACCGACCGAACGTGCGAATCAGTTCTCGCTAACAACAAGGGAAAAACAGATTCAAAGTTTATATAAGGGGGCAAGCCAAAAAGCGCAGCGGAGGGAAGCAAATGATGCGAAGGGTGAAGAGGGGGAAAAAGCCAGGGGCTGCAGGTACAGCCGGTGCCGTGCGGTGGCAACGGGGACTGGTGAAGCAGGAAATCCATGTTCTGAAGGAGACGGGGGAAAGGCCTATGGAAGGATGAACGGAAGAGTTCAAGAAGGGGGAAAGAGAGCCCCGTAAATCCGCAGGGGCGAACAAGAAGGGAGGACGGGAAGCAAACAGAAGTAGGGGGAGAGAAGGGGGAGGAGGCGGAAAGAGAAAAGGGTCAGGAAAAAAAAACGCAACGCCGCCATATGCAGGAGACAGGCAAGAAGGAACTTGAGACGACCGACGCATGTTGGGAGAAGATAGAAGTACGGTGGATCAGGTCCCAGAAGTACTGCTGCATCTATACTCAACAAAAAGAGAAAAATGGAAGAAAGGATTCGAAAAAAGCTCAACAAAAGAGAGAAGAAAAACCAGCGAGTTAGCTCTAGAAGAGGACAGGCAGTCATGGTAGGGGACAGAAAGATCAGCGACGCTGACATGCCCCGCGGAAAAAAATCTGAACAGACGTGCTGCAAGCCGAAGAAGTTCCGTCGCCGCGGGGCGGAAAACCTAAGCAAAACTGAAAAAAGCTGGCACGGACGAGGAAAGAAAATGGCAGTCGGAAGGGGAAGAGCCGATGATGAACACCCTGATGCCCGTGACGAGGGGAACACAGATGACAACGGGCATCATGCTCGTGAAAAACCAGAACAAAAGGTCCGGGGAACAGACCAACCAATAATCACAGCAGAGGAATACGATGAGGCCGGCGTCTTAATAGGGACTATGAAAAAACAGATTTGTGAAGGGGACTCGACGCGAAAAGACGTTAGTAAAGAAAAACACCGATCAAGGGATGGGGGCCAGAGTTGTCGGACGCGCCCGAAAACCCAAACGTGTGGCAAAACGCAACGACTGTCTCCCACTACGAAGAAAAAATGCCGAGCATCCCTGCCGGTGGAAAAAGACAACGCCCGCCAATGAAGCAGAAGGCAACGTATCGAAAGTCCGTCTTAAAAAGAAAAAGGGGGAATCATCAAAAAGCGAAGAGGGAGCAGCGGCATCGCACACCGAAGGGGTTTGCAGTTTTGAACTGCGCTGCCGGTAGAGGAATCTCGAAAAACTGAGGATAAGATTTAAGGGTTGCAACCAAAGGGAAATGGCAAAATTTGAGGGACCAACGCCCGGCTCAAGAGAGCCACAGGCCGCCGCCAAACAACAAAGCTGACGGTAAACGACGAAAAAAACGACCATGAACTGCTGTCCTACCCGGGAGGGGAAGGGACGAGTAAAACATGAAGAGACCCGGGTGGGAGACGAATTTGCACAAAACCATCCGAAAACCGGGGCAAAGGGAACCGAGACGAAGGTGTTTGCGACAGGGTGGCATTGGCAGGGGAAAAGATACCCGGAACGGAAAACGCAAGATCCTTCTCGACTAGAAGGAGTGCTTTCAATTTTCACTCACCAAACCAAAAAAAACTGCAAAGCAAAGGAAGAGAAAGCCTCCACCGATTGTCGAAAAGAGGTCTTAACCGTACCAAACCAAACGAAAAGGAAGAAGTCAAAAAACTCCACACTGCGAAGGTAAACTGCTCTGACCGCACTGAGCCACCCAGGAGCTACAATCCCGCTCAACCCCATTATCGAAACCAAGCCATGGACAAAAGTAGAATCGAGGGTGGCACTTGTGGCTCTCCGCAGAAAACAGTATGAATCGAGAAGAGGTACCTTGGACCTCAAGGGAACTAAATCGGTGTAAGAGAGAATTGGAAAAAAAGGAAATCTAAATGTCACATCTGAAGGAATCATATTGCGATAGCTGAAACTGGCCCGTATTCGGGAATACGCAATTGGGGGCGAAAAGAGAAGATCACAACCCCCAGACCGCTCGAAAGCGCATCAGAGATCGAGGCGGGAATTACGATAAAGAATCAAGAGGTTAAGAAGTCATCTTTCGCTCGCATCAGAATCAAAAAAAGCGTATGGATAGAAATTTCTCATCGTCAACAGGGGAAAAGAGTAAATATACTCCCAAACAACAAAGAAGGGGAAAAGAGGGAAAGCGCTTCAGAAGGGGACGTGGTTTGGCACGTCGAAAGTGCGGGGGGACTTAGCAATCCCAAAGACTTTACTGGATGGCCGATTGGAAAGGGAAGGGAAACGAAAGAACGCGAAGCCGAGAGTCTCGCAGGAGGCGGCTGCTGGGGTAGGGAGAGAGAAATACTCCGTGGGCTAAAATCCTATCGACAAAAATTCAGCAGACCGTTCGAAAAAAGGGGAGAAGAAGGAAGGGAAAAGAAATTTTCGGCAGGGGAAACAGAAAAGTACGGAGAAAGCGGTAACTCAGAGAAGGAAGAGGGGGGGTGAAGAGATCAAAACGACACCTTGAAAAAATAAGAAAGAACCGAAAAAACGGAAAAATGAGAGCGAATTACTCGTGTTCTGATGGAAAGGGGAAAGAGAGCGCAGGGTAGACGTTCTAGTGAGGACTAAATTGTAAGAAGAAGGAAAATCTCCGATCAGGGGGGGCAGACTTTCTGATGGCTCAAGGTTTTCATGCCGGAAAGGTCAAACCGACGTGAATGTGAGTATTCCAGATGGATGGGACTGGACGCGACACAGCATCAAATGGAGAGAGGACACAAGATGGCGGGGTACTTCGTGGACTCAAGGGGGGGCGGCACTCAAAAAGAGAAACAAATCTCTAGAAGGATGTTCAAACAAACAGGAGGGAGTGTGTTATGGCACTGTTAGGAAATACAGATTGAATCTGGTGCCAGCGGCGAGAAGGAAGCTTTCAAAGGGCCCCTCGGAGGTTGGTCAAATCAGGAAAGATGTCGGGTTGGAGGGGAAGGGGAGATCCTTTAAGTGAAGGAGGTGTAGCAAACAGGTCGCAGTGAGGGCAGGGGGGCTCCATCAGCAAAATAAAGAAGAAAAAGTTTGTGGGAAATAGTATAGCGTACAGTCCACGGAAGAGGCTGCGGAGAAGAGCGTGAAAAAGAAACTGGTGGGCGAAGGGATTCACCTGTTTGTCTGCGGCCATAAAACTTCAGGAAGAAGGGGGCAGGACAGAGGTGTGAGGGAAGTATCGTTCAAAGGCTTGAGGAGTGAAAGGGGGAGTCTGGGGGGAAAAGAACTGGTTAATAAAGAAAAAAAAGGGTCGTTTTCGGAGAAGGTGGTTCCCGAACCTAACCAAAAAGTGAGGCCTTGGGATCGCTAAGCAAATAGTACTCCTCCAAATTAACATCTGTTTTGGAAGGGTCTATCAAACTACAAAGAAGTGAGGAGTCACGAAAGCTTGATTACGAGCTGGGGTGAAGACAGGTAAACCGGTTCTGCTGGTCAGGGGAGCACTGAGGCAAGGGTTTTAAACGGTGGGAAGCGCAAAAAAGGGGGGCCAAAAAAAAAAAACAAAACGGAAAAAGGGGTTTGCTTTACAAGCCAGGAGACCTGGCCATGTGGTTAAAGGGGAAAAGGGGGGCGTAAAGGAAAAAAAAGGTAAGAAGCCTGGCGGTGCGGGGGACGCCGCAGACAAAAAAAGACCGGAAATTGAGCGGCATCACGAGGTTCAAATTTGGCCGGGCTGGGTAGGGGAAAGAGCGCGGAATTTAAAACGCCGCCCCGATTGAAGGAAACAGCGGGGTCCCACTGGGTGACGCTGTAATTGGTCGGTTAAAATTTAAAAAAAAATCGCGAAGCCAAACCAACGTAGGAGAGGGGGAAAAAAAAGAAAGGAATGCGCCTTATCTGGAACTTGACACCACACAGCCTCGGACCTCCAAAGAGGGAGTCGTGAGACACTATTGCAACTTACTTGATTCCTCGGAGACGCTGGCAGGAGGCTCAAGAAGTCAAACCCGAAAAGCTAAAGCGGGGAAAAAGGAGAGTCGGGATGAAATGGGGAGGGGGTCGCAGAGGATCGTAAAAGCCTCCTCCAGGAGCTGAAGCAAATGCTGTACAAAAAAAGGGGGGTGTCCTTCACTTGTTCAAGAACATGGGGAAGTTCTACTGACGGTCGCGCTGCTGAGCAAAAACGGATGGGGGAGGAACGGCGTAAAAGGAAGGTGACGGTGAGAGAAGAAAGGGAAGACTACCAGAATCAAACTTCCGAGCTTGAAACCAGACAGAGGCACGTGCAGTAATTAAAAGGCGCCGGCTTAGTGTAGACAAAAAAAGAGGGTGGAAAGGCGGGAGGGAGACTTTAAAAAGAGAGAACAACAGCGAATCCGTCTTTCAACCCGGGGGGGGGAGGTTCAAAAGAAAAAACGGCAAAGAAACAACCACTCCTAGAAGAGGAACCTCCACCCTCCCAAGGGTAACGAAGCCCCCGGAAAAACGCTAGAAACCCGAAAACAACGCCTGCCAAAAACAAGCAAGCAAACGAAAACTTAGACCGAAACAAAAAGGGGAGAAAAGAAAAAATGGTAGAAGAGACAGGGAACTAACGTATACAGGTGGTGACACCGCGAGGATCGATTCAACGAAAAAAGTAAGGAAAGGATCTGTTGGTCGTGGGGAGGGAAAAAAGCCAAAGAATGGATTGGCGAACAACTCATTGAAAAAGTACGAAACGGCCCCATATGTGGCTGACCTAAACTAGCTCGAGTGACAAAGGGAAGCGTCAAACTCAGGCAAGGGACATTACGATACGAGGAGCAAAATTTGTAGAGGAATTGAAAGCGCAAGGGGGGTGACAGGCTGGCCAAGCACGAACGATTTAGCGCGGACGGTCAGAACAGAAAACGTAGACAAAGCAAAAGATGAGAACTAACGCAGGGATGTTCGGTCTATGGGGAAAAGCCCCACACAACATTGCGTAGAAGATACCACCACGTCGGTCACTAATAGGAGGGCAAACGAACCCCAGAGCCAAATGAAGGAAACAAAAAGCCAGAGGCGCCGAACCAAAGGGATTGTTTTGAGACCGAAATTAAGCCAAGGGAAAACGGCTCTACCAATCCCTCGCAGAAAAACAACCAGATAATAAAAATTCCGCGGTCTTTAGTAGGTGTGGAAGGTTGGGGAAGAGGGGCTCCGCCAACCCGTATTGAAACGGGGAAGACTGAGCTTTCGCCGAACGCGCGTAGGGGGGCAAGTGCTAAAAGGAGAGGACGAGACCGCGGTCCAGTATCAGATGAAGAAGCAAGAGGAGACGTGGAGCAAAAAAAAGAAGAAAATAGAAAATTGCGCGATGACAAGAAAAATCCCTCGCCCCGAGAAGCAAAAACAGAGCGGGATTCGCGGAAAAAACTGAAACTATTCGCGGCATCCAGCTCGCATAAGAAGAGGGCGGTTGAATAACTCACTAACCGAGCTTGAGGATCAAGGAAAACGGGAAACAAGGATGAAGCGTGTACCCCAAAACGGATAGTGAGGAAAGAGATCTCAAAAAGCAGCAGGGGGTAATGCTATAATTTTCGGAAAGCGGTGCGGGGTGGGAATGGAGACCCAGAAAAAGGAAACGGAGGGACCCGATCTCAAGCAGAATCACGCTCGGAAACGAGGAGAGAGACGCGCGAGGGAAGGTGTCAGAACGATCGCATGCGCAGCGGGCGGGTCGGGAACCAGAATCAAAGACGCCAATGCAACGAAGCAAAAGGAAAAACGTAAGGTAATGGGAATGGGTTAGAGTCTCGCCTTAATGTCTGGGCAAGACACAAGCAGAGAAGGTGACTGCGGAACATCTGGAAGATCACGAATTCACATAGGGACTTGAGTCGGGGAGCGATATAGGGACACATGGACAGATGCAAAGGATAAAGCGCTCTCATTAAAAGGGGTTGTCGGAGGCGGGAATTGGACGAGAGTGGGTAACCGTTGGCTCAGTGAGAGTTAAACTGGAATTCCATCCGGCCACGGGGGGGGGGAGAAAGGTCATTCCGTGGTTTTTCGGTGAAAGAAAAATTCATACCAAGGAGCACGGGGAGGTTAAAAATTTCAGGGTAGGAAAAGCAAACGAAACGATAAAATGGCGAAACGATACATCACTTGAGGGGCGGACGGAAGACCTCTGTCCATATGGCACGACAAGGAGCGCCCAAGCTCGAGAGGTCTGATAGGTCAACAAACTCTTGGGGGTGGGCAGGCCGGGGGGGCGAGAACAAGCTTGCTCATGGGAGTTAAGGCGGCGCGGTTCACTGTCGCCCGCGAAGAGGGGGGTCAAAAAAAAAGATGGAGTGTGGAAAAGGGATCGCTAAGGGGGGAGAATGAGGGGTCTTAAAGAAAAGTCCATTTAGTTCAGGGCAATCCAGACCACACCAAAAAAAAAAATGTTGGGGGGTCATGACAGACTACCGGCATCGCGTCCGGAGGGGATTTCGATGCCGAAGTCACCATGAAAAGAAGAATTGGGCGCTCCACCTGGGAGGAGGAACAAATTACGGGTTAGAAGAGACGTGCAGGCGGGAGCATTCGTGGAAGTGGAGAAGGGGAGCGACGGGTTCACCCTGGGCCGGAAAAAAGGGGGCTTCGAACCGGAGGGTGAACGAAGTTAGGTGTCGTCGCAAGCTAAAAGGAACCAGCGGGGAAACAAGAAGCGTGAAGGGAAGAGGGGGGAGGTGTCGTACAAACTCCGGGGAGAAGCAGAGTCAAAAAAAGAATGTGTTTAAAAGATAGGGGGGGGGGGCGAAAAACAAGGAAAGGAGAAGTGACGCAAGCTGGGGGAGGAACTAAAATTGGTAGAAAATACAACAAAGTTGTCGGCTGAGAGAGAGAAAGGACAGATGGGTGGAACTGGGAGAGCATAAACGGCAATAGGTGCCATGGAAGAAAAGAGCCAAGCGACCTGCCATGACTGAGTACGGCGTTGCTCAAAGGATCAAACGAAAAAGGAAGGAGGTTAGCCTATCCGGACGAAAAAAAGAAGGAAATGGAAGAGTCAAAAAAAAGTGCCAATGTTTGAGACTACTCGGGATGAAGAGCGCTGAATTAAAAAGCCGCAAGAGGGAAAGTAAGTCCCGGAAAAACTGGGGAAACGCTCACAGGAATATTTGGGGAATAGATCGAGGGGTCGTTGTTCTAAAGAAAGAAGGAAGGCTCTCAAAACAAAGAGGGGGGGAGAAAGAGATATAGGAAAAGCCTTCTTCTGGAACTTCGAAAGTGAAAAATCCTCTATCTCACCAACGACTCTCAGACAAGAAGGCAACAGTCCTTAAGGGATGGCGGAAGGGAAAACGAAAGCTCAGAGCGAGGAAGAAGCACCGAGAAATTAGAATGACAGCTTACACGGGGGAGAAATGACAACTGAGTGGGTCGAACGCTTATCGAAGGGTCCTCCAGAGATGGGGCAAAACCTGCTGCAAAAAAACCGTCGTGAAGGAAAATCGCAGTGGAAATCTGATGAAGACCCGTTAGGGAAGGAGATGGACACCGTCAGTGACACGGGAACAATCGGAAGCGGCACAAACAGCAGCACAAAACGCTTGTTTTCAAAAGGAAAAGAAAGCCGAAAAGTCAACGGGAGAAGACGGAGCCGATGCTCGGCGAGACACAGATTGGAATGCGGAGAGAAAAGAAGGCTTGAGTAGACCTGGGGCGAGCAGGGGAGGGGTGCAACGGGTTTTCAACGCGCGACAGAAAAAGAAAAATGGGGGGCAACTTCCCATCAGGCAAACACTAATCCCAAAGTAAGCAACCGCGCAACACCAATGAGGAAACCAGACGCATGCCAGCAGAACCGGTCTTGAGAACTTCTGCCGAAGACACAGGTGGAAATCAATAAAACCATGCGAGCTAGAATAGCGGCCGGGGCAGGGAAAAACCGTTAGAACGCGTCTGTAAAAGGAACTCGACAAAACAGAGGAAGGGGGCGGATGTTTCAAATGGGACCCGAAAAAAAAAAGGACTGTTCGAAAACACCGATAGACAAAAGAAAAAGCCAAGCCAATCAAGAAAAAGCTGTCATCAAATAGGATGTGACGAAAACCGTTACAAGAGAAGGGGGCAAAGGCAGATTAAGGAGCGCAAAATTTGGTCTCAGGAACTTGAGAAAAGGCCCTCGTTGGGAGGCAAAAGAAGAACGCATTGTGGGGCGCTCTTTAAAAGCACAGCCGGATTAACCAAAAGCGGGCGTATAGAAGCCAGGTTTAGTAAAGGAGCTGGCAACGCCCAGAGGCGGCAAAAAAAAAAAAAAGCCCTCAAGCACCACGGAATACTATCGTTTAGAAAGGAAAAAACCGATTAAACTGAGGCCCCCGCCGCCAGCTTGCTCCGATTTCCACTACTCTTAAGAGAAGAACAGAAAAAAGGAAACAAAATAAATCAAAACATCAAAAATTAATCAACGCGCCCATTTCTCAGAGATCGAAGATTATGTAAGGGTGTAGTTGATCGAGGGGCTCGAGGGGAAAAATTGTGAAAACTGAGGATTAAGGGCGGAAAAGCGTCGTGTGCAAGAACTTTAGCGGCGTGGCCTCAAAAGAGAATCAAGCCTTTCGAAGCAGCGGAGGGAAACGGGCGATTTCCTGGTCTTCAAAGCACGAAAGATTAGAATTTTCTAACGCCAATCACCAAAGCTAAAAAATAGATAGAAAAAAAAAACGTGATTCTGTACTGAGGGGACATCGAGACCATAAAGGCGACAGGAGAGGCCCTAACGACATCAAAAACCACCAAGAGAATGTGAAACTCCTACAGGGCAGAGTGGAAAAAGGAAAAAGAAAGATCAACAAAACAAGATGGTAAGGATAACGCTCCCTCGGGGAAAAGGGGGAGGGAGAAATTGTCGTCGAAAACTGTTGCAGGGGATGGCGAATACATAGACTGTTTACAGCTGAGGCGAAAAGGAAAATCCGACATACGTCGCAGGGCGATGAAAAAAACGGGAGAGAAATCTGAGGGCAGGGGGTGGCAGATCGGCACATGCGCCAAGAGGGGAGAGTTTTTTCCCCACGAAGGAAAGGGAAGAGGAGACCGGGGACAATCTGATCCTGAGCAGGAGCCCGGGAGGACGTCTCACTTGGAACCGAAGAGGAGGGTCGGCGACAGACTGTAAGCTCGAGAAAGAAAAGGTATGTTAACGCGAGCAACGAACCTTAAAAAAAGAGTAAGAAAGGGGGAAAAAAAAAAGATGATCAAGGGAAAAGTGAAAAAAAAAAGGGGGAGAAGAGGAAAAACTGGATGGGAGGGCAGCGGCGGGGGCGACAATCATTCTGGCTCCGTGTGTTCACGAGAAAAAACTTGGAGGCGCGAACGAAGGGAGGCGGAAACGCCCGCAAAAAAATGTAAGCCCGATGGCCGGTAATCAAAATGGGCCAGGCAACTACGGGAAAAAAAGCGTCTTGCTCAAGGAAAAAAAAAATGGGGTGCTGCAAAGGGGGATAAAAAAAGGGCTCATGCATGAAAAAGGCAGAGGCAGAAGGGTTAGGGGGAACCTAGCGATTGGAGGAAAAATCTCACAGAAGGGCGGGAGCAGGCGAAAAGTGGAACGAGTTCCGGGGGCTTGAAACCCAGGAGGGGGGGGAACATGTGGCGAATGCAGCACAAGAAAAAAAGATCATGGGGGGGGGTAGAAGAATACAAGAAGGAAAAGTCCGGTAAAAAGGCTTCCGGGAGGAAGATATTCTCAGTAGGAGGGAGAGGAATACCTTGGGGGGTCTTCGAAAAAAGAAGGGTCGAAAAAAGGATTCTACGGACGCTTGGAGAAAGCAGAGGTAGAAGCGCGAGGGCTTTCTTCTAGGCAGTGGAAAAGGAGAGGAGGGTTTGCGAAAATTTCCAAAACACGTGAACGAACGTGACTGCCTAAAAAAAAAACGCATTTGCAAGAGCATTCCAAAAATGGGGGGGAGACGAGAAGGAAAGACAGCGCTTACTCCACGAAAGATGGATGGAGTCATGGGTGAAGAAGATGGAACAGAATTGCTGCTGTCGAGGAGAGGGTGCCGATGCGGTGGAACTACGGTGACCAGCGAAGTCATCCGTGGTTTTTACGTGCAGAAGAGAGAAACGGGCCAGAGCATGGTCGTGTGAACTTGCTGCTGGGGAGAACATGAAAAAATGGCGAGGGGTAAAAAAAAAAGAGAAAAAAAACCGGAAGGAGAGAAACCAAAAAGATGAGTTCAGAAGTTGGAAAACGCGCGGGTCATTGTCGGTAAGAAGGGGAAAGTTTGGGAAAAAAAGCCAGAATTGGAACGGGAGCACTCCAAGAAAGGGGGGATATCGAGGTCTTTTGACAGAAAGGAGGAAAGCCAAGAAGACAACAACGGAGGAGTAGCGAGAGATGAAAAAAGAAACGCAAAACCATCCTCTATCTCTCCACCAGCGGTCGAGCGGACGAAGATGGAGGCGGAATGTAATTCGCACAGGGACCAAAAAGTCACAAAGAGGAAACGCCCGGACCCGCGGCGAGTGAACGAATCGGAAATGGGCCGCCCGGGATACGAAGCGGATCCCGAAATCCGCCAGGCAGATGAAGGAAAATTCTAGCAACGGCACCGAAAAAAAAAGGGGGATGGTCGACCCTTCCCATTGCGCTGTAGCAAAAAGAGATGAAGGGGAACTGAAGGGACCACACCGAACGGCAGCTGAAAAAGCGAAACCAACAGCAAAGGTGACCGATCCTTTCACCCCAGCGAAAAGAAAGACGTACTGAAACGAAGGCGCCGGGCATCTGTCGGGACAGAAGAGAAAACAGATTGTGGGCTCGCGGGATCGGCGTGATGCGAGCCCCAAGCATCCACTTCTGGTTTCAACGGAGGGGTTGAGGAACGCGACGACCAACCCGCCAAAGAGTGGAAAAAAAAGACCACGTCTCCCATCCGAAAGCCCCCTGTCGGAACCCGCGGAAGCAAGAAATGAAAAAAGCAAGAAAGCAAGCCGGCGAAGAAGGCAAAGTCCTTTCGAACTTAGGGGCCGAAAGCCAAAAAAAGGGGGAGCCATCTCATCACCATTCTCAAAGAAACACGCAAGACCGGAACGGGAAAGAGGGGAAAAAAAATGAACTAGACAATCGTAGTGAGAGGGAGTTTTTGGAACTTGGTGAGGAAAGGAAAAACCGCAAAACGTCGAAAAAACAGTAAAACGACAAAAGGAAACACGAACTGTTGCTCTGACGGGGACAAGGAGGGGCGGAACGTAACGCCGCGTATTGACGAGAAGATGAAGTTTAAGGGGGAAGCAAAAGAAAAAAAAAAGCAACAACTCGCGGTGGGTTACCGGAACAGAAAAGATAAAGCTTGGCGATGGAGGCCGAGAACACAGAGAAACGTAACGTCCCTAAAGAAGGCATCTACAAGGGAGGGGACGTGCGGGGAACCCAAAAAGGAACCAGCAAGAGTTTCGATTCGTCACCTTAACAACCCGGAAGAGAAAAAATGAAAGCGGCCGCTTCGGGGGGAGGGTCCACGGGAGAGAAGGGGGGCTGAAGAAATTGAACAAGTACAGGTCGGGAAATCAACGCCAGCAGAACAACCAGAGTAAGGCCGCATTCAGGGCGAGAGGTCGGTGCGTGTGCGGGTATTATCGGAACAAGACTCCAAACAGCCTATGGAAGGAAGCAGTACACTGAGCAAGTTTAAAGTGCAAAAAAATTAGCATCGGGGAAAAAGAAAAATGTTTCGAACGATATGAACGTAATGCCATGCGGAAAGGACAAGAACAGGTGGAAGATGTGACTATAGGGGGGAAAATAAAAAAAGAACGCGCAAAATGCCGCGAATAGGGGAAGACACGCTCTGGATTCAAAAAGGGGGGGACTCGGCGATCGCCATCCCAGCTCTGAAACTAGTCAGAGGTCGGATGCTCAACTCAACTCCAAAAAAACCAAATTCACGAAATTTCTTGCTGACAAGGGACAAGATGGACCACGGACGTGGGGACAGGGGAAAGAATATCTAAATGAGGAGGAGAAAAGAGGAGGAAAACGAAGGGGAAAAGAAGTGGAAACGAACAAAGAAAAGTAAAAAGAATCGAAGTGAGGAAAAATCCCAAGAAATTAGGACGCGCTGGGAAAATGAGAAGAGGAAAAAGAAGCTCTTAGGGAGAGTCGCGAAGCGAAAAAGAAAGGGGTAGGCGGCAAGGAAAAGAAACGGGCCGAAAAAAAGCCGGAGCCCAATTTCAGAGCTTTTAGACAAAGGAGCCTGAAAGCGGTGATCTCCGGGGGCGGAAAGGGAGGCACTTGCACCAAGAGCGTAGGCGAAGATAAAGAGAAAAAACGCGATTCACCGGGCCAGGGCGCGAGCGCGCAACTACTTGCACAAGTCACGGGAGGGAAGCGATTAAAGGGTGCTGTTAGAAGACAGAGGGGAGACCGTCAAAAGGGAGCCATGAAAGGGAGGTACCAGGCAGGGCATCGGGCGTCGTGTGGATAATGATTCTGGCTCTGGGGGTCATGAAAAGGAAAAAGGAGCAAAGTTCTTTCCGTACTTGCTGTTGGCGGGAACGACAGAAAACGCACTAATGGCGTTAGGAGGCAGGGAAGAAAAGGGGAAGAGTCTGAAAAATAGCGCACAGCGGTCCAAGGTGATGAAAGGAAAAAAAAAAAAAAAGCTTGTTGCTTGCAACTGTATCCGTCTCAGGTGAAGAAGTCAATTCCATCATTACGGGAGGAAAGAGGAACGAGGTGGGAGGGTCACTAAAAATGGGCAGTGATTGAGAGGTGGGAAGATGGGATGGCTAATGAAAAAAACGGAATGCATCCAGAACACCATATCAGAGAGGGTCGGAGGGAATAAACGAAGAGCGTCCCAAACTTGGAAAAAAACAAGTAGACTGAAGACTCTTAAGACACAATCATTTGAGCTCTATAAACACATTGTGTTTGGTTTTCGTAAAAGATTGAGAGACGGGTGAAGAGCTGAGGAAGCGGTGGGGAAAGGGAGAGGCGAGGGTGAGAGAGCGCGCGAACAGGGGGCCGGAGTGGGAGCCGGAAAAGTGCCACGCTTAGGAGGGAGTCGACTCGTCCCCTACAATAAAACTGCCGCGGTTGGGCAGCCAAACTCCAGATTTCGCCGCCGAGCATGTGGGGGGGTCCACAATAATTGGGAATCGGCAAAACGAAAAACCGGCGAAAACAAAGGGAACCCATGGTTCAAGTCTTGTGTGAAGCATCTGACGAGGTGATGAGGGAGCCTCGCAGTGCGAGCCGGTGTCACGGAAGGGAAGAGGAAAAGAGTCGTAGAAGGGTTTGCTTCATCAAGCGCAAGAAGGAAGGACATTCGTCTTGACGAAGGTGAAACGAACAGGTGATCAGCCGGAAGGAGCTAAAGAAAGCGGAAGCCACCGGAGAATTTCAGGCCAAGAACGGAATCTGAATTGCGATTTCTCGGGGCGGGAGGGCGTGGGAAGAAACGGATATTTCGTCAACAGCCCAAGAGAAAAGGGAAAAGGGGGCCTGCTATCTTGAAAAGGCGATGGGGGGCTAGCTGTCGTGAGCATCAAAAAAAAACCACCGAGAGGGAAAGAGAAAATAAAGGACACCCTTCTGCTTACTGCTCAAAAGGAAAGAAGAGGGTCTCTCCAACAAGCGAGTCGGATCGCTGGAATAGAAAAGGAGGGAAATCTGAAAATCAGGAAGAAAAAAAAGAGGGGGTGGCTCCATCGGAGATAGGCACCGCCGACCCGGCGCGAAAAAAATCGAAATCAGCTAAAAGGGCTGGAGATGAAAAGGAAATTGGGAAAAGCGTCGTAACCATAAAAACGCTGAGAATGTCTTATAAAAACGCACGGGAAAAAAATGGCAAGGTCGGGCCCTATGAAAGAAACCCCGATGTTTACGCAGAGCTTCAAGTAAGGGAAACGGCATCGGCATCCAACGAAAAAAAAGAACAACGTTTTCCAGCTTAAAAACCTAAGGAATCCGCAGAAGTACTAATGCGCCGTTAGGCCGGGGACTACGCGAATCTCACATATGGTGTGGAAATGACTCAAACGAACGAAGAAAGGGAATAGCGATCAAAAGAGGCAAAGGGTCAACCGGGAATCCTCACCCCGAACAGCGTGCAAAACGAAAAAGATAAGGCTCCACTCCGAAGGCCACAAACTGTCGAAACCGGAAACGAAGCTGGGAAAACCGCGCAAAAAAAAAGCAACGCCATGAGCCAGCCCCACGTCCTTCGAAAGTCCGGCTTTCCTGGAAACAACAAGGTGAAAGAAGAGTCATCAAACCATGCGAACTGCTAGAAGAGGACGAAAAAGCTCCGGGAAAGGCGAACGCGGGGAGGAGGAAAAACTACAATGGAGGAGGGGACTGAGTCCAAGAATGCAAACCAAATGGACGGGGGGAGAAGTCCACCTCAAGTGAGGTAGAAAGGCATCTCATGCAAGCAAAAAAAAAAAAAGAATAAAAGCTTAAAACAATACACTCGGGTAAACTCGACTCTCCACTGAATGGAAAGAAAGGGGAAAAGCCGTGTTCTCGAACAGTTGCATCAACACTCCATCGGGGGGGCCGTCAACAAAAAAAGACGAGAGGGCCGAAATTGAGTTCAAGAACGTCGAACTTAACCCAATCTGACATCGCGGGACGCCATGTCCGTGATGTCGAGCTTGGAACAGACCCCCAGCAACTATGCCCGCTCCAAACGAGGGGGAGAATCGTCGGCACGGAAAAACCCCTGAAGCATAACAACCAAGCAAAACTGGGCTGCCCTATTCCCACTCTTCAGTGGAGCAAGGCACTGCCCACGGTACCTGCGGGATCGAATCCAGAAAGCAAAGAAAAAAAAACGATGGGGGGAAAGCAGAATCATTTCCGGCTATAATAATCTTCTGAGTGGATGGGGAGCGACTAGGGAAAAACACCGAAACGTAAAAGCGTACAGAGGTCAGAAGAACCACGTCGGTGTGCAATGACATTTGCGGCGGCGCGAGACAAGGAGGCCAGAAAAGTAACGGAGAGAGTGACAGTATTAGGCTTTCAAAAAAAAAAAGAACACGGAGAAATTTGCAGGAACAAATCCCAAAAAAGGCCGCTAAACGCGGAAAGACAACACGAGCGGTGGAGCTGACGCGTCGCTATGTGCCGTCCAGCCGCGTCCCTAAGCTCTAGGATGATACAAAACACCATCAACAAAGCGTCGTAACATATAAGGATGGAAAAAGGTTGGAAAGAGATCGAACAACAAATGAGGAGGCCTTAAGAGAGAGATAAAAAGAGGGGGCACAGTTGACTTGCGCGGAATTGTAGCGAAAAAAAAGGGTCAAGGGATTGATGAAAAATACGGGAGGGGGGAACGACTGACTATTCAACGTCTACGAAAACGCACCCCGACTTTCGAAAGGAAGGGAGGGGGAATTTCGGGCGTAAGAACGGGGGGAAGGCCTTTCTCGGGGAGGCAAGAACGCCAAGAAGCGAGCCTAGAAAAATGATAATGGAAGCAGTGAAGCGACAAAAACTTAAAAAAAAAGGGTTCAAAGGCAAAGGAAAAAAAAAAAGAGACGCGTCAGCACAAGACCCGTCGCGAAGTAGGGGAGGACGAGCGCGGGAAAAGAAACCGGGCAAACGGAAAAAGATACGAAATTCGAAGAGTGAAATCGGGTGTTCTTCGGCGGATGGGAGCAGGACGAAGGGGAGACATAGGTGAAAAAAAACAAAGCATGAATCAAGGGATTCTATTTCAGTAGTGGCTACCGGTGTCGGCCCGAACGTCGACCGAGGGAGGAGGGGGAGAGGAGGGGGACGGGGACTTTGAGGTTGAAAAACAAGCAGAACGCTTAGAAAAACCCTGTCGTCACACTTGACGGGTCTGGAGGGAACGCACAAGCGAAAAGAGCGTCAGGTGAGTGGAGAGCGGGTCAACACACGAGGGGAGGGTGTGTAGCAAATGTGCGTACCAACCGTCCAGGTACGCCATCCAGCGGCGGGAAGCGTTGAAAAAGGCGCCTCTCATGGGGGGAGGGACAGCCACAGATCTTGGGCGAAGGGTCAGGAAAGCGAATGAGCGGTGTCGGAAACCTGTCAAATGAATTCACCATCCACCAAAGAATAAGGGGTGTCGAGCTCACTAGAGCCGTTCAAAACGACTCTGCTCGAGGTTTAGGGGCAGCAGGCAGATGATGAGGAGTCCCTTGGTTTGCTTCAGGGACCTCAGAAAACGGAATTCCTGGCGGCAACGGGTGGTCGGGAAGGCCGACAGCAAGGAAGGGGGGCGCGCGGACAGGAGTCTGAGTGGGGGAGCCGGAAGTTGCCACAGTGGGGTGGTTGCGAAGCAGACTTCACGAAAAACGCGGGGGGGACGGCCAAGCGGGGCTCGCACAACTGCAGACCGACTGATTTTTGTTTGTGTGCGAGCCGACGCCCGCAGGGACCTGCCTAAAAAGATGGGGTCAGGAGAAGTGGTGAAAAGAATGGAAGGGCATGCGGAGACTATTCGACCGATGCTGTCTGACGTTTGAAACGACAGCAAGAACAAAAAGGCGGATACAGCGCGAACGTCCGAACTAACCATTTGAGGTGAACGACGGCCGTGCAGCCGGGACTCAGCGAAATGCGGAGGTAGGGTAAGATAAGCCAAAAAAACTCCATTAAAAAAGAAAACGAGATATGGCAGAATTTTCGCGGGTTGGGGGGGGGTGGGGTGGCAACCAAAACCATAACAACCAAAAACCACGTTTTGGGGGGGGAGAAAAAAAAAAGAACGACGGAGAAGGGAGGGAGGAAAGCCGAGCAAGTAGGTCATCTGAGCGATAGCTATTTTTGAGAGATCGGGATATTCAGGGTTAGCAGTTCAAAGGGAAAGGCCCATAGACTCAAAAAACGGAGGGTGAAAAAAGAAGAGGGCACACTCTTTCTGGACTGCTCACGATCCTCGATCAGAAAAGACGCGGGGGCGCTCAATAAAAGACTTCCTGACAAGCAAGGGGAAGAAATAATCTCACCTCCCGCCATCGAAAAATCTGAACGTCAAATAAGACTGAAATTCCGAGTCGAAGTCTGGAGCGTAATAAAGGAAAAGAGAAGCCAGCGGCTGAGTCAAAAGGCAACGCTTAGAATTTAAAGAACTTCGGACCTAAGGTCGCTGAGGAAAACAAACCTGTTCTTGACTGAAAACGCACCGTCACAGTGACCAGATGAGAAAATAAGCGAAAAAACAAATGTGGACAGAGCTTTCACCAAAGCCCCGGCCACGAATCATCGAATCAAGGAGCAGGCGGAAAAAAGAGAAAGGAAGGAAACAGATTGGAATAGAGAGAAAAAAAAAAAAGGCTTTAGGGCAAAAAGGGGGGGAGAATTTCGTTCCTCTGGTTAAGGAGCGCGACGAACGCCCAAGAACACAAAAAATCCGGCTCCCACGCCAAGGCAAATTTCAGACAGAAGAAGAGTCATGAAAAGCAAAGCCGCCAGCCTTCAAAGGGATCGAATCAAGCTGACGAGAAATGATCAAAAGAGGAACCGAGCAGTATGAGAAGCTCGCCAGCGCAGCCGACTCAGGGGGGTCTCGAGCGGTAATCCGAATGGAAGTATGAGGTGGCTGGATCAACGAATGCGGTTTCAGCCAACTATCCTAATTTCCAACAAGGATCCGACAACGGAAAAGAAAAGCTGTGAAGGAAAAAAATCTCTCGAGGGGGGGAGATACTACCGTCGCCGCCGCGCACTGACAACAACGTGGTCGGAGAAAAAAAGTTAGGGGAACAAAAAAGCAGGGGGGGTTACACGCTGGTCAACGCACTAGAATACGCAAGGGGGGGAGAGAGGGATGGACGCGACACTTCCGGAACGGACCCTAATCGGAGCAGGGAGTGTGCGTTCTCGTTTAACCAAAAGAAAGCGGCCAAAAGCTAAAACAAGAAACGTTCGCATCGTTCGGCAAACGAAAAAACCAAGGAAGAAATGAGTCGAAAAAACCGATTTCCACTGCAATCTGGTCTGTGCGAACCAACACTGGGAGAGAACCACGAAAAAAAAA
>Ga0179593_1295893_pt1 | contig 25635 bp, 30 predicted proteins | sample CZODoug2_1_08_16_FD_185931 | JGI IMG/M metagenome (GOLD analysis project Ga0179593, IMG submission 185931) | Vadose zone soil fungal communities from Angelo Coast Range Reserve, California, USA - CZODoug2_1_08_16fungal (PacBio error correction) | ecosystem: Environmental > Terrestrial > Soil >...
GATATTGAAGTGGGAACACAGGGGGGGGTAGGAAGCAGTCAAAGTAGACAAACTTCTTAGAGGCGCAGAAAGAAGGGAAGGTAGTGAAAGCCGCGGGGAAAAGATCGAAGGATACAACAGCGAAAAAAAAAAGGTAAAACTTGTCAAGACCTGAAAAACCAAAAAACAGAAAAGATTCTTTTTCTCACGATGAACGTGAAGGAGAGAGTAGAAAAAAAACACAGGAGAGGGAAGAAGAAGAGAAAGGGTGTAAAATGAGAGGGATCGGGAGAAAAATACATTTCCTTACTGAGAAGCCTGGGGTCAGTTGTTTCTCAGGCTGCCGGTGAAAGGGAGGGGTGGTGTGGAGTATGGCTGATATTGTGGTATCCAAGAAGGAACAATCATTCCTAGCCGTCCATTGACGATGTTAGGGAGGCTAACGGAGAAACGATAGCCGGAAGTCGACAGTGAAAGTAGTGTGGTCTTCGCTAGACGGTGGGCCAACTCGAAACAAATCTGACAGGTTTGCCAAGATCGTGAAAAGCAATCGAAACGTGCAAGAAAAAGTGAAAGGAGGGTCCAGGGCGCAGGACGGCGTCCAAGAACCAACTTTTCCCAAGTAACGGGGGGAATGAAACAAGGGCGTCCGGAGTACGGTCAGGGTTCAAGCAACTAAACCTTCTCAGAGGCACTAATAAGGTCAACAGAGGGCACTTTCAATGTGGGTGTCCGACGTGGTCTGGGAGTTGGGTGAACACGTTAATGCCCTAGAAAAGTATCAGGAAGGGATAAGGGGGAAGCAGGAAATAATTGCATATTAAAATCTGATAGGCCATAGGGTTTCTAGAAACTTAGAGTGAGACTACCTAACATGAAAAAACAAGGGAAGGAAAAAGATAACGTTTCTGGGACTAAGCACAACAATCTAGGAGGGGGCTTGTCAGAGGAAATAGAGAAAGCGGAGGAATAAATGGGACGTGAGAAAAAGGACGCCTCGAAACAAGCGAATGAAAAGCGCAAAGCCAGACGTCGCTTTCGTAGAAGAAAGAATCAAAAGTCAAACGACCGGAGAAGGCGGAAAACACAAGCGCGGCGGGGAAATCTTTGGTTCGAATCTACAATGGATCTCGGGCGGAAAGAGCTAATACTGGGTCGAACCGGCGGGTCGAAGGTCTAGCCCAGGCAACCGGGATTATCTACAAATGAAAGGAGGTGTGGGGGCAAAAGGGGGCAGAAAATATTCTCGGTCCCATGAGTCATAAAAAATCGAGTTGAAGGAAAACTGGAATAAGAAACCGAAAACTGAACTTCAAGGGGGGGAGGATGGTCAAAGGATAAAAAAGCGCTCAAGAAAATAATTTTAATATTGGGGTGGAAAACGATAATAGGGGGATCAAGCTGAATACGAACCTAAGAAGGGACTGGAGAACTGGGCGAAAGGCTTATAGGATCGGGGGGGGACATTATGAAACAAACAGAGCCTAGAGTTCGGCTGGAATTTGCGTCACAGAAGAAAGACACAAAATGGCTGGTGGCCGAAAAAAAACAGAACGGGGGTTAAAGAACTTTTGAGGGAAAACTCCATGGTCTCGGGGGGGCAGGAAATCGGTGGAATACCTTCGACAAACATCTAATACTTAAAGGGACTTTGAACGGGAGGCTCTAGCACTCACTATAGCTATGTGGAGGGGAATAGGACGGTGGGTTGTGTGGAAGGACAGGACTGCCCTAATACTACTCACGAGAGACAAGAGACGACAATATTTAGGGCACCACTAGGTCCGAACTACTTCTGGGGAGCGAGGAGTGTCAAAACAATGGACGGGCAGGGAAGGAGGGTGGACAGGGAGAGCGAACGTACTCCGAGAAAAAAGGAGAAGTTCTTCATTGGAACTCGGATCCCGATACTGGTTGTTTGGGTTGAAGGGTGGTGAAAAGGACGGTGGGGGGCCCACAGCACATAGGAAAGGGGAGGAAAAGATAAACAAAGAATACTACAAAAATCCAGTACGAAAGAGAAAGACGCAACTGACGCTTTGAAATGAGGGAGGGGGGTTTGGAAATGCGTGTGGGGGGGGACGGGAAAGCCGAGGCGATCTCAGAGTCGGCTGGGGGAATCTGCTGCTCATTATCCCAAAAAAAAAGGGGAACGGTTCCCCAGGGGAAGGGGCCCCGCGCTTAACGATCGGAACCGTGGGTTGAAAAAAAAAAACTAAATCCGATTGGGAAAAAAAAACTTTCCACACTCGATAGCTAAAACAGCAAGGAAGGAGGGCTAAGTATTCTCCACAAAAAGATAGGGGGGCCTGTTTAAGGGCTAAAAACCAGGAGGAACCTGGGCGAGGGCGTTAGTCAACGCTTACAAAGGAGCCACCTCAAGAGGTACTAGGGGACAACAAGTGAACTGGACAAAGAACAAGCGAAGAAGTAAAGGTCGGGTCAAGGGAGGAAGGTGTAATGACAGGATGGGTACGGTAGACTTTGCATCCCTAACAAAGGGAGGAAACAAAGAAACATGCGAAGGCCTATGTTGCGGGAAGGGAAAAGGAAGCCGTCTTTTAAGGACCAACAGTGCTCTTGATGGTGAATACATGTCGGGAAACCGGGAGGGGAGGGGGGCAAAGCATCAAAAGAAAAACGTATGGTACAGGCAAAAATCAAAAAGAGTTCCAGCAACGCTTGTCACTTATCTGACGGGAATGTGGCTATGGAACTCGAAGGGGGGGGTAAATGTCCGATGAGGACAAAAGGGAGGACTCATCAATAAATAAAATACGTAGAAGGCACTTGGGGAAAGACAGAGGTCGTGCGCGGTACCCCCAGAGTACATTCGGAAGTCAAAACTGTTGAGCGAAAACGGAAACTAAAATCGGGAGGGGTCAGGTTATCGAAGTAATAAAAACAAAGTTGTGGATGCGGGCTTTTGAGACGCGCTCAAGATGAGGACCGGTAAGGAAGAGGCTTGAGACGGTTAGGGGAAATGCTGTAGATCTTTCCTCCGAAGGGGCAACAATGGGATGGAGGGGGGGGCAAAAGATAACGGGGGGGAATATCGGGGACAACGAAAAATTTCGGCGTATGGTGCTATCCGAAAAACGCCAAAAACACCAGCACATCTGTTTACAAATTAGTTTTTTGATAAGCCCCCCCGAAACCGCAATCAATTCAACAAAAACTTCTCCTCTTTGGTGGGGGTATATTATCGAAATTTCTCCATTTGGCCACGAACGATGGAGAGATCAAAAGATCGACAAGAAAGCCTCCCCTCGGACCTCTCGGGGCAGACTCTGAGGTGCTCTGGCATCTTTGGAACCACCTATGCCCCCAACATTAGACGCAAGATCCTTCACGAGCCGCTCTACATGAACATAACAAACTCATGGGCAGATGGGCTCTTTCACGGTGAAGAAATGCCATGCAGAGAGCTGTACCGGCCACCAGAACGAGGTACATAGATGACGGCGCTGCCAGCTAGAAAGTCTAGAGACTTCCAGCCCACTGATCAACCAGATACTTAGCGAATTTTGGGTCTGTAGAAGGATTGGGTTGGGTAAGGCAAGGAAGAAAAAACATAAAAGAAAACGGAACTGACTTTGGGAGGGGAAAATGGAGGGGAAATGTCTCCTCTCAAGAGAAAAAACCCGGGTATTCAACCCGCCCCTCTGACCACTGGGAAGCCTAGGGGGAGTATTTCAGGGAGAATGCTGGAAAGTGGGAAAAAAAAGTAAAAGTAAATCTCAAAAATAACCAAGAGGAGGTATTCCAGAGGAGAGATTGTTGTCGTCATCATAACACACAAAGGTTCCATCGCATAGAGAGAACATTTTAATCGGGGGGGTGATCAAGTGAAAGCAGAATAGGTGGGGATGAAGGGATCATCTCGTCAGGAAGGTGTGCAGTCGAGGGTGTTGGAAATTCTAAAAAGGTTTCTCCCTTAATTAGTATCACCGGCCTTTCAGGGCGACGGAAAAAAGGAATTCCGGGAGGGGTCTGTTTGGGGAAAAAAAAGGGGGGGTAGTAAAAAACAGAAGACGGATTCGGACGGAGAGGATGCAAAAGAGCTTTAATTGACATGGGAAGGAACTTTTGCTGGATAACTTCCATAAAAACGCCTGGTGAACTTGTTTATACGCCACCAGAAAAAATCGATGTAACAGGGGGGGGAGACTGGGAAAAAAAACAGACAATAGGTTACAGAGGTCAAATAAAATCTGAAACTGGACCGTGCGAGCGATATGCCCGCGCCAAATGATTTTTCTGAACGAGGAGCAGACGAGGTTGTGTCACAGGGGAGGGGGAAAGAACAGAAGAAGGGCGACGGTCTGAAAAAAACTCAACTCACCTTCATGCAAAAGAAAAACCAAACGATAGGAGAGATTCCGGAGAAGGTTGCCTCAGGCGTACAAAAGCGAACGGATGCCCTGAGCACATTTACAAGGTACCAAAAAAGCGGTGAACCGAAAGAGGCTCGGGAGTTGATAAAAAAGTTTGGACCATGTGCGGAAAAAAAACCCGAATAAGTACTCCATCGAAGAAAGAAGAATCGGTTGGGGGGGGGGAAATAAATGCTTCTGAGACGCCCAGTAAGGCAAATCCTTCGCGATTTAGCTGGGGAAGAACTGTTTCGCCAATCGCCCTGAGTAAGGGGGAATAAAAAAGAACATCGGTTCAGATGACGCAGAAAAAAGAACGAATACTCAAGGTATGAAAGAGGGGTCGGATTGGTGGGAAAGATCACCTTTAAAAGTGAAAGGAGGTGAATGGGACTAAGGGGTTGTAAAGGAGGTGCGCAACGCCCGCCCACTGGCGAAAGGAAGGAGGAAAAACGGCTGGAGGAAGGATTTGGGGGGGGTGGTAGAATGAGACCGAGCTCAGGGGTATGAGAAAGAGAGCAAGGGGAGGTGGGGGTAAACACCGAGGGAAAGGGTGGGAAGGGGTTTTTCAAAAGGTGCATATAGGAGCGGAGGGGGAAAGTCACAAATGGGGGAAAAAGCTGTACATTACTGAGAATAGAGAATCTTAAGACGAAGAGGAGACGATTCGGACGTTTTCCAGAAACACACGACGTGTTACGCATGCGGGGGGAAGAGACGATAAGTTGATTCTTCGAGGAAGTACGTCATGGAGGGGGGGGTTGGAGGAAGGTGTAGAGGGATGGAACGAATTGGGAGCGGGGGAATTCAAGGAAAAAGTTAATTCCCAAACTTAAGAGAGTCAGACGGGGAAAGGGTCAAGGCCCGAAGGAGATTACTTATTAGGGAAAGGTTGGCCGCGTCAAAATAGCAGCAATATGGGCCATTTGGGAGGCAATAAAGCGATCAAAACCGAGTAGGGAGGGGAGAACAAATTGTTGTGCCAGAAAAAAAGATGGGGAGTGTAACGAGGATACTTATGAGGCGTCGCATGCGTTACTCTGCGGAAACGACACCGGGGTGAAAAAAATTCCGGAGTACAGAAAAAATAGTAGTTGCTCAGAGCCGCCGTGCACAACGCGGAAAAGTATGGGTAGCACGAGGGGAGTCCAACGCTTCAAGGGAAACTTGAAATCAGTGGTGTACCGGGGTTGGGCAAAGACATTATCACGGTATTGTGGAAAAAATATGGGGTTTGTGACTGTTTCTGATGGGTTCCGAAAATGAAAGGGGCACAAGAAGAGATTGTCTGCTCAGGAGAGCCCGAGAGGGAAACTTATGCTTAGAAATGAAAGGGACTGCCCGATCTGGCAGAGAAGATCTGATATCCAGAATGGGACGCCAAAAAAATAGGACAGAAACGCTTTGAAAGAGGAACGCTCAAAATGGGCGCCACCCGGCCAGGGTTGTATGGGGAGTCTGTCCGTCCGCGATTTAAAACTTAATTTTACCCGCGGACTACTGACCGCTCAAAAAGCGAAGTACAGCACACTCGTTCGCAGGGGCTCCCCTTGCAAAGGGACCCCCTCCTGGGGAAAAAAAGCCAAAACGGGGGGGGACAAATACTTCAGTTTAAAAAGTTGGTCCGGAATAGGGGGAACCGAACCCAATATCGAAATCATTGAACCCAGAGCGGGCTAAAACGGAGGTAGAGCGCGAGCGGAGGGCACTGGAGGATCTTGCCGCCGAACGACGATTATGTGCAGGATTTTCAAGGAAGAGTGGCTCTGAGAGTGCCGCCACTGAGTCTTTGATGGGGGCAAACTCGCAGGTCAAGGCGTCAGGAAAACTAATAGATGGGTGGGAAGGACAGGGGGGGCCAATTTCAGAAGAAGGCGGTTTTCAAATGTTACGCGAAAAGCGACGTGAGAGAAATATATGGCAATATTGGATGGAGGGCATGAAGGGGGGGGGTAAAGAAAATTTAGCGGAAGAATAAAAATTTTCAAGGGACAACCGGGGGGACCAAAAGAGGACGCAAGAACCATCTGTTAAGAAATCGTTAAAGAGCATTTGGGCAGAGGGTCGAAGTGGGTGAGAGAGGCTGTGACCGAAAATTCGAAACTGGGAGGGGGGAAGATTTGCCCACCAAAAGCCCATGAAGAGGGTCAAACTTTCTCTATATTATAGGAAAAAAGGGAGACAAGGGCAAAGGTCCGTCTACATCGGCGCAAAGGTTACATCTGCACAGGAGGGGAAAAAACACGATTGAAGGAAGAGAATACGGGGGAAAGTCGGATCTGAAGAAAACACTAGTGCAATGGGAGGAACAAGTAAAACGGCGGAGCGTAGGAATAGGTTCGATTAAAGAAAGAAACGACGAAGGAACTTGTAACGCAACAATATCTAACTCATCTACAAACAACCGCCGAATGTAAGAAACGGGAAAACCAGCGGAAAAAGAAGGGGAAACTGAGTCGTTGTTCAGAGAAAAATATTCAAACCTAAAAGAGGAACTCAACACAACACGAGAGAGAAGCTTCTCTGGAGAAAAAGAAATAGGGAAGGAAAAAGGGGACGATATGGGTGACAGGGCGTTCGTGGTTTCTCCCTGCTGCGCGGCTTTTGTATATGGTTAGGGGGTTTCTAGGCTTTCAGATGAAAACCGAACGCTTTCGGAAGGGGAGGAGGAACGATCAAAAGGCAACTGAACCCCATTGCACTCGTTTTGTGGGAGAAAAAAAATTCCACGGCTGCGGCGTACTAGTTTTGGCCAGAAGCGTGACCACCTCAGCCGAAATTTCTCATAATGGGGAGCGGCGAGGTTCCCCGGGACGACCGCAGAAAAAAGAGGCCCGAAAAAAGGACGGGGATAACGGACAAAGATGCGAACAAGGTCGGGAACTTCTTCCTTTCGTTCACAACGAGATCACCACAACGAAACTTCAGAAAAAAAAAAGCGGAAAAAACTATCCAAACTATGATGTAAAAAAGGGGGTCAACGAATTCAGCAGGGCGCAAAGTGCCTGTAAGGGGGAAAGGGAATTGTAAGTCCCCTAACGAGGGTTGGGAAAAAATTGGGGGGAGCAGTAACACAAGGAATCAATCTTCCCAATGGGAAGAGACTAGGGCCATATAGGGAGAAGAACGGAGGAGGGGACATAAACTAAATGAAAGCCTTATAAAGCGGGCCAATTGTGCCCACAAGCGGAGGCGGAGGGAATGAATAACGGTCGAATCTGGGCGAAAAGAAAAGGGGGGAAAAGTTCTCAGGAAGAACTGCGCGGAAAAAAAAGCCACCGCAAAAAATCAAATAAGTTAGGAGGGAAAAGAAAATAATCCGGGCATCGCCGTAGAGAGATAAAAAGAACCGATCGACCCTATCTTTGGGTCTAATGGAAAAAGATGTCTAAGTAGACGACCAGAGCCAGGAAATGAAAGGGGGGGATTTCTTAAAACGGGTCGTAGGGGAAGTCATAGCCCAGGCCCACCGGTAAGGCGCGAAAAAACGGTGGAAAATCGCGTTTTGGAAGTGCGTTTTCTCACAATTAGGGGGGCCAATCGAATATCTGGGATAAAGGTCGGGAAAGGAAAGTATCAACAAGAGGAAAGAGGGAAGGGGAGGGACGAAGAGAAAAAAGCACTCAAAAATGGTAAGTGGCAAATAAGCGAATCGTGGATACAAGCGCGGAGATCGAAGGAGTCTTGGCAAGATTTCAGTGCGGTTTAAATGTGAAAGGGAGGGAGAGAAAAGGGGGCCCAAAATCTAGAGAGGGGGTGAAAGCAGTTGCGGCTGAAGAAACAGAAAAGCTTGTGCCGACAAACGGAAATCTGGGGTTCAAGGTAAGGGGGGGGACAAACAAAAAACAACAAAATACAAAAAACAACGAAAAGCAAACAACAACACAAAGCAATTTCAAAAAAAAAAAAAAAAAAAAAAAAGAGGGGGGGGGGGTCTAAAATAAAAAGCCTGCAGAAACATCTAATACGCTGAACAGTGGCCGGCGGATAGAGAAAATCAGAGATATTTTGTTACTAAGGCACGTGGGGGTCAAAAGAGGAATAGACTCAGAAGAAAGAAGAAATAGGAGCAACAAAGTGAGCCCACTGTGGTCCGAGAAAGAAGGAGGGAAACCAAATGGCCAGCAGGAATAATGAAAATCTGAAAAAAAACTACTCAAATCCTCAATTTCAGGGGCCTTGTCATGTGAAAAGGTAGCCGAAAGGAAAAGGGGTTGGGAAAAGAGGGGGGGCTAACACAAGGACGCACATAGGAGCGGAAGGAAAGATAAAAGCATCAGAAAAAAAAAAAATTGAGGAAGTAAAAGAGAAGACTCAGATCGGTGCGAAAAGCAATGTCCAGGTGAGGGGTTAGAAGGAAGGGAATAGAAACATCGTCAGTATTTAGGAAACCCGGGGTGGCGGAAAAAAAGGAAACCTCAAAATGGGGGCAAGCAGGGAAAGGTGACGGGTCACTAGAGATAGACACTTTGAAAAACCTAAAAAAGGGGCGATTTTTAACAAATCCACCAAAGAGGGGGAGCGTGCTCAGAAAAGGGGTTTTGGGGGCTGAGTAGGGAGGGGTCTCCAAAGGGGCAGTAAGGGCAGGTTTGGGAGACGACGGCCAGAAACGATGGGACTGTTGTTCGCAACAGGGGCATGAACAATCGGCAACTTTACAAGGGAAAGGAAGATTGAAAAAGGGGGGGGGGAGGGAAGATCACCTCGCATAAGTAGCGAAAGTGTTGGATGTCGCCCGCACAAGCGTTATGAATTGGAAAATGGAGGGAAAAGGAAAAACGTAGCCAGTTTCATCCCGACCAAGTTATCAAAACAAAGCCATCGAGAGATTAGGGAAATGGGAACAGAACCTAAGCCGCATTTGGAAGAAAGCAAACAGATCATCGAGGGGAAGTCCAGGGTTGCTGAGGGGAGAGGGCCACCCGGAAAAACTCTGGTGACAGGTCCATTTCAAGAGAAATTCAATCCCAAGGTCAACTCGAGGGGGGGAAAACTGGAATGGTATCGGCAAAAAGTGAGAGGGGGAAAAAGTGTACGGACAACTTGATCTCTCAGAAAATCGCCGATACAAGGGAAAGGAACTGGGGGGAAGCAGGTGAGTTAGTTTCTACTGTAAAGGCCCCGAGGTGGAATTCTTTCAAGGAAAGAAAATGGGAAGCGACACTGGAACAGAAAAATGAATGAGAGCAAGGGGACAGAAAAAAATCATGGTGGGAGGGGGGGCAAGATTTTTGATCGTAGCAATTTGAAAGGGAAAACTCTGAGGAAGGAGGGTGAATAATAGAGGTCAGGGAGGGAGGAAAGGCTCTAAGGTTCACAAATCTCCGGGGAGGGTTATGAGAACCAGACGGCAACAGGGGTAGGTGCGAGTGGGAGAACAAAGGAGTTTCACAAGAGAGAGAGAGAAGGGGAAGTACTAGAGGGAGGGGAGGTGACTTACGGAGTTGTTTTGGGAAAGGAAAAGTGAGCACCAAAATAAAAACATGACTAGGCAAGGGAGAAATAGGGGGGAAAGGGATACTATGAATCAAACCGGTAGACTGGTAGGTAGAAAATCGGAGGCCAGGGAACATCCCCTTGGAATGTGAGTGATAGCATTCAAAAGTTTTTATGAAAAAAGATCTCTCACCAAATAGGAGGAAGAGAAAAGGGTCATCAAATTCAAAAGCATTGCTAGCAATAAAAAAAAAGAGTTTGATAAGGGAGAGGTAGTTAATCAAGGCTCCCAGGGTTCGCGTGTGAATTTAGAGAAACGCCCTGACATGAGGGCAAGGGAAAAATAGAAAGGATGGCCGGGCTTTTTGGGAACTGCAGGGGGGGGGCGTGCAAACAAGCCGGTCCTAATTAGCTATAAATGAGGGACAGAACAAAAGGCTGAATCTTGAAAACCATGAGGGATGGATAAGAGGGGGGGACAATACAATCAATGCCGCTGGTGTTTAGGATCAAAAAAAAAACAAAATATATGGGGGGGTACCTTTTAGTCGCTGGCCGAAGAAAGGAATAGAGTTACAGCTAGAATAAAGTAGTCTTACCGGGCAGCCAGGATCAAACGGGACAGAAAGACCAATGGAGTGGAGGGGGGGAGAATATAGGAGACCGAATTTTGGGGTGTTTGGAAAAGGGTCGAGGGGAAATTTCTGACTGGTCTCCTGGGTAACGAGGGGCTTGTAAAGAGAATCAAATGAGGGACCAAGTGCCCCGAAAAGAGTGGGATCAAAAAAAAAAGGGCGTCTAGAGAAGAGCGTTTTGAAAATCTTACCGTACTTTTACAAAGGTTAGGGAAAATGAGAAATCCATTTGACAGCTCGGGCACGTAGGGGGGGGGGCTCGGGAAAATAGTGAAGAAAGACGTTTTTCGGATGCGGCACTGAAAATCAAAAAAAGGAAAATATGAACGAGGGGGCATCGTAACCAGAGAAGATGGTTGGGTGAGATATTCTTCTTCTGAGGATTGATCAACAGTCATTCAAGCAGGAGAGGGGGATGGAGGGGGGATGGTGGTCAGTACACAAAACGAAACGGAAGGAGTGTCCAAAAATCAACATCTGGCATTCAGAACCGATGGGAGACGTCATCACCATAAAATTTCTTCGATTACCCGGAAAATTTGGGGAATAGAGAAAGGTGGGGAGCACTTTCAAGGGGGAGGTAACGTTGAGAAGAAAGACCATAGGGAGAAGGTCGAAAAATGGCCACTTCGGCCATTGTTTTGTTAAAGAAGGAGAAATATCGGAATGGGTGCAGGAAAGAGAAGAGAGGGAGGGGTCGTTTGGAGAAAAAAATGGGGGGGTTGGGTTTTTAAAAAAGGGGCGGGGAGGGGAACCAAGTCAAAAGTTTTTCGCCTCTTTCATTTGAAACGGCTAAGCGGGAAATATCAGGCAATTAAAGAAGAACTAGGGATCTCCAGTTTAGTACTTTTCCAGAAAAAAAACGGAAAAAAGGACGGGTGCCAGACACGAAAAAGGAGGAAGGATGTGAACATGCTGGGAGGGGGGTTAGGATTGGAATTTGGTATAGCAGGGAGAGCTCCTATGTGATCTGTGACAGAGGGGCACCTGAAAAGTAAGTCGGCAAAAACAAACTTATGGTATCCTACAATTAAAAAAAAGGGAGAAGGAGATTCTGAGTGGGAGGAGGGAGGTTTTGGACCAGAGGCACAAGAGCTTCAAGGGAAAGGGGAAAAATTTGTGGAGACCATCCACCACGCAGGTACTTCGGGTCTTACAATGGTTCCCGCACAAAGGGGTAGTTTAAGCTCTAAGGGGTCATAGGAGGAGAGGGGTTTGGAGTCCTCGTAGGGAAAGCCGACACCGGTCCCAAGGAAACCTGAAGAAGAAAAAGAGGAGTGAAAAAGGGGCTAACTAAGCAATTGGACCCGCAAGAGGTCGATAATGTGTAGCGAAGGTTACTTCCAACTAAACGAGGAAAAAAAGGTCGTGGGGGGGTGGCAAAACGGAAAAGACCTGTATTTTTTTCGGAAACAAAATAAATGGGGGGGTGGGTGAGGGGGTTCGAGGGGACCATAACACAAAAGCTCTAGAGGTCGAAGGGGCGAAAGAAGGGGGAAACGGAAAAGAATAGGTCAAGAGCCCAGCCTCTATATTTCGGGAAAGAGAGGGATCCAAGAATACGGGGGGAAAACAAACCTTACCCTGAAAACGGAGCTCTTCTTCTAAATCTTAGCCAAAAATCCAAACCGGTTGGGGGGGGGAGAGGCCTTGAAAAAAAGAATTTGGTGCGAAACGCGAGTGACGAGGGGAGAGTCAAAGGAGAAAAAAAAAAAACGAGGACATGAAGCTTTTTCTCGACTTGAAAGGTTTCTTGGCTAAGAAAAACTCCCCGCCGGAAAAAATACTTCAGTGAATGTTGTGAGGGGAGAGGAGGGGTCGGGACTCCATCAGACGCTATGAACCAAAAGAAAAGTGCACGCGCAGGGGATGGGTGATCTCCCCGGCGGCTGAAAGGAGGAGTGGACCCTAGAGGTTTCTTTTTGCTCTGGGGGAGCAGAGAAGGAGGGAGGAAACGGAACGGTATTCCTCCGAGTTCGGGGTATGTGGCACAAGGAAGGAAAACGCAATCCCTGGAGTGTGTTGAAGGAAATGGAAGTTCATCATAAAGGCGGGGGGAAAACAGGTTAGGTACGAGAAAAGATCTTCAATAAATATATGGGCAAATAATCGGGAGGAGGTATGAGAGAAGTCGGATAAGCTAAAAATTTTATATATCAAACGAGAAAAGGGGAAGGGACAAGTTAAAAAAAAGGGGGGACACACCACAATGAAAAGCAGTCAGAATTGAGGTGACAAGCTGTTTCAATATCGTAGAGAAGCATTAGTGCAGATTTATTTCCGTGGGGTGGGAAGAGAGAGGAGTCAAGGTGAAAAGGAATGACAGACAGGGTCTCTTGAAAAAGTCGCCGGACCAAAGATAAGGGGGGGGGGAAGAAGAAGAGGATTATCTTCATAGACGTTACGGGAACAGCGTAAGTTGGGACTCAGGGTGGAGCTGAATTGCAACCGTCAAACCTATTGAAGAAGAAGGGGGAAATCGAGAAACGAGAAGTGGGGGGGGGGGGGAGTGAATAAAGGCACACTAAAATAAATCAGTGGCGGCACGAAGAACACTAAGGAATCTTGTAGCCAGCAACAATATCAGCAGCTAATAGTACTCCTCCTGAAGAAAGGGAAATCAACTTTACTCAATCTTGCATGAAAGGAGTAGGAGAAAGAGCAGCTAAAGTAAACAACACGGAGGGGAGGGAAAAAGAGTTAATGAAGGTAGATTTGCAGATTAGAAAGAAGTTCCTGACGGATAAGGGGGCCAAGGTCGGAAGGGGAGAAGGCATAGCGTCTGTTTGTTAGATTGGGGAGAGATTTTGCTGGAGCCAACAAGATCCTTAAGTTTATTAGGGATATCGGAAGTCCGAGTGGGACTGAGTCGAAACCAATGACTTGTAGGGGGGCTGACCTAGCGAGGTTAACTCGTCACTGAAAAAGAGGGGGGGGGAAAAGAGCTGCACTCATCTCGGAACCTTGTCTACAATTACTTGGGGTTTAAAGAAGAGAGGCAGAAAGCTGATTAAAGGAAACCGGCTTCCTGGGGGGAGAAAAAAAAGGGGCCATTTAAAAGGTATCTGCTTCTTAAATGGAAATCGAAAACCCAACAGAGGAAATCGGACACGAATGATCTCTACGAAGGATGGGACATTGTTGTACGGAGACGAGGAGCAAGAGTGGTTAGAAAGGTTGGACACATTCAAACTGTCAATTAAAATCCCGGTTAGGAAATAGCGAAAAGGGGGAGCTGGAAAAGTATGAAACTCTCATTCAGCAAGAAAATTAATTTCTGGGGGAAAAGGAAATTGTATAGCTGTTCGCCGTACCTAAAGCTTGGAAAAAAAGGGATGAATTGGGGGAGGAACAATGTAGCCCTCTAGGGGGGGAGTGTAATGATCGCAATAATCGAAGGAGAGTACGAAGAAAGACGGAATAGCCTCAGCAAAGAGCTGGAGGGAAAATCGAACAAAAGACGGCGAGGAGACTCAAGAAAATGAGAAGAAGACGCATAGCTAGGAAAAAGAAAAAAGAAACCCGCGTACGCCGCGCTTTGGGACATTCTACAAATGGAGTAGGAACTGGCTAACAGAAGAGTCTCAGGAAAAATGAACCACCGAAAAATGGGAAAAGGAAATTCTGGGAAGTTTCTATACATTATATCAACCAGTAAAATTTTGCGCTAACCGGGGGAGGAGGACCTTAGGTTGGGGAGAAGGGCAAGAGTCAAGTAATCGATCGCCAAAATCGCGTGAAAAATCTTCTCAAAAAGAAAACCGGGAAGTTACTAGGCGGGCGGGCGAAGTGTTAGACCGCTCTAAAAAGAGTAAAGTGTTAATGAGGGGGGGAACAGAAAGCAAGAGTGATAATGAAAGTAAAATGATCGACGAATAGGCTGGGGGCACTTTTCGAAGTGTCGGCGACGGTTAAGTCGCCATAGGAAAGAAAAGAGAGAGGGGGGGAGTCGGTGCGGAAAAGAAAACGCGAAAAAAGAGGAAGACACTACCGGGGGTCAAAGGGGAAGGTGGACCACACCAAAAAAAGCCAATTGTTGAGAGAAGCGGGGAATAAACCTTAGAGAAAAGAGAAGAGAAAGCGGGTGACGGCGGCGATACAAACTATAGAGGGGGGGACTAAGGGGGGCACTTTGGGAACTTGGATCAATAGAAAACGAAATAGGACTAAGAAAGACCCAGAGGAAGGAGACGAAAAGATTTGGAGGGCACAATATGTCCACAAAACAGAGTGTAAAGAGGGTCTCCCAATTCAGGGGAAAGCATTTCCTTATCTTTGAGCGAGAAAACACCTAACCCTAATAAATGGACGAGCCTTTAAACACAGGGGGAAAATGGTAGGCTCAACTAGAGGGGGGGTTTGAGGAAAGGGAAGTTTAACCTTTAGAGGAACAGAAGCACTAGGAAGCGGGGACGGGAAATGAACAAGGAAACAAGCCAACCACCATAAAGGGGAGGATTCCCACGAAAGAAGCCTTCAAACCGAATTTCGGGGGCCGGCGTTGTATCAGTACGAAATGGCAAAACACAGAGGGCGGGGGTAGGGGGTTTTTAACTTTGAAGGGAAGACCTAGTATCCGTCAAATGTACCGAGGGGAAAAAAGGGGTTTGGTAATATCTATTCAGCAGGAAACCCAAAAAAACCGGTCGAGTTGGACCTCGAAAAACGACCACGAAGGACGTTCGATGCTCATACATCCATATGGAGGGAGAAGAGAAGGTATCCCAAGCAACTAGCTGAAGTGTCTCAGAGAAAAATGCGGAAGGGATGGGGCGTTGCGCACTTCAAGGAAAAGGGGGACAGTACGTGAAATACTTTCAACGTTAAAGGGAAGGTGACACAAAGGTTCAGGTCAGCTCACAACCACAAATAGAAGAAAGGGGGATGTAGGGGGGGAAGGCCGAAGAGGACACATCGGGTGGTGATCAATGAAAGGGGGGGATGGAAACCGGGGACGGGTCGATTTGCGACCCAAAAATTGAGGAAAGAAATCCTCCATCGCGAATGACGGGAAATGGAGAAAGAAGCCGAAGCAGCATTTTGTGAGCCAAAAAAGATTAGCGGTGCTATTCAACTATGGCGGTAGGGCAGCCAATCATAAAAACAGCGTTGGCCAGTCTAAAACTGGTGGAGTTCAAGAGAAAAATACAGAGGAAAAGAGGGGGTGGGGGGAAAACCCTAATTGGAAAGTCCGAGACGTTCGGTTGTAAAATGGGGGGAGGGAGTCAAGGAGCGAACGCCAAAGATACTGACGGGAGTCACGTGGGTGAAAAAGTTAAAGTTTCGTGGTAGAGTGAAATCCCCTATTCCAGGCATAAAATGGTTAAAAGAGGGACCCTCAAACAAAACATCGGTACTGAAGATAGACAGGTGAAGAAAAAGGGCAATTGGGGAGGAAAAGGCTGGGGATCGCGTTAACAAGACTGAGAACATTTAACTCCTAGTATAGGCTTAAGAAGAGTTCCTGGTTGCAAATGGCGCCCTAAAGTAAAAAAAAGCTGGTTGATTGGGGAGATCACACCGCACCATTAGTTTTGGGAGGGTAAAAAGCAAAGTCGTACCAGAGGAAAGAAATCTCGGATATTTACGGGAGGAGGAGAGTCCCTTAGTGAATGCTGGTGGGGTTTGTTGGGGAAAGGGAAACACGGAAACCAAAAAAAAAAGGCAAGGGGAGATGGTTGAAGGAAAATGAAGTGGAAAAGGGTGAGACTAATAACTCAGAGAACCCGGGGATTTCACAACAGAACATAGGAGAAATGAGAAAGACGGACGGAAGGTTATGGGCTAAAGCAAGGGAGGGAAAAATTGTGATGAAAAAGTAGAGAATACAACACCACTTAGAAAGGAGAGAGTGTTGCAAAAAATTTTTCAATGGAAAAGAAAAGAACCGGAACCGTTGGTGGCAGTGAAAAGGAGGGGAGAAAATACAGTCCCTGTTTCTCTTGATAAAGTAGTACAACAACCTCATGTACCGGCAGGAAAAAGAACAGGTGCAGTCGGTTCTGAGTTTGTTCTGAAATGGGGGATTCCAAACAACCGTAACTACTTAATGAGAGATAACCTTCGGGAAAGAAGCGTGTTCTTATCAGGGTAACGAGATGGGAACGATACTTCGCATAAAAAGACTGGGCCTGTTTGGAAAAGAGACACCATCCAACGATTTGTAACAAGTGAGGGGACGTTCGGGAAACTAAGAGGGTTAGGAAGAAAATAAAGGAAGGTCCTTACAATGTCAGAATCTTGGACGAGCGAGAATCCTGGATCCACCGGTTGTCTAAACATGTATACAGAGGGGTGTTGGGTGTAAGGTCTCTTGATAAACAGGTGTTTGACGGAAAAGGGAGAAGGAAAAAAAGGGGCTTTACACATGAAAAAAGTCAACCTGCTTCAAATTCCCTGCCTAACGGAGCGTCTAATTTCTTATGAGAGATAAGATGTTTGGTGCCATCTGCAGGACATGTGAAAATCGGAGGGCGGACCCTGATACGGGGAAAAAAAACCATCAAGAAGGGTGACCGGCGTTTGGGACTGAGGGACATTTATACGTAACAGAAAAAGTTTGTCTGATGAGCTAAGCCGCACAGAAAGAGCCGCAGAGAAATCCAGAAAATCTGTGGGGGGGGGCTCAAATGCGCTCGGCTAGGGGGAGGACCATCGGCAAATATGACGGACGAAAGTGCGGGGGGAGAGTGGGTGGTTCAGGCGCAAATCGAACAGGAGTACGTAATGCAAAGAATGATTGGAAACCGGGGGAGCTTCTACAGAAAACGACAGTGAACGCAAGGAGTGCAGAAGTGATCCTGAAAAGTTGGGGCACTCTCCCTTAAGGTTGAAATTCTTTGGGAAGCACTTTAAAAGGGGGGAGGACTGGTGCAGCAACGCCCAGCCCAGCGGGCTGTCAAAGAAACAAGGGGCAGAAAAAACATTCGTTGGGGGGGTGGGGAGAATGATAAATAGAGGAACATTCCAGTTGCTTTTCTTAGGCAGGACAGGCGGTAGGTGGGGAATGGGGAAACAACGAAAGGGGGGGTTTTAAATTTGGGTGAAAGAAAAGTGAGGGAGGGGCTATAACCCGGAAAAAAAGGGGGTCCTGTCGCTTGGGGACGTCTAACTTAACAAGGTCAAAGGAGCCGAAGGATGAGAATATCATTTCGACGTAGTGGACAGCACACAACTGACAAACGAATGTCAGTTTCCAGTCAAATATTTCACGTAGGACTGGGAAGGAAATAAATTAGAAGGGTTGGTAGGAGGGCTTGGTAAGAGGGGAAGGGACGAGTTGAGAGGGGGGATCGTCAAAGGGTAAATTACCTTCTTACACACAACGTAAGACGAAGGGTTACAAGGAGAAATGCAAGAAATTATGGATGTATTGAGTATGGATCTTGTCCGACTCTAAGAAAGAGGAAGGGGCAATGGGAAATTTGGGCCCTCTATCCCAAGACAGGCTTCAGGTTGCTTAAAAGAGGCAAGAAAAAAGATGGTGGAACTCTCAGTGAGACGTCTTCGGCGAGTCGGGGACCGGTATGGAAAGAAAAAAGGTTCCAAAGGGGGTGCCTTGAGTACCTATCTATAGGAGTGATGAAGTCACCAAAGGTTCATCTATTTTAACGAAAGGGTTAAGCCAAAGCTGAATATGAATTGGTCGTTGGAAAGGTGTCAAGGGTGGGAACCACGATGGGGGGAAATCATGTTGGGGGTCGTGGGGTTTCGATTTTAAAGAAACGCCTAGAGAGGGGGAGGGACTAAGAAGCGGGGCAAAGTAAGAAGCTCGAAGAAGGGAACCGCCTCTTCTGTTCGATAAGAACATTGGATTAAGAAAAGAAAGCTATTTCACACACCTGGATAAAAACTTTGATCAGCAGGGATTTCGGAAGCAAATCTTACCCAAAGTTAAGGAAAAGGGTTGTATTGAAAAGCGGAAGTTGAAGACGCAGGGGGAGATATTACGTTCGGGGTGGAAAGGGGGGGAGTCTGAGCACCTTCATCAAAAAAGAGAAGGTCCGGGGCTCGGAAAGCCACGGGTTGGGAAATGTGAGAACCTGTTTACAGCCACCGCAGTTTACGAGACTAAAAGTTGAAAGGGGTAAGGGGTGGCGAAGTCTTGGGATAAGAGCTAGATCGGAGGGAAGGAAGCAAGCCGCAGAGCAGGGGAGGTAGAGCAAGTCTGTCAAGATGTGTTTTCATGACCGAATGGTGTGGCTGCGCTGGGAGACTATTGAAACCGGCCGCTTTCCCACTTAACGGGATTTTCGCCTCCAGAGGGAGAAGGAATTGCTCTTCAGGAACGCACAAACTAATTGGGAAGTACGCCTTTCGCAAATAAGGCCGGTTGGGGAAAAGAGGGGGAGTGACGAGGAAAGAGCGTTATAAAGATATGGCAATAGGAGTAGTGGCGGCTTAGAATTGCAGGGGGAACTCAAGGGGAGATCAAAAGAGGGGGGTGTTACTTACATGGTTCAAGGGGAACCTGAAAAAAGGGGTAACACCCTATCGAATTTAAAGTGACCAGACTGGGGAGAACGGAGATACTGTCATATTTTTACAGAAGGTGCGTTGTGTTCGAATATCTGGAAAGAAAGGTGTAAAAGGGGAAAAAAAAAAAAATAAAAACCTTGTTCGCATATGAAAAAACGAGAGAACGGGAGAACTGGTTGGGTCGTGACGATAGGGAAAATTATCTTAGGGAAGAGCAGCCGGAACCCGCTTAGGGAGGCGTCTTCCAGCGAGTGGAATTTCGGAGGGCAAAACATGTACGCCAGAACGAGTGGAAAGAGAAAAAAGACAACGAGTCAATTGGGGTGATGGTCATTCAAGGGAAGGCAAAGTGAGAGTGTAGCGAGAAGGAAAAGAAGGAAGGTGTGAGAAAGGAAACTAGAAATCTACAAAACTGAGAAAAACGTCAAGGGAAAAAGGTGAAAAAAAGAACATGTAACCAAAGGAGAAACTTTCGGTTTCTCAAGAAGCAAGGAAAATTCAGCATCTAGGAGAAAAAAACAAGGAGTGATAAAAGGAGATTTTAATGAAAGGCGTCTTGGAGAGGGAAATTAATTTTCGAAGAGTTGGTTCCATGGGTTTCTCTAGGAGGAGGAGGTGTAGAAGGGGAGAATACGGCCTTGAAAGGATTCCTGCCTCGTTTCGGCGGGGAATAAAAGAAAAGAGGACCAGGTGCAAGGAGCAAAAAGCTTGGAGTTGTTCTACAGCTCGAATCCAAGTCTGCTGCTTACCAGGGTTTGTGGACGACTCACCATGGCGAAGAGGAGAAGACAAGGGAAGCGGAGAAGATAAAAAGGAACCTCTGAAAAAGGGGGAAGAGACGGGGGAGATGCGAACAAGTTCCTGGCTCAGGGAATTGTTATTCTCAGCCTATGAGAAAAAAAAAAACTGCTAAGGGAAGGCAAGAACTATGATAGGGAAGAAGGTGTCTGAGGAGAAGATTGTTACAAAGGTGGTATGGAAGGTTGTCTGAAAGGGGAATTCACAAGGCAGATTTGGGGATCGCAGGGGAGAAATTGTAGCTTATCAAGGAAAAATTAAAACTAATAAGCAGATTAAATAGAGGATTTCAAATAAGAAAAGAGCGGGCCAGGAATGCATAATTGAAAACAGGAACCTTTGCCAGGAAGGGGGGGAGGAAAATTTACGGCAAAAAGAAAATTATGCGGTCGAATGGAAAGAGAAAAATCAGAGCGTGAAGAAAAAGAATGTCCTTTTCAGAGTCATAGACCACTGGTTAAAAGTCGTCCCGCAAAAGAGAGGGGGAGGGGAGAAAATAAATAAAGGGCAAGCCGACGACTGAGATCACAGAAACAAGCGTCGCACGAAACGTTTCTCATGCGACGAGATGGTTCCTCTCCAAACAAAAAGCGCGCAAAGGAAAAAATGAAATGAAGTAGTGTTGAAACGTGCGGTGAGTGGACTAAAAGGAAGACCCAGGTAAAAAACACGTGAAGGGTAGCGAAAAGGGGGGGAGGGAAATTCGCTGTTTTATTACGTGGCTCAATAGTAGAGTTGACCAGAGAAGTATAGTTAAAAAAGGAGTTCTCAGCCAATACACTTACTTGGATGGGAGGGGGGAGCGGTGTGGACGGGGAATCCGGAGAGAAAGCTTGTCATTTAAATTTTGTGGGGAACATACGGAGCACTTTTATAAGATTGTTATCGACGAGAGATGGATGGTGTGATTTAGAAGGCTGCGAAGTTTCAATATGGAGGGGGGGGAGGAGCAGGAACCGAAAAAAAGAATCAGGTGTGCTGAATTGAGGCACTAAACATCGAACAAAAAAATTTGTCCGACACCAACATACCACTTCCGGTTGCCAACGACAAAACCCACGAAAGGAAGAGGGGGCGAGAAAACGTGATTAACATAGGCTATAAAAAAGAAAGAAGCACTCGTTTTTACGGCGGCTCAGATAAGAAGTCTCGGGGTGGGATGCTCCAGACGGGGGGAAGGTGGGCGCGCAGGACTACTCTCAGAAGACGAAGCACTAGAGGCAAGGGGGAAAACAATCTTTGGAAGCGGGCAACGTGTCCGCAGAAGACCTGCGTGGCGAATGTCCCCAAGGGACAATGCAGTGCACCTGATCTTTGGACGCGGGACCAAAAGATCAAGACTAATATTTAGGAGAGCCGGCATTGGAAAAGGGGGAGGGGAGAAAGGAGAAAGGGTTGGGGGAGGGATTTGGACGCGTGACGACACTAACACATGCTTACAGAAGAGATACCAAAAGGACAAGAAAACCGACCAGAATGGGAGTACTGAAAAACCAGCGGGGGGAAAAAAAAAGGAAAGACGTAAGGGACCGCAGGGGTCCCGTGGGGGGGGAGGGTCCTAATGTATCTCGCGGACGTTGTGTTTCTTTGGGGGTGATTTAGCAAGGTAAAAGGGAAAAGGGGACAGAAAAATTGGACAGGGTCCCTCGCCTCGATGCAAGGGGGAAAAAAAACCACTAACAACTGGAGGTGGAAACCCAAAGACCAACAAGAAAATATCGTATTCGACATATGGAGGAATTAGTAGTAAAGTCTCACAAAAAAAAAAGAAGGAAAGGAAGGCAGTTTCTCGAAAAATTCACTAGGGGGAGGGGAGGTTTCCCTAACGGGAAGACAAATGGGAAGGGGGGAAGGAAAAGTTAAGGGAAAGAGTGAACCACACTTTTCAGGGGGCAAGCACATCGCAAGAATGGAGTACGGAGGGGCTCCGAGAAAATCGGGTGGGAGTAAAATGATGGAGCATGGAACCTGTAATAACCCCCAAGGGTAATTTGCACACCGAAAAATCGGCTATAGCAGGAAGAGTTAAGGGAAAGGGTAGATCAGAAGCCGAGCAATAGGGAAAAAGAACCCAAACAAAAGGACTGAAAGATGAAGGAGTGAAGAAAAAAGGGGCGGTTCGGGTCTGAGTGCCTCAGGATGGTGCCTCAGAAAAAAGGGGGGGGAGGGACACCAAGACCGAGGTCAACTCAGGTTGGGGGGAGGGAAGTTCAAGCAGGTCTCGCACGTTCTTGATAAGGATCAGGGGAAAAAAGCTGACTCTCTAAACGAGAGAGAAAGGGGAACGTTCGGGGTACTACTTGGAAGATTGTCGTTTGAGTGGGAAGGGTGGGAGCAAGGAAGAGGAAGTTCAAGTCAGAACTGGGGGTAACATCTCTTTACAAACACCAACATCGGGGTCTGAGGCTAATTTAAGAAAAAATGAAATGTGTGAGGCACTGAGTGAGCGCTAGAGAGTCCTGAAAAGGGAAGAATGGGTGGGAATCTTAAAAGGAGGGAAGGGGCGTCATCCAATTCCAAGGGTCCATCCTTTTTATGGGAGAATAAACCAGCGTAAAGTCTGTTTATTGGAAAATTGTTATCCATCAAGACGGTTCAACGGAAATCTTGCTATTTCCTGAGGTACTAGCATTAAGGAGTTGACGGGGGCGGGTGTTGGGGAAAAAACGGAGAAAAAAAGGAAAGACGCAACAGGGTCTTGGGTGAAAAGGGCGAAATGGAGGAAAGTTGATACGAACTTATAAACCTGGAGACTGTGGTCCCGGCCAAGAGAGTCCTAAAGAAGGAGGATTGTCAGGGGAAATGCTGGAAAGGGAAAAAGGAAGTCGAGTCGAAAACAACAACGAGAGAAAAGAGAAGGGAGTTTTCACACAACGGGTTTCAAAGCAAAAATAAGGCCAGAGAGGTGATAAAAGGGACAGGGGAGGGAAATACATTATTTTAGAAGGAAGAAAGTGGGCAACTTGCAACCTTGCAGTTTCGGCAATAGACAATTTGGAAGGTTCGGTTGCCCACGGTTGGGCTAAGTGGTGAGCACCGTAAGAGATGAGGAGAGACTGGAAATGGCAGCCAGACTGTAATCGTGACCGCAGTTTACGTCATTTGAGGTATAAATTAAAAAATGCGGTGCCGATGGGGGGACGCAACAACACCAAACACGAGATTTGGAACCTTTGGTGAGAAAGGGGGACCGGAACCTCCAGCATAAGTTTACTTCAAGAATAAGAGGGGGAGTCTTCCCCCTCAGCGGTACTAGCGATAAAAGCCGGATACCAAATGTGATTTTTAGACTGAAGAAGTAAAAACCGATGTTTGTGTTTGTGGAAGGAGATTGGTACCGGAAACTGGAAATCGCCGTCGGGAGGGACACAAAAGACCACAGAGGCAAAAAGGGAACTACCTAACTTAGGGGGGCCTAGATTCGGACTGAACTTTTGGTGCTCAGGAAGGAAATTTTAGCAAAGAAGTGGAAACCTGACACATTCGAGGTTCAAAAGACGGGGTCTTATATGGCTAGGGAAGCATGGTGTATTAAAACTGGGAAAAAGAACTTTTTTAGGATCTGCACTCTCAGGACCATAGTAAACTAGGGCAGCGGGGAAATCAAGAAATGGGGTGGGGGGCTAAAAGGGCTCGTCGGAGCTTGATTTCCTTCAAATAGGAATTCTGTCTCGTTAATAGTGAGGGACGATCGACTATGACGGTATGCATCCAGCGGGCAAATCACAGAGAAAAACCGGGTGCCCCAAAAGGAAAATCACCCGAACAGGCGAAGGGGAGTTGGGGATTGCCCTTAAATTGGGTTCAATAAGGAAAGAGTATTTGAATGAGTTCAAAAGTTGTACGTTGCAGAAAAGACCAGCCCAGCGTGCGAAGTCAGTAAACGGTCCTGAGGAAGGCGGGTGGGTTGTTGCTACCTAGCGGCCATCTTGCTGTGGGGGAAAGAGAAATACGAGAAGGGTCTTTTGGGATTGGGAACAACTCGACCGGTTGAAGGTTTTTGAAAAGGTGTAGGGGAGTAGGGACGGACACTTTGTGGCCTCTGAAGGGGGGACGATAAGGTCCATCAAATGTCAAAGTAAAGCCGAAGTGAGATGAGCCATTTTCACGTAGAATGGCCAGAACAACTCCTTACAAACATTAGTGACGCAAGAGAAAGGACGTCTGACTGTGGAAGTAAATCTTAGGGGGAGGGGGGGGTATGGGGGTCAGGGGGGGGGTTAAGATGCAGTACGTCCCTATTGAAACATCCGTCCCGGGGAAAATCCTTTAGGGCAAAAAAAAACGTATCGGGGGACCGTTGGAATGCCGAAGGACTCCGAATTATTCTGAAGGAGGAGAGGGGGGTCCGCGTCAAACAGAAGCAGTAAAGAAATGGGGGGGAGCCATCCTCGAGACCAAACGCCGTCTTCTTGGCGACACAGGGGTGCCGCCCGATGGGGAAATGGAAACGCGGGCTAGAGAACTTAGAGGAGTCGTCCTCGTCGGGAACTAATTGGAACAAAAAGAATGAAGTACAAAAAAAAAGAGCTAGAGAGTGCTAGAACGAAACGTCACCAATCGGGGACACGTATTGATAGAAGGTTACGGCCAACGTTTCGGAGCAAAAGAGAAAGGGGAGGGGTGTCGTGGAGGAAAAGGGGAAAACCGTTGAGGGGTTGGAAAAAAAAACCATCAGGGGGGGGGGGTTCGGGGTGGACTTATTGGGGGGGCCGCCAATGAAAAATAGCGACTGTGGCGGCTACTGAGCGCCTCCATTGCAACGTAAGAAAGCCTTCAATCTGGAAAAAGTGAGGGGAGAGTAAGCCTGATATCCACGGGAGAGGCACAACCGTTACCCTTGAACTCTTTATAGGACGGCGACAATTACGCCAAAACAACGAAACACACGTCGTTGTATTGAAGAAGCGCCTTTCACAAAAGGGGGGAAGAAGATGACTAGAAGCGATCAGGGAGCACCGTCAAACATCAAAAGCGAAAGACTCGGTGAGCCTGCCATGGAAAGGGGGGTAGACCTGTATAGAAACACTCCCGCACTGGTAAGAAAGAACTTCAGGGACATGTTGAAGGGAGAGAGATTGGGACGCAACAAAAATCGGCAAGGGAGCCAAGGGCGACGCGCGGGTCCTGGGGTGATGGCTCCGGGGGGGAGCGTGCCCGGAGGAATTGTAACGAACGAGACCAGGTGCGGAAGGTGTAAATCAAATTGGCGCGAGGCCGACTTGGGAAACGCCACGGCCTTTCAGGGGGAGTCAACGCGTTCGAGTATTGCGCTAAGGTCTCCGGCCAGAAGAAAGGATGTTGGGAATTGGGGGCCCCGAGCGAATGCCGGGTTCTTTGGACGGCCGAAAAGCTACGTTCCATATATAGGGGACTCTAAGAAAAAGGAAGATGTATTAGGAAAGGGTGGACTCACAGGGAAGAAAATAAAAAATCGAATGGTGAAAGTGTCATTACAACGACAGCAAAAAAGAGGGAAAGCACCAGAAGTCAACATAATAGTAGAGATCAGTTAGGGATATCGGGAAGTTGGAAGGGGTGAGAGTTCTGTAACGGTCAAGGTGCATAAGAGACGCCTTGTCGCATCTTGCCCGAGCCCGTTCCCTTAATGAGGTGCGTACGATTATAGGCTGAATAGTCAAAAAAAACAGGACTGCCCGTGCGACATTCTGCGTCTATAGGGGCAAACGATCTGGCAAAATAGGTGCTGCCGCAGAAAGGACTATATGAGAACAAGAACAATTGGGTCTTACTCAGGCACAATCATTATACGTCGATCGTTTAAGAGAGCACGAAGGAAAAACTAATTAGCTGGGGAGAAAGCCTCAAACATATCGAAATAGAAAACATCAAAACCCAATTCAACACTGGAACCAGCTTCGCACAGGAATGTTGAGGAGGGAGAAAGGAAAAAGAGACAGACTCGGGAAATT
>Ga0179593_1453369_pt1 | contig 25634 bp, 14 predicted proteins | sample CZODoug2_1_08_16_FD_185931 | JGI IMG/M metagenome (GOLD analysis project Ga0179593, IMG submission 185931) | Vadose zone soil fungal communities from Angelo Coast Range Reserve, California, USA - CZODoug2_1_08_16fungal (PacBio error correction) | ecosystem: Environmental > Terrestrial > Soil >...
CACCAATTCTTTCTCCAAAATCGTCAACCTCGCGAGAAAGGGGACTCAAGAGGATTGGATAAAAGGAATGAACCTCATCTCTTCTCAGGCGAGGGAAAGAAGATTCGACACGCAAAATGGCGAAAACCTCGTTTGAGACCCACGGCGGAACGTTCCGATGCTCAATACCGGAAAAGAGGGAACCGAGGGAAGAGGGGAGAAAGAACAGAAGTCTCCGATTCGTGACTAGTGCGCGGAGAATCAATAAATACATCTGACCGACTAACCAAACCAAGGGGCAAAGACGACTCCGAAGAACCGCTCCTTTGAACACGTTCGAGGACGTTAAAGAGAAAAAAGAAAGACGCTGAAAACGACCCTCTTCAACTGAGATAAGAAGTAAGGAGAGACATCGATTCGGACTGGCACGGAGAAAGGGTGTCCTCAAGCCTTCGCGACGGGTTCTGCCACCTCAACGATACTACCACTAGCAGATGAAGAGAGAAGGATATCGCTCAAACTCGGAGACACAGAGGATTCACGAAAAGCGTGAGGAAGCCGACGAACCATGAGAAAATCGCACACGAAGCAGCTCCCGATCTGAAATCTCTAAAACTCACAGAAAAGAGGATTATTAAAGAAAATATGGGCATTATTACTGGGAAGGGGGAGACTCTCGCAGGTCTCATGTAACCGTGCCAAGAGATGATGTTAAAGGGTATCGCGAGCGCGTCTATTCTCGGGGTAAGCGCTCGAGGAAGTGCCGAGAAAAAGCGTGCCTAAACATTAGTCAATGGAGAAGGAACCAAGTGAGGAATGTACCACAAACTCGGGAGATGTCTATAGAGGCGCGGGGGAAGCTCGGCGGCATAGTACTTTTGCCCCGCCGAGGGGTGAGGGACGTGACGAACGGCAACATTGTTAGCCCTTAGGGGCACAGTCATTACCTTCGAAGAACTGAAGGGAAGCAATGGTGGGTTGCGCACAAGCGGTCTAGAAGCGGATGTCCGAAGAGCAGAGGGAAATCGGAAAGATTTAGCGGACGAAGTTGGGGGGGATGGTGACGAAGCTGCAGATTGACGGTCAGGCCGTAAATCGGCAACCGGGGTCCTCCGTTTACACAAAGCAGGGGGGAAGAGGAACGGCTAAGAGCCGGGAAGAAAGTCGAAAGCCGACTCGACGAGAAAGTTGAGGCTCAGTCTCTCCCTCAGGAGAAAAAACAGTAGAAAAAGAGCGCAAATTACATTCACCACGATGAGGTCGGCTGGGAAGGTGACACCGATTTCTTCACAGGGAGCTGGTAAAAGGGAGAAAGGAGGAAAAGTAACTGGCGAGTCTTAAGGTATGTTAAAGAGGGGGGGGACGACGCGAAAATTCAGCACTCTAGACGGGGAAATAGGGGGTGGAGCACAAAATCTCAGATGGACCTCAAAATAAACTATAGGCATCAAAAAGGGAGGCGTTCTTTAGAGGAAGGAGGCGTAGACCGCGGCGTAATTCTCGCGGTACGGGGAGAGTGGCACGGACAAGGGTTATAGAGTAGGTAAACGAAGGAGATCCAACAGGCTTCAGAAAACCAGCAAGATCTAGATGAGCCTTAAAGCGTTTATTATCACTGAAAGGCACTTGGTGTCCGAAAAGGAAGGGGGGGATTAGAACAACCAGGTTGAAAAACCGGAGGATATTTCAGAAGAAAGTCTGGAAAACATTCGAAACTCGCACAGGACCTGAAAGCCTTATACTTTAAGGAGTCTTGGAGCAGGAGATGCTCTCCGATATAAAGACCTCAAGTCGTGGAATCCAACTCCTCTAAGGGTAAAATTTTACTGGAGGGGGGGGCAGGATAGGCCTCGGCAACCTGTAAACTTCCCTAGAGACCTAAAGCTTGTGGAGGGGTGGAGGAACAATTTATAGGAGGAATTATCTCGGAGAAAGAGGGGTGTGTGATATGGTGTGAAGGCCTTGCTCTCCGGTTCTGACAGAGATCAAGAACAAATAAGAGCCCCGACAACTTGGACCAAAGGCTCAAAAAGGAGAGGCGGGGGGGGGAAGCCGGAGAGATCACCGGCCGTACTTGTTACAGAGGGGAAGCAAAGTGAGACGGTTCTGTTCCTGTCGAGAGGAAGCAACTGAGAGGAGACACAAAAGTCATGCGAGGGAGGGAAAACTGAAAAGGAAAAGTGCACTCTTCATTGTGGGGGGAGGGGAAAGAAGGTTCAGGCGGAAGTAGTATGGGAGAAAAAACCTAACACCTGAAAGAGACGGAGGACTTTAAGTTTTTTATGATGTAGATCCGACGGAACCGCATCGGTTGGCGGAGAAATATGTTTGAAAACGCCCCTAGGGGGAGGGGAAAAAAATGCAGAGGAAGGGGGAGCTAGGACCTCCTTCTTCAGGGGGGAAAGAGAAGCCGGGAAATTGTACGCACGTGAAAGGGATCTGTTTGGTGAAGGGAGGGTCAAAACCATAATACGGGAGGGGAGAGCCGCGGGAGGGACCACACGATCCAGTGGAAGAGAATTCTCTAAAACTAAAAAAGGGATTATAAGAGACTGGGGTAGAGCGGAGGCTCCAAAAGAGATCATGTCCCCTTCGCAGTATAGAATGAAGGCAGAAAGGTCAAGAGATAAAAAAACAACAACAACTTTAAGAAAATCTAAGAGTGATGTCAGTCCTGCTATCACCTCCTCAGTGGTTCACCAGGGAAAGAGATTATCCGTCGTAAAGGAAGATACCTATAGGGGAAGATTGATTTCGACAAGAGTCAGACCTAGTTCCTCAGAGGAAGCAAACAAAATGTTCAGCGAGTTAAAGACCTGCAAACGACCCATTTCCCGGGGGAGGAACCTTCTCAGTGAGGAGGGAGGAGTGCAGTGGAAAAAGGCAGCGACTAAGGAGAATAACTAGCTAACCAGGCGAAAAAAAAAAAGACCAAAGTTAGGGAAACACCCATGTAACTAAACAGCTACAGGGAAGAAGGCTCGGAAGACTACTCCTCAATACTTGAAAAAGACGGAGGAAAAGGTCTAGGATTACTATTCATACGGTTTACGAAGGGGGGACAGTAATCCAATAAACCGGGGGGTCAGCTCAATTACCTCATAGACCATGGGGGAGGAGGGAGGTGTTGGGGAAAAAAAACAAAAAGCTCGGGAGGGGGACCACTCTAGGGGCAGGGACCTTCTTCAAGATCAGGGGAAAAAAGAGGAAAGGGGCCGTAGCTGAGGAAAAGCGGGGCTCGGGGAGGAGTGCTACCGGGAAAAAACTTTGCGAGGGAGGATGGCGACAGAGTTCGTGTGAATCTTCGAAACATCTCAGGCCCATCTCAATCGAAAACCAGAGGGAGGATAGGAAAGGAATATCGTAACGAGCTCGAGGGCCACGGGAAATCAAAATTCTTTCACCTCTCAGGGGAAAAGGGAAGAGGGACAACCGAATACAAAAAGAACCTTCACACTCTTACGTCACATAAAGTAAATCGTAGGTTGAAAGGACTTAGGGGAGGGAGTTTATTTCGCGAAAAAACAACGAACGAGAGAAGAAGACCTGCACGGCGAGAGGGCCAGTTTCTAGGCTCATTTATTATCAAGATGAAAGAGGACAGCATACCGGTTCTAAGATCCACTGACCACCCACGGTTTGGCAGAAATCCGTAAAAGTTCTCAAAAGAGATATCGGCAAAGGGAGGATCTAGAGAGGGTGGCTGGGGGGGGTCTCTGGACTGCCTGGAAAGGAGGTGACGTACGGGAGCTCAGTTAGTTCAGAGTTTTCGAAAAGGACCTCCGTCACAACGCGCGCGGATCGGAAAAGCCGCGGCACTAAGAATTCCTTACCGCTTCTGGGGACACTCAGAGAGGGAGGGGGGGAATTAAATCTGAAAGATTAACCAGTGTGGATAAAAAGAGCAAGGAAGGAAGATTCGCTCCGGGAAGATTCAGGACAAGGGGCCTCGTCGCTCAGCTAACAGAAACATTTACTTTCGATCAATATCTAGAGGAGGACGCATCGGGGGGAACAAGATAAAAGAAGTCGGGGGCGCCCATCGTCACCAAACCAAAGATCTTCAAAGTTTTCTCCGGGGCGTGACGCAGGGGAAAGAAGAAAGTAGAGTACTACGACAGGTTATAGGGTGCCGCCAGTCGAATAGGAGGGGTGTGATGGGAAACACGCTGCAAACTTTGACGAATGATAAAGGCACTGAAAGAGGAAGGAGGACCGGGAGGAACTTAGGACGCGATAAGTGAAATTGGCGCGGATGAAAGGAGAACAAATTAACTCGGGCTCGCAACAAAAAAAGAGACTCAGGGAGGACGTCTTCGAAATCACTCATCTGGGAGAAAACCAATGTTCGAGAGAGGGTAATACTACTCTCACTACCAAAACGAAAAAAAGCGGCCTCCGGATCCGATGCCTTCCTTCTACATCATTCCACACGGAAAAGGGGGAGAAGAACAGTTGTTCTAGCAGAATGAGCGAGGGGGGGAGCACAAATATCAGCTCGGACGGCCGAAAGGAAAAAGAAGAATCAACCCTCTGCTAAAAAAAAAAGGGGGGGGGGGGGAGGAAAGGGATGGTCCACCCTGGAGCGACCAAAACCAGCAATGAAAAAGAGAGAGAAAAAAAAATAGGAGGGGGTAAATAGAGCTTCATAAATTATGGCTTTGGCCGTGCCACGGATAGAGAGGGGGACGCAAGGGCTAGGGGCTGGATGGAAAAGATCATCTGATAGCGGGAAGAGCGTCTCTCTGGCAATAGGAAGGGGGGGAAGGGATCGAATCGTTGATTTCACACAAGCGCGGGCAGGAGTGTATGAAAAGGAGGAAGGGGGGGAACCAGTGCACCACGGTTGCCTACTATGATGGCCGGCGCGAGGAGCGCTTCTAGAGATTGTCTTTTGGAAATTAAGATGGAGGAGGACCGTCTAAAGAAGGGGTTCAAGAGAGGGAGTCGGAGACGACACTTTAACGGAGCGCATTGGTGGGGGGGTGCGCACGCTTCTTTCAAGTCAAGAGAAAGAGAAAACGTTCACGAGGGACGATACGTTGGGGGGTCATGCCCTCCGTCTCGGCGAGGTGGACGGGCAGAAAGTTTACATCGGCAGCGTGGGTAGCAACAACAGCTAGGGGTCTGTGACTGACTTTTATGGCGAAAAGAAGAAGGGGGGAAGAAGTAGCCGAGATCTACGAATTTTTGAGCGGTCGGACGTTCAGACCAAGCGCACACCGTGAATCCAAGTAAAAGAACGTGCAAGGGACATAGACGGTAGCGGGGGGGGGGATAAGGCGACCGGGGATTAACGACTTATCTAGTCATTATCAACGGAGAAGGAAGGAGGCTGACGGGAGTACCGGTGTGAGTCTACTGCGAAAGGCGCACAAAAAGGAGAATCAAAGGTTGATGACTACTAGGCGCGGAGGCCACAGACCAACAGCAAGGCGAGTCGTTGACCTCCACTTTATTACAGGGCTGTAGAGGAGATAGTCTAACGATTCCGTAGAATCGCTACCTAAAAAACAAACCCAAAACCCCCCCCACCCCCAAACAAAAAACCACACACAACCACCCGCGCGAAGTTGGCGGCAGGAGACGGTTGAAGGAAAAACGCGAAAAGGAGCAGGGGGGGGCCCCCCCCCCTGCACAAAAACTAGGAGAACGGCAGCTCGCGCTATCAAAAAAAAAAGGGAAAAAGGGAGGCCCTACCTCTCGAGATTATGATCACGCCTTGGAGGGATGAAAAACAAAAGAAGGGGGGGGAACCCGGGATTAGAACCTGGGGCCAGTCCGTCGAGGGGCGACGATCTGCTGTACATTAAAGAAAAAAAATGAGAGAAGGGGTCGGGGAGGGGCTGGGAGCTTACAATTTTGCCTCAAAAGGAAAATCGAAGGAAGAAAGACGCGGTTGCCTGGATGGCTAGGAAAAAAGTGTTCATGATGCTGAGAAATCAAGGAATCGCGGGGGGCTATTCAATGAGTTTTATTTGAAGTGACACTGGAGAAAGAGGGGAAGAAATCGGCCGCGCAATCGGGTGGCGATGGGGGGGCGGCCTTTCTCGAGGAGGAGGATGAGGCAAGGCATGAACTATTCGGCACTCCTGCCCTCCGCCAAGTGTAAAACAGAAACCCGGAGGTTCCTACTTGGAGAAACAAAAACAACGAGGAAAAAAGAAATTGTGTCTACATTGGCTGATTGAAAAGAGGTCGAAGGAGGGAAAGAGTCCGGATGATGAACGTCTGAAAGATGTCAGAAAAACTCTGCTTTGAGATTCGGAAGGAGAAGGACATAGTGAGTTACTTTATTTCTGAGCGACGTCTCAGAAGAGGGGTTCACTCGCGAAAGCGAGTACGCGAGAAACTTTCATTTATTTATTTGTCCGCGACGGGGGCCATACTGGGATGTTCATCTGTTTTTCAAGGCTCAGGAGTGTACGGTGGAAAAAAGGATATCCTTAGTTCTTGTAACTTGATAACAAGCCGCAAGCGCCCTTCGAAATCATTAACTCACACCTTTCCCGGGGTAGGACGGTTTTGCGGCGTAGAGTAAACTTATTGGGTATCCAGAGAAGAAGGGAAAACTCTTCAGGTCCGATTCGGACGAGAAAAGGGACAAAACTGAGGATCAGGGGAGTACCTTAGAATCCCAATCTAAAGGGGTTTAACCAATGAGGATGGGGAGTCGCCTTCCACGCTCAAAAAAAAAAATTGAAGAATAGAGAGGTTCTACTTCCGGCCGAAAAAGGGGGGACGCCGGGTCCACACCTGCTCTTGAATCCCTGTACAAACCTCCGAGGAAATCAAAGTACTCGTTTCGGGCAGGGAACATTAACTAGTTTCGCGGAGGGGGGGATAAAAAGAAGTGAATAGCTATTTGCCTACACAACGCGACCATTGACCTGTGGGTGGGTCCCGAATCTGGAAGGGTGAGTTTCGAAGCGACGAATTCAAACGAACGTCCTAAAAAAAAAGGAGTAAAGACGGGAAGGGGGGGGACACCAAGGGGGGTCGCCGGGGCTCCGCCTCAGAAATTCCTACCCTGGACTATCATCATACAATAATATCTGAAGGGAGAGGCATTTCTCGCGCCCTCTCGAGACGGGATGGCACTACTCGTGGGGGACCGTACGCCTTGGCCAGGACCGAAGCATCACATGCATGCTGAGGTTTCAAAAACGAGAAGGGAAGACGCTTCTACGAATAGCGTCAAAGGTGAACGAAATTTGCGGGTAGGCGACTATTGGGGAGAAGAGTTCGCATCAAAAAAATGGTCTTGAGACAGGGAAACTTGGGTCTCTATTCCGGGCGACTATTTTGTGATCCTGGGGGGGGGGGGGGGGGGGGGGGGGGGGGGGGGGGGGGGGGGGGGGGGGTTGGGGGGGGGGGGGGGGGGGGGGGGGGGGGTGGGGGGGGGGGGGGGGGGGGGGGGTGGGGGGGGGGGGGGGGGGGGGGGGGGGGGGGGGGGGGGGGGGGGGGGGGGGGGGAGGGTGGGGGGTGGGGGGGGGGGGGGGGGGGGGGGGGGGGGGGGGGGGGGGAGGGGGGGGGGGGGGGGGGGGGGGGGGGGGGGGGGGGGGGGGGGGGGAGGGGGGGGGGGGGGGGGGGGGGGGGGGGGGGGGGGGGGGGGGGAGGGGGAGGGGGGATTCAAAAAGACTAATACTATCTCAAGTAGGGCCCACCTCACACCCAAGCTGAATGCACCTCTCCTAGAAAACACGCGTTCTCCCTTGGTTAACGTCAAAGAAAAGAAATCAAGAGTCAGGCAGGATACTCGATATATCCGCACACGCGAAAGTCGAAACATTAAAAAAGGAAAAAAAGCACGACTTCGAGGCGGGGATCTAGGTCCAACACTTACGAACGAACGACGCTCCACTCAAAAAAAGGGACCACACACGCGTCGGGGAAGCGATGCTACGCCATCCGGCGGGAACCGGTCGTACGCGCTCACTGAAGTGGGTACAACCTGAATCGGCGGGATCAGAAGGAGACTTAAAGTCCGGGGTCTCGGTATATTTTGTGCTTCGAGCAGATAGGCCGGGGGGGCTGGGGACAAAGGAAAGTACCCGATGTTCCATCTTAAAAAACGTGAAGACCCCTCTTAGAGAGGGAGAAAAGACTGAAAGACGCGGCTACTAAATTCCTGCTCGGATACCGTAAACCTGGGGGCAACCTAGAGATCTTAGTGATGACATCAAAAAAAAACGAGTGACGACAAAAACTGAAGCATGGCGTGCGCACTCAGCTCAAAACGGGGCTACTCTCAGAGCACTCCTCCGCCAGTGGTCCCCTTTTAAAAGGAGGAAGAGATAAAAAGAGGGAGTCACGAATCTTGGCCCAGCTCCATCGACTCAGATCGTGGAGACATAGTCCCCTCATTGAAACTTTTGGACAGGGGAGGGGGGAAAGCTGCATCTCCATAAAGATCGCTTCTGATAATAGTAAGGGATAAGGTCTTGCGAAAAATAAAACCTAATGTTTGACCAACGGAGGAAAACTATCCGATAAGACTTCCGACCGGCAAGAGAAGGGAGCGTCAGGGGGGCAGCAACACTCCAAAAAATGACCCGCATCGTGAACTTTCTTAGGCTCTTCGAGGACCCTCATAGCATCCCACCCTGGGCTCAAAAGGATACCAGGTGCTCGGAGCTCCTCCGTGAAGAGTAAGACAACACGGGAATATCGTGAACGAAGAATTCCGGATTTCTTTCCGCAAGACAAGAGATGCACGCCGATATAAAGGGGAAAAGCAGGCCTGATCAGACCCCAACGCGGGGGCACTTTTACGGAATCAAATTGTTACATCCGTCATAAGGATACTGGGGGGAAGGGGAACCATAGAACGAGCGGGGGAGGAGGCACAAATGTAGAGCGCGAAAGGCGCTCAAGCGAGCCCCGCTGCAAAAACAAGAGCGTGGAAGAAAAGGGTTTAATTAGTTAAACACCTGCAACAGCTACTAATGCGGAAAAAAGAGATCCAACAACAAATAAGAGAGATTGATCAGGTGGTTCCGGGGGCCTATCTGGTCTCGGACCGAAAAGGCACTGATAAAAAAAACGAGAGGGGAGATGAAGAGTCATCGGGAAGGGGCTAAGGCGGCGCCAAGCGGCCGTGGTCAGACGCTCGTTTGGCCTAACCATCTGAGCAGGCAGCGGAAACAACTGGAGGTCAAAAACTTTGGAAACAGAATTCTACATGACGAGGACGAAAATCTCTGCTTCATGACGTGGGCCAAAGCTAGGGGTATATTGGGCAGCTCGAACAGGTGGTTGTGAAAAGCGTGTCGTCGGCGTCGGAGAACTATCACAGGAATATTCCTTTTTTGGCAGAATCTGGAAAGGAGGGATGGAGAACCTTCCGCAAAAAGGACACAATGGACTCGGGGGAAACTAGTTGGTTTCTCAGCCATCGGCGATTCCGTGACATGACAGAGAAGATCCGGCAACAGTTTGGTTAAGCAAAACCGCGTAGTTGATGCAGAGGGGAGAAAGGAGAAATGCCGACTATGGAAAAAGTCCTACTAGATCTTGGGCTTCTCGGCTTCCAAAAACAAACACGCCCGCGATACAAATGATAAAGAGGCTGGATGTCTACCCACTAGAGAGCTCTTTGAGATGGGGGAAAATGTAGGTGGCGAGAGAACGAAGGATCGAACTGCACTAAAATGAACTTTCGTAGGGAGCTGAGCGAAGAGTAGCAGTGTTAAATTCGATCTAAGGCGCAAAGTAGAGGGCTCTCGGGGGGAAGACATTTGGCTCTACGGCTGTAAAGACACGAAGCTGGCCTAAGATTTCCTGGGGGAGTGCGGTCTCGGACAGGAAGGCTAGAAAACGTCGTAGGAATAGAGAAGAGTTGGCTGACGGATAATTGAATTAAACGCTGACATTCAAGGAGCTCTTCGTCGCGAGGCGAGAAAGCATCTTCTCGAGCTAACACCCTAGCTCCAAATGAAAAGAAAGGAGCTCCGCAAGGAGGAGGCCCAGAAGAAAGTGAACTCGGGTCCCACCGAAAGAGCGGGGCGACAAAGTTGGGAAGATAGGACTAGAGTGAAGGAAAACATTGACCAGCTCGCCCAAAGGGAAGGAAGAGGGCAGTTCAGTGAAGAAGTCAGAGGCGGGAACGTCTATAATGGGGGTTGCGCTACGAGATCAAAAACTACGGAAAGGAGTGGGGACAAAAGGACTCTGGATGGTACTTGAAGCTGAAAACTAAGCGTGCAGGAGGAGACTCCGAGTACTAAAGGGACTCTAAAAACCGAGTCTCTCTTTGAGGGGGGACGTGAAAAACACGGGCATCAAGGCGTCACGCGATGAGGGGGGTCTATGGGGCATATGGGGGAGGGGCTGGGTCGGTTCTTGCAAACACTAACTCTGGACGAAAGAGGCAAATTTACAAACGTGAGCAATACCGAACTGAGTGAGCTTTTCCAAGGCAGAAAAAAGAAACCTCTCCATACAGGGACTAACTATTGAACGTCAGGGAAGCGGTGACTTATGACCGTGAGAATGACCTTATCGGAAAAAGGCCGTCATTCTGGGGGACTAATAGAGTGCCATGAAGACATGGAACTGTCGTAAGTCAACAGTCAGGTGCATCTAGAAGAAAAAGAATGGAGATCCGCGAAATGGCAACCGGCACGTTTCTTACTTTCCTGGAGGATGTATGGCGACCGAGAAAAGGAAAAAGGGTGAGGCAATGCTGGGGTGCACTCCCCGGCTTGCGATTAGAGGTGCGATCGCTCGGATAGGAAGTCGATTCGGAATGAAACTTGAAGAAGAAAACAAGACAGCCCAAACGGAAAATAACACCGTTAAGGGTCAGGCTGTTTCCGGCGGGGGGAAAGGACCATTGACACAATTTCCTCAGGGAGGCCAGTGCGTTACGAGGAAGACCCACTAAACGCAAGCGCCGTATAGGACGAGTCGGCGCGGAGAGGAATCAGGATACACAAAGATAAGGTCCAAGTCTGTGTCTTAGTAAGTCTAAGAGACATCGAGATCAATAAGTGGAGTATAGCGTTGTCTGCAGGGGGAATCAACGTCCAGCCTGTGCACCTAGAGAGGAAAGACCCTGAGAAAGGTAAATCTCATCGGGCTTTCCAGGAATGCATTGAGGAATAAAGTTGAAAGGCCTCTGCGGAGAGACTTTGCTGGATAGGGGGTCCCCAAAAAGAAAAACTGAACAAGCACGGTGTTAGGGACTTGCGAGGGATAGTGCTGGGTCACTTTCAAGCCTCTCTAGAGAGGCAGGAATCATGAGGGAAAAGGGAATCATTAAAACGTAGACGTTGACACCCTAAATCCGGAAGGAAGGACACTCAGTTCCTCCTACATAATAAAAGAGTCCAAGAAAACAGCTTCTGTATATCGGGCATCCCTCTCGAGAGATAGAGGGGTCGCTAGCGTTAAAAAACTCCCTAACCGGGTCGGAGAGACGGAAGGAACAATAGGGGAGAGATCGCAGAAGGGGTCCTCTCGAAGCTATCCGACCTCGGGACGGTCTGCAGTTTCTTCTGTCACATTAGCGAGGGAACGGAGACTGTCGTCACTGCATTCAATGCGACAGGGTAAAAACAGCTGTAAAATGGGGTTCTGAGTGGTCTTGATCTGAAAGACCGAGTACTACGGGCGCAGCATGGAAAGACACCCGCATCGGAGAGGGTCTCCGATAAGACCCTCCTCCTTGCCCTTCACAACGTCTATGCATCGGCAATACATTAGGAGGGAAGGGCGGAATGGGCCGGAGGCCCCACTGGACTGTCGACAAAATTGTACGCAGAAACTCGGGGGGGTAAACACAGGAGTGGATTATCTCTAAACAACATGATACAACTACTCTCAATCACCGGAAACTGCGTCCGATAAGGTCTAGGTAGTGGACCCGGGTCGTCCAGAGTGAGTCTACGGAAGGAAGAAAGGGGGATAGGCTCCCTGAAGTCAACCCCGCTTGTGGGCAATCCCTCGGTAGTTCTCGCCAGGCTAAGCAGACTGGCAAAGAAGAATAGATACAGTGTGATCAGGAGAAGAGAGCCGATCCAGAGGGGGTCTGAGGAGCTCCTTAATCGCTTTACGGGAACGTCTACTTAAAAACTCTGCGCGGAGAGACTTCTAAGCAGATTTCTAAGGTCGGGATCTCCCTGATGGGATCCACCGAGAGCGGATTAGTTTGAAATGCGTCGCTGCAGATTCTGCTAAACTCATGAGAGACTTCTGGGGAGCCGGAGCCGGCCCGCAGCTCCGATAAAGATACATACGGATTTCTCAGTGAGAGAGATCAAGAATCTTAGGGCGTCGCCGACCCTGGTGGCCACCAGCTAAAGGACTCTATCGGGGGGAGCAGAAGTACACCTACTTAGAGAGCTTTTCACTTGGTACACGGGTGTGCGTGAGAGAGCCTAACGCGACCCAGATTCTATAGGGAAGGGCGACTCGTCAAAGTACTTCTTGCCACCAGTCATCCCAACAAGACTCGGGTGGGGTGGGCCCCGTTTTGACGGATGCTACACTGAAACCGTCCCAGAAGATCTCGGGCGCAACAACTCCCCATGTCCCGATACATCGTGAGCGGGAATCGGCTTCTCTTCGAAACCGCAATAGCATCTACAGAGGGTGAGAAAAAAAAAAAAAACTCCGGACTGTGTGTAGTATACGAAACAACGGCTGGGAGAAAAAAAAAGTTTGACGGGAAATCGCGTAGCGACGAATACCTCGATGGGGCCCAACCCTCGATGAGTCGATGACTCGCCGTCTCTGCCGGGGGAATAGGGAGAAAAAAGGCGGGTAAGGTCATCGGAGAAGAAACATGCTCAATTGAGGAAAAATCAACGAGCGACGAGGCAAGGAAGGGAAGACGCGGCGATCGAGCTACCCTGCTAAAAGTAGCCGGGACCTGGGGGGGGGCGAGACCCTTAGCGAGATCGGAAAACGGCCAAAAGACCGCATTGGAAAGCACAAAAAAAGATTGAAGGATGTCAAGCATGAGGAGAAATGGTGCCAGGGGGGGGGGGAGATCGAGGGTCGCGACGCGCCAATGTACAGTACGCTAGCAAAGGCTTGTAGAGGCGCGCGCCCGGGCGTGGGGAAAGCGCCTCGTGGTGAAAAATCGGGAGCAGGCGGCAAAAACCTGGCTTTTCTCGGTACCCATGGAAAGACCGAGTTTGGAAGAAGTCGATGCCTTAGGGCGTTATCCGGAATAGAGGGTTCGGGTTGACCAGCCAGTAGAGGGGTAGAGGAAAGGGAGCTGTTTGTGAACCAAGAGCGTTCGGCGGAAAGAAGGACGACACCTTTTCCTCTATCTTCCTGGTGGGGTTGCGAAAAGGTAGGGTAGGTGGAGGGATGTCGAGAAGCAGCCGAAGCCCTTTTCGCTGAGACAGGAGGGGTAAAGCAAGGACTCGGCGAGTGTCAGGTTCCTTACATATCAAACCGGGGGGAAGTCCTGTGGGAAAAAAGCGGCAGGAGTTACTAAGACTTAAAGGGCAATCCGATAGAACGATAGCTTCTTTCTCTTTCCGCTGGAGGAGAAACGAAAAGAAGGAACCTAGAGGGCCGAGGGGAGATGTCGCCCAAAAGAGAGTCAGATCTTTAATTTTTACACTGGTCCGCTGCTTATCCTATCTTTATCAAACTCGGAACTTTAACGGGGAGGAAAGGAAAGGAAGGTGCCGAAAGTGTCTATCTTATCTCACTGAGGGGTAGCTCATGATCGGTGAGCACGACTATTAGTCTGCCGAGGGTCCAGACCTAATAAAGAGAGGTAACCACAAGAGGAGTTAAGGGTAGGTATAGTCAGATCATACTTCCGTACTAAATCGGCGTAGGTCTAAAGCGTCGAATTTGGCCGGGATTAGAAGGTGGAAGGGATGGGACATCTTTGCACGATATAGTCGCGCCACGACGGATAACTCTGGAAAACGACACCGATCGAAAGATTAGCCCTGAATGCAGCCTCTACGAGGAGAAGAAACGGTTGAAAACGGCAGGGGGGTGTTCCCTAGGACGACAAAATGTAATGCCGTAACTCGGAGGAAGAGCGATCGTAAAAAAAGGGGGGGGACTGGAGAATCAGTAAAAAGGAAAGGGGACGCGAAGGAAAGTTCTGGAATTATAATCTGAAAGGTTATATGTGTTGAGAACGGATACACGACGCTGAATGGGTTGGGTCCGACCGAATGACGACGTCACTGCTTGGGGAGTATCTAATCTGCCGAGGACGCCAAAGGCCTCTCTAAGATAATTCCGGAGAAATGTTGGCTTTAAGTCAAACTTAGAAACGGGTAAGGGGGGGCTCGCGAGAGACAATGGGGTAATGGTGGGGTAAGCCATGGCGCTCGGTCGTCAATAGGCTCAAAGAGATGACTTTGTCACAACGACGACCCGCGCAGAGGTTGGGCAACTTCAAGAATCTTCGATCGAAGCGACTACAAGAGTCGCAGACACTTAAAATGAGGAAACTTGGGAAGCGGGGCAGAGGTCAGGGAGAATATGAAAGGATATGGATTCTGGTGTCTATCTTCTAACTCCGAAAATGGAGGTGCGTCAGGGCATGACACAGCGGTATTAACCGAAAAGCCTTCAGGGCAGAGGAAGAAGGAAAAAAAGAGATAACAATCCAAACGAACTGAGCGAGGAACGCAGAGGACGTCTATGTGGGGGTATGTGGCGGCCGAGAAGTCATGCCAAAAGGGCTAGTAAAACCAGAGGGGGGGTCAAATCCCAATTTTAGCGGGTAGAGTCAGACGCTAGCATGCTAGGAGAAAGCTTCTGCGGAGTTTAAAGTGAACACAGAAAAAAGCCCGAGGGGGGACCCCGAAGGGGAAACGGGACAACGGGAAAGGGGAGTCTTGTGGTGAAGGCCCGAGAAAGATTCACCTGATGTGTTAAAAAACGCAGGAACCGAAGGGCCATTCCGTACTGATCAGTCATCGCGATGTTCCGATTCTCGTACTATGAGGACGCCAAAAAACTTCCCGTGGAGGTGGCGGAAGGACTTAGGGGACTAGCATCCTCACCAACAACGAGAAAGGAAAGAGAAAGATGCTACTTCCTGAAGCTAACCGGACAGATTGAAAGTCTAGGGGGGAGAAGAGAAACTTCGAAGGAAGAGGACTCCTCAGTCGAGGGTCGTTTTCAATTACATCTCCATTTTACTGGGAAGGGGGAAACTGACCTCGTAGGAGGAAGAAAAAACGGGGACTAAGGGGGTGCCCGAAAGATGAAAGGGGGGGGACTACCCATTAAACTTTTTCAGGACCAAAGCAGGCTTGGACAGTCGTCTGTTTCCGTTCCCCCGACGAGACGAAAAAGGCGAGAACGGCAGCTCACTCTACCGCGAAAAAAAGGATAATTTTTACAAAACACAGGGAATAACTCCATAAAAAGGGGAAAGGCGACAAGACACCAATAAAAAAAAAAACAAAAAAACACCACCCAAAAAAAACCCCTACAACAGACATTCCCGTGGAATCATGCCGGGGGGAATTACATTGCTAAGGCGGCCTCTAGAGACGGTCTACAATTGTAAAAAACCGAACTCACGAAAGGTCCTGCTCCTTGAAGGGCCGGCCTAAGGGAAAAGGTCAAAGAAGAGAGCAGTGTCCGTTGCAGTCTTGACCTAGACCGACTTCAAGTGACTATCAAGGTCGTCACAGGAGGAGAAGAGGGGGTAGGAAAGAGGAACGGGACGCCTATTTCAGAGGGAAAACCGGTGTAACAATCGGTTAGTCGGGAGGTGATTCTTCCCTCTTAGGGAGACCGTTAAGAAAGAGAAAGGAAGACACGCCAAAGCAGAGGCGTCCGAGCCGTAAAAATATACCTTTGTCAATCCAGACAATCAACTAGGAAACAGGGAATCTCCAAGAAGGGGCCGGGGTCGAAAACCGAAAAACTCACCACCTAGTAGCCATGTAAAGGATCTAAAGTGTTTCCACTACTTCGAGGGGGCTTGAGAAAGAAAGGGAATAAAAAACCCTAAGAGAAGAAACTCACGCACGAAGGAACGTCGCGGAGAAAAAAACTTGAGAGACGACAATGTACCATGCTTCGTACCATCGAAGGACGCCAAAGGTGTCGAGCCTCCTTCTTTTTTACCAAAAAGGAGGTTGATACCAGGGACTTGCTCATAGCCGGGCTGATCTCCCGGATCAAGCGTAGATAGTGGGGCTGGGTGCTCTAGACGAAAAATTCCGTGGATCGCCGGCGGGGGTGGAAAAAAGATATGGGAAGATGCCGCGGCTAAGGAATCCAATCTTCGACGAGACTAATTATACGCTTCTCAGAAGGGGGGACCGAACCTGTAACTCACGGTCACCGATATCCCTGAGGGGAAAAGAAGAACTATAGGGAGAAAAAGAAATAGATCAACTGCGTGAGAAATCAACAAACTCTAACTTCGGATGACTAATCAGTTCTCAGCTCCCTCAGAAAGGGAAAGTTGAGGGGGAAGGGAAAGAAAGCGGAATCGAGGCTTCGAGAGGTGGGAACAGATCCAGCGACTCTTCGTGTGAGCCAGATAACACTCGGCCAAAATCTTATCACGTTTTAAAAAGGGCGGGGAAAAAGGGTCAGCGGGAAAAACATGAGGGGGTCTGACTAAAGGGATAGGAGCTCAGCCCTCCCCATGTCCCGCCACGATCTGTGACCAGGATGCTGCAACCCGGTGTGCAAATACTCAAAGGACGGACCTAATCGACTATTCTCGGGAGACACTAAAGGGTCAAGAAGACCTTGGGAGACTGGGCAGGTGAGATGAGAAAGAACCAGAGGCATAGGAGCTAAAAAACTCCTTCGAATACGTGCCATGTTAGCTTCGGCGACAAACCGAGACAAATCTGTGGGAAACCACAAAGTTTCAGTCGCTTCAAACGGGGCCGACACAAGAGGACTGGCTGGCAACAAAGAGAAGCTGGTAAAGAGCCGTCATGATCGACGAGCGTGGCACGTACTTCAGCCAGTTGACCCAACTTCTTAATGGAAAAAATCAACGAGGACGGTAAACTTCCGGGCGAAGAACTCAGACTCTCGATCGACCATCTTCAGCGGAACAATAGGAGGGGAGCGGAAAGGGCAGTTTAATAACCTTGGGGAAAATCCCACCAGCGGGGGGGGGGGGCTCTATCAAAAAAAAATGATGTAGTATTGAAAAAAAGAAAAATGCAAGCAGTATTAGGGGGGGAAGGGTGCCGATCTCTCAGGTGCTCGACCGCAATCCCTTCTCAGAAGGAATAGGTGCCGCAGTGAAGTCTCTTGCCGCGCACCTCTGACTGTCCCGCAGCATCGTTATGGAACTTCTCGTAAGCTGCGTAGTAACACCTGGCTGAAGTACAAATTTCATCCGAGCTATGTAGAAAAATCCGCGGAATCAGAAGGGAGGAATCTGAGGTTAGGGGGGACCAAAGCTCACAGTTATTGTACGATGAAGAAGAAAGAAAAAAGTTTTGGGGAATCGGGCTCAGAAGAAAAAAAATCACCGTGTCCCGGAGGAGAGGTGTGGTGGGGGATCACGTGCATATTGCGGGATTCAAGATCATCAGCGCAAAGGAGAGGAGAAGAAAGGGAGAAATAATTAGAGTAACCGAAAGCTAAAAAATTGACCCCGTCCAGGCCATAAGAAAACAACTGAGTTCTGGGGACAGGGATGGACGAGAAAGTGAGCCGGACTATAAAACAGATCAGCGGACAAGTGATTTATTCAGAGGCGGTCTCCACCACTCGGCGGACAACTTGGCGAGGAAGGGAAGGGTGACGATGGAAAAAACGTATCGCGTCTTCGGGATGGGGTTTAAGGGTGGCTCACCTGATCTGTAGCACGTCGAAAGTCAGGGGAGTAGAGGTAAGTAGTAGAAGGTTCATAAAATTCGAGGAATCCGAGAAAATCCTATTCTAGGGAAGACAGAAAAAGGGCGACCTTTCCTCAACTAACGCTCTCGTACCAAAACGGACTTATTCGGGGCGGTCCGTGTCTTATAAATAAATAGACAAAGGGGGGAGGGGGAGGGTAAATTCCGCTCGAACAAGGGCTGAAAAGGGGGAAGAGTGCGGAAACGAGGAAAGCTTAAAAAACAGGGGAGAAAGCCAACGCGGCGGAGAAATTGCAAAACTATCAAAAAAACAAAAAAGATATCCGGAAGAAAAAAAAACTGAGACTCAGACTTGAAAAGGAAAAGGATCCCTTAGGAAAAAAAGGAGGGGTTAAACCGAAGGAGATTCGACCTTAGGACTTCAGCTACAAGGTGTGACAACCATGAACGCAGATCGACACCGTACTCACTCCCTTCAAAGTTAGCGGAGGTTACGCTGGGGAAATGGGGGGTCTTAAATACAAAGAAAACGGTAGGGTGGGAACTCACATACTCTTGGTCAGGGCATGCGACGGGCCTTTGTGTTCAGGCGGACTCGTAAGTCGCAAAAGGGGACTCTGAGGAGAAATTCGGGAGGTGATGTTGGGAGGGCAAGGGAGAAGAGGGGGGTCTGTGCCTATCGCACAGGGGGGATGCGTGTAGATGTTTTCCCACGGTCGGAGGGACGAGGGCAGTAAGACGAAAACGAGGACGCCCTAACAGAGCAGCGTGGCACAACGAAAAAAAGTGACCCAAAGTGAGGAGAGTTCCTATCGAAATCAACGGCGGAAAAAGGGAGGGTTGGAGGGGGGGGGACTGATCAGTCACCTGGGCTGAAAGGGAAGAGTTAGGCGAAGAGGGGGGGCCGAAATTCGAGAGGGAGGACACCGGAAAGAAAATTCGTTACCTTATGAAGGAAACGGTTCAGGGATTCCGGGAAAAAAATAGGGCAGAAAGGATCGAGTTATAGAGAAATGCAAGGAGAGGAGCTGCTTCAGGGCCAAGTGAGGGAGTAGGAGGTGACCGCTACGTCCCAAAATCATGCGGGGCCAGTTCTTGGTGGTCTCAACTCAGGGGGAACGGGAAAGAGGAGGGGAGGGGGCTTCGAGATCTCGTCAAAGAATTCGTTGGAAAGTGAACAAATCAAATCGTTCGACTATCGTCAAAAAGGACCTGGCCAAATGGGGCTTTTTCGTTGGCAGGTAGTCATACTGTCTTCAATCAACCGGTAGGGTAACGAAAGCGCTTAAAACTCGTCCAGTTGTTAAGGACTCTAAAATCAGGGACTATCGTCCTACAGAATCTGTTACAAAACAGATGTGAAAAAAGGAGGCTTTGGCGTAACGTCTAAAGAAGAATCATCTCAAACCAAAAACAAGGATTATTAAGAGTAAGGGATCGTGAAACGCGGAATTCCTTCACCAAATGAAAGTCGACAAGAGAAAAGAGAAAGAAAGGAGAAGGAGGTAGATGTCAGGGGAACGACATACGGCGCGCGTTTAGAAAAAAAATAAAATCATTACTTTTCCTCGCGGAGTACCAGACCAGGGGGGAAGACGGCTAGTTGCACTACCTTCAAAACCATTCCAAGTGTTCTGAAAAAAGGTCGGAGGGGGGAGGGTGTACTTCACACCTACCGCAGAAGAAGGCGAGCCAAGATATAAGCTCTCTAGCGACACACAAAAGAGGGGGGTTGGAAAAACCAAAACTCCATTCTCCAAAAAACTGGCCGAGAAGGGAGGGCTCCTACATAAGAAGGAACTGAGGAGACGCATTGGGCTAGGGGCGTCTCCATCTCTAGAAACGCTCGTAGGTCTACTCTGGGGGGAAATGACGCAAACGGGGGACAATGTCGGAGGGAACCGCCTCTACCATGCAATTTAGACGATCGCAGAAGGAATATGGTCCTCAAATTCGGCCTTAAAACAGGAGGAAAGAGTGTAAACTCATTATAAAAAATTGGCGACAAGAGGGGCTCGTGACAGTCGGAAAAAATAAGCGATTGTCGATTGCGGAATGAAACTGGAAGGAACGGGAGGGAGGTGAGAAGAGTGTGATTCCTGGGGATAATAACTTCTCGAAAAGAGCGGGAAAGAGAGGACACCATAGCCACCAGAGGACGCTCTCGTCCCAACAGGGGCACGTCCCCACCAGGGGGGGGGATCATCTTGAATGCGGCCTTCTCGGGGGGGACGGGAAAGAGCCGAATAGGAAAAATACGGGGGGAAACCGTCAGGTTGAGAAAACGACGGTCTTTTATACACTTCAAAAACAACAAAATTATCTAAGAGAAAAGAAAAAAAGAACGAAAAGGCACGAGGCGGAGGGAAGGTTCGAGCATGGATAAAGGATGTAGTACCATCGACGGAGGAGAACTTTTTCCTAAATCGGGAAGCTTTCTTACCAACAAACCAGTGGGGCAACCGACCGGAGTGGCATAATGATCTCAGGGGATCACGGCGATCTCGGAAGAAGTTGAAGTTTTTGAGAAGGAATAGCGGGAAGATCGCCGAGTTGGAAAAAAGGGTCATTGTACCCTGATTGACAATTTCCGTAGCTCCGCTTTAGCGCTAGAAAAAGGAAGAAGGGTTACGACGTGCCATTCTCAGGAAGAGAACGACAGGGAGAAAAGACGTTGAGGACGAGAGAGCGGTCGGGAGGACTCGCGAAGGCGCACTTCGTGCGAAAGAAACACAGGAAATCGCGGGCGCCTGAACACTCATAAGAAAGGAGGACTTCTTATTCTCAGCAGCTAAATCCTCCATGACCTTGAAAGAAAGGATAGCTCGGAAGGGGATCGTAGCCTAATAGGTGAATACCATCGGAACATAGTGGGGAGAAATCTTCACCCGGGCAAAAGGGCGATGTTAGGGGGGGTCTAAGAGGCTGGAAGACGCCCAGCATCCATAAACTCAAAGCTTCTCGGCTGCGACTCAGGGGGAAAAAGTGCTCCTTCTGGCTCCCAAAATGGGCCAGTAAAAATGAAACCAAGAGAGTGGGACCAAAGGCGCAAATACAGGGTGACCTGCTCAAGAATGCCGGCCACTAGCCGAAAACAGTAAGACGCCCCAAGAAGGTACCGCGATCTGTGAACTGTTCGGCTAAAACTGAGGGGTCCCTCGATTCTGACGGTCAGAAACCCCAAAAACGGAGCAGACCTAGTAGGTCCCAGGAGGAAAGAAGAACGACACGCTTCTTGGACAAAACCTGTTCAAGGCCGTCATCGAGAACGAAAATCGTGGACAAAAAAGGCCAGAGAGGAGCCGATATCGAGAGAAATAAGACAGCGAGGAGGCAACGCTGGCCACGGGGACGGAATCAAAGTTCCTCCGCAGAAGAGAGAAGGTTCTGGAAAACGAACGAGCGGGGAGATGAAACGGGGGGAATCGGTAGGCGCCAGATCAAAGGACACTCGGCTCGAATATCAATCGGACAAAATCTTCTAGAACTCGGAGTGGAACTGGGACGTGGTCGAGACCATGGCTATCTCGCACCCGAACCAAAGATCACTGGCTTACTCTTCTTCAAACCAAAACAAGGGGGGGGGGGGGAGGGGACCTAGATTTCATAAAAATCTGGGTGCCGGGGGTACCTGAGCTCTCGCAGGCCACGCCCGGTAAGAGAAAAAACTCTATGTGGCATCGGTAGGCTGGGGGGGGGGGGGGGAGATGAGAGAGGGCGGCGAGCTCCACTCACGGCAGGTTCGCTCTCGTGTGGGTGTGGTCAGAAAAGTCAAGGCGGGGCATAAGGGGTAACAAACTTGAGTCCGGACCACGTGCAAATCCAAGTTGGCCGAAACGGGGGGAGGAGCGACCTACGGCGCATTTCTTCGGGGTCAGAGGGGATGGGGGGGGAGGGGGGGTGGTAAAAAATCTGAGGGAGTCGCGAATGACGCCCTCTACCATTTGGGGTAAAAAGAGTTCTGAGGCGTCAGGGGGAAGAAGAAAGGGGTAATTAGGTTGTGCGCACAGGAAGGGTTCGAGCTAATTGCGGGGAGTTCTATACTTTAAAGGTCACGGAAAGGAAGATGGTTTTGGGGGAGGGCGACACAAGAGACGTAGCGAAGTTCATACGGCATCGGGAAACCGAGTTTGCCAGCCGTGGAGCAGCCACGAATGGTTATGGGCGATGAGGGAGAGGAGACAAGAGAAAGAGTCAGCCTAAAAGGACTCAGTCTGGGAGCTGCTCGCCGTCTACAACAAAAAACTAGTCTAAAGTGAGCCAAGATCGCCCCGTTTGTATTTCGCAAAACACGAGGGAGGGTAGCGGGAGCGGGAAAAAGGTCGGGCGGACGAAAAGACTGAGGATCTTGGTCACTTGAATGGTAAACGGCGAGGGAGTCTGATTGCTCAGTATTAAAGGGTGGCCGATAAAGAGAAGGGAAGTCTATCCAGGCTGCCACTCAAGGGGGAGCACGGAAAGAGAGAAAATGAGGAGTCCTCCAAGAAGATCCTAGGGACAAGTCAGGGTGCAGGGGTAAGGTTCTGATACTGCAGAGAGGGGGGGAACGGCTGAGAAAAAAGTCGCGGCGAAGATGGCAGGAGAAGAAGTTTGACGGAAACTAAAAAATCTTGGGTCACTTACAGGAGGAGAAAGAATTCTATTCCCTCAAAATCTCTATCACAAAAGGGGAATAAAGAGAAAAGGAAAGGGATCCGCGCGGGATGACAGACCCTTGGGATGACACAACCAGTTTGCCAAACTCATGAGAGGGGAGTAGACACAGGGGAAGTCGATGGGGGATCAACGATCGGCATGGAAAAAAATTCTCAGCTTCCCGACCTAAGAGCGTTGCATGAATGGGGAGGGGGGTCTGAAGGATCTGTCTTCGTTTGGGCTCGAAAAAGTCCAGACAATCGCATCCCTACTCTTTAGTAGGCGCGGGTGCAGGATCTGCGAGGGAAGCTTAGACCCAATTCCCTATTCATTCGATGGACGAAGGGGGGGGAGGGGAATTTAAAAAAAAGGAGAGATAGGGAGAGAGAGGGGCAGTCGCAGATGCTTAGTTTTACCTCCGGGGATAGACAGTAAGAGGGACGAGGGAATCACTAAACGAAGAAATACGAAAGAAATGTCACGTCGCATAACTGCAAAAATGATTCGATTCAAAGTGGCGACTATCAACTCGAGCATAAACCTGTGAACGAATGGGGGTAGTTACAATGCTTGAAATAGGTAAAAAAAAGGAGAGGAGAAAGATCTCCAATGCGATCTCCCAGAAATGATGGCCATGGGTAGAAGGCGGTCCCGGCCTTAAATTTTGAGCAAAGTGAAACGCGTCGTGGGCAAAAGGGGAGATGCTCTCTGGGGATCCTCTATACCGCACTCAGGGAGAGAGGTAGGAAGGGAGGAAAGTCGTAATCAGGGCAAGCGTCTGGGAGAAGGCCATGGGCGGCCAAATCCGCGTGTACAAGAGATCGAGCAAGAACCGAATGGGGGAAAGTCGTCCGGATCTTTAAAAACGGAAAAAGCAAAGGATCTCAAAGAACCTGGGGAAACCCCGAACTGGTCTGAGGGGTTGACAGGTCGGGGAAACCTGGGGGAGACAAAAACTGACACCGTGTACGAAAAACAGAGGGGGAGGGCTGACCCTCTCATGTCAATCCTTAAGAAGAGAGAAACGTCAAATTCTTCCGCTGCTAAAGGAGGGGGGCGGTGCTCCACCCTAATCGGGTTACCCTCTTGATATAAAGGGACGGCGAAGGATAGCAGATCAAAAAAAAAAAACTAGTTAGGTCAGAGGGGGGGTATCGAACGGGAAAGGGAAGATCAACTTCCAGAATTTAAACACGGATCGCGGTGGGAGACCCTTCTACTTCGACGCCTGAAGATCTAGGCGGTCTAAGGAAGCGCAGGGTCGAACTGAAAGGGGGGGGCCCCCGCGGCTCCAAAGGTTAAGAGGGGTGATAGTGACCGACCTGCAAAAAAAGGGGACGCAGTTCCACCGGGGTTCGGGGGAACCAAGAGGGCGATCGGGCTGCTCTGTGGGAAGGTAACCAAGAAATTCAACCGGCTCGGCGCGCGAGAAAGCGACAAGAAAAAAGCCGTAAGTGTGACCACACGCCATGTCCCACGGCCCAGACACCTGGGGGAAACTGGATGAGCCAAACATCCTCATGCCCTTACCGACTCCGAAGGGAAGGGGTAGATCGGAGCAAAAGAGATCTTAGGGCTGGAGGTAAAACCGAGCTAAAGAACAGGACTGCTACGTACCTAACACCATTCAGAAAGGGCGGGGGACGACTAGGATGGAAAAGGAAGATCGGGCCTCGGAGACGGATACTCGACCTAGTCAAATAATTAGGTCATAGTCAACGGACGTTTTCGTCGTAGAAGTAGGGGGGAAGCAAAAGAGGGGGGGGAGTCCTTAGAAGGTTAAGAGGCTCGGGGATAGGGCTACTATTTACGTGTGAAATCTGCGAGAGTAGCGACTATTCTCAAAGTCTGACAATGCGCCCCCGAAGCTGAAACGGGGAGGAGAGAAAGGGAAGTAAACCTCGAAAGAAGTGTTCCGTCCCTCCGTGAGCATCGTAGGAGACTTTACGCGAGGCACATAGGACTCTGAATACATATCCTTCAAAAGGAAACCAGATGTACAGGCAAAGAGTCCGGGGGGGGGGTATGACCAACTTCTCTGGTAACGTGCGAAAAATGAACGTATCTGACTAGAGAATCACTACCTGAAAACGTCCGGTCCGCATAAATCAGTGCAAACTAGAATTAACATCCGACGGAAGGAACTACCTTGACTACTCTCCTGAGGGGACCACACGGAGGGTGGGGGGCATAATGAACTTCATGCGAAGAAAGCTCACGTGAGATCCAGGTTTCAGAATCTCGTATATCGGGTGTGGGTGCTCGAGAAGAGGCCTTTATCAATCATGAGGGGGGGAGGGACTAAAGAAGGGGGGAAATGTGCAAAAGTTCCTACAGATGAAAAAAGAAAACTAGAGAGACGAAGCTTTCACTACCTACTTCCTTGGGGAAGATAAACGGAAAACTACTGAGGGAGGTTCACTCTTATGCATAGTTCATCTACGCAATCAAGAAGAGGGAGGGAACAAAAAAAAGAAGAAAGCGCGTAGGGGACTCCTCTCGCTCGACGACTTCGGCACCGCTAATCATATAACTAGACCGTTCCCGGGAGAAGGGAAAGAGCGATCAAGGATTGTCTTACTCGGGGGTAAAAAAAAATTAAACCAAGAGAGATCTGGGGTCGATAGTAAACCTCGTAAAAAACGCTCCTGTCAAGGGGGGGCCGCGAGGGAAGGGTGGATATTAAGTCTCCAAAAGACACGAATCGAAGGAGGGGGAGGAGAGGGACCAGGCTTCTACCCCCGGGCCGCCCATATCGCCGGTGTGATGCCCACGTACCTCGGGTTCGATGCTCAGCCTGAAAGGGAAAATAAAGGACGGCTCCAAAACTAAAAAATTCGTAACCGCGAAGAGGGAGGGAGATTCTCAAGGAAAAAAAAACCGAGATCGAAAAAGCTGTGCGAAAACAACAGGACATGGGTGAATCGGTTCTACGCCGTACGACCGACCTGGGAGAAAAACATGTTTTGCTAGTCATACAGTCAACTTGGAGGGTAAAAAAGACCACTGGGAAAAAAAAAAGAAAGCCTAGTCAGACCTGGGGGAATCAAAGCGGACGGTGCAAGGTCGGCAGCCTGGGAAGCCTCAGCCTATGACTTTTTGGACACCTCAAAGAGAGGAATTGACCAAAGGGAAGAGGATCGAGGAATCGATCTACTCTCTATCCACCTGCCTCAAAAGGGAGGGGGGAGAACTTAAAGGAGGGGGTACATGTAAGCGAGGTTCACCCTTCACCAT
>Ga0179593_1465297_pt1 | contig 25629 bp, 31 predicted proteins | sample CZODoug2_1_08_16_FD_185931 | JGI IMG/M metagenome (GOLD analysis project Ga0179593, IMG submission 185931) | Vadose zone soil fungal communities from Angelo Coast Range Reserve, California, USA - CZODoug2_1_08_16fungal (PacBio error correction) | ecosystem: Environmental > Terrestrial > Soil >...
CGTTCGGGACCTTCTAGAGGGGGGGTAGAATTTTCTGCGAGTCTTTCTAGGGAGCGCGTTTGCATGTCGCCGACCTGAGGAAGAAGTGCGGGTCAGTTCGAAGGAGGTAAACTCAAAGCGTAGAGAAATTCTGCAGCCAAGAGTGTTATGTTCTCCAATCTCAGAACAGGAGGGAAATCCACATGGTTCTGAAAATCAAAGAAGGGACAGCGCTGACGCCGACAGATCCAGGAAGGGGGGCGCAAAACCGATATCATGTTGGGGGAAGGAAACGAGGAGTAAGAACGCGTTCAGTTTCTTGGGGGAACGTGGCAGGGTTAGAAGTAAGAAATCACGATTGGGACGAGCCGGAAGGGGGGGTTCAGGAACTATTCTCTTGGAATAAAAAAAAGCGAGGGTGTTCGTGGTGGCAAAGATGTAGACGAAAGGAATAAAAAAAGGATCTGGGCCTGTGCAGCAAAAAGTAATCTGGAAGGAGGCACTATGCATCGTACTGATAACGAAAGATTACCTACCGACGCTTGCACCTTTACGATAAAAGGGAGTGAGAGGAGGAAATAAAGGGGTGTCAGCATAAAAATGGACGGGGGGAATGGGAAGTTGTACTTGAAGGACGATGTTGTGGACACCTTGAAGTTCGTGGTGGGGGGAGAAAAGGAAGGGGGAAAAGAATCTTTAAAGGAAGATAAGAAGGGGGTCATCTGCGGGAGCTAATTTCCTATCTCTAAAGCTCATAAAACAGGGAAAGTCGTATATTGACCAGAACGAGCCGCCGAAACCCGATCTAAGGGGGAAAGGGAGCCCCGGAGCCAAAGAAGTTTCTTTAATCCCTGAGAGGTTTGACGATTGCCTTGGTCCGCCGATTTGGATGCAAAACAAGGCTGGGGGGGGGCGCGGAGAGGTGGAAGTTTAGTCGGGAAAAGATTGTGGTATGAGAAGTGTAGAATTCAAAGCTTCTCACGCCTGGTCCTGAGAAGAGGACGTGATGAAGGCTAAAGAACTTGCGACTTAGAGAAATCGCACCTCCTGCGAGCCTAGGGTGAGCAGACTACAGGGAGACATATATACCCACGATGGAGTTGTCCTATACGTCTCTAGGGGAGAACAGACAGGGTTTCTGTGTTGGGCCAGCGACGTGGATGCAGCTTCGGTTCGTGCATCAATAGAGGAGGGGCGGTAAAGGGGGCCCAAACTTCCAAAGGGGAGCTCCGGAAGCACGAGGTCGTTGGGCAAAAGCCGTACGACATAGGTCAGAAACAGGAAGCGGGACTACACTAATTGGGATCAGGGGAAGAGGAGCGTACGAGGGGGGCGGTTCAGAAATCCCACTAGACATCTTACTAACGCGAAAAAAAAGGAGAAATGTTCCTTCAAAGAGAAGAAGTATGAAAATGTCCGAGAGGGGAGGGGGGAGTTTCCCCGGTATCCAGAGGTCCGCTACAATAGTATCGGAACCCTCTTCTTCTTTCCGGGAGGGCTCCAAAAAGGAAGGGGTGTGGGGGGGGGCGCGGGGAGGGGGATCGAAAGAGAAAACTAACATTAATGGGAGACAATGCCTCACCCTCGCCTGAAGCTCTATCTGAAATCCGCACCCAGACTGCTTGAAATGGTGAACCGACAATGAGAATGCCAAAGCAGGTAAGCAATTTTCCCAATCCGGCCTTCAAGACGGGGGGGGGGGAAAAAAAACGAGTAGAATAAATTGCAGATATAGTCACAAAAAAGAAAGAAATAACACCGACAATGACGAAGAATAGTTTCGTCTAAGTATAAGTTCCTACGCCCGGGGGAAAACACTCGGTGATGAGAAGCAGAATAGGTTCGCATGACATGGAACAATGTTGATTAGCTGCAAGGAAAGGGAAAAGTGCTTCGCGGATTCATCGGGCAAGGATAAGGAGAGGAGAGGAACCAATGACAGAAAGAAAGGTTCATCCCAATATTAGGGCCCTGAAGAAGGGGACAGCAGGAACGCGTGGACCTGGGAAACATAGCCAAAGAAGGTCAAGAGAAATGGAAGATAATGGGAGATTAAAAGTTCAGGGGGATATCCGTGTTTGGGAAGGTAGGTGCAGCAAGCAACGCCAAACATAAGACAGACCCAGGGGAAAATTCGGGAAAACGAGAAACGACGTTGTAGGTATTAAGCGGCCTTCAAGGTTTTAAAGGGGGGGAACATCGATCCGGAGGCAATCAGAAAAAACCAAAGGATACACACCAAGGGCTTCAAGGGATTGAAGAGACATCTGACTAAGGTAACGGGGCAGAGGAGAAGCAGAAATCATAAAACCGGGTGGAACGGGGATGAAAGGGCCGAGCGTCCTCTTTGAGTACTATGAAGGGGAAAAAATTTCATAAAGGATCACTAATCGTGCGAGACATGGGGGGGTTTGGGAAAAGCGGGGGGCCCGTTCGCAGCCTCTACAAACGTCCTTTCAACAGAGGGGGGAGGCAACAAAGGAGAAGAAGAAAGGCAAGAAAAAGCTCATAAGAAGAGGTGGGAAACAGGGGTCGGTAAACAACTGGTAGACAACCAAAAAAATAGAGGCTTAAAGAGGGGGAAAGGAGAGCCGATCAATGGGGAAGATCGAGGAAATGGTGTCGCTGCGGGGAGGGGTCGGGGCGAGAAGAGCTAAAGAGGGAAACGGTATTCGGAGGAAAGAGCATAGAAAAAGGATAGAGGGAAAGAAGCTGGCGAGGAAAAGGGAGCTATCAATATCATCAAGGAGTAAAAACAGCAATAGTGGGGGGAAAAACGAAACACGAGTTTCCTGGGGGCTATGACTACTTCAACAGCGGAAAAGGGGGGGGAAAAAAGGCTTACAAACTCTTTGTCTACGGGGGAGATGAAAAGTACAAGAAAATCTCTTACAAGACTAAAAGGAAAGTTAACAATAAAGGACTTCCTTAAGGGCTCGGCACACGGGCGGCAGATAGCGGAAAAGGAGGGAGAGGCGAAAAAAAAGAACAAAAAACACATGTTCTGTAGAAGGACACGTCCGAATCTCGGTCCCAAAAGGGAAAAGGGAAGAGTGAAGGAAGGAGGGGGGGGGATTACTCAACTAAAAAAAACGACTTATTAGAAAAGGGGCTCAAAAAAAAAGTTCGCCAATTCGTCCTCGAAAGAAGGGATCGGCTCCTCGGCACGGCCAGAAGGTGGAAGTAGGGAAGGGGGGGGAATGTATCACGTTCAGATCTACTACTAGAAGTCTTCTTACGCAATGGACCCTGCGGATGCAAAAAAAACAAGAAAGAAAAAAGGAATTCGCTTAAGTAACTTCCTGAAGGAAAACAACGCGATCACTCATAAACATGAAACACGCCGCGCAGGAAACGATGAAAAATAGAGGGAAATCTGTAGTCTCAGGAATTGAGAAAAAAAAAAAAAAAGTTCTATAAATCGTAATTGCCTGGCGTGGAAGGGGATACTAGCACCGCGCACAGACCGGGCCACAAGGAAAATGAAGAGGAACAGAACAGGCAAGGCAGCTAAGAACGAGAGTCCAAATCCACTCCTATACACCTAACTCTACTGATGCACTTGGAAGGGGAAGAAGCTGGACCGTGTCCGTTTCGGACGCTCAATGGTTAAAAGAGCAAGAGGAAGAGCGTGGAATCAATCCTTCGCTAAGAAAAATGTTCAAAAAAAGTCCACTATCAGAGGAAAGACAAGTCTCTAAAGGAGGAGAGTCCAAATCTAGAAACTAGAAAGTTGGAAAATACGTGCAAAACGGAAAAAAAGGGCGGGGGAGCGGAGGAGTAGGTGAGATGGAAGGCAGTCCAAGAAAACTGAGGTCACATTGAACTAAAAAAAAAACAGACGTTATTAAGAAAATGAAAGCAGCATTGCGGCGTTAGGCTGAGAAAAAAGGATCCAGACCGAAGAAGGGGGGATTTGGGGGGTATTTCCTAAAAAATTTCTATGGGAAGGGGACCTAGAAGGCCAGACTAGCCAACGGGAGGAGTAGCCCTACGAGAAGAGCTCCGTCCGCCGCCGAGAGGGTAGTAAGGAAAACCTGGGGAGCTCCTAACTACTTTCCTAAAAACAGCATTAATAGGGGGGGGAGAAAGGGAAAGGGGAAAGGGGTCTGCTGTTTCTCTTATGTGTTGTAGGAAAAGGGGTTGAAAAAAGATCATTCAAAAAAGGGGGTCGTTGGAAGCCAGTTTGAGTTCCGCGTGAGGTTAAAAGAAAAGGCTCGCAAGATCAAGATTATCCCTGGTAATCCTTAGAAAGAGGCGCAAAAGGAACGAGATAACAATCAGAAAATACTATACAAAAGAGAAGTTGGGACAGGGGGGGGGCGGATCATGAGGTTTAACGCTAATCGTCAATGGGAAAGTGAGGGTGAAGGGACCTCGAAACTGAGGACCGGCTCAAAACAGGCGGGGAGGAAGAAAAGCCGAATCAGGGCGTCAACAGGTCTACTGAGTCAACATTAGAAGAAAGTGTCACGAAAACCGAAAGAAGGAAAGGGGAAAGCAACGAAAAAGTAATTCAAGTTCGGGGTTGAGAAAATAATTGGGGTTTTTTGGAGGGAGAAGAGCGCCGCACGCTGTTGAAAGGGGGGGGAGCACTTCACCCAAGCGGACTCGACGAAAGAAAAAAAAACTAGTGGAGGCCTCGGATAAAGTGGGTTCCATGGCCTCATATCACCGTGGGGGGGTATCTGAAAGGGGGGGATACGAGGAAGACCACAGCCAAAAGAAAGCAAAGGGGGGGAAGAAAAAAAAATTCTTGACTGAGGGGAGGTATCTTGAGATCTTCACAGGGGAACGATGGACCAAGGGAGGGAGGAACCTTGAATGCTTCAAGAAAAGGGTACCTTTCCCTGTTAACGGTTTGAAAGTGTCCTTGTAGGGAAGAACGGCAGGGGGAGGGAAAAAAGGTAATGGGTGGGCACAAATTGTTGTAGACCTCGAAGGGGATTGGTCGAAGAGGGGAAAAGCCAGAGCGCTCGCGATAGAACGTGAGCTCACCGTCAAGGAACGTCGGTAGATGGAAAAAAACTCTAAAACCGATCATTGAACCGAGAAGGCAAGAGGGGCAGTAAAAGGGAACCGTTTCTGAGGGAAACAAAGGAGAGGACGACGGAAGACGCAGTTAAACTTTGGAAAAAAGAATTAGCTTGCCGCGTCTATAAAAAGGGGGAAGCGAGAAAGGGGTAGAAAGCAAAAAACACCCGCGGCCTCGGCGCTACAGGGAGACGTCTTAGTGTTGAAAGAGGTCTAACAAAACGGAAAGATCGGACTCATGGCAGCAAGGGGGAGGAGATAACACGGATGGGTGTTGAGATGCAGTCTAAAGATCGTCGAGGTGTAGATCGGGGCTAGGGGGGGGGATTCGGTGAAAGATGATTCGTGCAGCCCCGATGCGGAAGTGCGGGGAGGGGCTCCGAAAGCGAAACTCCGAGACACCCTAGCGGTGCCCGCCGCGTCTGAAAACTCAAAGTATAAAATAAGACAACCTTCGGAACGGTCACCGTTGGATCGGTCAGGTAAAAGGTCTTTTAGAGGATCCTAGTGGAAGGGGAATAGCAATACCGTAACAAAATTTCCTAGAAGGGGACCTTCCCCGACAGGTTAGCCGAGTCGTTTTGCGGTACACAGGTCTAAAGCCTCGAAATAGGGAGGGAAACATAGAAAGGGGGGCAGTATTGCCGAAAAGGGCTAAAAAAAAAGGGAAGGTACTGAGAAAGGAGCTGCAGAAAGCAGTTTATAGTTACGTTACAACAAAATGCAGACCTCAAAAGCCAACGGAGACCGCGTCGAAAAGACAACAAGAGAAAAAAACATTCAATTTGAAGCGTCCCTCTGGGCCTTGACTGGGGGAGAAAATTTAAGAAGGACAAGCCCGGCATCGAAGCGCACAGGATCGAGAAACAACGTGGAGGATAACAAACTGGGTGGAGGAAGGGGGAAAAAAAGCAGTTCTATGCATCAAAATAAAAGGGGGAAGGGGGGAGGAAAAAACGTCGCACGTCTCTTGGGCACGACCAAAGAAGGGAGGGGAACGTTTACAATAATCAAAGGGTGGTAGGGGCGTCTATAAGCTCTTTCAGGGGGTTGGGCAAGGGAAAGAGAATGCGAGGGGCAGCGACCCACGACGCGACAATAGCAGAAAAGTTAAGGAACAGCCGGCAAATCAGGCCGTATACAGGGTGGAAAAAACGGAAAGAAGGAATCCATCGACTGAAAGGACGACTCCAATGTCTAGACGGGTCGGGAATTTACTAAAAAAAAAAAATGTCTTTTTCTTGGGAAGAGGAAGCCACGCGGAAAAGATTCCATACAGAACGGACAAGTCAAGGGGGGACGGACCGTAAAAAGGGGATGTAATAATTATAGGAGGCGGCCAAACTACCTAGGTTTTTCATAAGGTAAAGAAAAAAATCGAGGGAAGGATTACCAGAAAAGAAACAATGGCAAGAGGTCTTCATAAGAAGATTCACTATAAATCAGTAGCGCATCGAACAAGGGAAAAATTCTTTCGCAAGGATAGAGAAAATATCGAACAACAATGGGGGCATCGTCTAAGATTCGGAAGGAGAGGGGAGGTAGATAGCAAAGCACTTACCCTTTAAAAGAGGGGAAAGGGAGCAAAATAGGGCTAGGGACCAGAAGGTAGGCTAGACTTCCCAATAATCATTTCTATCGAGGGAAAATAGCGAACGATCAAATTAATCTTCAAAATCATATGAGTAAACAAAGGCAATGTGAGACGCACAAAAGAGTCAGGCTTCCAAATTCAGCAAGGCAGGGCTGACGTCGAGGTGCGTAAGATGGGGCGGAGAGGGAAAAAAAGGAAGTCCTGAATAAACGGAGAACGACTCGAACGAGGTAAAGGTCATAGAGGAGAGCCTAGGAAAAAAATGTCGAGGGCCGGATTAGAAGGGAGGAAAACTAAAATACCACTGGACGGTCAACACGGGATCGTTCATACATAAATCTAGGGACTAAAAATTGAAAGAGGAAAAAAACATGAACAGGATGCAACAGGACTTAGGGGAGGTAGAGGGGCTATTACAACGGAACAGCGGAAGAATATGGGATTACAAACCTACAGAGGAGGAAAGTAAAGCTGCTGGTGCGGCCAGGGCTCGCTAAGGGGCTGAAGACGAACGAAACAATATGGAAAAAAAAGATACAACTCTGAACGCGGTAAACTTCCGAGGGACTGATAACCTCTAGTACGAGATTCGGAAGTGAAGGTGGGGCTTGGGGGGAAAAGGGGGATAAGACCCCCAAAAAGTTGAGGGAGCGAGGAATCGAAAAAATTGAAAATTGTAAAAAAAAGGGGGTCCAAACAACAAAAGTATCGAGGGGACAAAGGCCAAGTTCAATGACTTCCGGCGGAATCCTGATGGTACTGAGAAGAGATAGCCAGGAGTTCGGACGATACACGAACGTTCCGAGGAGGGAGGAACTACAAGAAAGCACGGCCGAAACTGGTCAACGACTGCTGAAAAAGGTTTGAAAAAGAGAACGAAAGAAAAATCATCCAATACATGGAAAAGCACAATATGCTCTTTGAAGAGGGGGGCAATGGCGATCGCGAGAGGATTGCAAGGGCAGGAGGGGAGCAGCAAGGAGTTCAGGTAAAAAGTAAAAAGGGACGAAAAAACAGCCGAACATCCAAAAACTTGAAGGAGTTCTCGGAAAAAAATTCATTAGAGCAAGTGAACATAGGAGAAAATCGAAGAGAACACCCACACGAAGATCTACACTGTCTACACGGGAGGGGCAAGTGTCGTGTCAGTCCGGTGTCCAAATCACGTAGAGAAGCTATCGCGAGCAGATACAGACTACACGGAAAGAGCAAAGCAGGCAAAACGCGAAAGCGTCGGAACCAAAGGTGGAGGGGGGGGTGCGGGAAGCCCCCTGAAAGGGTCTTGAAGGAAGAAAGGCACAACGCCTTCCATTAAGAAAAACAAAGTATTATAGGAAAAGGTGAATGGAGGGGGGGAAGGGAATGCGCACGAAAAAAGCCTCGAAGGGATGGGGGAGAAACAAAGTCGCTTGCGACTTGGAACCGCTTAAGGGGAGTAGTCTACTTTGTGGTAGCTCAAAAAGGAGGTAGATCCGAGAGCTCCGGAGGGGTCATAATGGAAAATGGGGCACGAAAAAACCTTCAAAAGAACCGTTAAGAGGGGACGACGCTGGTTTTTATCTGCTTTTGTGGGGGTGGAGGGGGAAGGGTTGTAAAAAGGAGCTCATGTTCCTGCAGGGGGGTCGTGTAGGCCAGAATAGGGCAGTAAAAGTAAGGGGATGGCTCGGTTGAAGTATAAGGGGAAAGAAGGGGCCTCAGAGACGAGGTATCCCTTGAAGAAGTCGTAGAAGGGAAGAACAAAGAATAAAAAAGCACATCTTATCTTAATCCGCTGTTGGAGGAAGTGTAGTTCAAAGAAAGGAAAGACAAAGAAGGGTGAAACGACGGAATAAGACAAAATGAGGATTAATTGGGAAAGGGGGAAGGAACCAGCGGCTGAAAAATCAGCCAGCTCCATGCAACGGGTCATGTCTACGAAAAGAAAATGATCGGGATCCAGAAAATCCCGGGTCTGAAATAAAAAGGACTCGTGCACGGATGGGAAGGGAAGACGAAAGAAAGAAGAAATCGTGAGTGTGTATTCCAAGGGCAATCCTTTTTTGGACTATATGAAAGCAAAAGGAGTGAAGTGCTGAAACTTAAAAGAAAATCAGGGAAAGAGGTTGGTACCGGCGGACTGTGACCATCAGCAACCTACGTGAGGTGGGGTCTAAAGGGGAGCGATATCCAGCAAAAAGAGCCAGACCCTGGGGCCAACAACTACCTTGCATTGGCCGGGAAAAAGGAATCGGATATCATACTAAGGAAGTTAGGAGAGAAGTGTAATGCCTTCGGGACGTGTGGGGAGAAATCACTGTAAACTGGGGGGGGTTTTTCAATGGCTAGACAGAAGATTGGGTCCGTTCCAAACTCGGGAAAGGAGAAATCACTTTTTGGGAAGTGAAAATTCATCTACTCCGGGAGAAGAGCGCGTACAACAATAAAAGGGGAAGCCACGGCGAAAGAATCATTGGCCAGAAAAAACGAAATAAAGAAGAACCGAACTACACAGAGCGCAAGAGGGTGGGAACGGGAGGAAAAAAAGTAGGGGTAAAGCAAAACAAAGCAGGAAGTTAATGTCGACACATTCCTTGAAAAACCAAAATCAGTGCATTGGAAAAATCTGGCTCTTTGAAAAGGAAAAAGATATGCAGGGGATCGGGGAAACGTTGAACTGCGCAAACGGGCCTAAACGCTCGAGGCAAAATTCCCACCCTTGCTGACGGCTCGGGAGAAACAAAAAAACGGAAGAGGACTCGGGGAAAGCCGGGAGACGGGTGTGAACGGAGGACTTCGCAAGATCATACAGAGTATTTGTAAACGACTCAAGGGGAATGGTATGTCACTCGGTAAGCAGCCATACTGGATGGAGGTGATGCTGGAGGAAAAGGAATTGGGGACCGCTCGTCCACACCCGAAAGGGAGGGGAAAGCGCACATACTCAGAGGGAAGTCCATCAACTCGCTGATAAGGCTGGGGGGAAGGGGGAGGAGGGGAATAAAACCCGGCGTGCAAAAGTCTAGGAAGGACCCCAACGACCACCAGGGGAGATGACGCTACGTAACCTGCAAACATTATAAAGCATTTGAGAATTCGGGGATTTTGGGGGGTTCACAGTTCTAAAGGGACGAAAGTATCGGGCGACGTTGATGTCAAATAATGAGGTGCTGGAATTCGAGGCCAGGTAGGGGGACGGAGCGTGTTGCGAGGAGTCGCCCGTTCTAAGTGAATGCAAGAAATAAGACGGGAATGGAAGAGAGTGGAACTAGAAACGAGAACACAACGGTGAATTTGGAAACGTAAGCAATGACATTTAAATCGAAGGGAAAACTCCGTTTAAAAAAAGGGACTTGAGGGTCAGGCAGAGGTGTTAGGCGCGAAAGTAATCTAGATCACACACACGGAGAGAGATAGATAAAAAGCAATCTAGATTACCAAAGGAAGATTAAACCACGGACTTATACAAAAGAGCGGGGGAGCAGGAAAGTGGACGCTGGGAAACAGTAAACGATTGGGTTGTAAGGGTACGCGTCGAAGCGGAAAGCGCCTGGGTGGTCGACAGGGAGGTAACACAGGGAGGAATTTCTTGTAGATGACAACGGACACCCAGGAAGAGAACATACAGGGGGAGAGATGAACATGAAAAAGAAATACCTAGGGTATCAATTGGGGAGCCACAACTCTTAGAACTCAGGAACTAAAACGCAATGCGGCAAGTACTAAACTTCGGATAAAGGGTCTAGGGTTCAATTGCAAAAGAGGCAGAGTCCCTACGGAAGGGGACCTTGTATGTGTTGCAACAGGAGGATACGACTCTAAAGACCCAAGGGCAGGCCAAACTCAACTGGAGGAACTGCTTGGGGAAATTTAGGCCTGACGGGACCCTGCTACCTGAGGGGTGGTCTCAGCAGTGCACACCATAGAGTGCAAGCAACTCAGACAGGAATTTGGCAACTAACAAATGAACTAAATTCGTAGATGAGAGAAGCTAACCTACTGAACCGGAAAAATGTTGGCTCTAGGATAGAAGGGATCCTTCACAAACTGTGGTCCTCTCACGGACCAGAACTGGATGGGAAAAAAATTAAACCTAGCGTCCGAAACGGGGAGTCTCCAGGGGAGCAAAATCATCTCGGCGGAACGCCTTATAAAGAGGCTCAAAGTGTGACTATAAAAAACTAGCGCAAAACTTTCGTTGCAAAAAAGGGAGAAAGAAGGTCTAAAGAACAAAAGCGTCTTCCAACTGGGGGGGGGAAATTCAGCCAAAATAAAAACGAGGGAAGGACAGCAACAAAGGAGGGATTCAAGAACAGGTTTCCAAGGCAATTGAAGGTGCGCACTTAGAGCCTTAGGTCATGTATATACTGCCATTGTCAGGAGAGAGAAAGGGAATGATCTCTACACGCTCCATGAACTCGAGCGCAAAAAGGGGGGGAAAAGTTCACAAATTGAGAACAATCACATGCTTCTTAAAAAAAAATGCAGTTTTTAACGGGAGAAAATAACAGACGATGAGAGGCAAGAAGGAAACTAAGAAAAAAGGGTAAAGGGAGGAAACTTAAGACCCGGCGTCGTGAAGGCAAGGTCACTGGAAAGGGGAGGGGGGAAAGAATATCACCTACGGCACGAAATCAGTCTTCAGGGGCTCAAGGGGTCTAAGGGGATTGGGACATCAAAAAGATATGGGAATAACCGACAACCTGGCAGCGAATTCAAGGGAACTTCGAAAGAGACGGAAAAAAAAAGACTGCTTTGAGGGGATCGGATGGACTATAAACTATTGAATGCTTATCTTGGACAAAAAAATTATGTCCCATGATCGTTCTGAGGGGACAAAGGGCAGGGGCAGGAAGAGAAGTGGAGGAGAAGTGATCGCAAAACGTGGGTGACGAACAAAACCCCGATTGGGAAATCATCTATGTAGTCTCTAGGGTCAAAGAAAAAAAAAAGGGGAGGAGGCAAAGGGCGGACGACTGCACTCGTTTCAAACGACAAACAGAGAAAAAAAGAACTAAAAAGAAAAAATCAAAAAATTTAAAATAAAGGAGGGGAAAGACGCTATCCGCGAAAAAAACTAGTTAAAAAATTCGCCGGGGTGCTTCCGGAATGTCAGGGGCTAAGAAAAGAGATAAAGAAAAGCGAGGAGTTGACCCGATCACGGGGCGCACAAAAAAGGGTGGTGGAAAACGCAATTGAAAAAAAAAAAAATATTGGGATGCTACAAGGGGGAAGTGAGGAATTAAGATGACAGGTGGTCACGAAGGAAAAACATACAGACGAAAGCCGATCAGTCACATCGACCGAAAGGTCATACGAGAATCGTTACTCGGGGGAAGGAGAAAAGGGGTCAGGACAAAAGAGACGCTGCGGCATAAATTCAATAAAAAAAGACCTCGACACAGTTCGAGAAACTAAAAAATCTCGAGGGAAAGACGTCGTAAAATAGAACGCTAAGTGAGAAGGAGTAAAAAAAATAACCGGTGGAGAACTGGGTCTGAAATAAAAGAAAGCCCGGGAATGGCCCTTCATCTCAAAAGATTGGAGGAGGGGAAAAAAAAAAAGAAGGAAAGGAAATGGGAGAGAGAGTGAGGTGGAGCTGATGCGAAACTTCACATCAAATATGTCAGGTTCGGGAGAGAAGGCAAGGATTCGGCAGAAGGGGGGGGCGCAGGTGCAAGAGCAATGAAGGGAGAAGTAAACAAGCTAAAGAGATGGAAAAGCACAAAATCGATCGTGTGGGGGTTGGTGGGGGGGGTGGGGGGGGGGGGGGGGGGGGTGGGGGGGGGGGTCTGAAACTGGAGAAACGACACAGGGCCTAAAAAACAGCAGAATCAAAAAGGTTGTCTCGATTGGTTGGGGAGGGAAGTGGGTGAAAAAAGCTGCATGCATCCGGTGGGAAAGATAAACTTAGTATTTCATCGGGTCTGAGGTAAGGACTATTCGAGAAAGGTCAATGGGGGAAGGAAGATGCAGTCAAAAGGAGGGTAGCAGCGTAAAAAAAAAAGAGGCATAATCCTTAGGTTTTCCAAAGGTCTTAGAGGGGGGATGTGACAGTGTGAAATCGCTTAAGGAGTAAACCCTTAGGTCGACGTAGAGAATTGAAAGCGAATCGGAGAGAAACAGGCTCCATTCGGAGTAAGAAGTGCTCCTCCCTACGATGAGAAAGGAACTCAAGAGGTCGAAGTCCTGGAAAAGGGGCTTAACATCGGGGCCAAAAAAGCAGGGTTAACAAAAAGAAAACCTTACACAGAGAAGGTAATGGGTTGAGGGGGGTTGTACCTCCGGGGAAACATTTTGGGCTCAAAAACAACTGTTGACGTGGGTGAAAAGATTAAAAACAAGAGCGAATCTAACAAAATAGGACCGGGAGGGAGAGAAAGTTTCATGGCTGGAACAAAACCTAAGTGTCAGGTTGGGTACTCCGAGAAATGTCAACTATAAAAAAGAAAGGATTAGAGAAATGACATCCGGGTCCGCTTCCATTGGGGATGATTCTATGCATAAATTACTTTAAAATCTAGAAGGCGAGAGGAAAAAGTTCGGTATCTGACAGAAGCGGAAGGAGGAACCGGTGCAGAATCAAAAACCCTGGTGAAGTATGAATCTCTGATACGATTTCTGACGTGGCAAAACGGGATTCGTGTTGATAAGCGGAAATGTAGACCTCATCGAATTTTGAAGCCAAGAGAAGGAAAAAAGGACGACAGGGGGAGACATGGAAAGAGGGAGCACGCTGAACAAGTCGTAGAGACTGTTGGGGAAACCAGTATCCAAGAACCTCTGAACTCTACAAAATCTGAGAAATATGCTCCGTTTCAGGGGAAGTGCACGTGATCTTCGGGGGTTCTACGGGTTTGTGTGGGGAGAAACACCAACAATAGGGCCAGAAGCTCATTGGGGGAAGGGATGACTGATAGAGATGTTCAAGGAGAGGGGTTGAAAACGGGAGAAAAACGGCAAGAGGTCCCTCCACGATGTATAGTAAAAGATAACTGGGCGAAGGGATAATTCCAAGAATAAAAAAACTAATTCATCAACTGGTAGGAAGCCACGGGTTTTGTTAAGTAGGACCTGCGAATAGAGTGCTCGTGTAATGATGCGCTAACGGTCGAAGGTTTAGGGTGCATCGGAGAAAAAAATAGGTGATTGGGAGTGGGAAACCACCACGAGGAATTGTAGTTGATGTAACAGGTAATGAAAATATGAATAGAAGGGGTCAAAATCATGTATACCGAAAAAAAATGAGACGAACGCATCTATCCAGGTCTCCCTTTCAGTCTTGTATATGGCCGCTTGGGGGAGTGGGAAAGGTAGACCACCAGAAAACGCTCTCGGATACAAAATACTCGTATTCTTAGAACATGGGGGGAGAAAGGAGCCGCCGTTAATGGAGGGTGGCGGGGTGGTTTCCAAGGGTCCAAGCAGGGGCAGGGATAACATCGTAGTTTAAGTGAGGAGGTACGGAGTGGGGAAGGGAATGGCAACGCAGCCTTTGACCGTGGTAACGGAGGGGCAAGGGAATAGCCCTTAAATGACTTTAGGAAAAAAAATCCAAATCCAAAGGGAAGCGGAGACAGAAAGAACAAACCCCCGCGCTTGTGAGGCCTTCCAACGATAGAGGGAAGCATAAAGGTCAAGGGAAACCGGGGAATCTCACGTTCATACTAAAAAAATCTCAAAACAAAGTAGGAGGACAAATGAGAGGGTCGAGCGGGAAGAGAGGGGGTGTCAGAAAGAAGCTGACTAATAGGCCAACGCTGATGCGCAAGATAGTTGATTACTTCAATAGAAAAACTTACACAAGGGGCTCTGAACGGAGCTTAAAGAGGGAAAGGGAGGACTCACCGTAGTGGGGGACAATGGTTGCCGCAGGCGTTGCAAAAAAGAAACCAGTAACTCCATTTCGTAATAGACTGGGTCAAAAGTCCTTAGAGCAGCTTGGGTGAAAAAAAAGAAAAAAAAAGAATACGCAATGAGAAAGTAGGCTAATGTTCGAAAGGCATTTCCGTCGGCAAGTCCCTATGCGAGTTGGGAAGGATGTAGTCACGAGAAAAGGAAAATATGAAGACTCGACCCTGAAGCAGAGGGGGGGGAAAAAAATACAACAGAGAAGAAGAGGAGGGGGAGTAGAAAGCTGTACGCCGCTTGGAACAAAAACCCGGGGCCAACCTTCCTGAAAGCTTCCGATTAAAAATGACATAGTCTGAAAACCGAAGCGACCAAGAAAATGTCGGAGAAAGGCTCGCTATACCGGCCGAGGAAAATCTTTACGAGAATTTCATAGATTCAGCTTTGATCACCTTGCCAAAAGGGGGCATCTAGTTAAAGGAAGAAAATGCACTAAAAAGGGAAGCGACCTCATCAAGGTCATAGTGGCAGGCCGACGGGCCATTCTGCACTCTAACGGGGAAGCAAGAATGAATCTCTAATCGACCCAAAAAGAAGGGAGCGAATCACCCAGAGACAGGGCCCCTTGTGGAAAAGGGAATCACAGAGGGCTGGCAATTTTAAAGGGACAGGGGGGTGGGGAGAGGATCTATGGGTAAATCTCGACCTCGTGTCTAAACTTTCGATAAAGCAGAAAAAGTCGCGATTAGAGGGGTGAGGGACAAGCTCGGAACAGGAAAATCGTCTGGCAAGAAACGAATTCAAAGCTGGTGAGACAAAGAAGATAGTCATTAAAGACCATTCAAGAAAGAAAAAAGCGGCCATGCTGTAAGGGGGAAAGATCGGAAAGGAGGAGAAGACGAAGCAAGAGGAGGTATTGGAATCTATTATATCCCTAAATAAGCAGCACGGAAGGTGGCCGGCCATTTGGGGGTTGGGGGGGGTGGGGGGGGGGGGGGGGGGGGGGGGGAGGGGGGGGGGGGGGGGGGGGGGGGGGGGGGGGGGGGTGTGGGGGGGTGGGGGGGTGGTGGGGGGGGGGGGGGGGGGGGGGGGGGTGGGGGTGGTGTGAAAACGTAAGGGGGGGAATAAAAGAGTAATGGGTGGGGGGAGATGAAAGAAGTCATCACGGTCTTGAAGACCTTCTTCACTAGCATAGGGGACTTCTCATAAACAAAGGGCCTGCGCACAGTTAGAAAGACGTAGATACAGGAGAGGGGTCTAGGGAGCTCGGGTCTTCCAGCGGATTGGAGAAAAAAGATCCAAAGGAAGAAAACGCTTACATCACATGAGACTGGGGAACTGAGGAAGAAACCTGGAAAAGGAAAGAGCTCTGACTTAAGGAGAGATTGAAACAAAGGATGTTTCTATGGGATACCGCGAAGGTAGAATCGGAAGGGTCTAATACTATTGAAGAAAAAAGGAACTGAGAAAGAGAAGAAAAAAACTCAAAGGTCTAACTGCAAATCCTCGCGTTTACAACCTCGAACGCAAATATCACATCCAACATTTGCAAAGCCCTCATTAAGACTGATCGAAGAGGTAGAGATAAAGTAAGGCGAGAGACGAGAAAGAATGGAAAGGGCTAAAATCTCTGGAGTAAGGTAATACTAAAGAGAAAAGTCACAGTACGAAATCGTCTACCCAGAAAGGAAAAAGCCTCGTGAAAAAAGAAGAAACAAGGCTCGCGATCACCCTGCAAAGAAAACGTCTACAAGGAAAAGGAAACGGGAACGGAAAGGGGTCGTGAGGCAACACTGTTTCATAATATCCTCTAACGGGGCGCGACTTCTTAGCGAGGGGGGTCTCTAACATCGTCAGGAGCGATGGGAAAAAAAAAAACAGAGAGAGAGGAGGGGTCAAAGCTCGATCACAGTTATGGAGCAATATCTTAAAGGGGGCTGATTCGGGAAAAAGGAAGAGAAACAGCAAGAAATCGAGATGGTTAAAGTGGAATATCCTTCAGAAAAAAAACATGGGGGGGGAGAAGGATGGTAATGATGGAAAGAAAAGATTTCGGGCGGTGGAGTTCCACCGATAAAAGAAAAAAAAAAAGGTTGTGGGGCGAAACCTCGATTTCAGAGAGGTGGAGAGCGAGGACTCTGAAGGGGAGGGGGGGGAAAAGAAATATAGATGTGTCGCTTGGAGAGATCGGCCAGTGCGGGTATATGGAGGAAGAAAAAGGGAAATCGAAGAAAGAAAGGTCCAACTGGCAGAATCAATTATAAAGAAAAGAGGACTAGTTTGAAAAAAATGTGTGTGTTAGGCGGAAAAGGTGAACAGTGAAGGCAGTCATTAACGGTCGCGCTATATTTACTGTCAGGATTTCGGGGGGCGTCTGGATCGTATAACATCGTATCGAGTTATGCAAAGTGGACGGAAAGATTAGGGAGAAACTCAAGGCACGAGAGGGATAAGACATTAACTCGAAGTGAGCGAGTGTAACCGAGTAGGTACATCGGGGAGAGGAAACTTTTGGGGTTTGAGATGTTGAGCACGGAGGGAAGGTACGAATGGCCTTGCGGGGCTTCACAACGAGGATCCGCCGCTACCGGGGGGGGAGAAGGCGGACATGAAGCCTCTACGGCTGTTAGACTATCGACCAACTCATGAGGGGAGGCACTAAAACCTGAAAGGGATGAGAGGTAACGCAAGATCATATAATGGGCAGGTCGGGGCATATTATAAGGGGTCCCCAAAAATGTTGGACGTACGAAGAAAAGGAAGAGAGCTTGGTTATTAGTGTAATTCACAGCTATTACCACATCTGGAAACTAGGTTGGGGAAAAATGCGAACAACGAGGAAAGGGGAGTCCGCAAGTGTCAATAGAGCCCCGGAACGCCTAGAGCGCGTTCCTGAAGAAATTGGAGGGGGGAGCGGGACATTGAGAGGAAAAATCATATACAGCGTAGTCGGATAGCAAGGGGGGTAAGTTCCTATCACGTTGGCCGGTTAAAAGGTTAAAAAGTATTTTAGGGGAAAAAAAGGCGAAACGCTGGGGCGGGAGGGGTTAAACAGCTGGAAGTTCTGGGGCGGTTGTTAAGACAGCTCATCGAAGGACGAAAGTCAGGCAAGATAGTGTACAGGAGCGCAGCAAAAACTGAGTTAGGGGGTATAGTGAACAAGGGAATAGAAGGAAAAAAAGAATATAACAGAACCGAAATACGGTCGTCTTTGTTAACTTGGAATCAAAAAAAGGGAAGGACGGTGTTGGTTTGAACTCGGTTCCTGTGGGGGGGGGAGAACTGAAAAGGGGGGGGAAGGGTAACTTGTATTGTTTATCCCGAGGTAGTGTGAAAGGAATGGGGGACAACGTGGAAGAGAGAGGCGACGAGGATGGAAATCCGGAGAAGGAAAGGAAAGGAAAAAAAAATTCTTGAGCAATACAGTTGCGTGAAAAGGACGATAACCAAGAATTGGGTCAGAAGTGTGAAAATTGGTGGGGAAGGGGGAGACGATGAGAGGATAGAGGAGAGGGATGACGTGTATATGCAAGTCGATTTATCTGCGCTTTTATTGGAAAAAAAATAAGGAAAAAGAGGCGGGGGAGGGACCCAGGGTCACCCGGGAAGAGGGTACTGATGAAAGGGTGTTCACCACGTAAGTTCGTGGGGCGAACATCCCTCTACATCGTGATTAGAAAACCCGAACATACATAAAAGATGTTGAAGCTACACAACGAATTCAAAATTGCAGTGAAGACATCAATGGTTCTTCAGGGGGTGCACGAATCACCACGTCCCAAAGAGAAAGAGGTGGATTTGCAAGCCGGAAGTAGATGAGCGATGTCGCCTGAAGGGTTTTAATGGGACCACCTCGTGGAAGGTCAGAATATTGAGGAGAACAGCCGTGGGAGGGGGACGGGTAAACTGAAGGTCTAGGACTTGAAGGGGAGGCGTCAGGGTGAGCGCCCTTGCTGCAAAAATGAAAAAAAGAGACGCGGACAGTCAAAAAAAGGAAAAAAGCGCAATGGACCTCGAAAAATCTCTCTCGGGGGAAGAAAGAAAATGCCAAAGGGAGGACGTATAGGAGGAAGAACGTGGAGGTAAAGAGAGGTGGGGAAGATCATCTCAAGGAGGAAAGAAGTAGCTCTTTCAAGAATTCAGACTAGGGAAGAAGGCGGCGAAAAAAGGAGGGATTAAAAAAAGAGGAGGGGCAGAACAGGCTCAAGGAGGGGAGGGCAAAATGCAAGGTGGGTGGAAGGCACTTCCTTCGGAATGAAAATGAGGGGCACGGGGTAAAAAGGGATGCAGGTAAAAACGAAAAAGAAAAAAAAAAAAACAAAGGCGGATTTGGACGACAGTACCGGTTGAAAGAACTTTCTTACCAGAAGGAGGAAAAAGGGAGCAACCTGTTGAGAAAAGCCAACGGAAAGGGGGAAAGGAGAAAAAAGGTATGAGAATAGTAGGGGGAACATTTTGCTTTTTTAGTTAGGAGGGCCAGCTTAGAGCAGCCCTGCAGGAAAGATGGGAGAACGAGAGCCTCGTGGTAAACTTTCCTCGTCTTTGAAAAAAAATCCCAAAAAAAAAAAGAAAAGGACTCGAATACTTCTAGAAAGAGGAGTTTAAGAAGGCCAAAAAATTAACCAATAGAGATTTTCTTATCAACTTCAAAAGTGATAGATTGGGCTAAAAAGACGAGACCGTCACTTTCTCGAGTAGCAAGTGAAGATACTTAAAAAAAAACGGGGGACTCCAGCGGAAAGAGGAAGGAGCTCATGGGGGGGGGATATCGAAAGGTTCAAGCCCAGGGAGACCGCCAATCATCATCGGGCCGGCGATGAAAAGGCTAAGCATTATTTAGACACTGAAAAAAAAAAAGCGCTGGCAAACCTGTCAAAACGTAGTCTAGCGAAAAAAACATCTTCACACAAGAAGGGGGGTCTTATAACAAAAGGACCAACCAGAGGTCTACATCAACCAGAAAAAAGATAAAGGCTTCCATAAACGGGTCGCAAGGGTAGACGCGGGCTGCGAGGAGGTGCTCCGTCTGGTCGGGATTAAAAAGCATATCGATAGCAGAGAGGGAGAAAATGAGGAAGGGAGCGAACCGCTCTGATGATCGAGCGCAAGTGGGATGCCGCTAGGAGCATTCAGTAGAAGGAAAAAATACGGGAAATGTTGAACACAAAACAAGACGAGTCTGAAGAAAAAAAAGAGCATGCACTACTGTGGGGGGCCGGGGGGGGGGGGGGGGGGGGGGGGGGGGGGGGGGAAACACAAGGGGCAGAGGACCGGAATATTCAGAGAGGGCCAAGGTACAATGCTATACTAAGAGGAGGATCGATAAAGCTCCTCGAATTGCGACTTAAAAAAAAGCTAACTTGGCAGGGATAATGGCGGGATGGAATCAGATTAGACATCTTAAGAAAATAACGTCGTTTTCTTTAATCTCCGGAAAACCAGAAACTCGGGGAAAAGGGGATTGGGCGTTGCAAGCCCGAAAAAAGCGAAGGGGGAGAGACTAAAAATGAATATGGGGTGGACCATGAGTGACACTGGCGAGGATCGTGGGCGTTGCAGAAAAGTACCGGGATGTTTAAGTCCACGGGATCTGTATAACATGGGCTAGCATGCTTGAGAAAGAACTAATTATGACCAAGAGGGGGACGAGGGCTCAATAAAAGAAAAGACTAACGAGAGTCGACTAAAAGTCTTTGTCACTCACTACGATCCCTACCATCAACCTCAAAGTCAAAACTGGCGGATCTCGGACTCGTGCCTGAAAGGACAGAGGAAGGGGTAAAGGAATAAGAGATAATCTTAGGAAAGGTAACAGATGACCTAATAAACAAGGTACATTAGCCGTACGCACTACAGCAGAAGCAAAATCGAAAGAAAAAGAATCCTCACGCCGCAAAAGGAGCTCAGGATAAGAGGAGGGGGGAAGGGGGTGGGAAAGGGAGGCCGGGGTACTGTGTCTGGCTCACGTTTTTACATGAACCCTGAAAAGAGGGTTCTCGGAAGCGGGCCTACTCGAACCGGGGGGGGGGGGGGGGCTATCGATCAAGAAAAGGATAGGGACGAAAGGCTCTTGAGGAAGAGAGGGCAACTAGAAAATTAGGTTCGGAAAGAATCTCCTCCGCAGGTCAAGGTGGTCGTGATTCAAACGTCAATCGCGGTCAAAAAAAAGGAAATCATATCAAAAAAAAGTAGAGGGAAAAAAAGAAGATGGAAGCTGAAGTAGGGGGGGATTGGGAATCATGAATGCGAACGCTCCTCAGAAGGGGATTTGAATGGACGAAAAACCCTCGTTTAAAAAAGATTGACCTAGGAGAGGAGCTTTGGCGCAAAGAAATCGCTCAGGTTGTCTGAGTGTTAGGACCTCTGAGGTCAGAGCTTCGCGCAGCAGTCGTTCCCTGAACGGAAAAAGAACAAGGGACACAAGAAGGCCGCGTAAACCGTAGAGCAGTGAAGGGGAGGAGCTATGGGGGGAGATTAGGGGTTCTTCGAAGGACTACTTGTACGGGGGTCGAAGGTTTCCTGGTAGATTTCAAAGGGGGGGGAAAAAGCTGATCGTATGAAAGGAAATAAGTCGAGGCAAGAGAGGGAAAGAACCTTCGAGTAGACAAGGCAAATAACCGATATAGAGAAATCTGCTCAAAACCGTTTCTGGAAGATAACGGCGAGTTGAGGTTGGAAACTCGGGGGAAAAAAGATTTCCGATAACCTATTCAAGTGAGAGCCACTGAAGAGGACTTCAGAAGCCATCGTCGTAAGGGGAGAGTCCGCCCGAGATCGTCTGTTCTAAGAGGACAGGCAGTCTAAAAGGCTGAAATAATCACCAAGACGCATTCGCAGGCTTGCAAGCAAGGAAGTTGTTTAAGCCGAGGGCCGGTGGTCGAGGAAAAGGAGAGAACTCCCGAGGGAAGCGTCCTTAAAAAAAAGAAGGTATAAACAGAAACAGCTTTGGGGGGTAGAAAAATGTCTTAGAGTACGTCAATGCGATAAGAGCAGTTGGGTAGAAAGCCCGGAAAGGAGGAATCCGAAGGCAACGGAGAGGAGCCAAGTTGACCAGCCGAAGGACAAGGGCTGGCCGATGCAGTACTTCAAGGGGAATAAAGGGCCAAGTGTTAGCAAAGGGGGGGAAGGATCGAGGAGCCCAGTTAAAAGACAATCCGCGGGGAAGAGTGAAGGGGAGGGGTCGGGGGAAGAAAGGGGTCGTGTCACACGAAAGTTCTGGGTGAGAAAAGTCCGTGAGTAGGACTATAGCGGCAGAAAATGGATCTCGAAAAAATACTCGGGGCGAAACTATGTTGAGACAGGAAAAGGTCGAATAGGAGAAAGAAGGGAAAAACCCATAAAATCCGAGAAAAGAATCATCGAATCTGAAAGACAGTCTGTGGGAAAGGAGGAACCAGGTACTGGAGAAACGCGCTCTAAAGTGATGTCGAGAGGGGAAGTTGGGGGGGGTCGGGGTAAAAAAAAGAAGTGGGAGCGCTTCGGAGGGGGCAGGGGTTATATCAGGGGTGGGCGTTACAGAAAAGGGGAAATCGTCTAAAGAGCTTGGTAGAGACGATGTAATAGGGGAGTAGATAGTAAGCCCCGGGGGGCGTGAAAGGGCATAGTCTAAACGTCCGGCAATGACTAAAGAGGGGCACGATGGGGATGGTGGCTGTTGAAGGAAGAGTGCTATGACTGCAGTCGTAGGAAAAATAGAGGAGAGGGACGGGGTAGAATTCACAAAGGGGAGAGGGCAGCGTTAACGTTCGGTGTCAAGACTGGATTGGGGAAAGGGGGGAATCCTGATCGGGGTCAAAAAGTCGAGGGAGCCACAAGAGGTAGAGGGAAACAAACTAAGAGTGAAGACAGGCTTTCTGAAAAAAAAGGAGGAATAAAGGGAAAGGAAAATGGGGGTAAAACAAGGGGGAGGGGAGGGATATCTGTAAGAGGGTGGGCGTGCCCGGATCCTTCCACCTCCAAGATACTTGAGGGGAAAATTGGATAAAGAGGAAAGTCGACACATGAGAGATTGCGATGTGGTCGGTTAGGTTCAAAAGGAGAGAAGATAAAAAGGGGATCGTATCAGGGAAAAATGTGGGGCCTGGGAAAAGGGGGCCAAAGGGAAAGGAAAAGCTGCCGGTACTGGGAGGGAAGGGACGGGGGGGGGGGAGCTTGGTCAATCTGAATTCACTATTCTCTTGGAAGATCCTCATCAAAAGAAGCCTCGGAAAGAAAAGGACCGGTCGGAGCCACCAAGGAGAAACCCCAATAATTTTAAGGGGGGACCAGCGCCGAAAAAGATCGCATGGTCGAGCAGAAGAATTGGAGGGGGAGGAAATTAAGGAGCAAAGTAGGGTTACTCCACTAGGCTCTAACAAGTCTCTGTAAAAAACTGGGATGATATAGAATTCAAAATGATGCAGCGAAATACCGGCACGAAGGCCCTGGAAAGGAAGAAAAAAGGAAGACGGGGCTCATAAGAAGGGGAGGGACAAAACCTGAACGCGTGCCGGGTCAAATAAGAATCGGAAGGTTCGGGAGGCCACGGGGAACTGGCACGAGAATGTCTTGGCCAAGGGACCAGAGAAAAGGAAAATTCTGACTTTCACCGAACGGCACTGCGGCCAAAAGTGAGTGGAGAAGGGAAAAACAAAAATCCAAAAGGAAAAGAGAAAATTTAAAAATGGTGGAAGGGGAGGTCCGTGAGGGGCATACGATGGCGGTTACTGATTTCGTTAAAAAACTGAGAAGCAAATCAACCTGCAGGAAAGTGGTATAAAGTGATTAATCCTGGGATGATAATTAAGTATCCTTGCCACCCCTGGGAAACGGAGGCCGTACAAGGGATGAGAAGGGATTCACAAGTGTAACCGAAACCGCAGTGTCTTACAAATTCCACTAGGGAGGGAGAGGCTAAACGACTGGGGATGAGGGGGAGACAAAAGAGAGATATAAAATCAGAAGGGGATAAACTGGATGAAAGACTTATTGTGGCCGCTATCGCACAAAGAACCCCTTTTAAAAAAAAAACTAACATCGTGAAGGAGGGGAAAAATCGCAGTTGAAGAGTCTAAGACAGGAGGTGCAAAATCGTCAACACTTCGAATAGTGAACGGAATCAAGAGACATAAATATTCACTGTCGTACAAAAAGAAAGTCAGGGGGGGACATCAAAAGAAAAAAAAGAAATGCGACAAGTACAAGAAGCTCCGGCACGAAGAGGTGTTCGAAAGGAAAATCTGTTCGCGTTGTCTCAAGAACCAAGAACGCGTGCTGCGATAAAAAAAAGCTATATCAGAGAAAGAAAAGGAGGGACATGGCTCAGGAAGACTGGGGCATAGGAAGCTACAATACCAGGGGTCAAGTCAGCATGGGGGGAAAACAGAACAGACGGAAAAAAAACGGAGGGCCCGAAGGAAAAAAAGGAGGGGTAGATCAAGTAATGTTGACTAAAAGAGGCGGAGTCCAGGCTATACTGGAAACGGAACAAAAAAATTAACGGAGAAGGGTGTGGAAACGAATGAGAAAAGGAAACAATGGGGGGGAAGAGAGAGGGCTGACTAGTGCAACGCGACTCTTGAAGGGGATGTAATAAACACTTCATTTGCTGTAGACTTGAAGAAGGTCAAGCTGAAAGAAATAAGTTCGATACGTGGGCTTGAAAAAGAAAAAAAGGACTGGGGAAAGGACGGGGCGGAAAGAGAAAAAAGGAGAGGGGGCAAAGTCGCTCAACCTGCGAGGATCTGATCGGGGGAAGTGGCAGGGCAAGAGGACAGGGAGACCACGAAGTCAAAACTCTATGAAGCTAAGGGCGGACATACGAGCCTAAGGGGGGAAGGCGATGTGACAGAAGGAGGGCTAAGAAAAAGAATGAAACTTCATTGAGTTTAGCTTGAAACCCCGAAATCAAGGACCAGCCAATAATGACAACCGCGCGGGGGAAAAAGGAGAGACCTGATAAGAAGGGTGGTCCTCGAGTGAAGAATCTAAAAAGGGATGGGAGAGACATCGTAGGGGGGGAACTGAGGAAAATACATCAAGAAAAGAAATTGAATTCAAGGGGAGGACACGACATTCAATTAAGGGGAAAAATCTGCGGAAAAAAAAGAAGAACAAATCTAATCGAAAAAAAAAGGAGAAGAGCCGTCTACATTGAGAGGCAAAGGGGTGTCCAGGTGTCATGACAAAATCAGACTGAGAAAAGGAGAGCATTAAGAAGAGGGGGCAAAAGGAGAAAGCGACAAGGGTTCAATAGGCAAGCAGTCAGAAAGATAAAAAAATCTAAGCGCTAACATCGGCAACAGCCCCGGGCTGAGTCAAGGAGTTAAATCCACGACGCCTCGAGATCAGTCTGGTGACAATTCGAAAGACTCAAAAAAAAGGGAGCTATATGGGGCGCGTTGAGGTGAGGGATCATGAAAAAATGGGGAAAAAAGGACGAGACCGGACGACCGGAAGGGAGGTGCCAACCTCCTGTGGCTTTTTACTGACGAGGAGAGGGAGGGGCTTGGAGAGCGAGGGAAGTATCTAGCTCACAGAAAGGATCTACCGAATGAGAGGGGGGAGGAGATGTTATTTGCACTCAGCCAACGACACTGGAAATCGTGAACACATAGCGTTGAAAGATTGTTGATGAAGGGTGCCTGAGGTTGTGGACGGGAAGAGTGGGGTTAAAAGGATATCCTGGCGTGTTGGAAAGAAAGAGGAATGGGACCTTCGTGGTCCGGTGGGATGCGTAGAAAAGGATCAGGAACGCGCAAGGGAAGCACTTGAAAAGAATTATATGAGGAGCATGACCATGGGACACGATCGGGTCCCTACTCGGGACTCTCCTGAGAGTAGTGTTGGGGGATTGGGTTCTTCAAAGGGGAGGGTCGGGGAAAAATTCACGTTACACAGTAGAAGAAGAAGTGAGCCGGGTTAGGGAGGGGACATCTCGACAGACCAGTCGAATGATATGACAATAAATGCAGAACTCAGTGATCGAATGGGGGGGAAAAAGAAGCGCAGGAGAAAAAAGGGATGAATAAAAAGTAAGCATGGGGGCCATGGGGTCCGTGCAAGAACACGTCAGTCATGGGAAGGGCTAATGGCAAAGAAGAATGGTGTTGGGAGGAGAGAGAAACGCGGGTGAGTTTAGGGAGACTTCAAGGCCCAAAGCTCTGAAAACGAAAAGAACCGCATAATGTTCCGGGATTCGGAGAAAAAGATTCAAT